>Ga0307414_10000374_pt1 | contig 24543 bp, 16 predicted proteins | sample DK1Ometagenome_FD_203804 | JGI IMG/M metagenome (GOLD analysis project Ga0307414, IMG submission 203804) | Maize rhizosphere microbial communities from greenhouse at UC Davis, California, United States - DK15-O-3 | ecosystem: Host-associated > Plants > Roots > Rhizosphere > Soil | place: USA... | reverse complement strand
AGGGCGCGGGTCTGATGAAGCCCGAAACCGCGCGGACGATGCACGACACGCCGCTGACCATCCTGCCGCCGCTCAACCGGATGGAGCTGGGCTTCTTTGAAACCAACATCAACGGCCGTCAGGTGATCGGGCATCTGGGTGACACACAGGCGTTCCACACCGCGCTCCACCTGTTCATGAAAGAAAATGTCGGCATTTACATGTCGTTCAACGCGACGGGCGAGAAGGCCTCGGTCGGGCCGGTGCGCCGCGTCCTGTTCGAAGATTTCGCCGATCGCTATTTTCCGGGCAAGGAAATGCCGGACACCCGCGTCGATGCGAAGACATCGGTGGAACATGCGAAGATGCTGGTCGGGAACTGGCTGAACAGCCGCCGCGCGGAGACGAACTTCTATGCGCTCGCCTCGCTGTTCGGTCAGGTGAAGATCGGCGTCAATGCCAAGGGCGAACTGATCGTTCCGGCTGGCCGCGACCTCAGCGGCAAGCCTGTGAAATGGGTCGAGACCTCGCCCTTCGTCTGGCATAATGCCAACGGTCACGGACGGCTTGCCGCAAAGGTCGTCGATGGCAAAGTCGTGCGCTGGAGCATCGACGGCATATCGCCCTTCATGGTGTTCGATCGTGCCCCGGCGTCGAAATCCTCGGCATGGATTTTGCCCGCGATGTATGCCGGCCTTGGCGTCCTTTTGATCACCTTGCTGCAGTGGCCGGCGTCGGCGCTGATCCGCCGTCATTACAAAGCGCCGCTGACGCTTTCGCGCCGTTCGCTGCGTGTCTATCGCGGGGTTCGCGCTGCGTCGGGGCTGGTGGTGGCACTGGTTGCCGCATGGGCGGTCAGCCTGTCGACGCTGAAGGCGCTGCCTTCCTATGATCCGTGGCTGTGGTTCCTGCAGATCGCCGGGCTGGTCATTCTGGTCGGCGGCACCGTGCTGGCGGCGCTCAACCTTCGGGACGTGGCCAAGGAAAAGCGCGGCTGGTTCCGCACGCTCTGGGCGGCGCTCGTCCTGCTCGCGATCCTGCTGACCTTCTATGTCGCATGGACCTTTGGCCTTATCTCGATGACGGTGAATTACTGATGTCACGTTTGAAACTGGGCGTCTCGGTCGAGACGCTCCGCCTTGCGGCTCCCTTTCGCATTTCGGGCCATGTCTTTGACGGGCGCGATGCGGTCATCGTCACCCTCGACGACGGCACCCATGTCGGGCGAGGCGAGGCGACGGGCGTCTATTATATCGGCGACGACCTCGCCCATATGCTCGCCGATCTGGACCGCGCCCGCGACGCGATCGAGGCCGGTCCTTCGCGCGCCGAGCTGCGGTCGATCCTGCCTGCGGGCGGGGCACGCAACGCCGTCGATGCGGCTTTGTGGGAGCTGGAATCGAAACAGTCGGGCAAGCCGGTGTGGGCGCTCGCGGGGCTCGATGCGCCGCGCCCGCTGCGCACGACCTTCACGGTCGGCGCGGACGAGCCCGCGAAGATGGCCGACGAGGCCGCCGCTTATCGTCAGGCGCAGTCGATCAAGATCAAGCTGACCGGCGACCTCGACCTCGATGTCGTGCGGGTGAATGCGATCCGCGCGGCGCGGCCCGACGTGTGGCTGGGCGTCGACGCCAATCAGGGCTTTGTGATCGGGGACCTCGACGGATTGGTTTCGGCCATGGTCGCGGCGAATGTCTCGCTGATCGAGCAGCCGCTGGCGCGCGGACGCGAGGCCGATCTCGACGGTTATGACGCACCCATTCCGCTGGCGGCCGACGAAAGCGCGCTGACGCTGGACGATGTCGCGGGGCTGAAGGGCCGCTTCGACGTGTTCAACATCAAGCTCGACAAATGCGGCGGGCTGACCGAGGCGCTGATGATCGCGGCCGCGTCGCGCGAAGCCGGGCTGGACGTGATGGTCGGATGCATGGTGTGCAGCAGCCTTGGCGCCGCACCGGGCTTTGTCGTCGGGCAGCTTTGCGATCTGGTCGACCTCGACGGACCGACCTTCCTGAAGCAGGACCGGACGCCGGGCGTGGTATATAAGGACGGCACCATCTGGTGCGACGAAGCGGTCTGGGGCGCGCGGGCGGTGGCCACCGCATGACCAGCCAAGCGAGCGAGCCCACCTGGTTCGGGCAGCCGCGCGGGCTGACCGTGCTGTTCCTGACCAATATGTGGGAGCAATTCTCCTACTATGGGATGCGCGCGCTGCTGGTCTATTATATGACCAAAGAGCTGCTGATGACGCAGGGTCACAGCAGCTTCGTCTATGGCGCCTATACCGCCTGCGCCTATTTTACCCCGATCGTCGGCGGGGTGATCGCCGACCGGCTGCTCGGAAAGCGGCGCGCGGTCGTGCTGGGCGCCACCATCATGGCGATCGGCCATTTCATGATGGCGTTCGAGCCGATGTTCTACTTCGCGCTCGGAACGATCGCGCTTGGCAACGGGCTTTTCCTCCCCAGCCTGCCCAGCCAGATCAACGACCTGTACAAGGCGGGCGATCCGCGGCGCGGCTGGGCGTATAATGTCTATTATGTCGGCATCAACATCGGCGGTTTCCTGGCGCCGCTGATCTGCGGCACTTTGGGCGAGCTGTACGGCTGGCATTATGGTTTCGGCGCCGCCGGGATCGGCATGTTCGCCGGACTGATCATCTATGTCTGGGGCCAGCGTTATCTGCCGCCCGAACCGCCGCGCGAGCCGACGGCGGACATGCCGCCGATGCGCTGGGCCGATCACAAGGGCACGTTCATGGTGCTGCTGGCCGTCGCCCTGTCGGTCACCGTGTTCCGCGGCGCTTATGAGCAGGTCGGCAATACCGTCGCGCTGTGGGCGGATACCGGGATCGATCGCACCATCGGTGCCTTCACCATCCCGATGACCTGGTTCCAGTCGCTCAACCCGCTGCTCGTCATGCTGATGACCCCGCCGTTGCTCGCTTACTGGCACCGCCGCGCCGACGCGGGGAAAGACACCGCGCCGGCACGCCGCATGGCGCTGGGCGCCGTCGTCGTCGCCTGTGCCTATATGCTGCTCGCCGCCGTCGAATGGGGCAGCGGCGATGCCAAGACGCCGTGGCTGTGGTTCGCGATGTTCTTTGCCATCTTTACCTTTGGCGAGTTGCTGGTTCTGCCGACGGGGCTCGGCCTCTTCGCCCGGCTCGCGCCCCCGCGGCTTGGCGCGACGACGGTTGCGGCATGGTATCTGGCGATCTTTACCGGCAGCCTGTCGGCGGGCCTCGTCGGGATGCTATGGAGTCATATGGATCAAGCGTCCTTCTTTGCGATGCTCGGCCTGATCGCGCTGGCGGCAGCGGGGCTGCTCCGCTCGCTCGACGGTGCGGTGCGGCGGGTCGACCCGACCTGGGGGGCGAAGGGCGACTGACGGTCGGCGGGCGACAGGCGCAATATAATTCGCGCGGAGACGCGGAGGCGCGGAGGGTTAAAGCCGAGGGGCGCTCCGCCATGGGTCCTCATGTGCAGCTTTAAGAGCGGCTTTCGGGATCGGGACTAGGGCGCCTGACGGCGCTCCTTTTCCTCGCTCCGCGTCTCCGCGTCTCCGCGCGAACTCTCTCCTTCACAGTCGTTGCGATCATTCGCTGCCACATGAAGGCCGAAAAAGGCGCGGCGCGCGGCTTCGCCCGCCTGACGCAGCGGCGCGAAGGCGGCTGTGCGGCGCGCTTCGAAGGCGACTTCCTCGTCGACGTCGAGGGTGCGTGAGTAATGGGCGTCGCCGAATTCGCCTTCCTCGAGGCCGACATAATCCTCCGGCGGCGGGAAATTGGTGCGCCACTGGCGGCTTTCATAATCGCGCCACATCGTCATCGCCGCAGCCTCCTCCTCCGGGGTCGGATCGGCCTCGGGCTCCGCGTCCGGATCGCCCGAAAACTGCGCAACTTCATTCGCGATCGGGGTGTCTTTCCAGAGGGTGGCGAGCGGATTGGCGCGGCTGTCGCGTGCCGCAAGCCAGCAGGCGAGGGCGGCGCCATGCCCCTCAGCGTCGGGATTGTCGGCATCGATGTCGAACAGCGAGAGGAAGCCTGGCCAGTCGCCGGCGATAATCTGCGCCAGCATCGCTTCGCCCGCGCGGGCGCGCGTCTCGACCATCTTGTCGAGGCGCGCGAGCATTGCGAGGCCGAGGCTGGGGATATGGCGGCGGCGCTTGGTGTAATGATGATGATCATTGGCGTCGCGTTCGCTCGTCTCCTCGACACCCCAGATCGCGCGGTCGAGCAGCTCGTCGGCAAGCCGCCCGCGCGCGATCAGGATCGCCGCCGCCCAGCCGAGGCGGAAGGCGGCGCCTTCGGGACGCTGCTGGAGCTGATAGGCGGCGCTGGGCGACATGTAGACCATGGCGGCGGCGATCTTGACCGAGCCGTTGATCGCAAGATGGGTGAGGAATTCGCGCTGGAGCGCGGGCGTCCAGCGATAGCTGCCGGGGGCGGGGATGTCGGTGGGGTTGGGGGTGTTGCTTTCCATGATCTCATCCTTTTGGTTGTCAAAAACTTACATAATGAACCATATGGGTGAAATGTAGGAAAGCGGTTTTTTGGGTTTGGGCCTTGGGGTTTGGCGCTGTGTCGATGGGTGTCTCGACTTCGCTCGACACGAACGGGGAGGGGCGTTCGGTAGCGGCGGGTTGCTGACGTCCAATTTCCGTCACCCCGGGCTTGACCCGGGGCCTGCCTTGTCTTTGCAGGTCGAGCGGGAGGAAGGCGGGTCCCGGGTCAAGCCCGGGATGACGAAGGGCTGGGTCGACCGGGTGGAATGCTATGATCCTCCCTGTGGCGAAGCCATGGGGGGATTTAACGTCCGATTCCCGCCTTCAAGGCGGCTTTCTGTCGGAAGGCCCCATAAAAAAGGGGCGGCGGTATCGTCGATACCGCCGCCCCCCGGGACTACCTCTGTGTGAGGTTTAGAAGTTGAGCTTCACGCCGCCCGAAACATAGCGCCCGATGACGTCGTAGTTCGGGGTGACGAAGGGCGTCAGCGGCGGATCGACGTCGAACAGATTGTTGACGTTGCCGAACAGGGTGAAGGCACCCGCCTTGAACTGCAGTCCCAGATCGACGTAGGTGCGGCTGCCGTTGCGGTTGTTCACCGGTGCGGGCGATGGCCGGGTATTGTAGAGGCCGCCGTCGACGTACCGAACGCGCACATTGGCACCGAAGTCGGCGTTGTCGAATGCCACCGTCGCACTGCCGCGCCATTTCGGGGTCGAGAAGGCGGTTTCGCCGCCGACCACACCCGCAACATCGATGCCATCGACCTTCAGGTGGAAGACGTGGTTCGCCAGCGCGCGGAAGCTGAGATTTCCGTCGCCCAGCGCCATCCGGTACGATGCTTCGATGTCGAGGCCCTGCGTGTTGTAATTGGCAAGGTTACGGACGGGATTGGTCATCGATTCGATTTCGCCGTTGGGCTTGCGAACGATGACGCCGCCGCACGTCCGATCGCTCGGCTTGCTGGCAACGCATTGCGCAATCAGCGCCTGCGCAGAGACCGACGTGATGACATTGTCGATATCGATATCATAATAATCGACCGACAGGCGGAAGCCCGGGATGTAGTGCGGCGAATAGGATCCCCCCAGCGTCAGTGTGTGGGAGATTTCGGGGGTCAGATTCTTGTTGCCGCCGCCAAAGACCGTCACACCGCTCTGAACAACATCATTGCCCCGGTAGAGATCGACAACGGTGCCGATGCCGACCGAGCGGGTGGTGAAATATTCGGCGATGCTGGGCGAGCGAATGTCGCGCGAATAGACGGCACGCAGCAGCAGGTCGTTGACGAGGCGCAGGGTGCCGCCGGTTTTCCACGACCAGATGCCGCCGCTGGTGCTGTAATCCGAATAGCGGGCGGCGCCGTTGATTTCGAGACGCGCCACGTCTTCGGCATCGATCAGCGGTACGTTTACTTCGGCGAAGACTTCCTTGACGTTGAAGCCGCCATTGGTTGCCGATGAGTTGAGAACACTGAGTGCATTGGCCTTGGACAGCGGATCGACATAGTTGGTGACCTGCTTTTCCCAGCGCACGTCGGTGCCGACCGCGATGTCGACAGGTCCCGCCCAGGTTGCGAAGGGCTGACCCGATACGCTGGCGCCCGCCGCATCGAGCTTGATGGTGGCGATCAGGTGTGCGCCGCCAAAGGCCCAGGCTGCTGCGTCATCCGAGATATTGCCATTGCCAAGGAGGTTGATCGGCACGCAATTGGGGTCGTCGTTGGTCGTGTCGGCATCGGCATTGACGCGGCAGGTCGGGGTATTGCCGACCAACACCGAATCGACGCCCTTGGCGAAGTTCGCCTTGATCCGCTGGTTCTTGACCCGCTGGCTGATCCGGATTTCGCCGTGATCATAATAGGCATTATATTTCCAGCCGTCGCCGAAGGTGCCTTCAAGGCCGATCGCGCCTTCCAGATTGCGCCGGTTATATTTGAGCGACAGCATCCTGTCGGGGCCGACATCGTCGAGAAAACGACCGAGAATGAATGCGCCGTTGATTCCCGCCGCGGCGAGCTGGTCGCGGTTCTGCTGGGTAAGGAACGCATTGTCGGGCATGATGACGGTGCTGAGATCGGCCGCCGTCTCGGGGAAGAGGCCGTAGTTTCCGGTCATGCGGTGGAAGCTGAACTGGGCCCAGACCTTGAGCGAGTCGGTCAGGTCGTAGCTGGCGCGCGCGAAGCCGTTGATGCGCTTGTAGGGAGCGCTGACAGCGACATAATCATAAGTGTGCTGGCCGCCGCCGCCGACGGTCGTGCCGCCGCTGGTGACGCTGCCGAAGGGGAAGCGGCTGATGGTCCCGTCGGGATTGAATGCGAGTCCGGAAGGGGCGAGGCTGCCGTTGAGAATCGCTCCGCCATTATAGACCTGCGTCATATTGGGGTCGTTGACGATCTTCAGGCCCTCGGTCGGGTGCGCGAACAGCCCCGCTTCGAGGTTGGGGCGTCCCTTGCGGCTGAGGATGCCGCGTTCGTCCATATAGTCGCCCGCAACCATGAAGTGGCCGCGGCCGCCGGCAAAATCGGTGCCCCATGCGATATCGGCGCCATAGCGCGCGCCGTCGCCGCGCGACGAGATGCCGGTCTGGACGCCCATGCGCCAGCCGGTGAAATCATCGTCGAGGATGATGTTGACGACGCCGGCAACTGCGCCCGAGCCCCACGCAGCGGAGGCGCCGCCGGTGACGACGTCGATGCGCTTGACGAGGCTCTGCGGCACCGTGTTGAGATCCTGGGAGCCCGAGAAGCGGTGTCCGTTCAGCAGGGTGAGGGTGCGTGCTGCGCCGAGCCCGCGCATGTCGGCGGTCGAAATGCCGCTGTTGGTGCCGCCGGCGTTGGTCGTCGGCGATGAGGTGGGGCGGAACTGGGGGGTATCGTTGAGGACCTGTGCGATGCTGGGGCGGTTGCCCAGCGCGATTTCGGCTTCGCCGATGACCGTCGTCGGGGTCGGGGCGTCGAAGCCCGAGCGCTGAATGCGCGAGCCGGTGACGATGATTTCGTCGTTCGAGGCGACCTCGGCGGCAGCGTCCGCGGACTGGGCATAGGCGGGGCTCATCCCGACCAGCATGGAAAGTGCAGTGCCGGCGTACCAGCAGGATTGGTTGATCCTCATAATTATCCCCTTTGCCAATGGACGGCAAACCTTGCGGCCCATGCTCGCTTATATTTTCAGCCGCGAGGCATATGCCTTCTCGCGTTTGCCAATTTCCATAAAGTCGGATTTTTTGGAAAAATCAACCTAAATGGCGAGATAATTTTCAACAATAGAAAATTTTTGCATCGTCGCATAGGGCAGATGAAGGTGACAACTCTGTGAATCAAAGCGTTTTTCAGCAAAATTCATGTTTCAACACGGATTTTCAAAAGATGTCGCGATCGCCATCAATTTTGCCGGCAAGGGGGCAGGTTTTCCCGCGATCGCGATCTTTCAGGCCGAGCGGACTCGCGGTGGCTGGCGCGCGCAGGCTATGACTCGGGATAGACCGATTCTCGCGCCCCGGCGGCCCGGGCCAAGGGTGCGGCGCTAATCGCCGCGCTGAAAGGTGATCGACAATTCCTCGACGTCGAGGTCGCGTTCCAGTTCGTGGAGGACTTCGTCTTCGATCAATCCCGCGCGGTGAATGCGGATCAGCTCTGCGCGGCCGGCCGCCATGGCTTGAAGCAGGATGTCGAAATGCGGGCGCAGATTGTCCATCGCGGCCGCGGCATCCTCTTCATAACGCTCCATGAAACGCATCCGCTTGCGATGTTCTTCGAGCATCTGCGGGTGGATGAGCGTCCCGTCGGGGGCATATGCGAGTTCCTCGATCACCGCCATCCGCGCCCGCGCCATCGCCGCCTCGGCGGCGGGCATCGCCATTTTGGCGAGCGGGTCGGTGTCGACCGGCCGGACTTTGCGAATGAGCGCGCCAAGGCTTGATCCCTGCGCGACCACCGTCGCGAAGATCACCGCGAAGGCGCAGATCAGCATCAGGTCGCGGCCGGGCATGTCGACGGGCAAGGTCAGCGGAACCGCCAGCGTCACGACGCCGCGCATGCCGGCCCAGCCGAGCACCGTGGCCTGCCGCCATCCCAGCGGCCGGGCGCGTCTCAGCCCCGCTTTACGCGCGAGTTCAAGGATGGCCTCTGACGCGAAAATCCAGACGAAGCGCGCGACGGTGACGGTGAGCACGACCGCGATGATGACCTGGACCCACGAAGCGGGGATCGCCTCGATCCCCCCGATCCGTTCGAGGGCGCCGCGCAGCGAAAAGCCGATCAGGATGAAAACGAGCGCTTCGAGGACGAAGACCATGATCTGCCACGCCGAATTGGCGCGGATGCGGACGTCGGCGGACAGTATCACATGCTGATACCAGCCCATGGCGAGCCCGGCGGTGACGGTCGCGATGACGCCCGAAACATGGACGGCCTCGCCGGCGAGATAGGCGGCCCAGCACAGGAGGAGCGTGCTGAGCATGACGAGCATCCGGTCGCCAAAGCGCTTTGCGAGGAAGACCCACAAGGCCGCGACCGCGGCGCCCACGATCACGCCGCCGACGGCGACAAAGGCAAAGCTCTGCACCGCTTCGCCCGTATGGAACACCCCGCTGAGCGTCGCCGCGACGGCGAAGCGGAACAGGATGAGCCCGGTGGCATCGTTGAGCAGGCTTTCGCCCTCGAGCAGGGCTTCGAGCCGGCGGGGCAGATGCACGCCTTTCAGGACCGCGCGGGCCGATACGGCGTCGGGCGGCGAGACGATCGCGCCGAGCGCAAAGCACGCTGCCCATGGCAGTTCGGGCAGGATCCAGTGGACGACGACCCCGACGACGAGCGTGGTAAAGACCACCGCGCCGACGGCGAGCGACAGGATGCCCGGCAGATGGCGGCGGAAGCGCCCGAGCGCGGTGTAATAGGCGCCGTCCATCAGCAACGGCGGCAGGAAAAGGACGAGCGCGAGTTCGGGGTCGAGCGAGATCGCCGGCAGTCCCGGAACAAAGGCCAGCGCGCCGCCGCCGACGAGCAGCGCCGTCGCGGGCGGCCAGCGCAGCTTCAGCGCCAGCCAGTGGAGGCCGATGACAAGGACCAGCAGCCCGAGAACGAGTTCAAATGCTTCGACGCCGTGCATGGGCTTAGCTCCGATCCATCGGGGCGCCGTATGATGATGTCATGTGGAGGCCCCTTTTCCCCATCGCCTATGGTCGGACCATCTGTGCCGCCGTTTGCCGCGACGATCAATGGGCTCCGCAAGTCGATGCCGGGGATGGGGAACCTTTATCCCCCGTCCGCTGCGCTTGGCAGCTGCAACGGGGGAAAGGTTGTGTGTGCACGATGAGAACATTATGAGAACAAAGTGCCGCCGTCAACCCCTTTCCGTACCGTCGCCCGGCGCAGCATGTCAGGTTGACGTAAACGTCAATCGACGCCAAGGCATGGCGAACAGCGAAGGAGAGATACAGATGGCCGAGCAACCCAAATTCGATCTGACGGGGCGCGTTGCGCTCGTGACCGGCGCCTCGTCGGGACTGGGTGCCGGTTTCGCGAAAGCGCTCGCCGCGTCGGGCGCGAAGGTGGTGCTCGCCGCGCGCCGCGCCGACAAGCTTGCGGAGCAAGTGGCCGAGATCGAAGCCGCCGGCGGACAGGCCGTCGCGGTGAGCATGGACGTCACCGACGCCGCCTCGACCAAAGCGGCCTATGACGCCGCCGAGGCAGCCTTCGGCACGATCGACACGATCGTCGCCAACGCCGGGGTCGCGACCGAGAAAATGGCGCTGGGGCTGGAGGTCGAAGAGGTCGACAGCCTGCTCGCCGCCAATGTGCGCGGGGTGTTCCTGACCGTGACCGAGGGCGCGAAGCGGCTCGACGCCGCGGGCAGCCGCGAAAAGGAACATGGCCGCATCGTCATCATCGGGTCGATCACCGCCGAGAAGATTTTCCCCGCGACGTCGGTCTATGGCGCGACCAAGGCGGCCGTCCGCCACCTCGGCAAGGCGCTGGCGCGCGAATGGGCGCGGCGCGGGATCAGCGTCAATGTGATCCAGCCGGGCTATTTCGAATCCGAAATGACCGCCGCGCTGTTCGAAAGCGAAGCGGGCCGCAAGATGATCGCGGCCTTCCCGCGCCAGCGGATGCGTCCGCCGAGCGACCTTCACGCGCCGTTGCTCTTCCTTTGCTCCGACGCGGCGCGCGGGGTGACGGGCAGCGTGATCACCGTCGACGACGGCCAGTCGCTGTGACGGCGGCGCTGCGGATCGAAGCGCGCGGCGCGGTCGAGATTGCGACGCTCGACCGGCCGGACAGCCTCAATGCGCTCAACGAAGCGCTGGTCGATGAACTCAACGCCTATTTCGGCGGGCTGGCCGACCGTCCCGAGGTTCGCGTCGTGATCCTGCGCGGCGCGGGCCGCGGCTTTTGCGCCGGGCTCGACATTCGCGAGGATCGGGCGAGCGACGAAACCCCGGTGCTGCGCACGCTGCGTACCCAGACGCGCATCGGCAATATCTATCGCAGGATGCGCGCCTGTCCGCAGCCGATCATCGCGCTGGGCCATGGCGCGGCGTGCGGCGGCGGGCTGTCGCTGCTGCTCGCATCCGACGTGCGCTATGGCGCGCCGTCGCTGAAACTCAACGCCGCCTATATCCGCATCGGGCTTGGCGGATGCGACATGGCGTCGAGTTATTTCCTGCCGCGTCTGGTTGGCGCGAGCCTTGCCGCCGAGATGATCCTGACCGGGCGTTTCATCGACGCCGAGCGCGCGCTGCGTGCCGGGCTGATCAGCGAGATCGTCGACGAGGATGCGCTGCTCGACCGCGGCCTCGCGCTCGCCGACGAGATGCTCGCGACCAGCCCCTATGGCCTCCGCCTGTCGAAGCAGGCGCTGAACCTCAACATCGATGCGCAGAGCCTTGATGCGGCGATGGCGATCGAGGACCGGCAGCAGGTGATCTTGTCGGCGACCGAGGATTATAAGGAGGCGCTCAGCGCCTTCCTTGAGAAGCGCGCACCCGATTATCGCGAACGATAGATGCGTCAGCCTCTTGCCCTCGCGAATATATTGACATAGGGACTGCCAATATCCTCGGGGGAGGAGTGATGGCAGTGCGCTTGTTCAATCGGGGGATGGCCCGGCCGCTGGTCGGCGGGTCCGGGCGCGCTGCCATCATCATGGGCGGCGCGCTGCTCGCCGCGATGCCGGTGCAGGCCCAGCGGGCGCCCGCGCCGCCGCAGCGCCCCAATATCGTCATCTTGCTCGCCGATGATTGGGGCTTCAGCGACGTCGGCGCCTTCGGGTCCGAGATCGCGACGCCGAATATCGACGCGCTCGCGCATGCCGGGATGCGCTTTTCGAACTTTCATGTCTCGGGATCCTGCTCGCCGACGCGCGCGATGTTGCAGACGGGGGTGATGAACCACCGCGCCGGGCTTGGCAATATGCCCGAAACCATCCCCGACGCGCATCGCGGCAAGCCGGGTTATGACACGGTGTTAAACCACCGCGTGGTGACGATCGCCGAACTGCTCGGCGCGGCGGGTTATCGCACCTATCTGACCGGAAAATGGCATTTGGGGAGCGACCCGACCCGGCTGCCCGAGGCGCGCGGTTACGACCGCGCTTTCAGCCTGGCGGATGCGGGCGCCGACAATTTCGAGCAGCGCCCGATCGAGGGGATGTACGACACCGCCGCCTGGACCGAAAATGGCAAGCCCGCGACGCTGCCCAAGGATTATTATTCGTCGCGCTTCGTCGTGCAGAAGATGATCGACTATATCGAGGCCGACCGGAAAAGCGGCAAACCCTTCTTCGCCTCGATCAACTTCCTCGCCAATCATATCCCGGTGCAGGCGCCCGACAGCGACATTGCGCGCTATTCGGCGATGTACAAGGACGGCTGGACAGCGCTGCGCGAAGCGCGGGCGAAACGCGCGGCGGCGCTCGGCATCATGCCCGCGGGCACAGCGATCGTCACGATGCCGACGACCCCCGACTGGAAAAAGCTCGATGCCGAAGAGCGCGCGGCGGCGGTGCGCGTGATGCAGGCCTATGGCGGCATGGCGACCGCAATGGACCGCGAGATCGGGCGGCTCGTCGCGCGGCTGAAAGCCAGCGGCGATTATGAAAATACGATCTTCGTCTTTCTGTCGGACAATGGCGCCGAGCCGACCAACCCGTTTCACAGCCTGCGCAATCGCCTGTTCCTGGGCATGCAATATGACCTTGCGACCGCGAATATCGGCCGCCGCGGCAGTTTCAGCGCGATCGGTCCGGGCTGGGCGAACGCCGCCGTGTCGCCGTTGTCGGGGTATAAATTCAGCGCGACCGAAGGAGGACTGCGCGTTCCGCTGATCATCGCATGGCCGGGCAGCGCGAAAATCCGCAGCGGCGCGATCAGCCCCGGTTTTGCGCATGTCACCGACCTGTTGCCGACGCTGATCGAACTCGCCGGGGTGCCCGGCCATGGCGGAACATGGCAGGGACGCAGCGTCGAGCCGGTCGCGGGACGCAGCCTCGCGCCGATGCTGGGCGGCGCCGAGGGCAGCGTCCATGGCGACGCGCCGATCGGATATGAATTGTCGGGCAATGCCGCGCTGTTTCGCGGCGATTACAAGCTGGTCCGCAACCTCGCCCCGACGGGCGACGGGCGGTGGCGGCTGTTCGATATCCGCCGCGATCCCGGCGAAACGCGCGACCTGTCGGCGGCGATGCCCGATCGTTTTGCGGCGATGCAGGCCGATTATCGGGCTTATGCCAAGGCGAACGGCGTGCTCGACATGCCCGCGGGTTATACTGCCGACGAACAGATCAACGCTTATGCCTTTGAGAAGCAGGGCAAGAAGCGTCTGATCAAGCTCGGGCTGTGGGTTGGCGGGGTTTTTGTGCTGGTGTCGGCGCTTGTCTGCGGGCTGCGGCGGCGGCGGCGGGCCCGGGCGGCCGGAGCAAATTCGTATCCGTCATAGAGGCGGGTTTGGGGTGGCGGCCGACAGGCGGCTTTTTGAGCAACCCCTTTCATAAGCGGCCATTTATCCGATAGCGACAGGCGGCCACTTGCAGACCTTGTCATGATCGGTCAGCATCCAGCAATGAAACCGCCTCCGCGTCCTGATTTCCCGTCACAGCGGCTCCAAACCGAAATTATGCGCCTCGAGGCTGCGATAGAGGCGTCATGGGATCATCTCACAGCGTATCAAGGCCATTTTCGACGGGACAATCCAGCCTGTGGCCAATGTTATCCAACGTCGCGTGTGGTGCAGTGGTACTATCCCGATGCCGAGATCGTCTCTGGAAAAATCTGGACCGGACTGCGCCTCGAGCAACATTTCTGGAATGAGTTTCGCTCGGAAGGCCGGACCGAATGGGTCGACCTGAGTTGGAAGCAGTTTCCGTCCGGCTCCCTCGTAAAGGATTACAAGGTTCTGGATCGGGAAACTTTGGGCGATAGCCAAGGCACGTTGGACCGATGTTCCTTGCTGCTACGCCGCGTACAGGATCGGCTGTCGAATTAGGCAGAGCACCCGTCGCTGCTGCCACCCACACCCCATGTCTAGAAAGGGTTGCCCATTTGCCGGAAGACATTTCCGCAATCGGTCGTTTCTCGCCATTGTAGCCAGATCGGCGGCGAATGGCCGAAATGGGGTGAGCGGACATTCGCTCGCTCTCATTCGTCATGCCGGACTTGATCCGGCATCCACAGCCGCGCCGTCATCATGGATGCCGGATCAAGTCCGGCATGACGATGAGGGAGTTGTGCGCTTAGGGGTGGTGAGCGGACATTGCCCATGTCGTCGCCCCCGCGAAGGCGGGAGCCGCAGGCAATCTTGACTAGGCCGACGGAGGCCCCCGCCTTCGCGGGGGCGACGAACTACGAGTGTCGACGATCGACCGAAAGCAGCCGTTTTTCCTTCACCACATGAATCATGCGCGCAGAGGCGCAGAGAACGCAGAGATTGAATTGTAGTGCGAGCCCCTCTGCGTTCTCTGCGTCTCTGCGCGAATATTATCAAATGGTCGGAGGCGAAATGGCCGTCGTTTCCTGACGTCGGGACTATCGACGCCACCCAGGCAATCACGCGTCGGCGGGGAGGGAGGCGATCAGGGCTTCGACCATATGTGCGGTCACGGTGCCCGCCTCTTCGGACGACAGGCTCTGGTCGTGGCGCAGTGCGCGCCAGTTCTGGAACGACAGCGCGGCGCACAGCGCCTCGGCGGTGATGCGCTGGGTCAGGATATGGCCGGGAAGCAGGCGCAGTACCAGTTCGCGCTCGATCGTCACCACCTGACCATATTGGCCCATCAGAAAGGGCGACTGATAGCGTTTGATATTGGCGGCGAGGCGAAAGGGCAGCATGGTTTCGAACACCCGGACGCGCCGCCGGGCGAGCTCGCGGATATGGGCGCGCCAGTCGTCGCCCTCATAGGGGGCGGTGACGATCGGCAGCACGCGCTCGGCGATCGTCGCGGATATCTCGCCATAGAGCGAATCCATATCGTCGAAATGGCGAAACACGGTGCGCAGGCCAATGCCGGCCTCTTCGGCCACCCGCGCCGCGCTGGGCATCAGGTCGCCGCCCGCGATCAGCTCCATCATCGCCTCGACGATGCGGCGGTGGCTCGACCGGCTGCGTTCGCGCCGGCCGTCGACCCGCGCCGATGCGGCCTTGGGCTTGATCGTCTTTTGCTCTCCCGTCGTCATATGTCCCCCGCTGGCCCGGTTTGCCGCCGGGGTCAATGGGCCACGCCAAAGCCGGTTGCGCGCGCCGGAATATTATGACACACATAGTGTCATAATATCGACGATAAGGAAATGGGTGGGGTATGAAAAAGCGGTGGGTGGCGCTGGGCGTGGTCGCGGCGCTGGCAGCGGGCGGATATTGGGCCTTTGAGGCGAATAAATATCGTCTGCCCGGGCTTCTTCAGGACTGGCGCGACCCGGTACAGGACAATCGCCCGGTCGTGTGGCAGCAGGGGCCGGCGCAGGCGCCCGCGCGGCCGCCCGGCGGCACCCGCCCGCCGAACATCATCCTGATCGTCGCCGACGATCTGGGTTTCAACGACATCAGCCTGAACGGCGGCGGGGTCGCGGGCGGGATCGTCCAGACCCCGAATATCGACGCGCTGGCGCGGCAGGGGCTGAATTTCACCACCGCCTATGCCGCCAATGCCACCTGTTCGCCGTCGCGCGCCGCGATGATGACCGGACGCTATCCGACGCGCTTCGGGTTTGAATTTACCGCGGTGCCGGTTCAGTTCGCGGAGAATATGGCGCATGGCGAGGGGACGGGGCCGCTGAAGCCGGTGTTTCACGGCGACCTGATCACGCCCGATATTCCCGATTATCCCGAGATGGGGGTTCCCGCGAGCGAGGTGACGATTGCCGAGGCGGTGAAGGCGGCGGGCTATCACACGCTGCATATCGGCAAATGGCATCTGGGTGAGGCCCCGGCGCTGCAACCGCAGGCGCAGGGTTTTGACGAAAGCCTTGCGGTGCTGGGCGGCGCGGCGATGTTCATGGCGGAGGACGACCCCGATGCCGTCAATGCCAAGCTGCCGTGGGACCGTATCGACCATTTTATCTGGGCCAATCTGCGCCACGCGGTGACGTTTAACGGCAGCAAGCGGTTTCAGCCGAAGGGGCATATGACCGACTATTTCGCCGAGCAGGCGATGGCGGCGATCGAGGCGAACCGGAACCGCCCTTTTTTCATGTATCTGGCCTTCAACGCGCCGCACACGCCGTTTCAGGCGACCAGGGAAGATTATGACCGGCTGCCGCAGATCAAGGATCACAAGACCCGCGTCTATGGTGCGATGATCGCGCAGCTCGACCGCCGTATCGGCGATGTGATGGCGAAGCTGAAGGCGCTGGGGATCGACGACAATACGCTGGTTATCTTCACCAGCGACAATGGCGGTGCGTGGTATACCGGCATCGACAATCTCAACGCGCCCTATCGCGGCTGGAAGGCGACCTTTTTCGAGGGCGGCATTCGCACCCCCTTCTTCATGCGCTGGCCGGCGAAAATAGCGCCCGGAACCAGCCGCGCCGACACGACCGGGCATATCGACCTGTTCGCGACGATCGCCGGCGCGGCGGGGGCGGCCGTGCCCGGCGACCGGACGATCGACAGCGAGAATATCCTTGCCGGTCCGGCAAAGCGCGAGGCGCTTTACTGGCGGTCGGGCGATTATCGCGCGGTGCGTGCCGGCGACTGGAAGTTGCAGGTGACGAAGCGTCCCGAACAGGCGCGCCTCTATAATCTGGCCGCCGATCCGACCGAAAAACATGATCTGGCGGCGAGCGATCCGCAGCGGGTCGCGCAGCTGCGCGCGATGCTGGTGGCGCAGAACAAAGATATGGCCAAGCCGATCTGGCCGGGGCTGATCGAGGCGCCGGTGCGGATCGACGTGCCGCTCAACACGCCGTGGAAGGATGGGCAGGATTATGTTTACTGGACCAACTGACGGGGCTGACGGAGCTCCAATATGTCGCCCCCGCGAAGGCGGGGGCCGCTATCGGCGGTGCGCAAGGTTGCCAGCGGCCCCCGCCTCCGCGGGGGCGACGGGATAGCTTCTTCTTCGTGCCTTTGCGCCTTTGCGTGAAAAAAAGGAAATCTCACGCAAAGGCGCAAAGGCGCGAAGAAGGCGAAAGAAAGCTGGGTTCCCGCGTTCGCGGGAATGACGAGGGGGGAGTGGCCTATCTTCTGACCTTGGCGGCACGCCGACAATAATCGCATCTGCATATGGAAAACATATGCGGATGGCCGAATTCGCTCTCGAATAAAAATGCCCGCCCCACCTAATTGAGCCCCCTCAAGATTCGCATTCCGCGCCGATTGGCGGCGCCGGAATGGCGAATGGGGGACTTATGCACACATTTCTGTTTGTACCGATGATCGGCCTCGCGGGCTTCGCCGCGGCGCCTGCCCATGCGCAATCCGACGAAAATACGCCTGCGGTCGTCGTCAGCGGATCGGCGGCGCTCGCCTCCGACTATCGCTTTCGCGGGGTGTCGCAGACCGACGAGAATATGGCGGTTCAGGGCGGGGTGACCCTGACCCACGAAAGCGGCTTTTATGCCGGCGCGTGGGCGTCGAACCTGTCGAGCTGGGGCACTTTCGGCGGCGCCAATATGGAGCTCGACCTGATCGGGGGGTACAAGGCGAAGCTGTCGGACAATGCGACGCTCGACGTCGGGCTGACCTGGTATATGTATCCGGGCGGCGCCGACAAAAGCGATTTCGCCGAACCCTATGTCAAACTCACCGGCACCGCCGGGCCTGCGACGCTGACGGCGGGCGCGGCCTATGCGCCAAAGCAGCAGGCGCTGGGCCGCTGGTATGATAGCGGCGCCGACGCGGCGGCAGGCGTCTACAATCGCCCCGGCGACAAGGCGGATAACCTTTATGTCTGGGGCGATGCCGCGATGGCGATCGCGGGAACCCCGTTCACGGCAAAGGCGCATATCGGGCATAGCTCGGGCCATGGCGGGCTTGGTCCCAACGGAACCGCGCTGACCCCGACGGGCGATTATTGGGACTGGTCGATCGGCGCCGATGCGACGTGGCGTAACCTGACGCTGGGCGTCAGCTATGTCGATACCGACATTTCGGCGGCGAAGGCGGCCGCTCTCCAGCCCGGCTTCAGCAAGGGTCAGGATGGCACCGGATCGATCGCCGACGCGGCGGTCGTCGTGTCGCTGACCGCCGCTTTCTAGGAAGGAACGACGATGCAGGATCTGCTCTGGATTTCGATACTGGCCGGACTGCTGGCGGCGACGCTCGCCTATATCCGCCTGTGCGACCATGCGTGAGGTGACGTCATGACCATTGACCTCTGGCTCGCCGCGATCACCGCGACCGGTCTTCTTCTCTATCTCGTGGCGGTGCTGATCCGCCCCGAACGCTTCTAGAAAGGAGCGGCGCCATGACCCTTCAGGGATGGATCCTCATCGTCGCCTTCATCGGCATATTGCTCGCGCTGACCAAGCCGGTCGGCATGTGGCTGTTCGCGCTCTACGAGGGGCGCCGGACCCCGCTTCATGCGCTACTCGGCCCCGTCGAGCGCGGTTTCTACAAGCTCGCGGGGATCGACCCCGACGCCGAGCAGAGCTGGCGCCGTTATGCGGTGCACATGCTGATCTTCAACTTCATGCTGCTGATGTTCACCTATGCCGTGCTGCGGCTTCAGGGCGTGCTTCCCGGCAATCCGCAGGGATTGCCCGGGGTCGGCGAGCATCTGTCGTTCAACACCGCGATCAGCTTCGCCGCCAACACCAACTGGCAAAGCTATGGCGGCGAGGCGACGATGTCGAACCTCAGCCAGATGCTGGGCCTGACGATCCACAACTTCCTGTCGGCGGCGACCGGCATCGCGCTCGCCTTCGCGCTGTTTCGCGGTTTCGCGCGGCGCCACACCGATCCGAAAATGCCGGCGACGATCGGCAATTTCTGGGCCGATGCGACGCGCGTGACGCTGTATCTGCTGCTGCCGCTCTGCGTGCTGCTGACGATTTTCTATATCGCCAATGGCGTGCCGCAGACGCTGGCGGGGGTGGTCGATGTCTCGACGCTCGAGGGCGCCAGACAGACGCTTCTGCTTGGTCCGGTCGCAAGCCAGGAAGCGATCAAGCTGCTCGGCACCAACGGCGGCGGTTTCTTCAACGCCAACAGCGCGCATCCGTTCGAAAACCCCAATGCGCTGACCAACCTTGTCCAGATGCTGTCGATCTTCGTCATCGGTTTCGGCCTGACATGGACCTTCGGCAAGGCCGTCGGCAACACGCGGCAGGGCTGGGCGATCCTGTCGGCGATGCTCATCCTGTTCGTCGCCGGTGTCAGCATCACCTATTGGCAGGAAGCCGCGGGCAACCCGATCCTGCATCAACTGGGTGTCGCGGGCGGCAATATGGAGGGCAAGGAGGTCCGTTTCGGCATTGCGGCATCGGCGCTCTACGCCGTCGTCACCACCGCCGCGTCGTGCGGCGCGGTCAATGCGATGCACGACAGCTTTACCGCGCTCGGCGGCATGATCCCGCTGTTCAACATGCAGCTGGGCGAAGTCGTGATCGGCGGCGTCGGCGCGGGCATCTATGGCTTCCTGCTCTTCGCTATCCTCGCGGTGTTCGTCGCCGGGCTGATGGTCGGCCGGACGCCGGAATATGTCGGCAAGAAGATCGAGGCGCGCGAAGTGAAGCTCGCGGTGCTGGCGATCGCCATATTGCCGCTCACCATCCTTGGCCTCACCGCATTGTCGTCGGTGGCCGGGGCGGGGCTGGCCGGGCCGCTCAACAAGGGGCCGCATGGCTTCTCCGAGATCCTCTACGCCTTCACCTCGGCGGTCGCGAACAACGGGTCGGCCTTTGCCGGTCTGACCGCGAACACGCCCTGGTACAACGGCTTGCTCGGGGTGGCGATGTGGCTGGGCCGTTTCTTCATCATCGTGCCGATGCTGGCGATCGCCGGCAGCCTCGCGGCGAAGAAATATACGCCCGAAAGCGCCGGGTCGTTTCCGACCACCGGCGGCCTCTGGGTCGGCCTGCTGGTCGGGATCATCCTGATCCTTGGCGGCCTGACCTTCCTGCCGAGCCTCGCGCTCGGTCCCATCGCCGATCATCTCGCGATGATCGGTGGCCAAACCTTCTAAGCGGGGAGCCGACATGGCACGCGCAGACACCAAATCGCTGTTCACCGCCGATCTGATCGTTCCGGCGATCGGTGACGCATTCCGCAAACTCAACCCCAAAGAGCTGATCGGGAATCCGGTGATGTTCACGACCGCCGTCGTTGCGGTGCTGCTGACCATATTGCTCGTCGTCGGGCAGGACGGCCTTGCGACCGGCTTCAAGCTGCAACTCGTCGTCTGGCTCTGGCTGACGGTGTTGTTCGGCACCTTTGCCGAGGCGCTGGCCGAGGGGCGCGGCAAGGCGCAGGCCGCCTCGCTGCGCGCCGCCAAGGCCGAACTGACCGCCAAGCGCCTCAAAGGCGGCGACGCCCGGCAGGTCGAAAATGTCCCCGCGAGCGCGCTCAAGATCGGCGACATCGTCCTCGTCGAAACCGGCGACCTCATCCCGTCCGACGGCGAAGTCGTGCTGGGCGTGGCGTCGGTCAACGAGGCGGCGATCACGGGCGAAAGCGCGCCGGTGATCCGCGAGGCGGGCGGCGATCGCTCGGCGGTCACCGCGGGCACGCGCGTCATTTCGGACGAGATCCGGGTGCGGGTGACGGTCAATCCGGGGCAAGGCTTTCTCGACCGGATGATCGCGCTGGTCGAGGGCGCCGAACGGCAGAAGACGCCGAACGAGATTGCGCTGACCCTGTTGCTCGTCGGCCTGACGATCATCTTCCTGATCGCGGTCGGCACGATCCCCGGTTTCGCGTCCTATGCCGGCGGGGCCATCCCCGTCAGCATCCTCGCCGCGTTGCTCATCACGCTGATCCCGACGACGATCGCGGCTTTGCTGTCGGCGATCGGGATTGCGGGGATGGACCGGCTGGTGCGTTTCAATGTCCTCGCCAAATCGGGCCGTGCGGTCGAGGCGGCGGGTGACATCGACGTGCTGCTGCTCGACAAGACCGGAACGATCACGATCGGCGACCGGCAGGCGAGCGAGTTCCGCCCGGTTGGCGGTGTCCAGCCCGGCGAGCTTGCCGAAGCGGCGCTGCTCGCCAGCCTTGCCGACGAGACGCCCGAGGGGCGATCGATCGTCGTCCTCGCGCGCGACCGCTTCCATGTCGCGACCGAGGCGCTGCCGTCGGGCGCCGAGGTCATCCCCTTCACCGCGCAGACGCGCATTTCGGGGGTCAAAATCGGCGCGTCGATCATCCAGAAGGGCGCGGTCGATTCGGTGTTCAAGGCCAATCCGGGGGTCGAGGAGACCGCGGCGGCCACCGAACTTCGCCGGATCACCGACGAGATTGCGCGCGGGGGCGGCACCCCGCTGGCAGTGGCGGTCGACGGCAAGCTGCTGGGCGCGATCTTCCTGAAGGATATCGTCAAGGCGGGGATCCGCGAGCGGTTCGGCGAACTGCGCCAGATGGGCATTCGCACGGTGATGATCACCGGCGATAACCCGCTGACCGCCGCTGCGATCGCCGCCGAAGCCGGGGTTGATGATTTCCTTGCGCAGGCAACGCCCGAGGACAAGCTGGAGCTGATCCGCAAGGAACAGCAGGGCGGGCGGCTCGTCGCGATGTGCGGTGACGGCACCAACGACGCCCCCGCGCTGGCGCAGGCCGACGTCGGGGTCGCGATGAACACGGGGACGCAGGCGGCGCGCGAGGCGGGCAATATGGTCGACCTCGACAGCGACCCGACCAAGCTGATCGAGGTCGTCGGGCTCGGCAAGCAATTGCTGATGACCCGCGGCGCGCTCACAACCTTTTCGGTCGCGAACGACGTCGCCAAATATTTCGCGATCATCCCCGCGATGTTCGTCGTCCTCTATCCGGGGCTGGGCGTGCTCAACGTCATGGGACTGGGGAGCCCCGAAAGCGCGATCCTGTCGGCGATCATCTTCAACGCCCTCATCATCCCGCTGCTCGTCCCGCTCGCGCTGCGCGGCGTCGCCTACAAACCGATGGGGGCGGGGCCGCTGCTCGCCCGCAACCTTGCCGTCTATGGGCTGGGCGGGCTTGTCGCGCCGTTTATCGGCATCAAACTGATCGACCTGGCCGTTGGCGGCCTTGGTCTCGCCTGAGGGAGCATAGCCATGGGCAACGACTTCACATCCGCACTGCGACCCGCGATCGTCATGACGATCCTGTTCGCCATCCTGCTCGGCATCGGCTATCCTCTGGCGATGACCGGTATCGGACAGACCCTGTTCCCCGCCCAGGCCAATGGCAGCCTGATCCGCGATTCCGGCGGCAAGGTCATCGGCTCGGCCGTCGTCGGGCAGGCGTTCACCTCCGACCGCTATTTCCAGACCCGGCCCTCGGCGGCGGGGGACGGCTATGACGGGCTCGCATCCTCGGGCTCGAACCTCGGCCCGACGGCCGCGGCGCTGAGCGAGCGGGTCAAGGCCGACGTCGAGAAGCGGCAGGCCGAAGGCGCTACCGGGGCGGTTCCGGCCGATCTTGTCACCGCCAGCGGTTCGGGGCTCGACCCCGACCTGTCGCCCGCCGCCGCGCTGGCGCAGGCGCCGCGCATCGCCAAGGTGCGTGGACTGCCCGAGAGCCGTATCCGCGCGCTGGTCGCGGCGGAGACGAAAGGCCCGATGCTGGGTTTCCTCGGCGAGGACCGCGTCAACGTCCTCGCGCTCAATCAGGCACTCGGCCGCCTTGGGGCCGGCCGGGCTCAGTGAGGGCGGGCGAGACAGATCGCCCCGATCCCGAAGCCCTCCTGCGGCAGGCGTCGCAGGAGGGCCGGGGACGCTTGAAGATTTTTCTGGGCGCCGCCCCCGGGGTCGGCAAGACATATGAGATGCTGACCGACGGCGCCGCGCGGGCACGCGACGGCGTCGATGTCGTGATCGGGGTCGTCGAAACCCACGGCCGCGCCGAGACCGAGGCGCTGGTTCGCGGGCATGAGATCGTCGCGCGCCGCGCGGTGTCCTATGAGGGCCGCACGCTCCACGAAATGGATATCGATGCGGTGCTCGAACGCGCGCCGCGCCTCGTGCTGGTCGACGAACTTGCCCACACCAATGCGCCGGGCAGCCGGCATCCCAAACGCTATCAGGATGTCGAGGAGTTGCTCGATGCGGGGATCGACGTCTATTCGACGCTCAATATCCAGCATATCGAAAGCCTGAACGACGTCGTCGCGTCCTTCACCCGCGTCCGCGTCCGCGAAACCGTGCCCGATAGCATTCTCGAGCAGGCCGAGATCGAGGTCGTCGATATTCCGCCCGACGAGCTGATCGAACGGCTGAAGGCAGGCAAAGTCTATCTGCCGCAGGAAGCGACGCGCGCGCTGTCGCATTTCTTTTCCAAATCCAACCTCTCGGCGCTCCGCGAACTGGCGCTGCGGCGTGCGGCGCAGGCGGTCGATGCCCAGATGCTCGATCATGTCCGCGCGCTCGGCGTTGGCGGGACATGGGCTGGCGGCGAGCGGATCGTCGTTGCGATCAACGAGCTGCCGGGCGCCGACGGGCTGGTCCGGGCCGCCAAGCGCAGCGCCGATGCGCTCCATGCGCCGTGGACCGCGGTCTATATCGAGACGCAGCGCGCGCAGTCGTTCGGGGAGGCCGAGCATCGCAGCCTCGCCGCCGTCATGAACCTCGTAACGCGGCTGGGCGGCACCGTCGCGACGGTGCCTGCGACGTCGATCGTCGACGGGCTGAAGGCGTTTCTCGCCGATGCCCGCGCGACCCAGCTGATCGTCGGCAAGACCCACCGATCGCGTCTGTTCGAGCTGCGCCACGGATCGGTCGTCGACCGTCTTGTGCGCGAGACGCCGGGGGTGGCGGTCCATGTCCTGCCGCTCGATGTAGCCGCCGACCCGCCCGCGCGCTTGGGTATCACGCGCGGGCCGTGGGGGTCGCGGCGCGGCTATATGTGGACCGCGCTCATGGTCGCGGGGGTTACCGCAGCGGCGAGCGCGCTGTTCCATATTCTCGACCTTGGCAATGTCGCGCTGCTCTATCTGCTGCCCGTCATGGCGGCGGCGACATTGTTCGGGCTGCGCACCGGGTTGTTCGCGGGGCTCGCCTCCAGCCTTGCCTATAATTTCTTTTTCTTGCCGCCGACGGGCACGCTGACCGTCAACAATCCCGAGAATATCATCTCGATCCTCGTCCTGCTCGGCGTCGCCGCGCTGACCAGCCAGCTTACCTCGCGGGTGCGCGCGCAGGCCGATATGGCGGCGGCGAGCGCGCGGACCAACGCCGCGCTCGCGGGGTTTCTGCGCCGGCTGACCCCGCTCGGCGACCCGGTCGAACTGGCGCGCACGATCTGCGAGGATATTGCGCGGCTGTTCGATACGCGGACCGTGGTGCTGGTGCCCAATGGCGCGGGGCTGGTCGTTCAGGCGGCCAGCGGCATGGATTTCCGGCTCGAAACGATGGAAATGGCGGCGGCGCAATGGGCGTATGACAATAGCGCGCCGACCGGCAAGGGGTCGGGGACGCTGGCGGCGTCGGAC
>Ga0307414_10000373_pt1 | contig 24568 bp, 16 predicted proteins | sample DK1Ometagenome_FD_203804 | JGI IMG/M metagenome (GOLD analysis project Ga0307414, IMG submission 203804) | Maize rhizosphere microbial communities from greenhouse at UC Davis, California, United States - DK15-O-3 | ecosystem: Host-associated > Plants > Roots > Rhizosphere > Soil | place: USA... | reverse complement strand
GAGATACAATGCATCGGTGCGACTACTTTGGATGAGTACCGTCAGTATATTGAAAAGGATGGTGCTTTGGACCGTCGTTTCCAGAAAGTAATGATTGAGCCGGCTACTCCTGATGAGACGATTGAAATATTAAATCGCATCAAAGAGAAGTATGAGGACCATCATGGTGTAACTTATACTGATGAAGCGATCAATGCGTGTGTTGCATTGACAGCGAGGTACATTACCGACAGGTTTTTGCCTGATAAGGCGATAGATGCTTTGGATGAGGCGGGCTCCAGGGTCCATCTGACCAATATTCATGTTCCTCAGAATATCATTGATATCGAGAGTAAGATTGAAGAGATCAAACTCGAAAAAAATAAGGTGGTAAAAAGCCAGAAATATGAAGAGGCTGCTAAACTGAGGGATACTGAAAAAAATCTGCTGGAGGAACTTGACCGTGCGAAATCGGAATGGGAAAGTGATACTAAAACCAAACGTTATACGGTAACTGAAGATAACGTGGCAGAGGTGGTGTCTATGATGACTGGCATTCCGTTACAGCGTGTTGGGCAAACGGATAGCGTGAAGCTGCTGAATATGTATGAAACGGTTGGTAAAAAGATCATTGGTCAGGACGATGCGATTAAAAAGCTGACAAAAGCCATTCAGCGTACCAGGGCCGGATTGAAAGATCCTAAAAAGCCAATCGGGTCATTTATTTTCTTAGGGCCGACCGGTGTAGGTAAGACAGAGCTTGCGAAAGAACTTGCACGTTTTATGTTTGACAGTGATGATTCGCTGATCCAGATCGACATGAGTGAATACATGGAGAAATTTGCGGTATCACGTCTGGTAGGTGCGCCTCCGGGATATGTGGGTTACGAGGAAGGCGGTCAGCTTACCGAGAAAGTCCGCCGTAAGCCTTATGCTGTAATCCTGCTGGATGAGATTGAGAAAGCCCATCCGGATGTGTTTAATATTTTGCTCCAGGTATTGGACGAAGGACAGCTGACGGATAGTTTGGGCCGTAAGGTGGATTTTAGAAATACCATCATCATCATGACTTCTAATATTGGCGCACGCCAGTTGAAGGACTTTGGTCAGGGTGTGGGCTTTTCTACTACTGCGAAAGTAAACCAGGTGGATACGCATTCGAGAGGTGTTATAGAAAGTGCTTTAAAACGTGCTTTTGCTCCTGAGTTCCTGAACCGTGTGGATGATGTGGTCGTATTTAATTCCTTGGGTAAAGAGGATATTTTCAAAATCATTGACATCGAGTTGAAATCGCTGTTTGGCCGTGTTCATAACCTGGGTTATGAGGTGAAACTGACTGACAATGCGAAAGATTTTATTGCTGAAAAAGGTTTTGATTCAAACTTTGGTGCGAGACCGCTAAAACGTGCGATCCAGAAATATCTGGAAGATCCGATTGCAGAGGAGATCCTGAAAGGCGAAATCCACGATGGCGATATCCTGGAAATCGATTACGATAAGGAAGGTGATAAGATTGTAGTGGATAACAGAAGTCCCGGCAAGAAAAAGAAGAAAGAAGAAGGAAGCATAGAATAATATAGTTTTCCTAAATGGAAGAGGTCGTGTCATAAATCAAATGATACGGCCTCTTTTTTTGGGGTGCAGCCAGTTTAAAATTAGTGAGAATCGCTGAGTGTTATGTAAAAGTTCTAATAATTTTCTTTTCTTTATACGAAGCGGAAAAAAATTAGAACAATTTAATCAATAATGGAAGAAATACTTACAAAAATCAACGATTTGATATGGAGCAATGCGTTAATCATCTTATGCATGGGTGCCGGGATTTACTTTTCGGTCGTAACCAGGTTCCTTCAGGTGCGATACATCAAAGAAATGTGGCAATTGCTCTTTGATGGTAAGAGCTCAGACAAGGGAGTAAGTTCTTTCCAGGCTTTTGCAATAGCGATTTCAGGCCGGATTGGTACTGGTAATATCGCAGGTGTAGCAACAGCGATTGCAATGGGCGGACCGGGTGCTGTCTTTTGGATGTGGCTGATCGCCTTTTTAGGCAGTGCATCGGCATTTATCGAAGCTACATTAGGACAGATCTATAAACAGGTGAATAACGGGCAATATCGTGGCGGACCCGCTTACTATATTGAAAAGGGTTTGGGTATCAAATGGTATGCGGTATTATTTGCGATAGTAACGGTGTTGAGCACAGCTTTCTTTCTTCCAGGTGTACAAAGCAATAGCATTGCATTAAGTATGCAAAATGCGTTTGATATTCCTGTATCTTATACCGGTGCCGGAGTGGTACTTCTGCTTGCGCTGATTATTTTTGGTGGAGTTAAACGGATAGGCAAGGTAGCTGAGATCGTTGTTCCCTTTATGGCCGGAGGTTATATATTAATGGCCATCGTAATCATGATTCTGAATTTTACGGAAATCCCCGCTATGATAAGTTTGATCATTAAATCGGCTTTCAACATGGAGCCTGCCTTTGCAGGAGTGTTTGGCATGGCGGTAGCATGGGGTGTGAAGCGAGGCATTTATTCAAATGAAGCGGGACAAGGAACGGCTCCGCATGCGGCTGCGGCAGCAGAAGTGAGCCATCCGGTGAAGCAGGGATTGGTGCAAGCTTTTTCCGTTTATATAGATACCCTTTTTGTCTGTACTGCCACTGCATTTATGATCTTATTCACCGGAAAATATAACGTAATAAATCCGGAAGGAGGTTTTTTGGTAGAAAATCTGCCTGGGGCCAAAATTGGGGCCGAGTATACGCAGCAAGCTATAAGTTCGCATTTTCCGTCACTCGGCGCTGGATTTGTTGCTGTCTCCCTGCTATTTTTTGCGTTCACAACAATTATGGCCTACTATTATATTGCTGAAACCAACCTGAGTTATCTCGATAAGAAAGGAAACAAATGGGCCGTCAATATTCTTCGGTTACTGCTTTTATTTTCAACGTTTTACGGCTCAATTAAAACGGCAGAAGCGGCCTGGACGCTCGGAGACATTGGCGTAGGTATGATGGCCTGGCTGAATATCATTGCTATACTATTGCTTCGCAAACCGGCGATGAAAGCGCTTAAGGATTACCAGCAGCAACGCAAAGCAGGTAAGGATCCGGTGTTCGATGCCAAACATGTTGGAATTGAAAATACGAACGAATGGTAGATCACTGGTAGTCAGTAGATAGATAAGGCCCTTTGTAAATCGAAAATTGTTTGATCAGTTTCTAAACTTTTCTTCATGTAAACAGTAAAGCTATGACTTCTGTATAAACTTTCAATTTCGCGTTTTTCCTGACTTCTACTAAGCGATCTCGGATCGGGTCAAGTGCAGGTGGAATTTTTACGATAATCGCCCCTGAATTGCCTTTGTGGCCTTAAAATCGATAAAAATATATATTGAAAATTAGTAGAAAATGATCAAACTAAGCATTTAATTTGACCTCGATATCGCGCCTGACGAATGGTTTTTCAGGCGATAAAAGGTATAAATATATGACTATGGAAGCGCTCATTTTAAATTACTGGTGGGTGGTGGTGGCACTGATGTGTGCAGTTTTAAACAAATATATTTTACGGTTTTTCTTTGGGATGGTTGTCGTTCCTGAGGACAGGATCGGACTGGTTACCAAAAAATTTGTTTTGTACGGGCCGGGCAAAGAGTTGCCCGACGGGAGGATCATTGCCATTAAAGGCGAAGCGGGCTTTCAGGGAAAGACACTGGCACCAGGGCTGTATTTTGGGAAGTGGTTTTGGCAGTATACTGTGACCATGGAGGAATTCACCATAATCCCTGAGGGTAAGATCGGTTTGATCATGGCAAAAGACGGTGCTGAAATTCCAACGGGTAATATCCTGGGACATAAAGTAGAATGTGATAACTTTCAGGATGCGGTGAAATTTCTGGAAAGCGGCGGCCAGCGGGGCAGGCAAACGTGCTACATTACGTCTGGTTCGTACCGGATCAACACACTGCTGTTTCAGGTCTCTGTAACCGACATGGTCAGGATTCAGGAAAGCATGGTCGGAATTGTAACGACTTTGGACGGCTTACCGATAGAGAGGGACCAGATTGCGGGTAAACTGATTGAAGGGCATAATAACTTTCAGGATTTTGATGAGTTTATCAATAAGGGCGGCAACCGTGGCTTGCAGCCGCAGGTGGTCTTGGCTGGTTCTTACAATCTTAATCCGTGGGCGATCCTGCTGGAGCAGATTCCCATGACAGAAATTGCCATTGGATATGTAGGTGTTGTGATTTCTTATATTGGAAATGAAGGGAATGACCTAACCGGGGCTGATTTTAAACATGGCAACATTGTAGCAAAAGGTTCAAAAGGGGTTTGGCTTGAGCCACTGGGCCCGGGAAAGTATCCCATCAACAAGTATGTGATGAAAGTGGAACCGGTGCCGACTACGAATCTGGTTTTGAACTGGGCATCTGCCCGCAGTGAGGCACATAATCTGGATAAGAACTTATGCACGATCACGGTAAGGTCTAAAGATGGTTTTCCCTTCAACCTGGATGTCTCACAGATCATTCACGTTCCGACAACTGAAGCACCAAAGGTAATTGCGCGTTTTGGCAATATGGTAAACCTGGTGTCGCAGGTACTGGAACCCACTATTGGTAATTACTTCCGTAACTCGGCGCAGGATAGTGATGTAATTGCTTTCCTGAGCACACGCAAGGAGCGTCAGGAATCTGCAAAAGAACACATCCGCAAGGTACTTGATGAGTACAACGTGAATGCGGTGGATACTTTGATTGGAGATATTGTTCCGCCTGAATCGCTGATGAAAACGTTGACGGACCGTAAAATTGCCGAGGAGCAGAAAGTTACTTACAATACGCAGAAACAGGCGCAGGAAACACGCCAGGGAATGGAGAAGGAAACGGCCATCGCCGACATGCAAAAGGACATGGTTAAAGCGCAGCAAAGTGTGGAGATTGCGGAACGTACGGCGAGTGCTACGGTTAAAAAGTCTGAGGGTGATGCTGCTGGTGTTAAACTTGCGGTAGGAGCGGAAGCTGAGGCAACTAAAATGAGAGCTCACGCAGAGGCGGAAGCCACAAAGGCAAGGGCGCATGCAGATTCAGAAGCCATTAAGCTAAGGGCATCTGCGGAGGCAGAAATGATTTCGCTAACGGGCAGCGCTGAGGCGGGTAAGATTTTAGCGGTGGGTAAATCAACCGCTGAGGCATATGAACTGGCTGTTAAGGCCATGGGAGGAGAGAACTTTACCCGGTATAAAATTACCGAAGAGTTGTCTAAAGGAAATGTTAAGTTAATTCCTGATGTGCTTGTGGGTGGTAGTGGAGGTTCAGCCATGGACGGTTTGCTGGGTATCAGGCTGATGGAATTAATGGATCCTGAGCGAAGGGAGGTTAAAGAAGTGACTACTGTTAATGTAGAAAAATAGATATAAATAAGATATTGGTCAGTGGATCACGAATCGGAACCGGGATTCACTGACCATGTTCTTTAAAGCTTGTTAACATAAAAATTAGAGCGGCATGCGGTCACAATGCTGACCTGGGGAGGACTCAGAGGCGGTATATCTGTTGCGCTGGCTTTGTCGTTAAGCCCCGTGATGTACCGGGATGAGTTTGTTCTGATCACTTATATCGCGGTGATCTTTTCGATTTTAGTACAGGGAATGACCATTGGGAAATTAGCCAAAAAATTGAAAGTCTAGATGTTCTTGCCACATGCCGCAACTTTATTTATAGCTGGGTTTCAATTTGGAACCTTAATTTTGCCGCAGCAATGAATACAATAAGGATGCGTGAAGATCAGGGAAATAATCAGCTAGACTTAGGCACTGATCTTAGCACAATGCTGCCCAGTATTCCCGCGATTACCGATGCGATTAGAATGCCATATTTGGCCTGATCCACAAACTCGGGGTTTTTGAATGCCAGGCCACTAATGAAAAGCGACATGGTAAAACCGATCCCTCCAAGCAGGGCAACCCCTGTGATGTGCCGCCAGTTTGCCCCTTGAGGCAACATACCCATGCCTGTTTTCACCATCAGCCAGGTAAAAAACAAGATTCCTATAAATTTGCCTGCTACAAGACCCAATGTTACACCAACTGAAACTGGATTAATTACCGATGTCAAAAAATCGGCACCAATGACAATGCCTGAATTGGCCAGGGCAAAAAGTGGCATAATGCCAAATGCAACCCAGGGATGGAGTGCATGTTCAATTTTTTGTAGTGGAGTTTCAGCGGCCAGGCTCAGGTTTTTAACATGTTGAATTGTTTTATGTTGCTCAGGGGTCGTCAGGGTGCTATTGCCCGGGATTTCTCGTTCAAATTCGTGGGTTAACTTTTTCAGGTTATCGGAATAGACCACCTCATCAATTTTAGTGACGGCAGGAATGGTAAAGGCGACAAGTACGCCTGCGATGGTGGCATGTACGCCTGAAAGTAGAAACCCCATCCACACGGCAATGCCGATGAACAGGTAAAATAGACTGCCTCTGATGCCCATTCTATTGCCGATTATTAATACTGCGAGGAAAATTCCCCCGATCCCAAGGGCGGTGAAATTGACACCGGAAGTATAGAAAAATGCGATCACCAGTACTGCACCCAGATCATCTGCCACAGCAAGCGCGGAAAGGAATACTTTGACCGAGGATGGAATGTGTTTCCCGGCCATGGACAGCAGTGCCAGCGCAAAGGCGATGTCAGTTGCCATGGGAATCCCCCAGCCATGATCGGCCTCCGTCCCATGGTTAATGGAGAAATAAATCAGTGCAGGGACCAGCATTCCCCCAAGAGCCGCGCTCATGGGCAGCAGTGCTTTCCTGAAGGAGGAAAGCTCGCCATCCATAAATTCCCTTTTCAGTTCCAGTCCGATTACGAAAAAGAAAATGGCCATGAGCCCGTCATTGATCCAGATATGGAGTGGCTGACTGAGTTTATGAGTATCAAAACCAACGGAAAAATTGATTTCCCAAATATGGTGATAGGTTTCATGCCAGGCAGAGTTGGCCCAGATAATGGCGACAACTACACTGATCAGCAAAACGATTCCACTGGTATATTCCAGATGGATAAACCTGCTTACCGGGGCTATAATCTTTTCAATGGGAGATTTGTAGTTCATAAAGTACGTGCGAGTGGTGAGGCCGTAAAAATAAGGTAATCTAAGTATAATGTCATCAAACTAATTTTATTCCTTCTTACTGACGCTAAAAAGCTATCTTAAGGCAAGTGCCAAATAAAGGCACACATAGTTTAACTTAAAATTTTAAAATTTGGCATTAAAAAAAGCAGGATTTAACAGAGGGCCACGCTTGCCCTTCAAAAAGAAAGAACCGGAACACAAAATAAACCACTTCATTACCTCCAGCGAAGTGCGTTTGACCGGAGACGACATTGAGCCGGGAATCTACCCGCTAACAAAGGCCCTGGAGCTGGCCGACGCACAGTCGCTTGATCTGGTGGAAATTGCTCCCAAAGCTATCCCGCCAGTATGTCGGATCATCGACTACAGCAAATTTCTTTATGAACAGAAAAAAAAGCAGAAAGAGATCAAGGCAAACGCCAAACAAACGGTAATTAAGGATATCCGGTTTGGGCCCAACACCGATGATCATGACTTCGATTTTAAGCTTAAACATGCTTCTTCTTTCCTGGAAAACGGGGAAAAAGTAAGGGCTTTTGTACATTTTAAGGGCCGGTCTATTTTGTATAAGGACAGGGGTGAAATTCTTTTGCTCAAATTTGCCCAGGCTCTCGAAGAGCAGGGTAAAGTGGAGCTCCTTCCTAAACTGGAGGGTAAGCGCATGTTTTTAACCTTGGCGCCGAAAACGGCGAAGAAGTAATTCTATCCAATCATAAGCGTGTTTCGCCCGCTTCTTTTCATTACATAAATTAATATATGAAACATATTTTAGATCAAACACTTTGGTCCAATACAGTCTATCAGTGGCTGATATTCCTGGCAATTGTGCTGGGGCTTAGCCTGGCCGTTAAGCTTTTTAAATCTGTAGTAATCCGGCGTCTAAGATTATGGACACAACGTACAAACACCAATTGGGATGATTTTGTAGTAGGGTTGGCGGAAAATTCTTTGGTGCCTTTGCTTTATATCAGTTCGTTTTATTTCGGCCTGAAAACGCTTATGCTGGCTGAGAAATTAGAAAACATTTTACATGTTGCTTACCTGATTGGAATTACTTTTTTTGTGCTAAAAATAATCAGCTCTGCATTCCGGAAGTTCGTATACTCATTTATCCGGCGTGAGGAGAACAGTCAGGACAAGGAGAAACAGGCGGGCGGGTTAATAGTTATTACCAATGTACTGATATGGATTCTGGGAATAATTTTTTTGATCGATAATCTTGGGTATAATGTCACCACGCTGATTGCCGGCTTGGGTGTCGGTGGTATTGCCATTGCCCTGGCTGCGCAAGCTGTGTTAGGGGATCTTTTTAGTTATTTCGTAATCTTTTTTGACCGACCTTTTGAAATCGGCGATTTCGTGGTTATAGGAGACAAAAATGGGACGATCGAATACATTGGCATTAAAACCACACGGATTCGGACACTAAGCGGGGAACAGCTGGTTTGCTCTAATACCGATCTGACCAACTCCAGGCTTCATAATTTCAAAAGGATGGAGCGGCGGAGAATCGTGTTTTCTTTGGGAGTAACCTATCAGACCAGCGGCGATCAGCTTGCCGAAATTCCCGGGTTGGTAAAGCACATCGTCAGTTCCAGGCCACAACTTCAGTTTGACCGGGGCCACTTCTCAGGCTATGGTGACTTTAGTCTGAATTTTGAATTTGTGTATTTTGTATTGGATCCGGACTATACAGTATATATGGACAATCAGCAGGCGGTATATCTGGAGATATTTACAGCATTTGAGAAACGCGGGATAGATTTTGCTTATCCAACGCAGACACTTCTCATTGGGCAGCAGCCGGTAGCGGTCTAAAACACCAGATGAATTAGCTGTATTCAGCACTGAAGCGCGCTATTTAAAATCTCATTTATACACTTGGCTAATAGTCAGGTTTCGGGAGCAAGTTCCCCTGACATTAAATACAGTGATTTTAACCGGTAAGTTGTTAGTTGTCAAATATTAGCTTTAAGGAATCCGGTTTCAAACGACTTTTTAGCCACCGCTGTAGCTTTACTTTCTCTGCGTCAGATATCGGTTTGCTAAAGTTTAGAAATGCAAGCGTAACGGTATCCCGCTTGTTGGTGTCGAGGTGCTTTATTTCAATGTTATTGATGCTGTAATTTGCAAGATCTGGATACAAGGATTTTAGTTCATTGCTCAGATCAGGTATTGGCATATTGATATCCTGGTAGGCATCACCCTTAGCTGTCGAATCTTTTTTATATACCGCTTCCAGGATGCTGGCCTTGATCTGTGAAAAATCCAGTTCATTTTTTGCATTCAACCCCTGCCGGATATTGAGCTTGGTTTTTTCAAGCTTATAGGCCGGGAGTTTTTTTCTGAGGCTGTCGATTTGCAGGGCGGTGAGTTCTTTGCCCAACAGCAAAAGGTCTATCTGGTTGCCCTTTCTGCTGTATCTATAATTTCTGGTAATGACCTGGGTATTGGTATAGATCAATTCTTTATCGATGAATGCACGTGCATTATTTTCAAAGATACTGCGGTCTACTATTCTGTAGGCCAGATATACGCTTGGCGCTGCTGTGATGAGCACAATAATTAATATATATCGGCGCACCCTCTTTTCATAGGCTTTATCTTCAAATTCTTTTTTATGGAATTTGAGATAGCGGACAATTAAGTAAGTAGCCACGCAAATAAAAATACTGTTGATAAAATACAGATAAATGGCGCCTATAAAAAAATAGATATTTCCTGATGCCAGGCCATAACCTGCCGTGCACAACGGAGGCATTAAGGCAGTTGCGATAGCCACACCCGGAATAGCATTGCTTTTTTCTTTCCTGGTGGCAGCGATAATTCCGGCAAGTCCGCCAAATCCGGCAATAAATACATCCCAGATGGATGGAGAGGTTCGGGCCAGGAGCTCAGAAGATGCGTCATGTAGCGGCGTAATCCAGAAATATATTGTGGAAGTGATTACACTGATGACAGTTGCGATGGCCAGATTCCGTACTGCTTTTTTGACCAGTTCAATGTCATTGATGCCAATACCCAGACCTACGCCCATAATTGGTCCCATCAGTGGAGATATGAGCATGGCGCCGATGATTACCGCTGTGGAATTTACATTCAGGCCGATTGATGCGATAAAAATGGCAAAGATCAGCGTCCAGAGATTTGCACCCTTAAACTCCACATTTTTTCTGATGGATTCAATCGTGTCGCTTTCTTCAGCATTGTCTTCGTGAAGACTGAAGCGGTAATGTAAAAAGCGCCTGATCGCTAAATAAATCTCGTTCATTTTGCAAGATAGGAATTTGAATGTAAATCCAGTTCAGGCTAAAGCAGTTGTTAAATGACGTAGAAGGGGCGGGCAGACCATCTGATGAACTAAAAATAAAATTTGTACCTTTGCAACTCATTCGCTGATCCAGCGATTATTATTTTGCCTTTTCCTTTTAAGGGATTCTATCAGGCAGTCCGGCAGCATAGGGATTTATTTTATTATTTCACTTGGCGGAATTACATCTTAAAACCAATTGATTATGCAGAAAAGATTACTCATAGTTTCCAACCGATTACCCCTGACCATAGAGAAAAAGGACTATGGATTTGAAAGCCGGCAATCTTCCGGCGGACTGATCTCAGCAGTCAATGCCTACCTGAACGGTGAGGGAAAAGAAGTGTTTTTCGAACGAATCTGGGCCGGGGTGCCCGGCGTAAGCACCGAAGATTGGGATATGGTTGATAGCGGGCAGTCTGAATACCATTTTCTTCCTGTGTTTCCAGGTGAACAAGAATATGAACAGTATTACAATGGCTTTAGCAATTCATTGCTATGGCCACTTTTTCACTATTTTCCTTCGTTTGCGGATTATGATCCGTCTTTCTTCGAGTCGTATATGATGGTTAACAAAGCCTTCTGCAGGACGCTATGTGCAGAAATCCGGCCGGGCGATGTCATATGGATCCATGATTATCATTTGCTTCCGCTGGCAGGCATGCTTAGGGAGAAATTTCCAGACCTTACGATAGGTTTATTCCTCCATATTCCCTTTCCGTCTTATGAATTGTTTCGGGTCATTCCAAAGCGCTGGCAAAAGGCTTTGCTTGAAGGAATGCTGGGTGCGGATCTGATCGGTTTTCATACTGCAGAATATGTCGCGCATTTCCTTAAAACGGTGGATATGTCACTGAAAACGACTCACGATGACCAGTATATCCAATGGGGAACCCGGCAGGTGCAGGTAGATGCTTTTCCGGTAAGTATTGATTTTGATCTTTTCAACGGGGCGTTTGATCATCCGGGTGTGGATTCTCTCCGGCAAAAGTATCAGCAGATGAAAGGTAAAAAGAAAATGATTTTTTCTGTCGACAGGCTGGACTATACCAAAGGGATTTACAACCGACTCATCGCCTTCGAGCGGTTCTTACAGAGATATCCTGAGTATAAAGGAAACATCGTTTTTGTGCTGGTAATGGTTCCGTCGCGGGATACGATTGTCAAGTACAATGAAAAAAAGAAAATGATCGACGAGTTTATTGGTAACCTGAACAGCACGATTGGAAACATCTCCTGGCAGCCTGTTATTTATCAGTATGACCATCTCGACTTTAATGAGTTAACTGCACTGTATACCACATGTGACCTGGCTCTGATCACGCCGCTCCGTGATGGTATGAATCTGGTAGCTAAAGAATTCGTTGCAAGCCGAAAGGATGAGAAGGGTGTACTGGTGTTGAGTGAAATGGCCGGCGCTGCGGCAGAACTCAAAGAAGCTCTGCTCATTAATCCGAATGATGCTGATGAGCTTGCTGAGACAATTGCAGTTGCTCTTGGAATGTCGGAAGAGGAACAGCGCTGTCGTATGCGCGACATGCGTCAGCTGGTTCAGCAGTATGATGTGAATGCATGGGCTATAGATTTTTTTGGAGAGTTAGATCAGATCAAAGCTTTGCAGTTAAAATTTGAGATTAAGTTTCTGGATAACTTTGCTAGGGCGGCACTAATTGAAGATTACAAGTCAAGCCAGAAACGGCTGTTTCTGCTCGATTATGACGGAACGCTGGTGAGTTTTTCTAAAGATCCGTCCAGGGCTTCTCCTGATCATGATCTGCTGAAGCTGTTAGAGACGCTCTGTTCATTACCAGGAAATGATGTATATGTGATTAGCGGCAGGGACAGCGTTACGCTCGACAAATGGCTGGGTCATTTACCCATTGGTCTGATTGCTGAACATGGCGCCAAAAACAGACCTGCGGGGTGCAATTGGTCAAACGAAGCGCTCGTCGAATCAACCACCTGGAAAGAAAAAATAGAAAGGATCATGCAGCATTATGTATTCAGGAGCCCGGATTCTTTTATTGAAAAAAAGGATTTCTCCCTGGCCTGGCATTACAGGAATGCGGATCCGTTTCTGGCAAACAGGCGTGCCAAGGATTTGCATGACGAGTTGGTGGAGTATACGGTGCAAATGCCTCTGGATGTGCTCAATGGTCACAAGGTGATAGAAGTACGGAATAAGGGCATCAACAAAGGGTTGGCCGCGATGCGTATACTGGACTCAGCCAGTTATGATTTTATCTTGTGTATTGGTGATGACCAGACGGACGAAGATATGTTCAAAATATTAGCAAAGAATCCAGCAGCTTACACGGTAAAAGTGGGGCATCAGGCATCTTTTGCAGAATACAACTTGTATACGCCTTTCCTTGTGTTTTCTTTGCTCGATTCTATCACGTCCTCACAAGCCTTTGAAAACATTTAATCCCATAATCGATTCTTAATTTTAAGGCAGGTCTATTGCCTATAAGAACTGGGGAGAGATTGCAACGTTCTTGTTACTTATCGGGGGCTTAATGTTAAAAAACCACAAATTTGGAAGGTAGCAAGTGACAGGCTAACAAAAGCCGTCCTGCGCCGGGTTCGGTTTCAGCTTCCGGGGAGTGAGGACACCTATTTGCATAGCATGACTTTCCGCATATAGCATACTTTGTTCAGCTGGCCTAAGTATAGACGCCTTATCGCGCCTAACCTGCAATGGATAGCTGAAAAAAATTATTTTGCTTGATCTGCGCCTGACTGGCTCAGATATGACTGGTTCAACATACTAAACATTAAACTTGATGCTAATAGTAAAATTTATATCCGATGAAGGTTAAGATAGGATTGATAGGGTTTGGCAGAACCGGAAAGGCTGTTGCCTCAGTGATATTGCAAAACAAAGATTTCTCGCTGGAATGGGTATTTCGAAAGACAACTGTACTGGAACATCGGTCTGTCCCGGAATTTTTAGGCATACAGAGCGATGAGCCTGGTCTGATTTTTTCGAGCGAGCATATTCAAATTCAGGATTTGCTGGAGAAGAATCCAGTTGATATCATCATAGATTTTTCTTCTCCTTTGGGAATTCATAATTACGGAAGATTTGCGGCTGAAAGACAAATAAAGATTATATCTGCGATTTCACATTATGGACATGTTGAATTAGAATTGCTTGATGAATTGGCAAAGCAGACGGCCGTGTTCTGGTCTCCTAATATTACTTTAGGCGTGAATTATCTTTTGTTTGCGGCGAAATTCCTTCAAAAAATTGCACCGGGCGTTGATATTGAAATTATTGAAGAACATTTTAAACAAAAGGAAGGTGTTTCAGGGACGGCAATAAAAATTGCCCATGCTCTTGATTTGAAGGTTTCTCAGATCAATTCTGTAAGGGCGGGTGGTATCGTAGGTAAGCACGAACTTATATTCGGGTTTCCTTATCAGACTGTGCGGCTAATTCATGAATCTATTTCCAGGGAAGCATTCGGCAATGGTGCAATTTTTGTTGCCACGAACTTATCGGCACTTCCCTTCGGACTGTATAACTTCGAGGATCTCTTAAGACCCTATTTCAAATTTTAATTTATATGGCTATTCGAATTCCAGGCTGTCAAATGTATATTGTGGAGGGGGGACGGTTGAACCTGAAATTTTGCTATGCAGGACCCGACTGTCATTCGATACCGGCACGATATATTTCAATCTCCAAAAACTAATTTATGTTAAATAACTTTCTTCAGCGCATTCGTTATTATTTTAAAAATGCCTTTGACAGATTAAACAATCAGGGTTATAAAAATAGCATTTTACAGGCTATACCATTTTGGGGAGCCTCAATTATCACTGGTCTGATAGCAGTTATTTATACTAAACTGTTTTTACTCGCGGAATCGGTCACCAGATATGTTTATCATGAGCATGCCTGGGGTTTATTTATATTAACTCCGATGTTCTTTCTCCTGGCCTGGTGGACTGTCGTTCGTTATGCACCTTATGCCAGGGGCAGCGGCATCCCTCAGGTGGTGGCAGCTATACAAATTACTGGCCCCAATAAGGACAGTCAGGTGAGCCGTTTGTTAAGCATTAGGGTGATGCTAGTGAAGATTTCGTCAAGTTTGATTATGGCTGCCGGGGGTGCTGCGATAGGCAGGGAAGGTCCTACGATACAGATCGCAGCATCGGTTTTCAAGAAAGTCAACGATCTTTTACCTGTCTGGTGGCCCAAGGTAGCAAAAAAGAATATGATTATCACTGGTGCGGCAGCAGGGCTTGCGGCGGCATTTAATACGCCGCTGGGAGGAATCGTGTTTGCTATCGAAGAATTGACCAAAACACATTTTAGTTATTTTAAGACGGCAATCTTTTCTTCGGTGATTATTGCCGGACTCGCGGCACAGGGCATTCTTGGGCCTTACTTGTATCTGGGTTATCCGAAGATTTTTAACCTTTCAGGGTATATTTTTTTTGGTGTGATCCTGGTCGCAGTTATTTCAGGGCTGTTGGGTAGTGCAATGTCCAAAATTATCCTTGTGATATTAAAATGGAAGTCCAGCTTTAAGTTTACTCGTCATCATATTCTATATATAGGCGGTTGCGCCTTAATCTTAAGCGCTATAGCCATTTTCATTAGTTCCGATGTTCTGGGCTCAGGCAAAGAGATCATGCAAACTACATTATTTTCCGAGAATAGATACGTTAATTGGTACACCCCAATATTGAGAATTGTAGGGCCCATATTGTCATTTACAACCGGCGCATCGGGGGGAATTTTTGCTCCTGCATTGGCCTCCGGAGCCAGTATCGGTTCTATGGTCTCCGGATGGTTCCAGCTGTCTGAAGCCAATACCAATTTATTAATTCTGTCTGGTATGGTCGGTTTTTTGACCGGAGTGACCAGATCCCCTTTTACCTCGGCCATTCTGGTGCTGGAAATGACAAACAGGCATAGTGTGATCTTTCACCTTATCCTTGCGGGAATGATCTCTAGTGTGGTCTCGCTGCTGATCGACAAACATTCGCTTTATGATCATCTTAAAGTGCAGTATATAAAGGATCTGGAGGCTGAAGAGTCCAGAGAAAATGAAGGCCGGAGTTCAGATGAAAAGCATAAAAGTTCAAATCTTTATGGAAAAGACTAAGAAGTCAATATCCATTATCAAAACGCAGATCATTTTTCACCGCTTGTTTTTATTTGCACAGTCGTTTACATCAGTTTCTTCAAGACGGAGCAGAGGATAGTAGTCAGGCCAAGTAAGCACGGGTTTGCATCTTGGCCAAGTTGGCGGTGAGTAAGCGATAAAAAAGCCTGTTGCTATGATTTATGATACAGACTTTTTTGTTAGCAGATTTTGGTTTGTCAATTATTGCGTCTATTTTAGGGATTCAATCGGTTAGGTTAAAATACTTTGTGCCAAATATTAATAGATGAAGCTATCATTTTCTTTGTTCGTTCCCCTCGTATTATTTTATACTCAAACAGCGAATGCCCAGGCTAAGGCAGAATCCTACAAGCAACAGATCGACGGAACGACGCTGTCTTTCGAAATGCAGGCTATTCCTGCCGGGGAATTTACTATGGGCAGTAAAAAAGGTAAAAAGGATGAACTTCCATTGCATAAGGTAAAGTTAGCTGCTTTTTGGATGGGCAAACATGAAGTGACCTGGGACATTTATGAACCTTTTTTGTACAGGGATTATGAAAAAACACATAGTGTGAGTCCGGTCCCGGAAAATGTTGATGCGGTGACCCGCCCGACAAAGCCGTATCTGGATATGACTTTTGGGATGGGCAAGGCTGGTCAGCCGGCCCTTGCCATGACACATTATAATGCTATTCAGTACTGTAAATGGTTATATGCCCGGACCGGCGTATTTTATCGTTTGCCGACGGAAGCGGAATGGGAATATGCAAGCAGGGCCGGAACATCTACTGAATATTTTTTCGGGGATGATGAGTCCAAACTATCAGAATATGGATGGTTTAAGGACAACAGTGGCGGAAAAACACATCCTGTTGGTTTAAAGAAGCCTAACCAATGGGGCTTGTTTGATATTTATGGAAATGTTGCGGAATGGACTTACGATCAATATATTCCTGATTTTTATGCAGGTAATGTATCGGATAACCCGGTCGCGGTTCCCGATAAGCTGTATCCACAGGTTGTACGCGGCGGGTCATATGATGATCTGGCCAAAGATTTGAGATCTGCTGCGAGGCTGGCGTCTGATCCTGTGTGGAAACAGCTGGATCCGCAAATGCCTAAAAGCAACTGGTGGTTTCCTGAAGCGCCTTTTGTTGGGTTGCGACTCGTCAGGCCTGTTAAAACACCATCGAAAGAAGATATTGAAGCATACTACAATAAAAAACCAATTCCTGATTATTAACTCTGTAGTCTCACAAAATAAGAACCACTATAAACCTAAATTACAATGAACAATGAAGAATTGCGTGATAAACGCCGCGAATTTTTGAAAGCTTCTGCCCTTGTTGCGGGAGGTGTGATGTTAAATGGTGTTGCTTTTGCCGGTGGCGGAGCTCATTCGTCTGTTGATGATACTATAAAGATCGCGTTGATCGGTTGCGGTGACCGTGGAACGGGTGCTGCTGTCCAGGCCTTGAGTACTAAGCAGAACCTTAAGCTGGTGGCTATGGCGGATGCTTTTCAGGATAGACTGGATGCCAGTTATAAAATACTTTCAGATAAATTTAAGGATAAGGTTGATGTGCCGCAGGACCGTAGATTTATAGGTTTTGATGCGTACAAGAAAGCGATTGCATTGGCTGATGTTGTTTTGTTGGTGACGCCTCCGGGTTTCCGGCCGATGCATTTTGAAGAGGCAGTAAATCAGGGGAAACATATTTTTATGGAGAAGCCTGTAGCTGTTGATTCTCCGGGAGTACGCAGGGTTTTGGAGGCTGCTGCACTGGCAAAACAGAAGAAATTAAATGTTGTAGTTGGCTTACAGCGAAGATATCAGAAAAATTACCGGGAAACCATAAAACGTATCGAAGACGGTGCAATTGGCGATATTACCGGTGGACAGGTTTATTGGAATAGTGGGGGCGTTTGGGTGAGACCGCGTCAGGCCGGTCAAACTGAAATGGAATATCAGATGAGAAACTGGTATTATTTCAACTGGCTTTGCGGGGACCATATCACTGAGCAGCATGTTCACAATATTGATATTGCAAACTGGGTGAAAAATTCCTATCCGGTGTCAGTTCAGGGTACGGGAAGCAGGGCATGGAGGAGAGGTAAGGATTATGGCGAGATTTACGACAATCACTCCATTGAACTTACCTACCCGGATGGCAGTATCATCCATAGCCAGTGCCGGCATTTTGAAGGGATTTCTAACCGGGTTGACGAATCCTTTAGTGGCACAAAAGGAAAAGTTTATTTGTCGGCAGACAATAGTGGTGAACTGACAGACTACAAAGGACAAAAGATCTATAGCCATGATAAAAAGGGCAATGCCAACCCTTATCAGACAGAACATGATGAATTGTTTGCTGCGATTGCAAAAGGTGAATTTAAGTTCTGGGATGCGGAGCGCGTAGCAAAGAGTACTTTTACTTCTATTATTGGCCGCTATGCTACTTATTCGGGAGAGACTATCAAATGGGATGAGGCGCTAAAAGCAGATAACAGTTTGTTTCCGGATAAACTGGCATGGGATGCTAAGCCTAAATTGCTGCCGGACGCTGATGGATTCTATCCAATACCTACGCCCGGGAAGACTAAAGTGATCTAGGCATTGCTGCAGGTAATGCCGGGTGTCAATAAAATATTTGCTTTTTTTGTACCGCTGCTGGCCTTTGTTTTTTTTGAAAAAAAAGACCAGCGGCAGTATACCATTCATGGATATGCCCAGGGAACTGATTATACAGTGAAGTATTTTGCCACGGACAGCATAGTTACCAAAGGAGAGGTAGATAGCATTCTTATGGTAATAGATTCTTCAATGTCTCTTTATAAACCATATTCTTCTATCAACCAGTTTAATGCCTCGGCAAAAGGAATGAGGATAGACAGGCATTTTGCGAATGTGATGACTAAGTCGTTTGAGATTTACAGGAACACGCAGGGCCGCTTTGACGTAACCGTTAAACCACTGGTTCAGCTATGGGGTTTTGGTGTTAAGCCTGTTGAAAGATTTCCGGACAGTATGATGGTGAGCGCTGTGCTGAAATGTGTAGGAATGCGCTTTTTAAGTTTGAAAGGTAATGTTCTGAAGAAAGAAAGGCCTTGTGTGCAGATTGATCTGAACGGAATTGCCCAGGGCTATAGTGTTGATGTGGTAGCAGAGCATTTGAATCTAAAAGGGATAAAGACATACGTCGTGGAGATCGGCGGTGAACTGCGTATGAAAGGGCCAAAACCGGATGGGACTTCTTTAAGAATTGGAATTGAGGGACCTTCGGAGAGCCCTGATGCTGAACCGGCCATCAGGCACACCCTGGCAATTAATAACGGCGCGATCACTACGTCCGGTAATTACAGAAGATTTTTGCAAATGGGGAGAAAGAGAATAAGTCATCTTATAGATCCGAAATCTGGTTATCCTTTATCGAACTCCCTGATCAGCGTGACAGTTTATTCCCGGGATGCTATAACGGCTGATGGTTATGACAATGCAATCATGGCTATGAACATTGATGAGGCAATGGCCTTTGTTTCTGCAAAAAAGAATATGGAAGCTTATATTATTTACCACTGCAAGGACGGAAGCATTGCAGATACGCTTACTAAAGGGTTTAAGCAATTGATCGTCAACTAAATAACTTATATTTAAGGAAAGAACCAATAACAGAATAACGATATGAACAGAATAGAATTTTTAAAGAATAGTTTTGTTGCTACCGGTGCATTGGTTGCCGGATCTTCAATGGGTTCGATGGCAGCTACAGAACCGGCAAAATCTTCCTATGCGGGAAAGACCTTTAATCTGGATTATGCCCCGCATCAGGGGATGTTTGAAAACAGTGCAGGAAAAAGTTTCCTTGACCAGATCCGGTATATGTATGATCAGGGTTTCCGCTCTATAGAAGACAACGGTTATCTAGGCCGGTCAACGGAAGAGCAGACCAAGATCGGCGATTTGCTGGCGAAGCTTGGCATGAGAATGGGGGTGTTTGTGGTCGATGGCGGAGACAACTGGAAAGTGTCGTTGACTACGGGAAAAAAAGAGTTTAAAGACAAGTTTGTAGATACCTGCAAACGCTCTGTGGAGGCAGCAAAAAGGTGTAATGCGAAATGGCTTACTGTGGTCCCTGGTTTTTATGAGCGCCATTTGCCTTACGGGAATCAGTTTGCTAATGTAATTGATGCCATGAGGGCGGGAGCTGAGATTTTTGAGCCTCATGGATTGGTTATGGTGCTTGAGACATTGAGCGATACACCCGAATTGTTTTTACAGCAAACTCATGAAACTTATGCTGTTTGTAAGGCGGTTCAGAGTCCTTCGTGCAAAATTCTTTATGACATTTATCATATGCAGAAAACGGAGGGCCAGTTGATCGTAAATATGGACAGGTGCTGGGATGAAATTGCCTATATCCAAATAGGAGATAATCCGGGAAGAAAAGAACCTACAACAGGGGAGATTAATTATAAGAACCTTTTTAAACATATTCACGGAAAAGGTTATAAAGGAGTGATGGGAATGGAGCACGGCAATTCTTTAAAGGGTAAAGAAGGCGAGTTGCGTGTGATCCAGGCTTACCGTGAAACGGATAATTTTCTTTCATAAGTATAGGCAAAAGTTTGTCTTCATGGATTTAAAACAGGCGGAGCTGGGCTTGAGGGACCTTAAACAGACTTGAGTCCAGCTCTGTTCTTTTTTCATTCAAATGGTTCAGACGACAATGCAGTTTAAAGTTATCTCTGATCATTTGGGCGATATTGCCATCTCCGCGCATCCTTTCACCGAATCTGCTGTCGTTAACGTTACCGCCATGGCAGGATTGAATCATATGCCATACTTTTTCAAAGCGGTCGGGATAATTTTTACGCAGCCAATCTTCGAATATCCCGCCAATAGCTCCATTGAGTCTTACGATCGTGTATCCTGCAGCGATTGCCCCGCAACTGGCGATTGTTTTTAAGATTGCCGGAATTTCATGATCGCTTAGACCGGGTACCAGGGGAGCGACCATTACCCCCATGGGGATGCCTGCCTTGCTAAGGTCCTCTACGATTTTCAGACGCTGTTTTGCAGTAGTAGTTCTCGGTTCCATTTTCTGGCGCAACTTTTCATTGAGGCTGTTGATAGATACGTAAACCATACACAGATTTAATTTTGCCATTTCGGTAAGGATGTCACTGTCTCTGAGGATCAGTGCATTTTTGGTAATCATACCAATCGGTTGTCTGTACTCAAGGGCAATCTCCAGCAGTTGCCGGGTAATTCTGAATTTCCTTTCGGCAGGCTGGTAGCAGTCTGTATTTCCTGACAGGGATATGGTAGAAGCGTCCCAGGTTTTTTTTTCGAGGAATTTTTTAAAAAGCGCAGGCGCGTCTGTTTTTACAATGATCTTGCGCTCGAAGTCGAGGCCGGCGCTGAAGCCCCAGTACTCATGTGCATTTCGGGCATAACAATAGGTGCAGCCGTGTTCGCATCCCTGATATGGATTTAGGGAGTAGGCCATACCGACATCGGGACTGTCGACTTTATTGACAATAGACTTTGATTTTCCGAATATGAAGGAGGTTTTATGGTCTTCTTCTTCCCATTCGTCTATTCCTTCATCGTGCTCTTTTACATAGTCATTTTTTTCAAACCGGTTATGCGGATTGAACTGGGCTCCTCTTCCTTTGAAATAGTTTTCAGATTTATTTTGGTCTAAATTCATTAGCTAAAATTACTAATAATATTAGTAATTTAAGTTGATTTTTAAAAAATATAAATCCTTTTTATGAGTGCTGCATAGTCCTTAAATCTTTGAATGAAAAGAATAATTTTTATGTAATTCTTTTTACCTATTTTCATATTGTCTAAAGACTCAAACGCTAGTGTGAATGATTAAAAGTAATGCCTCTATTCATGTATTTGCGCCGCATCAGGCGTTGCAGGAATATGTACAGAATTACTGTTATTTTTGCCTTGGTGAAGGTGCAGACCAAATGTCGGCTCTGGATATGTATCCTGTGGAATATGCACAGCTGTCGTTTGTTTTGGATGAATACCATGAGTTTCGTGAATCCGGGACGGAGAAGGTTGATAGCTACCCGCTTTGCTTTGTTGGCTTGCTCGATCAGGGCAGAAGTTTTGATCTTTTTCCTAAAAGGGTTGTTCAGATATTGTTTAAGCCCTACGGTGCTTTTAAGCTTTTGGGCATTCCACAAAGGTATCTTAGCAATCAGGGGACAGATGTGCAGCTCTTGTTTCCGGAAACAGTAAGTTTAAAAGAACAATTGCGGGATGTGTCGGATTCACCTGCTGAAGTTATTTCTTTACTTGAGAACTGGCTTTTGAAGCGGCTTATTGCTTCGGCAAAGATAGATGTGAATGCGATAGCTTTTGCCTGTGCAGAAATTCAAAGAGAAGGTGGATTGGTTAGGATTGAGGAGCTTTGCCGAAAAGTAGGCATGTCTACCACTACCCTGGGTGAGCAATTCAGGGAAAAGGTTGGTTTTTCTCCCAAGACTTTCAGTCGTATTGTTCGTTTTAACAACATTAATAATTTCATTAGCGAGAACCATTCGGTTAACTGGCAGGAGCTGGTTTATACTTTTGGCTTCTTTGATCAGAATCATTTCATTAAGGAATTCAAACACTTTTACGGTTGTACTCCTTCCCAGTGGCATTCCCGCCAGAACCAACAAATTTAAAATCCGTCGATTTTTACTATGCGTGAGTAATGGAGACCGCTACCTTCATTGCGAAGTTTTGTGTGGCTATTTTCTTCCTGGCTTCGTGTTTAAAGTCAAACTACCTACCTATGAAAAACAATTACTTAATAATCCTGCTAATGGTCCTTCCGTTTCTGTTTAGTTCCTGCTCAGAACAAGGTTTAATTGGGCCAGAGGGACCTGCCGGGCCCCAAGGGGCTACCGGAAATGCAGGTGCTGTTGGCGCTTCGGGAAAAGATGGCAGCATCATGTACAGTGGGAACGGAATACCAGAACCAACTGCAGGTAATGCCGGAGACTATTATCTGGATCGCTCGACAGGTAACCTTTATGGGCCTAAAGTTGCAGGGGGCTGGGGTATACCACTTACACTGATGGGCGCCAATGGTACGAACGGGACAAATGGAACAAATGGCACTAATGGAACCAACGGTACTAACGGAGTTAATGGCAGCACTACCTTGAGCGGATCTGGTGCGCCACCGGCGGATTTAGGTGTAAATGGCGACTATTATCTGGATAAGACAAACTACCTGCTATACGGTCCGAAGACGGCTTCGGGCTGGGGGATCGCTATTTTGCTACGAGGAGCTGCTGGTCCGCAGGGACCTGCAGGGGCGGCGGGACAGGATGGTAGCATTATTTATAGTGGTTCGGGGATTCCGGCTGCTATAATTGGAACAGATGGCGACTATTATCTGGATAAAAATACAGGAAATTTATATGGTCCGAGAACGGCAACGGGATGGGGTACCCCCATAATCCTCCGGGGAACTAATGGGACTAATGGCACGAATGGTGAGGACGGTACTGACGGAGTGAATGGGACGAACGGTACAAATGGTACTAACGGCAGTAGAACACTCAGTGGTAATGGCACACCGGCAGTGGCTTTAGGAGCGATCGGGGATTACTATCTGGATAAAACCAATTACCTGTTATACGGCCCGAAGTCAGCAGCCGGATGGGGAGTGGCGCTATTACTGCGTGGCGCCAATGGCGCACAAGGTCCTGTTGGCCCGGCGGGTAAGGACGGCACTGTAATTTATAGCGGCGAAACCGAGCCGGATGACGCTTTGGGTAAGCTGGGAGATTTTTATTTTGCCAGGGTTACCATGATTATGTATGGCCCAAAGTCAAATTTAGGCTGGGGACCTGGGGTCAGTCTGAAAGGGACAAATGGCACAAATGGAACCAATGGGACTAATGGTGCCAACGGCAGTTCTGTTTTAAACGGGGTAGGACTACCTGCCAATACGCTGGGCAATAATGGAGATTTTTACATTGACATTTCAGCCTACGTCATATATGGGCCGAAGGCTGCCGGCATATGGAGCCCCTATGGAACATCTTTAAAAGGACAAAATGGTGCCGACGGCAATGCAAATGTGATTGCTCTGGAAACACCGGATAATGTAACTTTCAGCTGGTCATATGAATTTAATAACCGTGTCCTGAAAAAGCAGGGCGTATCATTCAATGATACCAGTTCCGTATTTAACATACCGGCAGCTAATTTTAACGCTGCAAAAAATGGAGTAGTGCTGGTGTATATCCGTGCAGATGCTGGTTCAGGAAGCTATAGTTGGAAGCAATTGAATTTTACCGATGTAAATATGGGGGCCAACGCTTTCTACAGGTACTTTTTGAGGATCAACCCCACAGACGCCAAGGTTAGAATCTTACATAATGTACTTCCTGACTATACCCCATTGACTGTTGATAAGGTCCGGATAATTATTACTCCGGCCAGCACTACCAGCGTATTGAGTGCTGTCAGGAGCAAGGACCAGCCGATGACCAGCACGATGCAGAAACTTGGTTTATCGGAAAAAGATTTCATCAGCTTAAAGTAGGCAGAAATGAAATGTACTTTAAGGTTGTGGTTTTGCATTACGCTAATGGCGCTGAGCATTCAAAGCCAGGGCCAGGATATTGAACAAATGACAAACCAAAAACCACTTGTCATCAATGGTACTCTGGGCCTGGGTGTCGGGACTTACAATTCAAATGGTATTCCTGCACGGCAAAGGGCTTTTTCTTATCTCTTGAGCGGTGCACCGACAGTGTCTGTTTATGGCGTGTCTTTTCCTTTCAGTGTGGTGGTAGGCGATCAGCAGCGCGGCTTCCGTCAGCCTTTTAACCAGTATGGGATTAGCCCAAGGTACAAATGGGTCACCGTTCATGCGGGCTGGCAAAGCCTGGAGTTTTCTCCTTTTACCCTGGCGGGCCATACCTTTTTGGGAGGCGGTTTAGAACTGAACCCTGGTAAACTGAGGTTGGGTTTCGTATATGGCCG
>Ga0307414_10000372_pt1 | contig 24575 bp, 24 predicted proteins | sample DK1Ometagenome_FD_203804 | JGI IMG/M metagenome (GOLD analysis project Ga0307414, IMG submission 203804) | Maize rhizosphere microbial communities from greenhouse at UC Davis, California, United States - DK15-O-3 | ecosystem: Host-associated > Plants > Roots > Rhizosphere > Soil | place: USA... | reverse complement strand
CTGGTGGCCAGCGCAGTTTTGTGGCGACCAATTCTTCTGAAATTGTAGCGGTGAAAGCTGGCGATGAGATTGATCGGGCTTTAGCTTGGCGCTCTGGCGGGCTTGCCCTCAATGGCGAACCTCTTTCATATGCCGTCAGCGAGCTCAATCGATACAACCGGCACCAATTGCTAGTTGAAGATCCCGTCCTCAGCAGAACGCCAATCGTTGGATATTTTCGTACCGATAATCCCGAAGGCTTCGCCAATTCCGTTGCGGCCCTGATCGGAGCACGCGTTGAGGACGGACCTGGTAAAAGCAGTATAGTGCCTACTGGATCATAATTATTTTATTTTCTTCTTCCCAAATCATCGGAAACTGACCCCCCAAGCATCCTATATACCAAGGGGGGTGCAAAAAGCGCTCTCTTATAAAATAGGGAGAAGCAGGGATGTTGGGGATTTTCGGACCAGGCAATCAAAGAACTATGATGACCAGTCTGGCAGCAATTACTGCCATATCGGTTGCCAGTCCCGTTTATGCTCAAACTCGCAACTTCGACGTCGCTGCTCAATCTGCATCGCAAAGCCTGCCTATCTTCGCCAAGCAGGCCGGCATCCAAATTCTCGCGAATGGCAATGCTGTGCGGGGCAAGCGCACCAATGCCGTTCGCGGCAGCATGACTGTCGATCGCGCCCTTCGAGTCCTCCTGTCCGGCACTGGCTTAGTCACCAAAAAGGGTACAAGTAGCCCAGGAATCGTCACCGTCGTTGCTGCTCAGCAGTCGGCATCGCCGGCGCCAACCGTAGCAGCCGCGCCGCCGCCGCCCGTCAGCAACAATGTCGTCAGTGATAGCGAAATTGTCGTCACAGCTCAGAAGAAATCTGAAGCTCTTCAAGATGTGCCAATCTCGGTTTCCGCATTCACCTCGAAGTCGCTGGACGAGCAGAAAATCGAGGGCGGCTCGGAGCTCGTGCGTGCCGTTCCGAATGTCAGCTTCTCGAAGACCAATTTCGCGAGCTATAATTTCTCGATCCGAGGCATCGGCACCAAAGCCCTATCGGTCTCATCCGACCCGGCTGTCGCAATCAGCTTCAACAACACGCCATTGTTACGCAACCGACTATTCGAACAAGAATATTTCGACGTTGAGCGCGTCGAGGTTCTGCGCGGACCACAGGGCACACTTTATGGGCGCAACGCGACTGGTGGCGTCGTCAATATGATCCCCAAAATCGCTGAACTTGGAAGGCTCGACGCCAATCTGAAATTGGAGACTGGCAACTACGGGACCATGCGGGCAAGCGGCACAATCAATGTTCCCTTGGGCGACACGCTGGCTATCCGCGCCGCAGGCGCATGGACAAGCCGCGATGGCTATGATTTCAACACCGTGACCAATCGCCGCGTCAATGGCCGCGATCTATGGTCGACGCGCATCAGCGCGAATTGGGAGCCGAGCGATCGGTTCAGCGCCAGCGCAATCTGGGAGCATTTCAACGAAAATGATGATCGCTCCCGGACCGGAAAACAGCTTTGTCATACTGATCCAGGGCCAAGCAAGGTTGGCGCGAAGGACACCAGCAATCTTCTGCTAACACGAGGGCAATTGAGCCAAGGCTGCTTGCCTGGTTCGTTATATGAGGACGAAGCCTATAGCACGCCAAACGGCTTTTCACTGCCGTATGTGGCTGCCGCAGCCCAACTTATCCAGTTTGGACTCCCCAAAAACTTCAAACCGGGCGCCCGTCCGATTACATTGATAAACCCGAATATTGACCCATATTCCGGGATCACGCAGTCACGCAATCTTCGTGAAATAGCGACGACATTTGATCCAACATTTAAAGCGAAGAACGATGTCTTCCAGCTAAATTTGAAATTTGCTGTTTCCGAGACGTTGGATTTGTTTTCGCAAACATCATACACCAAAGACAATTATTTCTCGACGCAGGACTATAACAGATTCAATGCCGGGCCCGCGTTCCAAAACTCTATAGGAGCCGTTGATGTTTTCAACAAACCCTATACGAATCCAGGAATAGCGCCTGGTGGGATTTACAATGATCCGCAATTTGGCCCATCTAATACCATACTTGGTCTTGATATGGTCGATTCCAAAAGTGATCAGTGGTATCAGGAATTCCGACTGCAATCATCTTTCGATGGGCCTCTGAACTTCAGTCTCGGCGCAAATTATCTCAAATTCGATATTGATGAAAATTACTATGTTTTCAACAATTTGTTCTCCGCTCTTGCGCAGGGCGTGTTCGCTAAGGGAAATGCTGGCGGGACCATCTTGGACTGTTCGCTGCCCGCAAATGGTGGATGCGTCTATACTGATCCCAATCCGATCGGATCGATCAATGGACAGGGTCATAACTATTTCCGCAGTCGCAACCTGTCATCCACCGAATCCTATGCCGGCTTCGGCGAAATGTACTGGAACGTCACCGATAACCTGAAAATTACCGGCGGGCTCCGCTATACAATGGACAAGAAGGTTGCAACGCCGGTCAAATCACAGCTGCTGCTTGCCACTGGATTGATCGGGGGCGGCTACACAGGGATCGGATATCCAGAATCTCCTGATATCGTACAAAAATGGAATCGATTGACCGGAAGATTCGTAGTCGATTGGGCGCCAAGCCTTAGCTTCACTCGCGATACATTGTTGTACGCGTCCTATGCCAGGGGCTATAAAGGCGGCGGCGCCAATCCCCCTGGGATCGATGCCAACCCAGCCAGTCTTCAGTTTTTTCCTCAGCCGACGACCTTCCGTCCCGAAACCGTCAATGCCTTTGAGATCGGAACGAAAAACACATTGGCGGGCGGGGCGATCACTCTGAACGCAAATGCTTTTTTCTATAATTACAAGGACTATCAGGTCTCACAGATCGTCGATCGTCAGGCCCTCAATGAAAATTATGATGCCAATATCTGGGGCGCTGAACTTGAGTTCACCTGGCGGCCGGCTCCCAGACTCAAGGTGAACGCCAATCTCGGTTATCTTGGCACACGCATAGCCAAGGGCGAGCAATCAATCGACGTCATGAACCGCACCCAAGGCAATGATGACTGGATGGTTATCAAGCCCGTGCCCCAATTGGCATCCAATTGCATCGCGCCAAAAGCTGTCGTTGAGAAGGTCGTCAATAGCTTCATTTTCACAAACGAAAATGCTCTCTCTTATATTGGCCCCCTGTGCGGCGGCTCATACCTTGGCAATTACAAGCCGGGAGGCTTGAACTCGCTTTTGACCGGCGTCGTTTATGACCCGGCAACAGATGCGCCGAACCAAGGCCGAGGTTTCTATGCGGATTTGGGAGGCAACGAGCTGCCAAACGCTCCGCATTGGACATTCAATATTGGCGCTCAATACACACTTCCGATCGGAGAATGGGGATTTACGCTGCGCGGCGATTATTATCGTCAGGATAAGAGTTGGGCGCGGGCGTACAACACTGTCAACGATCGCTTGAAAGCATGGGACAACGCCAATCTTTCACTTACGGTAGACCGTCCGGAAAGTGGACTGGCATTCCAGCTTTACGTGAAGAATGTTTTCAACAAAACGCCGATCACCGATGCCTTCATCAACAGCGATGACAGTGGGCTGACCACCAATGTTTTCACTCTCGATCCGCGCATCATTGGCTTCAGCATAATGAAAAATTTCTAAGAATCGCCCGATTAGCGGGTGGTAACGATTGTCGTCGAACTAATGGCGACAATCGATCCAAAGGAGGCGACCCTGACGTCGCCATATTGAAGGAAGCTTGATATGAAATTGTATCCTATGCTCTCTGGATTGGCACTGGTTCTCGCCAGTGTTGCGACCCCGGCGGCTGCCTCGTCGATTGCTCCGACTGCAACGAACTTCACTGCAAACGGCAATGCGGTTCTCGATAAGACCGGCTATCCCACCCAGTTCTGCGTCCTGACCCTCACCGGGAACAGCGGCGATGGTGTGAACGGATCGATTTCGGGCGGGACCAATACCGGTGGCGGATTCTGCTCGCTGATCACCGTCGATTCGAGCCCCTTTACTATCACAGGGACGTTGAACCCGACTACGGTCCAGGGCAGCATTTCGAGCCTTGTCGTTCGTCTCAACGGAACGGTCATTTGCAGTGAAGCAAATCGCCTGTTCACGGCTGATACCAGCGGCAATATCAACTTTGCTTCCACCATTGCGCCCGATTGCAATGTGTCTGCGGCGCTCAACACGACTGATGTCTGGGCTGTCCCCTGACAATAGCCGTACCGCATGAAAAGCGGTTACTTGGATATACTGGGCCGCGCCGTTCCACGGTGCGGCCCTTTCCGGGCGCAAATGTCTTTGGCGCCTCTGGCACGTTATCAGTGCTATGGATGGGAAGGCATGCTGGCTGAGTTTGAGGCAGGCATCGCAATGTGTTGACCCTAAAAGGATTTCTCATTCTGCTCCCACTGGGCACTTCAGCCCATGTAGACCTTGCCCATGCCGAACCAGAAACGGGACAAGTCGCGGCAGCGGCAGCTTCCCAAATCATCCGCCCGCCAGTCGACATCAGTTTGCCGAACCAAGCTGATGAAATAGTCGTCACCGCTGAACGTCGAGGCGAAGCAAGGGTCGCTTCAGAATCGGAGTTTAGCGAAGAAGAGATAGCCAGCCATGGCGCCGACAGCATTCAAGATCTGCTTAAGCGCCTCTCTCCTTTTATCGACGGGAGTGGCGAAGAACCTGTTATCCTGATCAACGGCAAACCAGTAGGCTTCGATCGTTCGATCCTATCCTATCCCGCTGAAGCACTGGATCGCCTTGCCATCCTAAAACCGGAAGCGGCAGCTCAATATGGCGAGCCTTCAGAAAAACGCGTCGTAAATCTCGTCCTCAAGAAAAAATTCACCTCGCTCAGCGCGGATGCGGGCTTCAAATTTGCCACGGCCGGCGGACAGGATGGCAAAGACCTTTCCATCGAACGGACGGCAATCAACGGCGATACACGCTGGAACATCCAGGCGAGGCTAAGCCGCGATAGCGATATTCTGAAATCGTCTCGCAACATTCCGCAGCCAGGCGGCGTCTTCGATAGTCTTGGCTTCATTTCTGCTCCCGATAACGGGGAAATCGACCTAGGGCTCAGCCAAGCGGCCGACATGGTCGTAACTAGCGCTGCGATCCCCCCTAGCGCCCTAACTGGAATACCGTCGACGACCGATTTTGCCAGTACCGCCAACATGCGGCATCCAGTCGATCCCAACCGTTTCGCTACGCTTCAAGCGGAGCGTCGGAACGCATCTCTCGCTATCGGAATCACGCGACCAATAGGCGATTTTTCGGCTTCGCTGAATCTCAGCGCCAATCGAAGTGAGAATGAGGACAAGCGCGGCTTGCCAATGACCTCGCTCGTCATTCCCAGCGGGCATCCATGGTCTCCCTTCACAGAAGGCATCATTCTCACGCGGCCCTTCGCTGGCGATCGTGCGCTACGCAACCACAACAGATCGACGATGCTGAGCGCGTCCCTAAACATAAATGGCGCCATTGCCGACTGGCAGACCAATATTGGCCTGAATTATTCGAGGGGCTGGACTGACGGCCTCATCGAAAATGGCGTTGATACGATTAGCCTTCAAAATCTGATCGATACCAATGACGCTCTCTTCAATCCTTATGGCTCCTGGGATGATGCATATCTTCTCGCCATCCGGAACCGTTCGCGAGGCGAAAATCTCAATGCCCGGCTCAACGTTCGAAAGGCAATTCTCGAGCTCCCCGCCGGGTCCGTCGTCTGGAGCATCCTTGTCGGTGCAAGCCGAAACCGGACCCAAAATCGGCAGGCAGACAACGCGGGTGAAATTCTCGAACCCATCGAAATTGCGCGAAGCCAAGCCGATGGACAAATGTCCATCAATCTGCCTCTAACTCGGAAAAGTCAGCCTGGATTTGGGGTGATAGGAGACTTATCCATAGATCTCACCAGTAGCGGCCAGGCGATGACCAACAGCCGCCTGAAGAGCCGCTATTCGGCAGGCATCAACTGGGCTCCATCATCAATCATCCAGCTTCGGGGCGCTATCGACTTTGCCAAATCATCTCCATCCTACGAGCAGCTCGACGCTCCGATCGTCACATCGATCAATCGGATCTTCGACTATGCGACGCAAGAGATTGTGGAGCCCATCTGGATCACCGGAGGCAATCCAGAGCTTCGAGGTGGCAGTCAACAGAATCTCTCATTCTCTGCAATGCTACGCCCACTGGGCAGCCAGATCCTCACTCTTAGCGTCGCCTACCGCCAATTGATCTCGAAAGGCGGAATAACAAACTTTCCGGAGCTCACTCCCGCCATCGAGGCCGCCTTTCCCGAACGGGTGGTGCGGGATGCTGACGGGCGCCTCATTTCGCTTGATGCCCGGCCGGTCAATATTGCCCGTAATACCGACGCATCGATAACCTCGAGCCTTGCTCTTCGCCTCGGGCAAGGTAGGCCCGGCAAGCGAAGCCTCCCCGTCACTGACCCTTTCCAGTTCAGCCTCTCCCTCAGCCATCGTTGGCGGTTAAAGAATGAACTTCTCACCCACTCAGCCTTGTCCTCCATCGATCAGATCAAATCGAGCGGTCAATCTCGCCATAACCTCTCGTTGCAACTCAACGCCGGAAAACGAGCCATAGGGGGGAGTTTGAGTGGCAGTTGGAGCAGTCCGTCGCAGGTATCAAATGCCGAGAAGACCTTCAGCTTCAAGCCGCCGCTGACCTTCAATCTGTCAATGTTCATCGAACCTGATCGCCTGTTCTCCAAGGCTCCAAAGAAGGGGCTGCTGAGCGACACCAAAGTTTCGTTCGATATCCAGAACATCTTCAATGGATATCGTCGGGTCACGCTTGCAGATGGAAGCGTTCCGGCCGGCTATGCCCGCGATGAGATCGACCCGCTTGGGAGTACGATGCGGATTACGCTGCGAAAAAGATTCTAGGCGCGCTAAAACGCAAAGCGCCCGCCGACAAATGCCGGCGGGGCACTTCATATATTCTCGCTAGCCCTGCGGCTGGACGAACATCAATCCAGAATATGGTCAGCCGCCATTCCCGGAGAAATACCTGTCGACCGGCTCGAAACCGGGGACTCATGAGATTTCGGCCACGTCACTGCAAGTGAACGGGGAACGATATGACGCTGGTGTCCAAATCGGCGCCGATCTGAACACCACGATATCCCTTCTTAACAACTTATCTCAAATAGTTGCGCGGCGCAGAGGCGGGGCTCCGCTTCGGAGCAGATTTACAGATATTGCGCTCAACGCCAAGAGAGTCTCGGTCACCGCCATCTCGACAATCGAAAAATGATGCATGCAGGCACTGCGCCAACAATTGACATCGGTGAAGATTGCTTCCCAGTTCGGATCGCGCGAGGCTTCTTCAAAGTTCGGATCATTGGCGCTCATGTGATCGCGCTAGCGAATAGGGTTTAACGCCAAGCTAAACACTGCGCTGCGTCGACTGTTTAAAGAAACTTTATCCTTGCTCCGCCCCGCCTTTGGCGGATCCGTTCCCGCTTCAAGTGCCATTTTCGACAAGTGTGAAAATAGGCAACAAGTTGGTTGCAAATGAAATCAAATCTACACCTATTGTAATCGTTAGAAACCTGATTTCTTGTGTCGCAAATATGCAACACCGGATCCCAAACAATAAATGTCCATATGTATCGGTTTGACTTGTCAGGAGATTCATTCAACTGGGCGCCGCGCTCTGCGCTGAGAATTTTGAAGGAAATATAATGAAAAAAGCAATTTTCGCTGCTCTGGTTACCTGCGTTGCGTCGGTCCCGGCATACGCCCAGGACAATGCGTCGCTTGGCGGCGCGAAGGTCGGCATCGTGGCTGGTTATGACAGCGTCAAACTGAGCTTCGATGGCGAGAGCGGGTCCAAGGGCGGCGTCGCTTATGGCATTACCGCTGGCTATGATTTCGACCTTGGCAAGGCGATTGTGGGCGTGGAAGCCGAGCTGGCAGACTCGACCACCAAGGAGAAGGTGAGCGACATTCTCGAAGCGGGTGATGAAGCCTCGCTTTCGGCTTCGCGCGATCTGTATGTCGGCGCGCGCGTCGGCTTCGCAGCCGGGTCAAACGTCATCATCTATGCAAAGGGCGGCTACGCCAACATTCGCGTCAAGGCGCGTTACTCGGACGGCACGGACAGCTTCTCGGATAGCGGCACGCTCGATGGTTACCGCCTTGGCGCCGGCGCTGAATATGTCGGCGGGTCGATGTTCGGGCGTCTCGAGTATCGCTATTCGGACTATGGCGAGTTCAGCTATGACGACGTCGACACCGGAATCTCGGCATCGCGGCACCAGGTAGTCGTGACCGGCGGATTCCGCTTCTGATATCTTCCCAAGAACGGACGAGGTGAGGGGCGGAGGCTATGCTTTCGCCCCTTGCTTTTGCCAAGAAAATGGCTCGCTGGAAGCCGGCGCGGGAGGCGAGTCGCGCCCGCCAAATCGACGGGGACTTTCCGGCCTCATATGAGTTTGGCAGCACAAGGCCAGCCATGACTCACACTGGAGGCTAGTGGTCGACAGCGCGATAGCTATGCGGTGATTGCAAGAGTCGTTTTGCGGGAGTTGCCGTACGAAAAAGCCCCGCCGGAAGGGCGGGGCAAGGAGGGGAGGCGTCAGAAATAAGGGCCCATCCGCAAGGGACTGCGAAACAGGTCGGCGCCCCTAAGCAGGTGGATTGTTACATACGGATGACGGGTGTGAAATGCCCAACAATCAGGTGTTCCTGTCACTGCCGATTATTGGGTGCATCGCGAGCCTCGACAAATGACCGGCCTCATAGTGTTTCCAAAATGGCGAGCGTCCGCTTGTCAAGATCGACGCCTGGAAACGGACCGTCTCCGACCGGCCATCTCAAGCGACAGCGCCACTACGCTTCGGACGGCGACGCGTTGGGCTGTCCTTCCATCGCGGCATCGATCATGGCTCGATAAACCCCGCCGATGTCTTTGCTCGGGTCCTCGGCCGCTTTATGGGCACCTGCGCCGATCATGGCGGGGTCTGGTTCGCGCATCGCCATAATTGCTGCCCAAGCCTCGGGCAGATAATCCTGCCAAAGCGGCTTGCCGTCCATCGTCGCGTCGGGTGGATTGGCATCCAGCTCGCAAAGCGCACGGGCGACTCGTTCCAAGCCAGTCTTCATTCCGGGAGAATATCATAAAAGCTCTCCAACATGCGGTGCGGTTGCCGGGTTGGCTGTTCATGCCCAAATAGTCTTGGGCAGACATGAAAGAGACAGCGTTTTGAAGATCGTGAATGGAGCAAGTTTGCAGCCCCGGTCAGGGGCTGCCCCGAAGAGCCTCGTCTTGCTGCTCCATGGCTTCGGGTCGAGCGGGTCGGACATGATCTCGCTCGCGCCGCAGTGGCAAGACGCTCTTCCCGACACCTTGTTTCTTGCTCCGCACGCGCCGCAGCGCTGTGACATGATGGGGGCGGGCTATCAATGGTGGGGACTTTCCGGCTTTGCGCCGTCCGCGCTCGCTGCCGGCGCTGCCTCGGCCGCACCCGCGATCGACGCCTTCATTGACCGCAAGCTCGCGCAATATGGTCTGAGCGAGGCTGACTTGGCCATCGTCGGCTTCAGCCAGGGGACGATGATGGCACTGCATGTCGCTCTGCGGCGACCGCGGGCGGTGGCTGCCGTCGTTGGCTATTCCGGCATGTTGGCAGGGACGCTCGGGCTGAGTCCCGGAAAACTTCCAAAGCCGCCCGTGCTATTGGTGCACGGCACGGCCGATCCGGTGGTCCCGATCGCTGCGCTGCACATGTCGGAGAGCGAGCTCAAGCGTCTCGGCGTCGACGTCACGACGCACGTCTCCTACGGTGTGGCGCACACCGTGGATCCCGTCGGACTGCGCCTCGGCCGCGATTTCCTGGCGGCGGCATTCGCTCGCTAGTCCGTTTCTCGCTGTCTAGGACTATCTTAGATCGGCCAGTTGCGGCTGATTGAATAGTCTGAGCCGGTGTGGAGCGGATCGCAAAAAAGACGCCCGCCCGATCGGAACCTTGCGGGCGTCAGATGAAGATCTCTGTTTTCCTGAAAGGAAGAGCTCTTCTGGGTCGCACGGCGCGGATAGCGTCACGGCCTGACCGATAATTGTACGGCAACGCCAAAAGATGCCCCGGACCGCGATCTGACGCCGACTTTCGCTTATTTAGGCTATATCCCGGACCATCGGCAGCGGCCATGGTCGGCGACACTCCGCCTCTAATGAGGAACCGCGCCGAGCTCGACCCCCGTCTTGTCATGCCGTGCAAACTTGTCGACGATGTCGGCGCTGGCCCGATTGTATCCGACGACTTCGACGGTGCGGCCTTCGCGGCGCAGGCGCGCGACGATCTTGTCGAGGGCGCCGACGCCCGAGATGTCCCAGAAATGCGCCGCAGACACGTCGATGATAATGTTGGGGGCATCCTCATCGGCGTTGAAGCTGCGGGTGAAGCGATCGACCGACGCGAAGAAAATCTGGCCGGTCACGAAATAGGTCGCGCGTGTGCCGTCGGGGCTAACTTCGCGCCGCACTGCGAACATGCGTTGGACCTTGGCGGCGAAGAAGATGCCCGACAGCAAGACGCCGGCAAGCACGCCCAGCGACAGGTCATGTGTCGCCACGACGACAACCACGGTCGTCACCATGACGATCGACGATGTTGGCGGATGGCGGCGCAGGTTGGCGATCGAGTTCCAGCTGAAGGTTCCGATCGACACCATGATCATGACCGCCACCAGTGCGGGCATCGGCATCCGGCCAACATAGGGCCCGAGCACGGCGAGCAAGATCAGCAGCGTCGCGCCGGCGGTGAAAGTCGAAAGCCGCGTCCTGCCGCCCGACGTCACATTGATGACCGACTGGCCGATCATCGCACAGCCGCCCATGCCGCCGACGAAGGCGGCGGCTATGTTCGCGCTGCCTTGCCCCGCGCACTCGCGACGTTTGTCGCTGTCGGTGTGCGTCATATCGTCGACGATCTGCGCGGTGAGCAGCGATTCAAGCAAGCCTACCGCAGCCATTGTCAGTGAGTAGGGAAGAATGATTCGGAGCGTCTCCAGCGTGAGCGGAACGTTCGGAAAGACGATGGCAGGCAATCCTTCGGGCAACTTGCCCATATCGCCGACGGTGTTGACGGGCAGGCCGAACCAGATGCTGATGATCGACAGGACGAGGATCGCGACGAGCGGCGATGGCACCGCTTTGGTCAGGCGGGGCAGCAGATAGATAATCGCAAGTCCGCCTGCGACCATCGCATAGGCTTCCCAGGTCACATTGATGAGCTGTGGCAGCTGCGCCATGAAGATGAGGATCGCCAGCGCATTCACGAAGCCCGTGATCACCGAGCGCGACACGAATTGCATGACGAGGTCTAGCCGCAATAGGCCGGCGATGATCTGGATGATGCCCATCAGGATCGTGGCGGCGAAGAGATATTCGACGCCATGATCGCGGACGAGCGGGATGACGAGCACGGCAACGGCGGCGGTCGCGGCCGAGATCATCCCGGGACGACCGCCGGTGAAGGAAATGACGATCGCGATGGCGATCGAGGCATAGAGACCGACGCGCGGATCTACGCCGGCGATGATCGAAAAGCCGATCGCCTCAGGGATGAGCGCGAGCGCGACGACAATACCGGCGAGAATATCGGCGCGCGCGGTTGTGCCGCCGGCGAACCATTGCTGGCGGTAGGCGGTAAGTCCGTTGAACATGAAAAGCTCACATCAAGACACATGGCGCCCGGAAGGACGTGTTCGAAATGCATGTGCGATGTTGTCCGGCGGATCGGCGGCCGGAATAGCCACCCGGAGTTACACCGGGTCCTTGCGAATGGTGGGTCTCTATCCTGACGCCTGCCTTAAATGCAAGCCTGGCCTTGTCCGTTTCCCGCGATTTCCATCTGGACGCGGCCACGGCCAATTTCGTCCGAGAGGGGCGGGCATTCGCGACGGAGGAGGGCTGAAACGAAATTCGGGATTCGGGGAGGCGCTTATGCTCTATACGTTCCATGACCAGCTTGGGACCGGTCTGACTATCGACGCGTTTCCGTGGCCGGGGTCAATCCCGCTCCTATTCTTGCGTGGCCCGGCCAGCAGCTTCCCGTGATCAACCGGCCTTTCCCTCGTGCGGCGGCGGCATGCCGACTACGGCAGACTTTCTTGCGCGGCGTTCGGCGGCTAGGGCGAAGCCATGAACGACAGATTGAGCATCAGCGGACGTGTTGAGGCGCTTGTCCGGCGGATGGACGGCGCGCCGCTGTGTGACGAATGCATCACCGATCGGCTCGACCTCTCCTCGCTTGCCCAAGCCGCTATTGTGACGGGAACGGCGGGCGGAACGAACGGTTTCGAGCGATTGAAGGGGCCGTGCAGCCTTTGTGGTGAAGCGAGGATCGTCATCCGCCATAAAGGCTGAAGCTGCCCGCTCACCTTGCCCAAATGAATGAGCGCGGCATCTGGTGAGCGCACTCTGGCGCCGGCAGGCGGCGCCAGGGGTCGCACCTTGTCTTGGGCCGCGCCTGCACACTTGACTCGCTTTCCTTGCCGCGCGGCGGCTGGCCCCCAGGCCCGCGCGCGCGCCGCCCGGCGGCGGCCTCGCCAAGAGTGCGTTTTGGCTCCGGCGCTGCGCGCTCGTTGTTCTTTTCCGAAGTTTCAACGAGCGATTTGCGCCGAGCCATTGCCGCGCTTAGGAGGCGGTTCATGTTGTCCCTGCTTCTCCTCGCCTCGGTCGTTCCGGCCGGCCAGTCGTTCACCTGCACCCCCACGGCCGTGTGGGATGGCGACGGCCCGATCTGGTGCGCGGAAGGACCGCATATCCGCCTCTCGGGTGTCGCGGCCCGCGAGATGGACGGCAGCTGCCGGACGGGACATCCTTGTCCGGCCGCCGATCCGGTTGCGGCGCGCGACCGCCTCGTACGTCTCCTCGGTGAACCGCAGGGCAGGAATCGCACCGGTCATATTCTTGTTCGCGGACCGGCGATGCGCTGCATGTCGCGCGGCGGGGCCGGCGGCAACCGAACCGCCGCTTTTTGCTCGTCGCCGCGTTCCGGCGACATTAGCTGCGCCATGTTGCGGACCGGCCATGCCGCGCGCTGGGACAAATATTGGGGCGCACACCGCTGCGATTGATCCGCCGCCGGCGGTGCATGGGGTACGCCACCTGCCGGTAATCGCATGCCCCCTTTCGGCCTTGTCAGCGCCGTGGTGGGAATGTCTCTCCTGACCCGGGGAGCTTCCCTTTCTGTCGCCTTTCTGCGGGCCCGGCTCGCTTCGACCGTCAACCCCATACGGGGTTCCCCTCGCATGCGCTCGGTGACGGCAGCTCGCGGCCCCTTCTTCTGGCGCCATCGGGATTTCCCCCGAGCAACCGAAGGAGACTATCATGCCCACCATCGCCAATCTCAACGTCAAGTCCGACGGCAGCTTCGAAGGCACGCTGGCCACGCTCAATGTCACCGCGCCAATCGCGATCGTCCCGAACGGTCGCAAGACCAAGGACAGCGAGCCCGACTATCGCATCATCAGCCGCAAAAATGGCTTCGAGCTTGGTGCCGGCTGGAAGCGCATGTCGCAGAATAATGGCGCGGAATATGTCTCGGTGACGATGTCGGCCCCCGAGTTCGGGACCATCTACGGCAATGTCGCCAACGCCCCCGGCGATGATCCGATGAAGAAGGTCATCATCTGGAATCCTCCGGCCTGACCGGACCCTGGCTCCGCCTTCGGGCGGGGGCAGTCGTTGACATTCGGAGTTTTGGCAGGCGGCCCCCATGGCCGTCTGTCGCTGTTTGATCTCCCGATCTGGCAACACGTCAAAGCCTTGCACACTGCCTGTTTCTGCCTGGTGGTCGGCGGACGATTCGGCTGTCCGGGATCTAGAACGAAACGGGCTTATTGGCCGCGTCGGGTTCGATCAGCAGCGCTGCCGGGACGTGGCGGCGAAGCGGGTGGGGGACATGGGCGTGGCTGTCCGACGCATGGGAGCGGATCCATCCCCGCTCTCATATGCCGCTGATCCCTTGGCCGAGGCCAGACCTCCTTCAATCAACCCGCAAGGGGTCCCGACGCTTCGCTCGGGCCGCGGCTTCGCGCGCGGTGATTGCGGCCTGGCCCCGTCCGGCGGGGCGCCTGTCGAGCGGGAATGGACCCGCTCCCAAGGACAGGAGTTTATCCCATGCCACTCTCCACCGCCCAATCGCTCGGCTGGAACCTCGCCCGCACGATGATGACCGTGATCATCCTTGTTGAGACTAGCGCTGGATATTCGGTCATGCCGCTCGACGAGTTCGACGGCGATCCGGAAACGATCGTCTGCGAATATGATCCGTTCGGTCGCTGAGATCCCTCATTTCGGTCGGGGACGGAGCGGTTTTCGGCTCCGTCTCGAGCCGGTTTTTGCTGCGTTCGGCATGCAGATTGCACCGCGGAGTTGGCGGCAACTGACGGGAGACGGCTCGTGACCATGATGATCATCCTGGGCGCCGTCGCCGCGCTCTATTTTCTCCGGCGGCTCTTCCGCTGCGCCATATTCGCGCTCCCCATTTACGCCGGCCTCGGCGCCTGCTTCCATCTGCATGGACTGGGATATGGCTGGCTCAGTGCGATTGCGACCGGGCTGATAACAGGAACGGCGATATATACCCTTGGCCGCAGACTGGCGATGGGAACGGCCTCGGCACCACTTCGTTTCCTGGTGCTTCTGCTGTTCGCCGGCACCGCCGCTGCCGCCGGATATCAGGTTGGGTCGGCGCTCGCGACCCTCGGTGATTTCGCCCCGGTCTGGGAGGGCCGACTGGCTATCATCGCCGCTTTCGTCGCCGCGCGCGCGAGTTGGCGCAGTCTCCTCGGGTCGGGCGGGCTGCCGGAATCTCGGGGCATGCGGGACTCGACGTCTTTCGGTCCGAACTAGCGTCACCTTCTTCCGGTCGATCGGCATACCAGCACCTTCAGTCTGCCCGCACCATTACGGCCTCTGGACATGCGCCGTCTGCCAGCGAGCCGCTACGCTGGCCCGGCCTCGTGCAACGGCGCGTCACGACTTTCTTCCCCCGGCGTACCGCCGTTCCTCGCGAGACAAGAAAGACCTGCCGCGCCGTCCTCCGCTTCGCTGCGGGCCTGCGGCTGCACAGCCGGTCTCTCGCTGGCGACCGATGCGCATCGAGGCCGCGATGGTGCGGCCCGAGCCAAGAAAGGAATGCATCATGGCCAGGATCGGCACGTTCAAGAAAGTCTCCGGAGAATTTCGGGGCGAAATCGTCACTCTCTCGGTGCAGGCGAAATCGGTTCGCATCACGCCCGAAGACAATCCCGCCGGCAATGCCCCAAGCCACCGCGTCTTCATCGGCGATGTCGAAGTCGGCGCAGCCTGGGAAAAGCAGACTCAGGACAAGCGTCCCTATCTCTCGGTCAAGCTCGACGATCCGACCTTCACCACAGCCATCTTCGCCCAGCTTTTCCCGGGGGAAGGGGACCAGCATGATCTCGTTTGGAGCCGTCAGAGCCGCCGCGGCGACTGAGAATCCATCCCGCCCGGCGGTGCCGGGCGGGATACCCACTATTGGGGACCCCGCTCCTCGCATCTTGGAATTGGCGCGCCCCGCCCGATCGCCGACGCTTCGGTCTCGGTTGGAGGCAGCGATGGCGGACGGGTCCAGAGCGGGTGAAGGGCATCGAAGTCGCCTCGATTTCCCTGGCTTCGCTCAGGAATTTCTCCGCCGCAATCCCTTCTATCGCCGCGATTATGAGTGCGCCATGTCGGAACCGCTTGGTAATCCGGCCGCGCAGGAGGTCATGGCCCAGCGATGGGGCCTGCGCTTTCCCGGTCGATCCGTTCCTGCCCGCAACTGAGGCGCCAGCTTTATGGTGCGCCGGCATTTGCCCCGACGTCGTGATCCTCGATGCTGCGCCCCCCGCCTTTCCGGATGCTGTGCGCATTGATCGGACGCGCTGGTCGCAATGCCTCGCTGACCGCACCGCGCCCGATGGCCGGTATCTGATCTTCCGCGACGGCGTCACGCTGCACCGTATCTGGCTTCGCTGCGCGCAGCCCGGCGTTCCGCTCGCGGCGATGATAGCGTGCGACGCGATGATCGACCTGCGAATGCAGGCCGTATCGCGCCTCCACCTTTGGCTGACCGGACCAGCCGCGACGGTGATCCCGTCCTTTCGTCCGACCGCCTATCAGGCGCAGCGCCTCGCGATGCTGCTCGCGATTCTCGATCTTCGCAGCACCGCCCCAACGGTCAGCAGCCATGAGGTCGCGTGGCACCTTGTCTATCCACGTCTTTCGATCGGACGCGGCGCGGAGTGGAAAGCTTCTCCCGAGCGCCGCCGGACCCAGCGCCTGATCCGCGAAGCCTTGGCCCTGATGGCGGGCGGTTATCGCGCCCTTCTGGGTGGCCGTGGGGGGCGACAAAAATAGCGGCGAATTTCAGCCGCTCCCCCGTGATGCTGCTTTCGCGCCATCCCTCGCCACGACCCGCCGCCACGTCTTTTTCGGTCCGGCGGCTGGAAGGAGCAGCCCATGACGTTCGTCCCCACGCCGCGCTATCTCAGAACCCCCGATGCCGCGCTTCATGTCGGACTGTCGGCAAGGACGCTCGAGAAGCACCGCTGCTATGGGACGGGGCCCGTCTACCGCAAGCTCGGTGGCCGCGTCGTTTATGCCATCGACGAACTCGACGCCTGGGCCGCACTTGGCCGCCGCTCGTCGACCTCGGATCCCGGCACGGGTACCGTCCACCCCGCGCGCCCGGTGCGCCGCTGATGCGGTACGACAATTTGCAGCTCCGCAACGCCGCGATGCTGACGGCCGGCGGCGCGACCGCGCTGCTCACCGATGTCGAATTGACCTCGATCGAAGGCCGTCTGGAGCGCTGGATCCGCTTCGGACGCGTCGCGGACGAGCATATCATCAACCGCCGAGAGCGCGTTCAGTCCTTTCGGCCCGGTATGACGTTCGCGCTCATATGCACATCGTCGAGCGACTTCGGCACAGTTCGTTCCAGCGTCCATATCCTCACCGCGAGCGCGCCAGGCGTAACATGTTCGGCACTGCCCTTTGTGCGTCCCGGCGCCGAAATCCTGCTGCGCGCCCGAGACCGGTCCGCCGTCGATCATGTTCTTGAAGCCATCGATTCGATCGAGGCGGCTGGCATCGATCCATGCGATGTCTCGCCCGATCATTGGCGTCATCTTTCCGGCCATCTCGCCGCCGGTATCCCGTTCCGCCGGTACACCGCCGAGCGCCATGCCGCCTGGCTTCGCCGCAAGGCGATGGAGGCATGAACCGCCATTATTTTGCCGCGACAATCGCCGCTGCCGGATTCTTTGGCGGTTCTTTCGCTGTGCTGGCCTGGCAGCCGCCGGGTCTGCACCTGCTCTGGAATGCGAGCGAAAGCGCGCCGGTCGGTCTGTATCGCGTTGAACAAGACGCCGACATCCGCATCGGGGATCTCGTCGCGATCAGGCCGCCTGCCGACATCGGGAATTTCCTCGCGCGGCGGCATTATCTGCCGGCGGGCTTGCCGCTTCTCAAGCGCGTGACCGCCCTGCCGGGCGCGCGCGTTTGCCGCTCGGGGGTCTTCGTCACGATCGATGGCGCAGGCGTCGCCCGCGCCTTGCCGCGCGACCGGGCGGGGCGCCCGCTACCGGTCTGGCACGGCTGCCGCATCGTCGGCGCACAGCAAGTCTTCCTGATCAACGCACCGCCGCAGAGCCTCGACAGCCGCTACTTCGGTCCCCTCCCGACGTCCGGATTGATCGGAACTGCGCGTCCGATCATCACTCGGGATCGACCCGGGGCGCCGCTGCGCTGGCATCGCGCACTTACGGAAATCACCCATTCTTCCGGTCGCAAGGAGTGAAGGCGATGGTCTTTAACTGGCCTCAAAGACGCGGCGTTGGCGACGGGAACCGCTTCGCGGTGCTGCCAAGACAGCGCGGATCCGTGACGAAATCGCGGCACGTCCGTGGCAACGCGCTGACACGCGCGCTGCGCGCCGTGACCCATTCAGTTGCGCTGACGGTGGTCCTGGTTGTGCTGTCGCCGAACAAGGCCGCTGCTTCAAATGCAGCGTCGGGGCCCCCTGTTTACGCGGCGCCCGTGACCGAAGCCGCGCAGCGTTTCGGTATCCCCGAACTCTGGATCTGGCGCGTGATGCACGCCGAGAGCCGCGGCAATCGCCGCGCCGTTTCGCACGCCGGTGCAATGGGACTCATGCAGATCATGCCCGCGACCTGGAGCATGTTGACGTCGAAACATCGCCTCGGCAGCGACCCCTTCGACGTCCGTGCCAACATCCATGCCGGTGCCGCTTATCTGCGTGCCATGTGGGACCGTTACCGCGACGTGCGGCTGATGCTGGCAGCATATAATGCAGGGCCCGGACGTGCCGATGCCTATGCCGCGGGGCGGCGCGGCCTGCCCGCCGAAACCATCGCCTATGTCGCCGCGATTGCACCCGAACTGGGCGTCACGGCGCGCGTGTCGTCTGTCGCCGCGATGCCGGCGCCAGCGTCAGGCTGGCGCGATGCGCACCTGTTCACCGCGCGCAACGAACAAATTTCGACGTCCAATGATGCGGTGGCTCAACCGTCTTCGCCCCGGTCTGCTGACGGTTTCAGTGCGTCTGCCGCCGCGCCCCATCCCCTCTTCGTAACGGTTTCAGGGAAGGATTACTGATGGCCACTTTCGTGCCCTTCATGCCTCTCAGTCTCAATTCGGTTGCGAGCAGATCTGCGGCTGTTTGGCGGAATAATAGCCGCGGCGGCTTCCGACTTCGCGCGATCGGTCGCCCACGGGGGCGCCGAGAGCGGACGTCCGGTTGGCACGAAGCCAGCGCACGCATCGCCAATTCGGGCGCAGTTGCCCTGTGCGAAGGTCGCATGATTTTCCAAATTCCGGTCGATGATTGTCGCGGCGGCGGCGTGGTGCCGCGGATTCGGCTTTTCTCTGGAGCAGCTGTTTTTTGGGCACGGTTGCCGGGCCGCGATGCTTCGCATCGAGCCCATATATTGGATACACACCTCACGCACGGGTGCATCCAGCTTTTCCGCCACTTTTTGAGCGGCGGATCCGACGGCGCTTCCGCTCTGGGGCTTGAAAACGACGCGATTTCGCCGCTTTTGGAGACGGCGCATCGCCGCCTCAGACGAGTATGGCAATGAGGCTGGTTAAACACACAGTTCGCCTGCCGCCGGAGGTCGACAAGGCCGTTCTTGAGCTCGCGAAAGCGAAAGGGGACACCGTCTATGCGATGCTCGCGACATGCATCGAAGCCGGCGTTGCGGCGCTGAATGCGCCACCGCTGAACGAAACCGCCAGCCATGAGCTTGTGACGGAGATGGCCTCGGTCAGCACCCGTCTGGCCGAGGTTGCGCGGATGCTCGACCGGACCCTGTACATTGCATGCACCGCCTATTGTTATGCACGCAGCGCATCGCAGGGTGCCGGGAAGACCGATGAGGTCGTCCTCGTGGAAATCAACCGAGCCTATGATCGGCAGATAGCGATCGCGCGGGAGGACAGGTCATGAACAGGTCTCCCGATGGCCGCATCCATGCTGACGCGCTGCGCCGCCATTATCGTTACAGCCAGACACGACGGTTCAAACGGCACGTCGCGATCATGTTGTCGTCGATCGCGCTCGGCGGACTCGCCGCACCCTATCTGATGCTCGATCCGGGCAACGTACAGGCGACCGGTACCTACTATCATGCGAACATCCTGACGTGGTTCGCGGGCGCCGCGGGCGGCGACCCCGGGATGACGATTCGACAAGATGGTGTGGACTATCGGGTATCGGCCCGGGCGGTCGCAGCCCATGGATATTATCGCCAGTCCGCGAACGTCACCGTCTCGTTCGTCAAGCGCGGAAGCATGTTGGGCTTTGTCGCATGGCTGTCGGGTTTGCTCCTTTTGCGCGAGGCGGCGGTCCGGCGACGCGAGCGGGCGCTACGCGATCGTTATGTCGGCGGCACTTTGGTGACGTCTGAGCGGAAGCTCGTGAAACTGGCGAGAGCCGATGCCGGCGCACGGGCCTTGGCAATCGGACCGGTTGCATTCCCGACCCGGTTGGAAACCCGGCACATGGCGATGATCGGTACGACCGGCAGCGGCAAGACAACCGTCTTGCGTCAGCTGCTCGACGGGATCGAGGCGCGCGGCGAAGCAGCATTGGTCTATGACACCAGCGGCGAGTTCATCGCGCAATATTACAACCCCGAACGCGGTGACATCATCCTCAATCCGTTCGACGCGCGCTGCGCTTATTGGTCGCCCTTCGCCGAAATTGCCCACCCCGCTGATGCCGACCGCATCGCAACCCAGTTGATCACCGAGACCGGGCAGCATGACCGCGACGTCTGGCTTGAGACTAGCCGCATCCTCGTCGCCAATATGATCCGCGCCCTCTGGCGCGAGAAGAAGGGTACGCTGCCGGATCTGCTCCATGCGCTTCAAGTTCGAACCAAGGATGACCTCAAGGCGTGGCTCGGTGACAGTTCGTCGGCGCGCACCTTCGCCGACGACGCGGATCGGGCAACGGGCAGCGTCCTCTTCATGTTGGCGAAAGCCGCGAACCTCATCCAGTTCCTGCGGATGCAGGAAGGCGATGAGCCATCTTTCGCCTTTCGGGACTTCCTGTCCGGTCTCGACGAGCGAAAGGGGCCGAAGCCCTGGATCTTCGTGCCGCGGAAGGAGGATTATTTCGAGGCAGCGAAGCCCTTGCTTGCCTGCTGGCTCGAATGCGCGGCGAGCGCCTTGCTGGGGCTGCCGCCGTCTTCCGATCGCCGGACCTGGTTCTTGCTCGACGAACTTGCCGACCTGCCGCGCGTCGACAATCTTGCGCGGCTGCTGCCAGAAGGCAGAAAGTTTGGCGCCGCCGTCGTCCTGACCTTTCAGGCGGTCGGCCAGATGCGGCACCGCTATGGTAAGGATATCGCCGAATCCATGCTCGGCTGCTGCAACACCAAGCTGTTCCTTCAGGCGGGTGATGCCGAGACGCGAACGTGGGCGAGCGACACGATCGGCACCTGCGAGGTCGAGGTCCATACCATGAGCGGCGCGCTGGGCGACGGCGATGGCAAGGTCAGGATGACCTTGGGTCGGCAACGGAAATCCCGACCTGCTGTCCTTGAAAGCGAACTGCGTCTCGCGCGATACGAGGGTTATCTCCTGTTTCCTGATGGGTTTCCGGTGGCACGAATTTCGCTCACCGACGATCATGTCAGGCGACGCGGCGAATCCAGCCAGCGCGCTTTTGTCGCTGCCAATCCGGAGACCACTCTTTGGCAGCAGCCGACGGAAGCGCTGCTCGAGCCGAAGACTGAGAGCACTGCGCAAAAACCTGAAGAGAAGTCAAAACCGAAGCCAAAGCCGAAACCCGCGGCGCACCCGCCCGCAGTCGATGATGGGCCGGTCTGATGGTTGCGTCGGTATCGGCGCTGACCAGTTCGGCACAGGCCAGTAGTTATTACGAAGCCGACGACTATTATGCCGAGGGCGGACTGTCGCCATCAGAGTGGCATGGGAAGGGCGCCGCGGAACTCGGTCTGTCGGGTGATGTCGATCGCCAGACCTTTCGCGAACTGCTCGACGGCAAGATCGGCGACCAGCAGCTCGGCACCGTTCGCGACGGGCAGCTTGAGCATCGACCCGGTTGGGACGTGACCCTGAGTGCGCCGAAGTCGGTGTCGATCATGGCCGAGGTCGCGGGCGACCGGCGGTTGATCGCCGCGCATGGCGAGGCGGTGAAGACGGCGCTTGCCCATGTCGAGACGCATATGGCCGCGACCCGCGTCCGGCACGGCGGCGCGGTGATCCGCGATGGGACCGGCAATCTCATTGTCGCGAGTTTCCAGCATGGCACCAGCCGTGCTCAGGATCCGCAGCTCCATACCCACAATGTCATTATGAATGCGACACAGGGAGAGGATGGCAGTTGGCGCAGTCTTGAACCCCGCGCGATCTACCAGCTTCAGAAGCAGATCGGCGCGATCTACCGGCAGGAACTGGCGCTCAAGGTGCGCGAACAGGGCTATGAGATTGAGACCGGAAGGGACTCGATGTTCGAGATCAAGGGCGTGTCTGCTGACGTCATGGCAGCGTTCAGCACCCGCAGCGCCGAGATTGAGGCGGCCCTCAGCGAGCGCGGCACCTCGCGCGAGGCCGCCAGCGCCGCCGAAAAGCAAATGGCCGCGCTCGACACCCGCCGGTCAAAGGTCGCGGTCGATCATGCGTCCCTTGTCGCCGATTGGCGCGAGACGGCCAGTAACGCAGGGTTCGGACCGGAAGCACGGCAGGCGATGGTCCGCAACACCGAGATGAAGGCCACCGGCGCTCCCCTCCTTGCCGATATGACCGCGCAGGCCACGATGGCGGATCGCGCCCTGGCCCATGCCGCTGATAAGCTCGGCGAACGCCAGTCGGTCTTTTCTACGGCCGCGTTGCACGAGGAAGCCGGACGGATCGGACTGGGCAAAGTCGGTTATGCACAAATTGGTGCGGCGATCGCGTCGGCGACCTGGCAGGGGACCTTGATCGAACGCACCTATGTTGATCGGCGCGGCGCCGAGTTTGCGGGCTTCACGACCCGCGAGAATATCGAAGCCGAAACGAAATTGCTGCGGATCGAAGCGCGCGGGCGCAGCGCGCTCGTGCCCATCGCTTCGCCGCTGGCTGCCGCTAAGGCGGTCGCTGGAGCATCGGCACGGGGCGAACGAGCGGGCTTTGCCTGGAATGCCGATCAGCGCGCGGCGACCGAGCAGATCTTGACCAGCCGCAATCGCATCACCGCGGTCCAGGGATATGCCGGCACTGCCAAGACCACGACCGTTCTCGCGACCTTCGCCCGCGAAGCCGAAGCGCGCGACGTTGCGGTCGTTGCCCTCGCGCCCACAGCATCGGCGGCGATGGTGTTGGGGGAGGCGCTCGCCACGCGCGGCGATACGGTCGCGCGCCACTTACAGTCGCCCAAGCTGTCCGCTCATGGGCGGCCCGCCGCATGGATTGTGGATGAAGCATCGCTCCTGTCCGCGCGGGACACGGCTCGGCTGTTCGACCTAGCGGAGAAACAGAATGCCCGCCTCATCCTCGTCGGCGATGTAAAGCAGCTTGGATCGGTCGAGGCCGGCGCGGCCTTCAAGCAGTTGCAGGACGCCGGCATGGAAACCGCCAGCCTCGCCGAGATTGTTCGTCAGACCAACATCGCGACCAGGGACGCGGTGCTGGCGTCGATCGAGGGAGACGCGAAAAAGGCGCTCGCGGCGCTCGATCGCGGTGGCGGTCAGATCGTCGAGGCCGCTGACCGCGCCGAGCGCTTCGCCGCCATTGCAGAGCGATATGCCGGGCTGGACCGGAAGGCGCGCGCGCGCATCCTCGTCATTGAGCCATCGCGCGAAGGACGTGATGCGCTGACGGCGAACATTCGTGCGGCACTTTCCCAATCGGGCGCGCTCACCGGACCCGCTGTTGCCATGCAAAGTCTTGCCAACAAAGGACTGACGCGAGCCGAAGCGCGCGATCCTCTGAGTTATGACAGGGGCGATGTCGTCCGCTTCGCCCGCAATTATGCCGACAAGGGCGTGGCGAAGGGTGAAGCCTATCGCGTTGAAAAGATCGACCCTGTCAAATCCGCTATCGCTCTCAAATCGGAGGACGGGCGCGAGGTGGACTGGCGCTTGCGGCAGTGGGGCGCCGGGAAGGTGCAGGTTTTCGAGCCGCAGCGTCTGGAAATCAGGATTGGCGAGACCATCCGCTTCACCCGCAACGATCGTGACGCGGGCCGGATCAACGGTGCGCGTGGAATAGTGACCGCGGTTGACGCGAAGGCCCGCACGGCGACGGTGCGCGGCCCGCGGGGCCAGACGCATACGCTTCGGCTCGATGCTGCCCGCGATCAGCATATCGCCCATGCCTATGTCGACACGGCCTTTGCTGCCCAAGGCCGCACAGCTGATCATGTCATCATCCACGCCGAAAGCCGCGCCACCAATCTGGTCGACCAGAAAAGCTTCTACGTCGGAATCTCGCGTGCCAAACTGTCCGCCATGATTTTCACTAACGATCGGGCCAGGCTGATCTCCGCGATAAAGGAACGCGCCGGAACGGTCCAAACAGCGATCCCCCAGGCGGCGTTATCTGCACCAGCCACCAATAAGTCGGTGGCATTGGTCTTGCCAAAACCCTTGGCATTGCGATCGGGCATGGGGCTTTAAGCAACCGGCGTTCGATGCCGAAGACGTCGCCGCACCCGAACATGCTCGCTGGCGGACAATGTTCTCGAATTCCTGGCTATGCGCGCCCAACGCCATCTTTGCAGAACATCCGGCCCATCATCACGCTTAGATCTGGGCGAGTGAATAGGATGTGCTGCGTCCACCCGCTTCGTCGCGAACCAGGATATTCTTGGTAACGAGATCGGCGATATCGCGCGCAGCCGTGTCTTGCGAAGTCTTGGTGATGGTCGCCCATTTGGAACTTGTGAGCTTGCCTTCAAACCCGTTCAGCAGGCGATTGAGCATCTCGCGTTGGCGGTCGTTCAGCGTGGTTCCGGCTTGGT
>Ga0307414_10000371_pt1 | contig 24637 bp, 26 predicted proteins | sample DK1Ometagenome_FD_203804 | JGI IMG/M metagenome (GOLD analysis project Ga0307414, IMG submission 203804) | Maize rhizosphere microbial communities from greenhouse at UC Davis, California, United States - DK15-O-3 | ecosystem: Host-associated > Plants > Roots > Rhizosphere > Soil | place: USA... | reverse complement strand
GAGCTTCGACGGTCGTGGCAATTATGCCATGGGCCTGAAAGAGCAGATCATCTTCCCCGAGATCAACTATGACCGCATCGATCAGGTGCGCGGCATGGACGTGATCGTCACCACCACCGCCCGTACGGACGAAGAAGCCCGCGAACTGCTCAAGCTGTTCGGCTTCCCCTTCCCGATCGAAGCGCAGGAAAAGGAAGCCGCCTGATTCCTTCGGGACCAGGCAGGCTCTTTCAAGAAGGAAAGAGAACTTAAGTCATGGCGAAACTGAGTTCGATGAACAAGAACGAGCGTCGCAAGCAGCTGGTGAAGAAATATGCCGGCCGTTACGCGAAGCTGAAGGCGATTGCGGCAGACACGTCGCTCGACGATGGCGAGCGTCTGATCGCGCGCCTCAAGATGGCGGAAATCCCGCGCAATGGTAACCCGACCCGCATCCGTAACCGGTGCGAGCTGACGGGCCGCCCGCGCGCTTATTATCGCAAATTCCGGCTTTGCCGTATCCAGCTCCGCGATCTGGCCAACAAGGGCCTGATTCCCGGTGTTGTGAAGTCGAGCTGGTAAGGGACTGACAAGATGGCAATGACCGATCCTTTGGGTGATATGCTCACCCGCATCCGCAACGGCCAGCAGGCGAAGAAGGACAGCGTCCTGACGCCAGCTTCCACCTTGCGCGTCCGCGTTCTCGATGTTCTCCAGCGCGAAGGCTATATCCGCGGCTACAGCGAAGAAGCGCTGGGTGCCAAGGGCCAGCACAAGGGCATCCGCATCGAGCTGAAATATTTCGAAGGGCAGCCGGCGATCCGCCATGTGGCGCGCGTTTCGAAGCCGGGCCGCCGCATCTATTCGGGTTCGAAAGAACTGCCGATCGTGCGCAACGGCCTGGGCATCACCATCGTGTCGACCCCGCGCGGCGTTCTCTCGGACGCCGAAGCACGCGAACATAATGTCGGCGGCGAAGTGCTGGCGGAGGTGTTCTGATGTCGCGCATTGGTAAAAAGGCAGTGGGCATTCCCAGCGGCGTTACCGCCGCGATCGACGGCGGTCAGCTGTCGGTCAAGGGCCCCAAGGGCACGCTCGCGATGCCGCTTTCCGACCTCATCAACTATGAAGTCGCCGAAGGCAGCATCTCGGTTCAGCCCGCGAACAGCACCCGCGAAGCTCGCGCTTTCTGGGGCATGCAGCGCACGCTGGTTCAGAACCTGATCACGGGTGTGACCGAAGGCTTCACCAAAGTCCTCGAAATCACCGGCGTCGGCTATCGTGCCAACGCACAGGGCAAGAATCTGAAGCTGCAGCTTGGCTACAGCCATGATGTCGATTTCGCGGTGCCCGAGGGCATCGAGATCAAGACGCCGGACAATACGACGATCGAGATCACCGGCATCAACAAGCAGCAGGTCGGTCAGGTCGCGGCAGAAATCCGTCGCTGGCGTAAGCCGGAGCCCTATAAGGGCAAGGGCATCAAATATCGCGGCGAGTACATCTTCCGCAAAGAAGGCAAGAAGAAGTAAGCCATGGCACATCTTACCCAATTCGAAAAACGCCGTCAGCGCGTTCGTACCGCCCTCCGCAAGCGGGCCGGTGGGCGCGCGCGCCTTTCGGTTCACCGTTCGGGCCGTCACATCTATGCGCAGCTTATCGATGACGCCGCCGGCCAGACGCTGGCCGCTGCCTCGACGCTCGACAAGGATGTCCGCGGCAAGACCGGCGCGACGACGGCTGCTGCTGCCGATGTCGGCACGCGCCTCGCCGCTGCCGCCAAGAAGGCGGGCGTGACTCAGGTCGTGTTCGACCGCGGCGGTTTCCTGTTCCACGGGCGCATCAAAGCGCTGGCCGACGCGGCACGCGAAGGCGGATTGGAGTTCTGATTATGGCAGACGAAGTACAGAACGTCGAAGGCGCTCCCGAAGCTGCCCCCACCGATGGCCAGGCTCCGCGCCGCGGCCGTGGCGGCGGCCGCGATGGTGGCCGTGGCGGTCGTGACGGTGGCCGTGGCCGCCGCGACGATCGTCGTCCGCGCGACGAAGATGGTGGCGAAGAGCTGATCGAAAAGCTGGTTCACATCAACCGCGTTTCGAAAACGGTGAAGGGCGGTAAGCGCTTCGGTTTCGCCGCGCTCGTCGTCGTTGGTGACGGCAAGGGCCGCGCCGGTTTCGGCCATGGCAAGGCACGCGAAGTGCCGGAAGCCATTTCGAAGGCAACCGCTGCGGCGAAGAAGGCGATGATTCGCGTTCCGCTGCGCGATGGCCGCACGCTGCACCATGATGGCCTCGGCCATTTCGGTGCCGGCAAGGTGACGGTTCGTTCGGCTCCCGCCGGTACGGGTATCATCGCCGGTGGCCCGATGCGCGCCGTGTTCGAAAGCCTGGGCGTTGCCGATGTGGTGACCAAGTCGAACGGCACGTCGAACCCCTACAACATGATCCGTGCGACCTTCGAGGCGCTCGGTGAACAGACGAGCCCGAAGTCGGTGGCACAGCGTCGCGGCAAGAAGGTTTCGGACCTGATCAAGCGTGGCGGTGCATCCGATCGCGCTGCCGAGGCCGAAGCCGCGGCGGTGACGGAGTAAGACAATGGCTGACAAGAAAATCAAGATCCGCCAGATCGGTTCGCCGATCCGTCGTCCCAAGAGCCAGCGTGCCATCCTGACCGGCCTCGGCCTGGGCAAGATGCGCCGCGAGGTCGAACTCATCGACACCCCCGAAGTGCGCGGCATGATTCGCAAGCTGCCGCACATGGTGGAAGTGATCGAAGGCTAAGGCGTCAGTGAAGCTCTATCGCCTGTTGACCGGCCCCGACGACAGCGCCTTTTGCGCGCGCGTCGAAGGTTTGCTCAACAGGGGGTGGCAGCTTCACGGCAGCCAGGCTATGAGCAACGTCGATGGCCGTGCCTATGTGGCGCAGGCTATTGTGATGGAAAAGGCCGGGGATTATCCCGGCTTTCAGCCGTCGAGTGAAATCGAACCGGACTGAGCCCGCAAACGGCGGCCAGTCCCGAGCGCGACAAAAGCGAAAGCGAGTGCAATGACTATCAAACTTAACGATCTTCGTGACAATAATGGCGCCCGCAAGGGCCGGATGCGCGTCGGACGCGGCATCGGTTCGGGCAAGGGCAAGACCGCCGGCCGTGGCCAGAAGGGCCAGAAGGCACGCAGCGGCGTTGCGATCAACGGGTTCGAGGGTGGCCAGATGCCGCTCCACATGCGTATCCCGAAGCGCGGCTTCAACAATATTTTCGGCAAGGATTTCGCGATCGTCAATCTGGGCATGATCCAGAAGCTGGTCGACGCGAAGAAGCTCGACGCGAAGGCTGTGATCGATCACGCCGCGCTGAAGGCTGCTGGCCTTGCCCGTGGCGGCAAGGACGGCGTCCGTCTCCTCGCCAAGGGCGAACTCACTGCGAAGCTGAACTTCGCCGTTGCCGGCGCGTCGAAGGGCGCGATCGAAGCAGTCGAAAAGGTCGGTGGTAAGGTTGAACTGCCTGAACCGAAGGCCGAGGCGACCGACGGCAAGAAAGCGCAGCGCAAGGCTGCTGCAGCCGCAAAGAATTGATCCCTGCCGCGGCGGGCCGGTTCGCTGGCCCGCCGCGACATGGCAAAAATGGGCCTTTCCCCTTGCGCTTCGCGCCGAGCGAACGCACATAGGCGCCGGATCGCGGGGGGCGCGGTCCGCCCACTGAGGAAAGATCACCATGGCCTCTCGCGCCGACCAGCTTGCTTCCAATCTGAATTTTTCGAAGTTCGGCAAGGCGACCGAGCTCAAGAACCGCATCTGGTTCACGATCGGTGCGCTGATCGTCTTCCGCTTCCTGTCCTATGTGCCACTGCCGGGCGTCGACCCCGTGGCATTGTCGCAGCTGTACAGCCAGGCGGCCTCGGGCGGCGTTCTCGATATTTTCAACACTTTCTCGGGCGGCAGCCTGGAGCGGATGAGCATCATCGCGCTCGGCGTCATGCCCTATATCACGGCGTCGATCGTCGTTCAGCTGGCGACCGCACTGTCGCCCAGCCTCGCAGCTCTCAAGAAAGAGGGCGAAAGCGGGCGCAAGAAGATCAACCAGTATACGCGCTATGGCACCGTCGGCCTGACCGCGATCCAGGGCTATTTCATCGCTGTCGGTCTAGAATCGCTGGGCCAGAGCCAGGCGATTGCGGCGGTCGTCGATCCCGGGATGCTGTTCCGCATTGGTGCCGTGATCAGCATCGTCGGCGGCACCCTGTTCCTGATGTGGCTGGGTGAACAGATCACCAGCCGCGGCATCGGCAACGGCGTTTCGCTGATTATTATGGCGGGCATTCTCGCGCAGCTGCCGCGCAGCTTCTCGCAGATGTTCACGCAGGTCCGCGAAGGATCGATGGGCGGCGGCACGGTCTTCGCCGTCATTGGCGGCGCGATCCTTGTTATCGCCTTTATCGCCTTCATGGAGCGGGCGCAGCGCCGCGTGCTCGTGCAATATCCGAAGCGCGCGACCCAGCGTGGCGTGATGCAGGCGGACCGCAGCCATCTGCCGTTGAAGGTCAATACCGCGGGCGTCATTCCGCCGATCTTTGCGTCGTCGCTGCTGCTGATGCCGCTGACGATTACCCAGATGATGGGGCAGAATGTTCAGGGCGATACCGCGACCGGCGATTTCCTGATCACGCTCAACCAGTATCTCGCGCACGGCCAGCCGCTCTATATGGCGCTTTATGCCGCGGGGATCATCTTCTTCTGCTTTTTCTATGTCGCGGTCGTCTTCAATCCCGAAGAAACCGCCGAGAATCTCAAGAAGCAGAACGGTTTCATTCCGGGGATTCGTCCGGGCAAGAATACCGCGGCCTATCTGGATTTCGTGCTGACCCGCATCACGGTGCTCGGCGCGGCCTATCTGGCGGCGATCTGTCTGGTGCCGGAATATTTCATCGCGCAGTCGGGCCTGCCTTTCCAGCTCGGCGGCACCAGCCTCTTGATTATCGTCAATGTCACCATCGACACGATCAGCCAGATTCAAAGCCACATGCTCGCGCATCAATATGGCGATTTGATCAAGAAGGCCAAATTGAAGGGCGGCGTTGCGCGGCGCTAAGGTGCCCGCTACGGACAACGCGCAGGGCAGGGTATAGGGGCTTCCATGACGCTGAATATCATTTTGCTGGGTCCGCCGGGGGCGGGCAAGGGAACGCAGGCAGTGCGTCTGGAAGAAGAGCATGGCATGGTCCAGCTGTCGACCGGCGACATGCTGCGCGCTGCGGTCAAGGCGGGAACGCCGATCGGTCTGCAGGCGAAGGCCGTGATGGACGCGGGCGAACTGGTCTCTGACGCTATTGTTTCGGGTCTGATCGGCGAACGCCTCGATGAGCTGGGCTCTGACGTATCGGTGATCTTCGACGGCTATCCGCGCACCGCAGCACAGGCCGACGCGCTCGACGAAATCCTCAGCGCCCGTGGCCGCAAGCTCGATCATGTGATCGAGCTGCAGGTCGAAGAAGACGCACTGGTGGATCGCATCACCGGACGCTTCTCCTGCGCGAAATGCGGCGCTGGCTATCACGACCGTTACAAGCGCCCCAAGGTGGACGATGTTTGCGACGTTTGCGGCAGCGACGAATTCAAACGCCGTCCCGACGACAATGAGGAAACGGTGCGCACGCGTATGGCCGAGTATCGCGCCAAGACCGCGCCGATCCTGCCGATCTATGACGCGCGTGGGATCGTAACCCATGTCGACGGCATGGCGCCGATCGATCAGGTCAACGACGCGATCGAAACCATTCTCGCAGCCGCCACCGCAGACTAGTCACCATTTCCCGCGCTGCCTATATTGGCGGCAAAGGGGAGTGGCCATGGATAGCAGAATATACGCCGCAGTGGCTGCGTTGACCGGCATAGCGCTGCCGGCGTCGCCCGCCGCGGCGGAGGTCGTCGATCAAAGCGAGATCGGCTTCACCGTTGCGCATACGGCCGAGGTCACCGCGACCCCCGCCGACGTGTGGAAGCTGCTTCGCAGGCCGGATAAATGGTGGTCGAAAGAGCATAGCTGGTCAGGCGACGCCGCCAATTTCTGGCTGGATTCGCAAGCCGGCGGTTGTTTCTGCGAAAAGCTCCCCGACAGTGGAAGCGGGCCCGGCAGCGTCCAGCACGCGCGTATCCTCTTCGCTCAGCCAAATCAGATGCTGCGTCTGTCGGGCGCCTTCGGGCCGCTTCAAGGTGAGGCGCTGTCAGGGACGCTGACGATCCAGATCAAGGAAATACCGACCGGCTCGTCGATCCGCTTCGACTATGTCGTGGGCGGCTATATGCGCTTCAAGGTCGGCGACATCGCCCCCGCTGTCGACGGTGTGATCGGTGAACAGCTTGCCGGGCTGGCCAAAGCTTTGGGCGAGGACCAGATGAAGGAAGGCGACCGCTAGGGGGAGCCGTTCAGGAAGCGGGTTTGTCGCCGCGCAATTTGGCCAGCGCGGCGAAAGGGCCAGCCGCCTCCTCGCTCAACACGCCCTTCTCGGCGAGGATGCGCGCGGAATCGGGGTGACGCGGAAAGGGGTCGAGACCGAGCGACAATGTCTGCACCGCTGCTTCGCCGAGGTCGATACGGTCGCCTTCAAGCGGCAGCGTTTCACAATCCTCGCTGCTGATCTCAATCTCTTCCATATCGTCAGCCGGCGCATCCACGTTGCGCAGGAAGCGAAGGTCGAAGGTCTCTGCCAGTGCCGCGGGAACGGGTAAATCGGTCGCAGCGCAGCGCTGGACGAGCTTCGCGCGCACTTCGCCTTTGGCCGCGATCCCTCCGGCAATTGCCCGAACCTCGGCTGTCACCAGAAATTCGCCGAGTTCGACAAGCTCGAGCCGCCGGGCAATGCGCGCGCGGGCGTCGGCGTCGGCTTCCAGCGTGATCGGGCGGCCATGCGCAGCGTCGCCCAGCGTCACGATATGCGAAAATTCCGGCGCATCGTTCATGTCGGTGGTCCGGGGAGGCTATTGGTTTCGATGAGCGTCTCGACCGGCGTGGCGGTGAGGTCGCGGCGCAGCGCGGCGACCTGTGTCATCACATGCGCGAGTCCCGATGCGGCGGGGGTGTTGCCGCGCCACAGGTTGCGGACCAGCGCGGCGCTGAGTTCGTCGGACCCGTCGGCGGCGCGATAGACGCCGAGCCGGCCGCCGAGAGCGCCGACCATCCGGCCGATCTGTTTGCCGACGACCATGTCGCCGAACCCGATCTGGCGCATCTGGCCGTCCATATCGTTGACGAACAATTCGGTAAGTTCGACCCCCGCGAGTGCGTGTGACGGGTCATCGTCGATCCGGTGCAGGACGAGTGCGAGGATCAGGCTGACCATATCGAACCGCCCGTCGAGCGTGTCGGGGACGGTGCCTTCGACATACCAGTGCGGCGCGCGCGCGGTGGCGACGACGGCGTTCCACAGCCGACGGCGCGCCTCGCGCGGGTCGGGGCCGGGTTTGAACAATTTGCCAAGTGAGAACATAGGGCCTCGCTTAGTCGCATTCGGGCCGGCGGAAAAGGCCCGCCGGTCAGCTTGTGGCAAGCTTTGTCGCGGCACAAGCGGCTTGTGTGCGCCGGGCGCTTGCGGTTAAGAGGCGCGAGAGCCAGCGCCGACCGCCGGGAGACGCGGCGGACAGGCGCCATGGAGATAATTATGCCCACTTCGATCCTTTCGCTTTCCGCCCCGCGCGCGCGCCTGATCGCCCTCGGCCTGATCGTTGCGCTGACCGCGAGCGGTTGTTCGCAGCTCAAAGGCCGGCAGGGCTATATTGTCGACCCTGTGCTGACCGATTCGGTCTCGGTCGGCGTGGACAATCGCGAGTCGGTGGAAAAAACGCTCGGCCGCCCGACTTTCGTCGGCCAGTTCAGCAACAATGAATATTATTATGTGTCGCGCGAAACGCGCCAGCTGGCTTTTGCCAAGCCGCGCCCGATCTCGCAGCAGGTGCTGCGGGTTCGTTTCGATCCTGCCGGCAATGTCGTTGCGGTCGATCGCACCGGAATCGAACTCGTCAGCAAGCTGAGCCCGTCGGGCGACAAGACCCCGACCCTGGGCCGAAGCCGCAGCTTCTTTGAGGATATCTTCGGCAATATCGGCGCCGTTGGCGCTCCGGGTGCCGGCGCTCCCGGACAGTAGAACGCGGCCCCCGCGTCGGCGGATTATCCGCCAACATCAAAGCAAAATCGGCGCCCTTGCCTCCGCAAGGGCGCCGATTTTGGTTATTGGTTGTTTACTGGGCGATCCCGCCCGCTGCGAGGACGGCGAGGGTCACCAGATCCGACGCGGTCGATGCCATGGTGGCAACCTGCACCGGCTTTTCCATGCCGACCAGCATAGGGCCGATGACGGCGCCGCCGCCCAGTTCGCGCAGCAGCTTGGCCGACAGATTGGCCGATTGCAGTCCCGGCATGACCAGCACATTCGCGGGCCCCGACAGACGGCAGAAGGGATAGTTTTTCATCACCTTTTCGTTCAGCGCGACGTCGGGCGCCATTTCGCCTTCATATTCGAAGCCCGGCTGGCGCTGGTCGAGGATCGCCACCGCTTCGCGAATATTGTCGAGCCATGATCCCGGCGGATTGCCGAAGGTCGAATAGGACAGGAAGGCGACGCGCGGTTCATGCCCCATGCGCCGCGCGACCTGCGCGGTGCGTTCGGCGATATCGGCCAGCATTTCCGCCGTCGGCCGTTCGTTGACCGTCGTATCGGACATGAAGATGGTGTGATGCTGATCGACGAGCACATGGATGCCGAACGGCGTCTTGCCCTCAGCATGGTCGATCACCCGGCGGACTTCGCGCATCGTCTGCGAATAGGTGCGCGTCGTGCCGGTGATCATCGCATCGGCGAGACCGATCTTGAGCAACAGCGAGCCAAAGATGTTGCGGTCGCGATTGACCATCCGCTCGATGTCGCGGCGCAGATACCCGCGGCGCTGCAGCCGTTCATAGAGCATGTCGACCATCTGCGGCACATGCGGCGAATTGACGCTGTTGTGGACCTCGAAGCTTTCGGGATCGGCGACGCCCATCGCGCGCAGCTTGTCGTGCAGCCCTTCGCGCCCCACCAGCACCGGGATGCCATAGCCGCCGTCGCGGAACTGGATGGCGGCGCGCAGCACGACCTCTTCCTCGCCCTCGGCAAAGACGACACGTTTGGGATTGGCGCGCGCGGCTTCATAGGCAAGCGTCAGCACTGACGTCGTCGGGTTGAGCCGTGCGCGCAGCCGCGTGCGGTAGGCGTCCATGTCGGCGATCGGAAATTGCGCGACGCCTGTGTCCATTGCCGCCTGGGCGACGGCCGCAGGGACGATTTCCATCAGCCGCGGATCGAAAGGCGACGGGATGATATATTCGGGACCAAAGCTGGAAGCGCGCCCGCCATAAGCTGCGGCGACTTCCTCCGGCACCTGCTGGCGCGCGAGGTCGGCGATCGCATAGGCGGCAGCGATCTTCATCTCTTCGTTGATCGCGGTCGCACGCACGTCGAGCGCGCCGCGGAAGATGAAGGGAAAACAGAGGACATTATTGACCTGGTTCGGATAGTCCGAGCGCCCGGTGGCGATGATCGCGTCAGGCCGTGCTGTGCGGGCATCGGGCGGCGAGATTTCGGGATCGGGGTTCGCCATCGCGAAGATGATCGGGGCGGGCGACATATCCTTGACCATTTCGGGCTTGAGCGCGCCCGCGGCCGACAGGCCGAGGAACACGTCGGCGCCGACCAGCGCCTCGGTCAGGTTGCGTGCCTCGGTCGGTACCGCATGCGCCGACTTCCACTGGTCCATGCCCTCGGTACGGCCCTGATAGATGGTGCCTTTGCGGTCGCACATGATGACATTTTCGTGCCGCACGCCCATCGCCTTGATCAGCGCGGTGCACGCAATCGCCGCTGCGCCGGCGCCGTTGACGACGACCTTCACCGTCGCAAGGTCGCGGCCCGTCAGGTGGCAGGCGTTGATGAGACCGGCGGCGGTGATGATCGCGGTGCCATGCTGGTCGTCATGGAACACCGGAATGTTCATTTTTTCTTTCAGCGCCGCTTCGATGATGAAGCAGTTGGGCGCCGCAATATCTTCGAGGTTGATGCCGCCGAAGCTGGGCCCGAGCAGCGCCACCGCGTCGATGAAGGCCTGAGGATCTTCGGTATCGACCTCGAGGTCGATCGAATCAACGTCGGCGAAGCGTTTGAACAGTACCGCCTTGCCTTCCATCACCGGCTTCGATGCGAGCGCGCCGAGATTGCCGAGGCCGAGGATCGCGGTGCCGTTGGAGATGACCGCGACCAGATTGCCCTTGATCGTATAATCATAAGCCTTTGCCGGATCCTCGGCGATCGCGAGCACGGGAACGGCGACGCCGGGCGAATAGGCCAGGCTGAGGTCGCGCTGCGTCGCCATCGGTTTCGATGCGACGATCTCGATTTTTCCGGGGCGGCCATATTCGTGGTAGAGTAGCGCCTCGCGGTCCGAGAATTGCACCTTGCTACCACTGTCCATTTTCTATCCCCTAAAACCACAGGATGTGCGTTCAAGCCCGTTCCCTAGCGTCGCATTCTGCAAAAAGTAACCTGCAATCTCGACGCTGCCTGCCTTGCCATGCCGCCATCAATCACTAAGCAGGGCGAATGCCTGCCACCGCGACCGCCCGTGCCTCCCAAGCCTCCAGCTCCGCGTCCGCGCCTGCGGCGACGCCGATGATGGCGCAATATTGGACGCTGAAGGAAAAGGCCGGCGACTGCCTGCTCTTCTACCGCATGGGCGATTTTTTCGAGCTTTTTTTCGATGATGCGAAGGCCGCGGCATCTACGCTCGATATCGCGTTGACCTCGCGCGGTGAATATGACGGTGCCCCGGTGGCGATGTGCGGGGTTCCCGTCCATGCCGCCGAATCCTATCTGGCCCGCCTGATCCGCGCCGGCCATCGCGTTGCGATCGCCGAACAGGTCGAAACCCCCGCGGAAGCCAAGGCACGCGGCGGGTCGAAGGCGCTCGTCGCGCGTGCGATCGTGCGCTTCGTTACGGCGGGGACGCTGACCGAGGAAAGCCTGCTCGAGGGTCGCAGCGCCAACCGCCTTGCGGCGCTGGCTGAAATTGGCAGCGAAGGCGATGTGGCGATCGCTGCCGCCGACATTTCGACCGGACGGTTCGAGGTGGTCGCGGTGCGCCGCGATGCTGTTGATGCCGAACTCGCGCGGCTCGCGCCGTCCGAACTGCTCGTCAGCGACGTGGTGGGCGACATACCCGATTGGAGCGTGCGGCAGGTCGTAAGGCGCCCGGCGGGCGATTTCGCGAGCGGACCCGGCCAGAAACGGCTCGAGACGATGTTCGGGGTCCAGACGCTGGATGGCTTTGGCAGTTTTTCGCGCGGCGAAATGGCGGCGATGGGGGCAATCGCCGCCTATCTCGACCATGTCGCCACCGGCCAGCCGATCTTCCTGCAGCCGCCGGTCCGCCACCAGTCGGGCGACCGCATGGCGATCGACGCGGCAACGCGCGAGAGTCTGGAACTCGTTCGCACGATGACCGGTGTGCGCGACGGCAGTCTGCTTGGTACGATCGACCGGACCGTGACCGCCGCGGGTGCGCGGCTGCTCGCTGATGATCTGGCGAGCCCGCTCACCGACAAGGGCGCGATTCTGGACCGGCTCGATCTTGTCGATGCGCTCGCGCGCGATGCGCTGTGGCGCGGCGAGTTACGTGCGGCGCTGCGTGCGCTGCCCGACGCGGGGCGTGCGCTTGGCCGGCTCGTCGCAGGACGCGGCGGTCCGCGCGATCTTGCGCAGCTTCGCGATGCGCTCGGCGGCGCGCGTCTGCTGCGCGAACATCTGGCGCGGCGTGCCGATCTGCCGCCTTTGCTCGCGCGCCTGCTTCCCGGACTCGACGGCCATGGCGCGCTGGTCGATGAACTCAGCCGGGCGCTCGTCGAAACCCCGCCGGTCGATGCGGCGCAGGGCGGATATGTCAGCGAGGGTTATGACGCGGCACTCGATGCGCTGCGCGAAACCGCGCGCGACGGGCGCAAGGCGATTGCGGTGCTCGAGGCGGGCTATCGCGACCGCACCGGCATTGCCTCGCTCAAGATCCGCCACAATGGCGTTCTTGGCTATCATGTCGAAGTACCCGCAAAACATGCCGATGCGCTGATGCTTCCCGATTCGGGCTTTACCCATCGTCAGACGCTCGCCGGGGTGGTGCGCTTCAACTCGTCCGATCTTCATGAAGCGGCGAGCCGGGTGACGCAGGCGGGCGTCCACGCGCTCGCGGCCGAGGCTGCGCATCTGGAGGCCTTGACCGAAGCCGCCGTGGCGCGCCGCGAAGCGATCGCTGCGAGCTGTGATGTTCTTGCGCGAATCGATGTCGCTGCCGCGCTGGCCGATCATGCGATGAGCCACAATTGGTGCCGCCCCGACCTTGCCGATGAACCCTGCCTCGAGGTCGTCGGCGGCCGCCATCCGGTGGTCGAGGCCGCGCTCGCGAAATCGGGCGACCGTTTCGTTCCCAATGATGTGTCGCTGGCGCCCGACGATCGCCTCTGGCTGGTCACCGGTCCAAACATGGGCGGTAAGTCGACTTTCCTGCGCCAGAATGCGCTGATCGTCGTGCTCGCGCAGGCGGGGGGCTTCGTTCCCGCGGCGTCAGCGAAGCTCGGTCTTGTCGATCGCTTGTTCAGCCGCGTCGGCGCAAGCGACAATCTGGCGCGCGGGCGCTCGACCTTCATGGTCGAGATGGTCGAAACCGCGACGATCCTCGCGCAGGCGACCCCGCAGAGCTTCGTGATCCTCGACGAGGTCGGGCGCGGCACGTCGACCTATGACGGGCTCGCGCTCGCCTGGTCGGTGGTCGAGGCGGTGCATGAGGTGAACAAGTGCCGCTGTCTCTTCGCGACCCATTATCACGAACTGACGCGCCTCGCCGAAACGCTCGACGCGCTGTCGCTCCACCATGTTCGCGCGCGCGAATGGCAGGGCGATCTGGTGCTACTCCACGAACTCGCCGAGGGGCCGGCCGATCGCAGCTATGGCCTTGCCGTCGCGCGCCTTGCGGGCGTTCCCGCGAACGTCGTCAAGCGCGCCGAAGCGGTGCTGGCAAAGCTGGAGGCGGGCCGCGAGGCGACCGGCGGCCTCGCGGCGGGGCTCGATGATCTGCCGCTGTTTGCTGCGACGCTCGCCGCGGCGCCTGCCGCCGCGAAGGATGCGCTGCGTGAGGCGCTGGCGGCGATCGACCCCGATGCGCTCGCACCGCGCGACGCGCTTGAGGCGCTCTACGCGCTCAAACGCCTGATGACCGACGCGTCATGAGCGATTTGTTCGCTCATCTCGACGACCGGCGGGCGATTATCGACCGGCGCCGCATTGCGGGCGAGCTCGACGAGATTGCGGCGGAGAGCAAGGATGGCGGTGCGCGGCGCCGCGCGATGGTGACGCTGCTCAAGGCGGCGCTCGACGACGGCCGGGCAGAGATTGAACGTCGGCTGCTCGCGCGGCCCTCTTCGGGGCGGATTGCCGCGAGTGCGACGGCGTTTCTGATCGACCAGATCGTCCGCCTCAGCCACGACTTTACCGTCGGTCATCTTTATCCGGCCAGCAACAGATCTGCGGGCGAGCGGATTACCTTGATCGCGGTGGGCGGTTATGGCCGCGCGGAAATGGCACCGCATAGCGACATCGATATCGGTTTTCTGACGCCGTTCAAACAGACCAGCTGGACCGAACAGGTGATCGAGGCGCAGCTTTATACGATGTGGGATCTTGGTCTGAAGGTCGGCCATTCGAGCCGTTCGGTCGACGAGATGGTCCGCGCCGCGAAGGACGATCTGACGATCCGTACCGCGCTGCTCGAGGCGCGCTTCATCTGGGGCGACCGCGACCTTTATGACCAGGCGAGCGCGCGTTTCGATGCCGAAGTCGTCGCGGGAAATGCGCGGGCCTTCGTTGCCGAAAAATTGGCCGAACGCGATGAGCGGCACAAGAAAATGGGCGATTCGCGCTATGTCGTCGAACCCAATGTGAAGGAAGGGAAGGGCGGGCTTCGCGATCTCCACACGCTGTTCTGGATCGGCAAGTTCATCCACCGTGTCCGCACCGTTCCCGAGCTGGTCGATGCCGGACTGCTATCGGCGCGCGAGCTTCGGCAGTTTGAGCGCGCCGAAAATTTCCTTCTCGCAGTACGCTGCCACCTCCATATCCTCGCGGGCCGCGCCGAGGACCGGCTGACCTTCGACTTCCAGCCCGAAATCGCGCGCCGTATGCATTTCGCCGAGCGGCCGGGGAAAAGTGCGGTCGAGCGCTTCATGCAGCTCTATTTCATCCACGCCAAAAGCGTTGGCGATGTGACCGGCACCTTCCTCGCGCATCTCGACGACCAGCTTGCGGCACGCGGACGACGCTTTTTGCCGACGATCCGCCGCCGGCCGGGGAAGCTCAATGGCTTCGTCCTCGATCGCGGGCGGCTCGCGTTGCCAGCGGACGATTTCTTTCGCGACGACCCCGTTCGGCTGGTCGAAATCTTCGCGCTCGCCGACAAATATGGGCTCGAAATCCATCCGCAGGCGATGCGCCAGGCGCGCCACGATGCGAAGCTGATCGACGCGCGCGGGGTGCGGCGGATCGCGCGCGCCAATGCGCTGTTCCTCGATGTGCTGAGCTCCCCGCGCGATCCCGAAACGGTGCTGCGCTGGATGAACGAGGCCGGGGTGTTCGGCCGTTTCGTGCCCGATTTCGGCCGCGTCGTCGCGCAGATGCAGTTCGATATGTATCATCACTACACCGTCGATGAGCATACGATTCGCGCCATCGGCCTGCTCGCCGATATCGAACAGGGGCGGCTGACCGACGACCACCCGCTGTCGACCGCGATCCTGCATCAGATCCAGTCGCGCCGCGTCATCTATGTTGCGGTGCTGCTCCATGACATCGCGAAGGGGCGCGGCGGCGATCATAGCGTGCTTGGCGCCGAACTTGCGCTGCGGGTTTGTCCGCGCCTTGGGCTCAGCGACGCCGAGACCGAAACTGTTTCGTGGCTTGTGCGCTATCACCTGCTGATGTCGGCAACCGCGTTCAAGCGCGACCTGGCCGACTTCAAGACGATCCTCGATTTCGCGGGTCAGGTGCAATCGCCCGAACGGCTGCGCTTGCTGCTCGTCCTCACCGTCGTCGACATTCGCGCGGTCGGCCCCGGGGTGTGGAACAGCTGGAAGCGCCAGCTTTTGAGCGAGCTTTATGACGCCGCGGAGGAGGTGTTACGCCTCGGTCACAAACAGCGCGGGCGCGAGGTGCGGATCGCCAGCAAGAAGGAAGCGGTCGCCGAACTCCTCCGGCTCGACGAAAAGACCTTCGCCAATCTCGCCCGACGCCTGCCCGAAAGCTATTGGATCGCCGAACCGGTTGAGGTCATCGCCGCCAATCTGATCCATATCCAGAACGCGGGCAACACGCCGCTGCATATCGCCGCGGTTCCCGACGATGATCGCGGCGCGACGTTGGTGATGGTCCTGGCGGCCGATCATGCCGGGCTTTTCTATCGCATAGCCGGCGGAATCCACCTCGCCGGGGGCAATATCATCGACGCGCGCATCCACACGACGCGCGACGGGCTCGCGCTCGACAATTTCCTCGTCCAGGACCCGCTCGGCCGGCCGTTTGCGGAGGCCGAACAGATTGTCAGGCTGACGCGCGCGATCGAGGATGCTCTGGCCGGCCGCCAGAAACTGCTACCGAAGCTCACGGCCCGCGCGTTGCCGCGCCCGCGCGCGGAGGCTTTCACCATCGCCCCCAATGTCTTCGTCGACAACAAGGCTTCCAACAGATTCACGGTGATCGAGGTCAATGCGCAGGACCGCCCCGCGCTGCTCAACCAGCTTGCCTATGCGCTCTTCCAATCGAAAGTGACGGTGCATTCGGCGCATGTCGCCACCTATGGCGAGCGTGCGGTCGACACCTTTTATGTTACCGATTTGCTGGGCGACAAGATCGACAGTGCCGCGCGGGTAAAGAGTCTCGAAAAGCGTATGCTGGAGGCGGCGGCCAACAACAGCGATGCGGCGGTCGCGGCCTAGGGTCCTGACCCTAGAAATCAAACCCGTGCTGAACCGGCGCCATGGTGATCGGCACGCCTTCGAGTTCGAGCATCCGCGCTTTGGATGTCGAGCCGCCGGGCGCAGAGAACCCCCCGATCTTGCCGCCCGCCGCCATGACGCGGTGGCAGGGAATGATCAGGGGAACGGGGTTCATCGCCATCGCCTGACCGACCGCGCGGGCGTGTTCGGGACCCGCGCCCAGCGCCCGTGCAACGGCGCCATAGGTGGTCGTTTCGCCCCAGCCGAGGGTGCGGATGAAAGCATAGACCTGCGCGAAGAAGGATGGCTGCATGCCCGGATCGACCGGGGTCTCGAAAAACTCGACCCGCTCACCTTCGAAATAGCGGATCGCGGCGGCGACGACCGTGGCGATGTCGGCCGGGGGCTCTGCACGCGCCGCGCCGGGCAGGCGGCGTAAGAGGGATCGCTCGGCTTCGGACGCGTGAGGGGCGGGCAAGCGAAAGCATGTGATCGCGGCGCCCTTCCAGCCGATCGCCGCCACGCCCGCCGCTGTCTCGAAAAGCTGATACTGGTTGTGGCTCGCCATACCCGATCCTGCATCGTCGATAAGGATATATAGGGCCGCGCTTGACCGAAAACCATGTTCTCCGCGCTGGGTTCAGCCCGTCGGCGGGCCCGCCATGGCTGCCGCCGCGGCGAGCAACCCGCCGTTGAAGCGTTGCGACAGCGCGGCGTCGGGGATCGCGTTGAAGGCATGGATCGCACCGGCATAGCTGTGCAGATCGACGGGAACCCCCGCCGCGGTGAGGCGGCGCGCATAATCCAGATTCTCGTCGAAGAAGAGGTCCAGGCTGCCGGTTGCGATATAGGCGGGCGGCAGGCCCGTCAGATCATCGGCAAGGCTCGGTGAAAACCAGCCGCGCCGTGCGTCGTCTGCCTTATAGTCGCCCTGCAGCGCGCGCCAGCCGAAGCGGTTGCTCGCGCGCGTCCAGATGAACTCGCCGGTCGTGGGGTTGCGGTAGGGGCAGGCCTCGCCGCCGGTGCGGTGATCGAGCATCGGATAGGTGAGAAGCTGCCCAGCGATGGCCGGCCCCCCCAAATCGCGCGCCATGATGGCGAGCGCCGCGGCAAGCCCGCCGCCCGCGCTTTCGCCGGCGACGACGATCCGGCTCGCGTCGAAACCCAGATCATCTGCCTGGCCCGCGAGCCATGTCAGCGCCGAATGGCAATCCTCCTGCGGCGCGGGGAAGGGGTGTTCGGGGGCGAGGCGATATTCGACCGATACGACGGATACGCCGGCCATGGCCGCCATGGCGGCGGGCCCCGCCTGCATCTGTTTAACCGACCCCATCACCATGCCGCCGCCATGGATGTGGAGGATCGCGCCGCCGCCGGTGCGGGTTTCGGCGGGACGATAAAGGAAAACCGGAATGTCAGGCCCGCCGTGGATCGACGGCACCATTATCTCTTCGGGCGCAATCACCGGGGGCGGCAAGATCGAATAGGATTGTGCTGCCCTGGCGCGGATTTCGGCGATCGGCGCTGAATCGAGTTCAACCCGCGGAAACAGGTCGATAATCGGCGCGATCTCGCGGTCGACGAGGTGGCGGGTGTCCATGGCAAAACTCTCCCTTTTTTTGTCTCGTCGGCGCGAGGCCGTATCAGCCGCGCAGCGTCGCTCCGACTTTCGCCGCCGCGGCGACCACCTTGTCGGCGATCGCTTTGAGGTCCGCGTCGGTGAAGCTCTTGTCCTGCGGTTGCAGTTCAACCTCGACGGCCAGACTGACCTGTCCTTCGGGCACGCCTTGCCCGGCGAAGCGGTCGAACAGGCGCGCGTCGACGATGCTCACCTTGTCGGCGCCGCGGATCGCGCGCACCAGATCGGTGGCGGTCAGTGCGTCGGGGGCGAGGAAGGCGAAGTCGCGGCGTACCGACTGCAGGGCGGGCGGGGTGAAGGCGGTACGCGCCGGACCGCTCGCGCGCTTCGCCGGAATCGCATCGAGGAAAATCTGCACCGCCATCACCGGACCTTCGACGTCGAAGGCGCGGGTCAGCAGCGGGTGGAGTGCACCGAATTCGGCGAGTACCGCCTTGGGACCGAGCCGCAGCGTTGCGGACTGGCCCGGATGCCAGATGCTGCCTTCGGCGACGGCCTCCATCACCTGCAGCCGGTCGGTCGGCGCGCCTGCCGCCTCGAGCAGCGCGAGGGCCGCCGCCTTGGCGTCGAACGCGTCGAATGGCGCGGCCTTGCCGGTCTGCCAGCTGCGAGTGCTTTTGTTGCCCGCCATGACGATCGCCAGCGTGGGATGCTCGGCATCCGCGAGATAGCGGCGACCAATTTCGAAGAGGCGGATGCCGGTTGCGCCCCGATGCTGGTTGCGCTGCGTCGCGGCGAGCAGGCCGGGCAGCAGCGAGGGGCGCATGACCTTGAGGTCTTCGCTGATCGGATTGGCGAGGCTCCACGCGCCGCCGCCAAAGGGTGCGGCTTCGCGTTCGCTGATGAAAGACCAAGTCACCGCTTCGTGGCAACCTGCGGCGGCCGCGGCGCGGCGCATACGACGCTCGAGCAGCTGGTCGGCGGTTGCGGTCGGCTTTGCGACGCCTTCGCTGCGGGGCAGCGGGGTCGAAGGAATCGCATCGAAACCGTGAATGCGCGTGACTTCCTCGACGACGTCGGGCGCGGCATCCATGTCGCGGCGCCAGCTCGGCACGGCGATCTGCCAGCGGCTGCCCTGTTCGACCACGCCGAAGCCGAGCGTGGTCAATATGTCGCGCTGGCGCTCGGGCGCGATCGCGATGCCGCCCAGCCTTTCGGACAGATCCGGGTCATAGTCGATTTGGTGCGTTGCCGCAGGCGGCGTTCCGGCGCGGGTTACAGCGGACGGCGTGCCGCCACAGATGGCGAGGATATGGCCCGTGACGATCGCGGTCGCATCATCGAGGAATGCGGGATCGACCCCGCGTTCGAAGCGGCTGCGCGCATCGCTGGTCAGCGCGAGGGCTTGTCCGGTCAGCGCGATGCGTTCGGGAGTGAAATAGGCGATTTCCAAGACTATCTCGGTCGTCGTCTCGCTGCATCCGCTATGCTCGCCGCCCATGATGCCCGCGATGTCGTGGACGCCATGATCGTCGCCGATCACGGTCATCGTGTCGGTGAGGGTGAATAGCTTGCCATTCAATGCGGTCACCGTCTCGCCATTTCGGGCGCGGCGGGCGACCAGTGCGCCGCTCAGTTGCGCACGATCATAGACATGGCTGGGGCGGCCAAGATCGAACATCACATAGTTGGTGATGTCGACAAGCGCCGAGATCGACCGCTGGCCGACGGCTTCGAGGCGGCGGCGCATCCATTCGGGGGCCTGTCCATTGGTGACGCCGCTGATCGTGCGGCCGAAGAAGGCCGGGCAACCTTCGACATCGTCGGTGCGGATTTCGGTCGCGGGGGCGCCTTCGCCGACGATCGTCGGGACGTCGAGCGGTTTCAGCGTGCCAAGCCCGGCGGCCGCGAGATCGCGCGCTATTCCGCGCACGCCCATGCAATCCTGCCGGTTCGGAGTGATCGAAATGTCGATCACCGGCTCGCCTGCACCCGAATAGTCGGCGAAGCTCGCCCCGATCGGCGCATCTGCGGGCAATTCGATGATGCCGTCATGATCGTCGCCGAGTTCCAGCTCGCGGGTCGAGCACATCATGCCGTTCGATTCGACACCGCGGACCGCCGCCACCTTCAGCACCATGCCGTTCGCGGGAACCACCGCACCGGGCAGGCCGAGCACGCCGACCAGACCGGCGCGCGCATTGGGGGCACCGCAGACGATCTGCAGCGGAGCACCACCGTCGCCGGTATCGACGGTCAGCACCTGCAATTTGTCGGCCTGCGGATGGCGTTCGGCGGTCAGCACCTTGGCGACGCGAAAACCGGTCAGCTTCTCGGCCGGATTCTCGACGCCTTCGACCTCGAGGCCGATGCGGTTCAGCGTGGCGACGACGTCATCGACGGTCGCATTGGTTTCTAGATGGGCTTTCAGCCAGTCGAGAGTGATCTTCATGCCGAAATCCCTCCGCTGAGCGTCGGAACACTCAGCGCGTTAAATCCGTAATGGGCGAGCCAGCGCAGGTCGCCGTCGAAGAAGGCGCGCAGGTCGTCCATGCCATATTTGAGCATCGCGAGCCGATCGACCCCGACCCCGAACGCGAAACCCTGCCACTCGTCGGGATCGAGCCCGCAATTGGCGATCACATGGCGGTTGACCATGCCGCTGCCCAGCAGTTCCATCCACGCATGGCCTTCGTCGTCGCCGTTGCCGCCGACGATGCGGCGGCCTTTTTCCTGACGGTAGCCGACATCGACCTCCGCCGATGGTTCGGTGAAGGGGAAATAGCTGGGGCGCAGCCGCAGAACGATATCGTCACGTTCGAAATAGGCCTTGAGGAAGGTTTCGAGCGTCCATTTGAGATGGCCCATATGGATGCCGCGATCGATCACCAGACCCTCGACCTGGTGGAACATCGGGGTGTGGGTCGCGTCGCTGTCGCTGCGATAGACGCGGCCGGGCGCGATGATGCGGATCGGCGGCTCTTCGTTCATCATCGTGCGGATCTGCACCGGCGAGGTGTGGGTGCGCAGCAGCATTTTCTGCCCGTCCGCGTTCGTGTCGGGGAAATAGAAAGTGTCGTGCATTGCGCGCGCGGGATGCGTCTCGGGAATGTTGAGCGCGGTGAAATTGTGCCAGTCGTCCTCGATCTCGGGGCCCGTTGCGACGGCAAAGCCCATGTCGGCGAAGATTTCGGCGAGCTCGTCCATCACCTGGCTGACCGGGTGGACGCTGCCGCGCGGGGCGGTGTCGGCGGGGAGCGACATGTCGATCGCTTCGGCGGCGAGCTTGATGTCGAGCGCCGCAGCATCCAGCGCCGCTTTGCGCGTCGCGATCGCCGCGGTCACCGCTTCGCGCAGCCCCTGAATCTCCGGCCCGCGCGACTGGCGTTCCTCGGGCGACAGGCCGCCAAGCGTCTTCAGAAGCGCGGTGACGCTTCCGGCCTTGCCCAGCGCCGCGACGCGCAGGGCTTCCAGCGCATCCAGATCGGCCGCTGTCGTTATGTCGCCCACCAGCTGGGTCTGCATCGCCTGAAGTTCGCTCATCGTCATTCGTCCTGCCGCGGCGGGACGCATGCTGCGCCGCCGCTTGCTTCTTTGTCGGTTTATTGGGTGCGGGGAGTCCGCCTTTGCCTTGCCGCCGCTTGCACCGAAGGCGCGGCATGGGTCAACCCCGAACGGCGCTATCCGGCGGGTTTGTGGAGTCCCTGAACCGCAGCACCAGCGGCGGCGGCGCGGGCAAAGGCGGCCGCGCCGAGGATCGGTTTTGGCCGCGCGGCATAGGCGCGGGGGCTCATCCCCATGAAGCGGTGAAAGTCGTGGGTGAATTGCGCCTGATCGCAATATTGATGATCGAGTGCGTCGATCCACGCCATCGAGGGGTCGAGCATGAAGCGTCCGAGCGAGCGCAGAAAGCGCTGACGGCGCAGCAAAATTTTTGGCGAAAAGCCGAAGGCGCGGTGGCTCAGCCGTTCGACCGAGCGTTCGGACAGCGACAATTTGGCCGAAAGATCGGCGACGCTCGCCAGATCATCATCGACCAGCGCACGGTGCGCCGCGAGAATCGCGGGATCGTCGCGCGGTGCAGCGGCCAGCAGGCCGACCATATGGGCATCGATCATCGCCGCCGCCGCTTCGGTGCTACTCGCCTGTGGCAGCGCGCCCAGGAGCGGGGCGAAGGCCGCGAAGGCGGGATGTTCCGCGCCATCGCAAAAACTGTCGGCGAGATCCTCGGCGGGCAATGGGATGAACTTCGCCCATCCCATGGGCAGGATGCCGATGCCCCAGACGCGCATATTGCCCGCAGCGAAATAGGTCGCGTGGCTCGTCGGGCCGGTAACGGTGAATCGCGGAATCGCGGCCGGGGCGGCGTCGCCGATCGCCGCGATCGGCACCTCGCCCTCAACAAGGCGCAAATTCGCCCATTCGGGATGCAGATAATCTTCGATCCGTTCGCCGGCCGGTACCGTGATATCGCTCATATAGATTGCGCTGACATAGGGGGACAGCTTTGCCGACAGGGGAAAGAAGCGCGTGGCGACCTGGACGCCGGGTGGCGTGATGAAGGGCGAGGCTGTTCGGCCGGGCATGATCGATACATCTAGCTGACAAGGCGGATAAAGAACAATGTTACCGTATCCTGATTGTCGGGTTTCTACAATTTTGCTGCCGCGGACTGGCGCATAACAAAGTGTCCCGCTGGGGAGGGGGAGCGGGCACAGGAGGGAAGTTTCGGGCGTTGGCACCAACGGATTGGGATTGGTGTGGACCTGAAATAAACGACGAATTTTCCAGAGCTTCGTTCCGGCCGGCGGCTTTCTGCGACCCACGGCTATTCGGCACGGACGGGGGGCGATGGTTTGCCATTGGGGGCCATTGTCGGGGCGGCGCGGGGCGAAAGCTCCGCACCGCCTCTTCCACATCGGCGCGTGGACTCGACCCGATACCTCCCTCGGGATCCTCACTTCGACCTTGCGCAGCGAAATGTGGTGACAGGTCGGTGCTGTCAAAGGCACGCGGGGGGTGCCGACAGTCTTTTCGACGATTGCCTAGGTTTCCGCTCAGAAAAAAAGGCGGAGCAACCGAAGCTGCTCCGCCTTTTTGAACTGTCTGGCGATGGGGCTTAAGCTGCCTTGGGCAGTGCCGCCTTTGCCTGCGCGATGATTGCAGCGAACACGCCGCCTTCGTTCATCGCGAGGTCTGCCATGACCTTCCGGTCGAGTTCGATGCCCGACAGCTTAACGCCGTGCATGAACTGCGAATAGGTCAGACCTTCGGCGCGAACCGCAGCGTTGATGCGCTGGATCCACAGAGCGCGGAAGTTGCGCTTCTTAACCTTGCGGTCGCGATAGGCATATTGGCCGGCCTTTTCGACCGCCTGCTTGGCGACACGAATGGTGTTCTTGCGACGGCCATAATAGCCCTTCGCCTGTTCCAATACGCGTTTGTGCTTGGCGCGCGTGGTAACGCCGCGTTTGATGCGTGACATTCCAGGGGCTCCTTACTTCAGGCCGTAGGGCGCCCAGAGGCGCACATGTGCCGTATCCGCTTCGCTGAGCACGCTGGTGCCGCGGTTGGTACGGATATATTTCGCATTGTGGCTGCTCAGGCGGTGACGTTTGCCGACGACGCCGTGCTTCACTTTGCCGGATGCGGTGAATTTGAAGCGCTTCTTCACACCGCTCTTGGTCTTCATTTTGGGCATTTTGGTCTCCTCAGGAAGTCCGTTTGCGTAGCGACATGGCAGCCCTTTCAGCCAGTCGTTACAATCGGAAGCGGCGCGCCTAGACGGATTCGCGTGAAAATGCAAGCGACGGCGGGTATCAAAAGAAACGGGAGCCCGTTGCCGGACCCCCGCTCATTCGCGTCAGAAACGAACGCCCATGCCCAAGCCGACGTGGCGGCGCTGGAACTTGATTCCGCCGATCCGGCCATTGTCGCCATAACCGGCTTCGGCCCGGACATAGAATTTGTCGCCGAAACCATGTTCATAGCCAATCGCGCCCTGAACGCCCGAACCGCTTGCGGTCTCGCGGAACGCGCCAACCTGCGCTTCGAGGCGCAGCTTGGCATAGCCGAGCTTGCCGTAGATCTGGCCTTTGCTGCCCACGGCGTAGCCGATGTGCAGGCCCGCGGCGAGATTGTCCTTCACCTTCAGATAGTCGGTGCCGTCGCTGGTCTTGACCGACGATTTTTCGAAGGTGAGATAGGGGCCGACGACGACCGACGAGCTGACCGCGATATCGAAACCGACTTCGCCGCCAAATGCCACCGCGCTGCCGAGCTTGTAGACGTCATCATCTTCGTCATCGATGTCGCTGACGGTGGGCGTTTCATAGACCGCGCGCGCTTCGACGCGCAGGCCCGCCTTGGCATTGCTTTCGCCTTCCTGCGCGAGTGCGGGCGCAGCAAAACCGGCCGCGCAAGCCGCAGCCAAAATCAGTCTTTTCATTTATTCCCCCAAATATAGTGGACGCTATCCTTAGCGTCGGGGGTGCCGGTAGCAGTATTGTCGCGAGTGTAAAGCGAAGATACTGGAAATTTTCCTAAAAACTTGCGCCATCGACTTTGTGGATTGTCAGCGCGTCCAGGTCGGCGTCGGGAACGCAGCGTAAATTCACTGCCGCCATCTTCTCGCCCGAGGGGCTGGCGCCAACCGAAAAGCCCTGGCAACCGCAGTCGGCGCAGAATTGATGGTCGATATTATGCTTGTTGAACTGGTATGACTTGAGCTTGTCTGTGCCGCTTGTCAGCCGAAACTGGTCGATCGGGACAAAGGCGAGCAGAAATCCTTTTCGCCGGCAGTGCGAACAGTTGCAACTCATCGCCGTCTCCGGAATTTCGCCTTCGACACTATAGGTCACTGCGCCGCAATGGCAGCTGCCCTGAAAAGCCATGGATCAATCCTTTCCGGTCAATGGTGGCAGGCGAGTCCTTCGATCACGTCCTCGAGCCGTGCCGGATCGCCGAGCGCGAGGACATGGCCTTCACTGTCGGCGTTCAGCGGGTCACCGTTCCAGTCGCACACCGTG
>Ga0307414_10000370_pt1 | contig 24653 bp, 33 predicted proteins | sample DK1Ometagenome_FD_203804 | JGI IMG/M metagenome (GOLD analysis project Ga0307414, IMG submission 203804) | Maize rhizosphere microbial communities from greenhouse at UC Davis, California, United States - DK15-O-3 | ecosystem: Host-associated > Plants > Roots > Rhizosphere > Soil | place: USA... | reverse complement strand
TGAGCGAATATCAAAAGGGAAGTTACATATTTGGCATTACTGCAGGAAACTCTGCGGCCTATACCTTGACGCTCAATCCATTCCTTTCGTCATTGAAAGATGGATCCGTGATTCGCGTTCGATTCCACGTCGCAAACTCCGGCGCGGCAACTCTTAATGTCAACGGGCTTGGTGACGTGGATATTTACGGCGGCGCGTACAGCTTGCTGACAGGGGGTGAAATTAACCAAAACTCCGTGGCAGAACTGCAATATTCGGCCTCGCCTGCGGGTTGGCTCATAAAAAGCATGGTGGGATCGCCGCGCCAAGGGATGCCAGCCGTAAAACCAAATCAGTTCACTACCCTTCAACAAGTAAACGATCTGATCACTGCTGCTGGCATAACCACAGTTGAGTGGGCGAATGTTCTGAATAAACCGGCAATTGTTTATCCAAATACGAATGCCATACTGCAAAGCCTGACTCTGAAGGCGGCGGCGCCATACATTGATTTTGCATATGCCGGGTCCAGCTCGATGACGACTCGAATCGTCGCAGCGTCAGCTACTCAAATTAACATCCAAGGGCCAACGTTAGCCAATATCATGGCAATTGGCACCGCCGCAATCACAATGGTTCAGCCTGTTACTTTCAGCGATGCGGCAATATTCTCGACGCCTTCTGATGCTGTAATTCAATATAAGATAGCACCTTTGGTTCGATATGTGCAAGGTTATGATGCCTCTCAATGGGCCTTCGATTGCATCAATGCAAGTGGTCAACGTGCGCGAGCATTTGGTGTGGCAAATGATACCCAAATAGTTACGTTTGCACAAAGGCCGCGATTTGGAACGGCGGTTCCATGGGATAGTGCAAACTTCAACCCGGCAAATTATCTCCGGTTGAATGTTGTAAACGGCACATCCTCCTCCACCTACATTCAACGCCAGGCACTTGGCCCAATGACTAATGCCGCACTTGGCTTGGCTCAGCTTGGCATCATCAACGTTGATAATGGAGGTTCTTCGGTAATAGAATTTCATCGGCAAGGAAATTTCGGTGCATACTTCGGGTTGGATGTTGATAACGTTTGGAAAGTGGGCGGCGGTTCCATGGGAGCGGCCTATCCAATCATAACAACGCAAAACTTCAGATCCTCTTTGGCATCGACTCAAGCATCCAACCAATATAACGATATTGGTGCCTATGGGTTGTTCATGATCTCAGGCGGGTACGGCGCAAGCGGACCTGGAACCTTGGTTAACTATGCCAACATGGAGTGGGCATCTTGCGGCAGCGTTTATCGAGGGGCAAATGCCGGCGCTGGCACTTGGCGGCTATGTGGGTTCATCACCAACGGTGACGGTAGCAGTTCCGACTCCATTACTCTTTGCCAACGGATTGCTTAATAGATATACTCCAATAGGAATAACCTTTGGAGTATGACATGGGAGCGTTTGGCGATTTGCAATATACAAAAATCCTCTCACCGGAGTTCATTGATGAGTCCGGTGAGAGGATTGGGTGTCACGTTACATTTCCCGACATTCAGAATGACCCGGTTCCATTTGTTGCTTATAAATTCGATTCAACTATACATGGAAGACGAATTTATAGTGAATTGATAGAAGGCAAGTTTGGGCCGATAAAGCCCTTTGAGGACGATCTGGGAAAGCGCGCTGATCGAGCAAGGCGCATTAGAAATTATTTCCTGGAAAAAACTGATTGGATAGTTGACCGTCATCGTGAAGAGGCAGAGTGCAATCTAAACTACTCAATATCAAGCCATGAGTATCACAGCTTGATAACATTCAGGCACGATCTGCGCAGGTGGCCAAATACCATTGACTTTCCAGCCGCTCCACCAGTAACTCCGAATTGGCTGGTCAAAATTCTCAAAACAAGTTTGCATGAGGAATTAATGAAGTGATCTTCACAACAAACGCTTTAAAGGCCGGGACCGGTTGCAATGACGCCGCAGTTGATAAATGGTTCCGTCCGATCCAGGCGGCGATGAATGAATTTGAGATCAAGACGTCCAATGCCATCGCGGCTTTCCTCGCCAATATCGGTGTTGAGTCTGGCAACCTCGAAAAACTCGTTGAGAACCTCAACTATCGAGCGGAGCGCCTGGCAGTCGTCTGGCCAAACCGCTACGCAATCGACCCGAAGGCCAAGGTCAAGGCTCCAAATGCCAAGGCAAAGGCTCTGGGTGGCAACCCCGAAGCCATCGCCAACGACTGTTACGCTCACCGCATGGGCAATGGGAGCCCGGAAAGTGGCGATGGTTGGAAGTTCCGTGGGCGCGGCCTAATCCAGCTCACCGGCAAAGAGCAGTATGACAAGTGCGGCCAAGCCCTCGGCGTGGATTTGGTGGTGCAACCTCACCGTCTTGAAGAGCCAATCGGCGCGGCGCTATCCGCTGCCTGGTTTTTCAAGAAAGAAGGGATCATAGAAGTGGCCGACTCTGGAAACTTCAGCAAAGTGGTTAAGATGGTGAACGGAGCGGTTCCAGGGCCAAACAACCACGGCGATCTGCGGATGTCTCGTTATCTGGCCGCGAAACGCGAATTGGAAGTTTGATTCAAAGTAAAGCCCCTATTCAGGGGCTTTGTTATCTTCGTCATCCAGCCTTGGGGTGGTTAAGATCACCGGCTCCTTCTTGACGGAATCAGCAGACATATCGACGGTGTATTGACTGAAGGCACTCAAGACACCTACCAGGACGGCTCTTAGCAACTTGTCCTTTACCGACTCGCCAATGATCTTCAGAAGAATTGAAATTATTGACTCAACTAAGTTAGACCGGATTGATTCAATTACTTCTTCTTCACTCTCTTCTTTCTCAACTTTCTTTTTACGTCTTAGACGCATCGCACCACCTCTTTGTATAATGGCAAGGCACCGGCCTAGAGCCTGCAATGGAGGGGAATCCACGACAAAGATTATACCTTGAATCGGAATTCTTATAACATAAAAGTTATTTCTGACAGGAACTTCTGGCAATGAAAAGGGTCCATATGGACCCGTATTACGAACACTATGTAGAGGATTCTATGGATCCATCGGCAGCGGTTGCCCGTGGGAGTCTACAATAGAGTGTTCGTTGATAGCGTCTTTCGGGACCGCTTCTAGCAGTCCGACTGCAACCAGCCAAGACCACCACAATCCAACAATATACATGCGATCGCCATAGCCGTCGCCGTCTCGCAACTTGCGCACCGAGCCTTTTCGCCAACCGAGGTGGATGTCAACTGCGGCCTCAAACCGTAAGCGTTCCTCTTCGATCAAATCGTGAAGGCTCGGTGCGTCAAACATTACTTCTTGATCTTGTAGAGCGGGTGGTCTTCGCCAAGGTCGTCGTTATCGCGCATCCCGTCCCAAAGAGGATGGCGAGGAACATCCTTGGTGCCATGCGGGAACCATTTGTAGCGCGTTACTTTGTCGAGGGCAACGTTAAGGTTTTCCCAGGCCCAGCGGCGTTGTTCGTGTGTCATCGTGCCGCAGCTGACTTTGAACGGTTTTTCGTAGTCTGGATGCTCGACGATGTAGGCTCCCAACATGCCTGATGGAACCAGATTTTCTTGCGCAGTTGATCGTGCGGTGCGGCCAAGCTCATCAATATAAGCTTCGTTTTCATTGTGCATCAACTCTTCGGCGCCGATGATCAGGCCTTCGCCGTGCTCGAAACGTTTGACCTTCAGCAAATATCCTTCTTTGGCGGTGGAACGGCCGAACTTGTAGATTCCATCGGCACGGCGCGTCATGATGCCTTCGTAGCCGAGCTCAATCTGCTCACGCTCGAACTCATCAAGTTCCTCCTGGGAGTGAATCAAACGCTGCTCCAGGACGACTACGCGACTACTGTCGGAAACTCGGTTGAACTGGTCGGCGCGGCGTTTCAGGGAGTCCAGACGCTTGATGTAAGGATCGTTTGGATTGGTGAAGTCGTCGAAAGCGTATAGCTTGAAATCTGGCTCGCCGTCGAATGCCATCAGACCAGAGCTGTTGTTGAAGACTTGAGGGTGGTTCGGCGCGCCGACGATCAGTTCACCGTCCAAACCGTTGACTTCATTGAAGCCCATGCAGAACTGGACGTAGCGGTTGCGGATTGGCTTGAGGGAATTACTCAGCATCTGCTTGTTGACGCCGACAGAGCGGTAACCGTCCAACTTTGGCGAACCGAAGCAAGGGAAATGAGGAATCAGCGGGTTGAACTGTACAGACTTCATTGGCTTCATGCTTTACATTCCTTTTGGATAAAAGAAAGCCCAAGATCAACTTGGGCTTGGCGCGGCAGTTGAAGTTATTGGCCGGTTTCGCCGAAAACGCCGGTTTCCAGCACGGCGCGTTCTACAACGAGATTTCGCACGTTTGCATCGACCATGCTGAAGCCGTTCGGAAAGCGCTTTTTGAGCTTGTCGATGTTGATCTGCTGGACAGACGCGAAGTCAGTGTTGCAAACTCGCATCACGGCGGCGGCGTACCACAGGCCATCACCGATCTCTTCGATGAGATTCACCTTGTCCAACGGTTCTTTGTTGTCGATGGCCTTGACGATGGCCTCCAGCAGCTCACCAGCCTCCGTCGCCGCGCCGATCAGGCCGTGGACCAAGCGGCGGCCATCGCGCATGGTCATCCCGACAGGGGTAAGGTCCATATCCAAGGTTTCCAGGGTTGGGCCGCTGTCCTGGCCGCCAGGGAGTTCGCGCCCGTAGAACATGGCTTTCTTGATCTGGTCGAGCCGGTTCAAGCCTTTGATCACGGACTCCAAAGTGGCGATGAATTCGGCCTTGGATACCGCCGCGCCGTGCCATTCGTCGGACATGGTGACGTTGGCGAGTTCGATGTAGTTGTCTTTAGGAATGTTCATTTGATTTCCTTGGGTGATGAATCGTTGACGACGGTGACGGTTCCGGGAGCAGTCGCCCATCGCGAGATTTCACGGTTTTGTACGGCACTTTCTTTCGTCATGCCGAAGTAGAAACCGGTCGCAGCCTTGATCTCATTGAACCAGAAGCCGACAATTATGCCGATGGCGGACGCGGCGACAGGATCGCGCAAAACTTCGGTAGCAAACCCGAAGAACACGCAAGCCAAAATGGCCAGACCGCCGATTAGCAGAATCAGGATTATGACCGGTCGGATGATATCATTCGGTTGCGCTGCCGCGAGCTTCCTGGCGCTGTCCCGGTCGCTGACTTCGGCAACGTATTGCGCGGCCTCGGCGGACATCCGGTTGAGCTCAGCCTGGACGGCCAACTGCTGAAGTTGGATCTTGGCGTTTTCCTGCAACTCCATGAGCTTAACTGCAGCCACGGGGTCACTGTTTAAGGCCGAGTAGACGGCGGCGGCGTTATCCTCGGTCCCAAGGGCTTGCGCCACCAGGGTGCCAACGGCGCCACCAGCCGGCCCACCAAGGAGGGTTCCCAGGTAGGGCGCCATCGATCCAACCTTTTGGCCGATGCTTTTCCAATCCATGACGTTCTCCTGATAAAAAGGCCGTCACTTAGACGGCCTCGGTTGGAGTGGAGATCAGAACCCGTCAGCGGTGGACGGTTGGTCGTTGACGTCGCCGTCACCCTTGGCGCTGGCCGCGTCGGCTTTTGAGTAGTCGGCACCGACTTCACCACCAACAACCGCTTTGTAGAACTCTTTGGCGGCGGCGTAATGGTTCTTGTCTGTGACCAAGCCGTCCAGTTCGAAGTTGACGCCGGACCAGGTGCCTTTGTCGTTGGACAGGCCGACGGTGGTGACTTTGACCATGTTGGCGAAAGTCGGCGGCGTCATCATGCCTTTCGTTGTCTGGACCTTCTTCTGCTGCAGCGAGGTCATCAACTTTTTGGACGCCTTGATTTGCGACGAAGACAGCGACAGGATGGCCGCGCCGTACTCCTGGGTGTCAGGATCGATCACGATGACGAAGTGCGACCGGGTGTCGGCATAGTAATCGTTTTTCTTCTCGTTGACCGTACCGTCTTCGCTCGGGACGTACATCTTGCCATCGATGACCTTGATTTTGGTCTCGTCCAGGCGCATGGCCTCGACTTGATCGACGGTGAACTCGCCCTTGAAGCCGCCATCGCCTTCGCGACCACCCCACAGGATGTAGGTGCGTTTGTAGGCGCATGGGATGATGTGAAAGCCTTTCTTGCCGTCGTACAGCTTTTGGGTGACGGAGTTGAAGAGCATGCCGGCCTTCGCGCCGGTGATGTACTTCGCATCGTCTTCGTCAACCAGCGGCGACATCTTCTGGAGGATCTGGATGAACGGAATGGCAAAGGAATCTTTGTCAGACCCTTCGAAGCCGGTATTGCCGAAGTCTTCCAGGTCCATCACGCCCATATCGACTGGGGCGACGTTGACGATGGCCTGATCACCATTGGCCACAGCGACTTCGGTGCCAGATGCTTTGACTTCTTCGGCCTTACCCTTGGTTTCTGCAGCGTTTTTGTCGGTCATGTTACTGTCCTTTCGGTTGAGTTCACAGTCATTAAGTTGGCTGTGAATGAATAATAAGTTGTTGGATGAGTTTCGGCAACTACTTTTTCTTGGCTTTTGGCGCTTTGATCTTCGCTTCTTTGAACTCGAACACGCTGAATGCATCTGGCAACGTTTCGCCAGCCGCCAAACGCTCTTTGACGAACGATGTCAAAGTTGCATTGTGAATGGAACGGTCCAAAGAGGCGAACACACCGGCCTTTTCCAGCGCGGCCTGGGCCTTTTTGGCATCATCCATTTCGCCCTTGCCAAACTCGGCCAGAACTTTGGTTTTGATAATGCCGTCGTAATCGTGCTCTTCAAGCCAACGGAATGCATCCGGACGGCGCGCTTCTGGGATGGACGCATTGATCTTTGGCGAAACCGAAACCACTGCACCGTCGGCCATCTTGAATTCGGCAACGCCCAGCTCTTCCATGATGTTCGGAATTTGGATGCGCTGGATGTTCTTTATTTCTTCTTCAAGCTCGGCCAGGGCCACAGCAGCTTTTGTGCGCTCGGCGTCCTTCTCGGTGAAAAGATTGGCGAGCGCCGTGAGACGTTCAAGGGTTGTGCCGGCGACCTGATCGACATTGATGTTCATGTCATCGAAAAAGTCAATGGGCGGCTGTTCTTTGGCAAAGTCCGGAACTTCGTTTGCATCGTTCATTAAATGCGACTCTGGGTGGTGGTTGGTGAAGTAAGTATGCCGTAAGTGCAAACTTACGGCAACTTTATTAGTGAACTTCTTTTCCGTCAATTACAATGGCGGCCAACTCCGACTTCACGGACAATGAACGAGCAATGTCTTCGTCAAGAGTATCCTCGGCAACCAAGTCGTAATATGTCACGGTATTCTTGGTGCCGATGCGGTGATTGCGATCCTCAGACTGCATCCTCAACTCATTGTCATAGCTGCAACTGTAATAGATTGCCGTCTCGGCGGCGGTAAGCGTAATGCCAATCCCCGCTGCTGCCGCGTGGCCGATGAAAACCTGGATCTGGCCGCCCTGGAACTCATCGATTATTCGCTCACGTTCATCTTTGCTAGTCTTGCCATAGTACAAGGCAGAGTTCACGTTAATGCTGTCGAGGTGCGCCTTGATCTGTAAGAGTTCCTGCTCAAACATCGCCCAAACAATGATCTGTGCCGACTCATCGCGCTCCAGGATCATGTCGATGGTATCTTTGAACAGGGCCATTCGCGGGTTATCTTCGGGCGGCAGTAACTGCGGCTCGCCATAGATATTGATGAACCCCGAGGTGACCTGCTTGAGCTTGGTCCGGGCCGCGATGGCCTCAAACGACACGTCCTCATCAACGCCATCCTTGTTGAGTACATAGCTGTACTCTTCCATGATCTGCTGATAGACGCGCCGTTGATTTGGCGTCAACTCAAAGTTCAAGACTTTGTACACTTTCGGTGGCAAGTCCAGGCATTCTGCCTTAGTGACGCGGTACGAATGCGGGGCGATCAGCGCCGCAAGTTTGTCCAGGTTCTTGAACATCGGAATGCCGTTTTCATCTTTCGCGACGACCTGTGGCATTCCGCGAACCTTCCCGGCCAGCTTGCGCATGATGGCGATCATCTGCGGCGAATCTGGAGTCAGCAACACCGAAAACTCGGCCTGGAAAGCCCGGAAAGATTTGGTGCCGAGCAGCCCAGGCTTGAGGAAGTTGTACTGCATGAAAAGGTCGGTTGGAGCCCTGGTCAACGGCGTGCCGCTGAGGATGCGACGGGCAATTGCCAGAAGTCCCAATTCGCAAACCTTCTTGGATCGCTTGGCATCCGGGTTCTTGATGCGCGTCGATTCGTCCACGGCCATCATGGTGCGTGGGAACGCCTTAAGGAAACGCTCTACGATGGCATACCCGTTGGCCGAGTTGATAGCCTCTACGTTGATAGAGAATATCCGTAGCGGGCGATCATCGTGTGTCCAGTGGGTCCTGAACATCCTTTCGATGGCGTCTTTCGCCTTCTTGCTAGACGGGGTTCCGCGCCATGCGAAAGTTATGTTTTTCGCGCTGAGGTGCGTCGGTATTTCGCGGCGAACCCAATTGGTATGGACCCCGTTTGGCGCAACAATCAGTAATGCGTCGATCTTGTCCAGAAGAAAGCACCGCTCTGCGTCGGCCAAGGTCAACCAAGTCTTGCCGGTCCCTTGCTCCATCAGAAAAGCAAAGTTGCGCTTTCCATCGCATTTTTCAAGGCCGACAACTTGGTGATTCATAGGATTAGTTTTCATTACGTGCCTCAATCAGATAATTAATGACCTTATCCTTCCCTTTGGCCAGACAATGATATTCGATCAAATCAGACTGAGTGTAACATGGAAGGGCAAGCGATGGGATTAGCAAATAATACTCTAACCCAACTCGCAACAGAATGAACGCATTTCCCTTCCACGAATTCCATTCACAGAGGAACGAAAGTTGCCCTTTCTCGAACATACCTTTCAGCGGCAAAGTTGAATCACGCTTAGGCCAATGGTCAAGCGCTTTGACTTCCATCCAGAATGCAAAGCCATTCCGATTCGTACCTATGACATCTGGCATGCCAGAGGTTGTGGAAGTTTCGATGCGCTTCAAGTTTAACTTTCCGATGCTTCCTTCTTTGAAAGTCGAAAAGGCTCGTTGTTCTTTGAGTTTGGCCATTACGCCTCCAAGTTATCGATGCGACGAATGTTTTTAATGATAAACATGTCGATGTCCTTGAGTTTCCAGCCGCGCACCAGGAACCATGAACCGGTCGGAGCCGATTCTGCGATTGGTTTGCCGAGTTCCAGAAATTTGTCCGGGCGAACCCGAAAGCGCATAGGTGAATCGGTGGAGTCATCGACCAGGAAAAGGTCAACAAATTGGGTCTGACCTTTCATGACCTTGCCGCCGCGCTTCTTGATTCGGATGGCTTCGTTTTCGTCGGCCAGAACTTTCTTCGTCAACTTTCCGATGATTACGCCGTCGTCTTTATCCTTGACCTCTTTCATGCCGAGGATAGGCCAGCCGGACGCGACACCGAGCAGCTTCGGATTTGCATAGAAGTGACCGAACTTGGTGTGGGCCTCTGCCAAGTCGGCAAACTTGACTTCGGCTTTGGACAGGGCTTCTGCCATCTTCTGGAATTTGGCCTCGGCCTGTTCGCTTTCGTGACGGGCGGCGCGAGCCTCGATGTACTTGAGAGCTTTGACGGGGCCGTATCCTTTGGCGTTCATGATTCCGCCAACCAGATTGCCGTTCGCTACCAACCAGTTCAATTGGCTATGCTCTGGATCGATGGCCTTATAGGTCACGCCTTCTTTGGCCAGCTCACGGAGAATGGCGATGGTCTGCTCATCGTCTTTCGCGGCTCGCATACAGGCAGCAGCGAACTCCAACTTGTGATAGCACTTCAGCCAGCAAGTCCAGTAAGTTACGATGGCATAGGATACGGAGTGAGACTTGTTAAATCCCCAGGAACCAAACGTCACCATTTCATTCCAGATTTTGACGGCCTGATCTTCAGGCACGCCCTGGGACGTTGCCCCGGCCACGAAGTCGGCGCCCATTGCGTTGAAGTACTCTTCACCTTTGCGCCCAGACATCGCCTTTCGAACCGCAGACGTCTTGACCCAGTCAAACAGGCCAATTTCCTTTACCACGGACATGATCTGCTCTTGGTAAAGGAATACGCCGTATGTATCCTTCAGATACTTTTCAAGCTGCGGAACGTCGTAGGTGATCGGCTCATCGCCGCGAGCACGGGCGATATACTTCTGGGCCATACCAGACGCCAACGGTCCCGGACGTGCCAGGGCCGTCAGGTTGTCGATTTTGGAAAAGCGGTCCACGTTAACAGAACGCGTAACCGACCGAACGGCATCACCCTCGAATTGAAAAATGCCGCTGACTTTGTCGCTGTTAATGACCTCGAAAACCTTGGGGTCATCCATCTTCAGGCTGTAGAGCTGTTCTGCCGTCACAACACCGGAATCTTCGATGATGCCGAGCGTCCGCAATCCCAGGGCATCGATCTTCAACAGGTTGAGGTATTCGGAATCGGGCTTATCGATCTGCGCAATGCCCTCTTCGTTCACCGTGCAATAATCGGTGATTGGTTCATTACAAACCAGGATGCCCGCCGCGTGGACGCCGGTGTGGCTAGGGTGGATTTCTAGGTCGCCCATGCACTCGGCTGCAGCAGGGTAGCGCTCACGGAACGATTGGCCAGGGGTGGTGGTTTCAAATGTGTCCTGGAGGCCCTTTCCGTAACGGGCGTCACCCGATGAGTATTCAATCAGCGCGTTTCGCACCTGGAACGTTTCGTTTACAGGTACACGGAACTTTTTGCCAACTTGCGCCATTACGCTGGCGGCCTTCAGCGTGTTGATGTTGCCGAGCTTAGCGACGTTGCTGATGCCGTATTTATCCTTCAGATAATCGAACACCATGAAGCGCTTGGTGTCGGCGAAGTCGATGTCGATGTCGGGCAAGTCGGCGCGGCTGATGTCGATGAAGCGTTGGAACAGCAACTGATGCGGGATCGGGTCAACCTCGGTGATGCCGAGCAAGTAGCAGATCAAAGAGCCCGCTGCCGAGCCACGAGCGGGACCGACCAGCATGTGTTGCTTGGCATAACGTACCAGATCGGCCACAACCAGGAAGTAGCTATCAAACTCTTTGGCCTGGATCTGGCGAATCTCTTCAACAAACCGTTCTTCGTATTCTTTCGTCCAGGCGTCGATGTGGCCGCGACGGAGCCGGTCGGTTTGGCCTTCGCGGGCGAGCGCAACCAGATCCCCCTCCAAGTGAATCAAAGGGGCCTTGTTGAGCTTCATGCCGTCCAACTCTTTGGCGATTGCCCAGGCATTATCGAAGCCTTGTTGAAACTCTTCGCGGGTCATGACGTGCTTGAGCGTTTCGTACATGACCTCGACGGGCTCGATGGTCCGCATGCCGACCGAATCACGGACTTCCCAAGCATAGGCGTAGTCGCTGTGCTCGATCTTCGGCATGTCATTGTAGCCGGTCAGAACGATAGGCTTTCCGGTCTTACGATGAAGCGCGATGCCTTGCGCGGCCAACAGGAACGAAGATGGGTTGATATCGATGTAATCATAATCGTCGATATCAAGAACATTCAGAGCGCCGCCAGGGAATCGGATAATGCCTTCCAATGCACGTAGCTGACCGCCGCACAAGCCTTTGGTCTGAACGCAAAGCGAAGTGGCGGTATAGAACATGCGAATATCTTTAGCCAGAATCCAAGCACGTGGCTTGAAGGCGCTCTGGTTGCCTTCTTCGTCCAAGTCGATGATTGGGACCTCCATACCGAACATTGGTTGGATCCCATGCTTGGCACACTCCTTCTCGAATCTTACGTGCCCCCACGTACCAGTGTCTACAACGCCGGCGTGCTTGGCGCCGACTTCGACCAGGCGCTCCAGTACCTCGGGCATGCGACCGTAAACGTCGCGAAAGGTCATGCCGGTGCGAATTCGAAGTTGTGGAAAGTTATTGATTGAAGGCATTGTAAACTCCCATAGCGCCGCAGACTGCGTGAAGCAAACGGATGTCGTCCATCGCCCGGTGTTTCTGGACGTAGGGGCCAATATACAGCTCGTACAACTCCGACAGCTTCATCCTGCGGCCAAATTGGTGCATTGACTGTTCGACCGTACAGCAAAGGATCTTTGGAAAGTTCAACTCTTCAAAATCCCGGTCGGCGCGCTGCATGTCGTATTGCAAGAGTGCCCGGTCAAATGAAAGGTTGTGGGCCACGGCGACATCGGCCTGAGCGAAGTATGCCGCCACTTGCGGAATGAAGTGCTCGAACGGCGGTTTGTCTTCCAGGTCTTCGTTTTTCAGGCCGGTGATCTTGGTGATGATTTCTTCGATGGCTTGTTGAGGGTTGCAGATGAACTCGATCTCATCGAGGATTTCAATGCCATCGGTGATGATTCCGGCGAACTCGATGATTCGCGGCTGGAGGCTAAGCGATGCTTTCGGATGAACTGTGAGGCCTGTAGTTTCGTTATCGTATACCGCGAACTTTTTGCGCGGAATGATAATAGCGGTCATATTGCCACCTTATGGGAGCGAAGAAAAGCGGCCATTAAGGCCGCTAAACTTGGTTGGAGGATTTACAGCGGTGTTCCATCGACGTTCAAGCGAACGATGAACTTGAGGTCAACGCCCAGGATCGGGCGCGTGTTGAAGATGACGTAATTGTAACGCCGCGAATTGGCGATGCCGGGGTTGGTGTGGCTTTGGGTGACGACTTCCTGGGCCACTTCGATGTTCTGGGATGCGAAGTAGGCGCGGTATTCAGCCAGCTGCTCGGCGGTGCAGTGGGTGCCGAGGTGGCTGACGGTGCGGTCGAGGCTCTGAGAGCTGATCCAGTTCTCTTCGCCGACGTAATCCAGGATTTCCAGCTCCAGCGGTTTGAGTTCGTTTTCGCCGATGCCCTCGGCGCCCGAACCGGCCTGGTAGTTGAAACTCAGATTGGCCGCGTTTTCGCACTCCAGGCCGAACACGACGCCCTTGGCAACCACGTGATCATTGTACCACTCGGTGAGGCCGAGGTCGGCCAACAGACCGAAAGCGCGGCCCGGTTCTGGAACGACCAAAGCGATTTGCTGGACTTGGAAGCGTGGTGGAAGTTTTACAGTTGGTGCGTTCATTTAAATGCCTTCATTTTCAGGTTTGGTAGGTTCGGTCGAGATTATAGCGCGGTTATCGCAGATCTCAATGTTTAAGGATTGGCCCACGGTCTTGATCGTTTGCGACTCACCCTTGTTTGGCGTCAACTCGATCAAGACCAAATCACCGACAATTGTAACCTTCATTTTCATGGGTTATTTCCCGAAAGGAATGTCGCAGCCAGACATGAACTTCCAGTTACCGGAACTGATGAGACTCGCGATCATTGCGGCCACGCCTTCTGGCGGAGATTCCAGGCCGTGCATCAGAGCCTTTTTTTGGTACTCGGCGGCGTATTCCCGAGTCCAGCCGCGAGTGGCGATGACGTTATCCTCGATTTGCTTGGACATCCCGGTGCCGGCTAGCTTGTTCGGAGAAACCGAGAATACCGTGATGCCGTGCTTCGGAGTCAGCTCGTGGGCCATCTGCTTGGTAATCATCAGGCCAGCGGCCTTTGATGCGTTGTAGGCCAGCGAGCTGGTCATAGGAATGTGAGCGGCGTTCGAGACGATGTTGATGACGAAGCCCTTGTTAACCTCCAGACTGCCCATAAACATCTGGGTCATCCCAACAAAGCTGTAGGCGTTGACGGCCATGAGCCGTTCGAACGATTCCGGCGTTACATCTTCGAACCACTCGTTGTGGTTGATGCCTGCGCAGTTGATCAGGCCGTGGATACTTGGGAGTTCTCCCCATTTTCCCCGGTTTTCGAATGGTCGCGTAACATCATCCCCGGTTTGCAGGTCATAGTCAATGACGTTGTGGCCGTCGAAACGCAGAGCGTCAGCAATCGCCAAACCCAAACCGCTTTTAGATCCTGTTACCAAAATTTTCATGAAGTCGCCTTAGTTGATCTGGATGTTGTGGGTTTCGACCAGACGTTCGCACATGGCGAGGTAAATGGCCTGATCGTGGATGGAGTCCTGGTGACGCAACTTGCTCTGGGTGAAGCGGGTGAGCTTAACGATGCTGAGCTCAAACAAATGCCAGAACTCGTAATCCGCAGGAGTTTTGAGCGCGATGCCGTTCGGGAACAGCGCGGCCATAACGCGACCGACGACAACTGAATTGTCGTCATACTGCGCATTTTTGAGCCGGAACATTTCTGCCATGCTCATCAGGATCTGGTCGGCAGTTTTGGCCGGGTCGACGTCGACTGGAACGCTCACCTGGACCTTGCAGCCATCAGTCACGTCGCTAACGTATGGGCGTTGGGTTGGACCGTCAGCCAAGTCGGGATCTGGGCCAACATCATCGCCGTCCTCGATCAATTCGGCATCCTCGATTTCCTCGGGCGGAACAACCGTTTTCAGAAACGGCGCTTCGGTGCCGTCTTCGTCGAGGATCCAGGCGGGAATGCCGCAAGCACGATACATGGCGACGACATCCCCACGGTCATCGAATGCGCCGATGATGTGGGTGTTGTGATCTTTGGCAAAGGCGATTGCCGCCTTGGCAATGTCACGTTTCAGATCGGGAGACGGCCGGGTATCGCCGAGCGGTCGCATGCAAAGTTGATAGTCCAAATCCCTGGCCAAGCCCAAATTGCGCTCAATCCACTCCGAACTTTCCTTGAACAGACTGATCGGACGGGCCGTGATGAAGAAAATGAACGCCGCGTTATTCTGCGCATCCTGGATACGCGCCATGGCATGCGGCAATACCGGATCTTCGCTCAAGCCCATGTGGTAATAGGAGTAGTCCAGCTCGCCTTCGGTCTGGTTGATGGTCGTCGCAGGCAACATAGAGCGACGACGACGGTCGTCAGAGACGCAGCCATCCAGGTCGAAAATGATGATGCCGTTACGTTGTACGGGTGTTTGGGTATCGGTCACTTGAGACTCCATTACATTGATTTGCCGTTGACGGCGACTGGATTGGCTTCTGCTTTCGCAGACGACCAAAATACTTGGCGCAATTCTTCTTTCTTAGCGTCCAGATTCATCCATGGACGGTAGAATGGGCACTGGTAAGTGTCGCGCATGCGGAAACTTTCTTTTCCATCACCGCTGGTATACTGCACACTTTCCGAGCCAACGACCTTGCCGCCCCAACGCGGGAAAGCGCATTGGCCGGTCGCTACGCAGGCGACTTGCAGGAGGGAATCGGCCCAAGGATGGACCTCTAACACCAGCCGTCGCATTTCGCGGTATACGTCCTGGTACTCGCCCTGGGTTCTTGCACAAAGCCGGTTCTTGGCCATGTCGCTCATGGTGCGAAGGTTGAACTTGGCCAGGATCTTCGTCCCCATGTTAGAAGGGCAGACCGCTCGGGCGTCTTGAAGTTCCGCACCGGCTGCGATGAGGCCCTTATAATGCGCATCAATGTCGGCCATCGCATCGCACCAGAGCTTGCCCAACTCCGACATGTCGCCATCTTCATCAGTTTTGCCGAAAGCCTCGGGAATCACCGTCGAATTGAAAACATCGATTTCCAGAGCGCGGCTGGTTTCCTGCTGATAGGCGCCGGTGCGAGTGCGTACCAATTGATGAGTAAAATTTTTGCTGACGCCGTCGATTTCGAAGATGTAATCGACAAACTCGAATGGCGATTTGATCGTATCGAGCATGTAAGCCCAATGGTCGCGTTTTTCTTCGTCGGTCATGGTTGCTGGGTCCTGGCCGCGCATACGAGCGGATTTGGTCCCCAGCAGAAGCTCTAAAGCGTTCGGTGTGACGCTGATGAGTTTAACGTTCATTTCGTTCTTTCCTGGTGATGTCGTAGTATTTTCCGATTTCCTTCAGGATGCAAATCACATCATCCCGGTCAACGTAGGAAATGGAAACCGAGTCTACTACCAAAGTCGCAATATCGCTAAGGTCTTTTTCAAAGGCCAGTTCTGCGGCGTGCGCTTCGGCTTCACGGAACGTCTTAAAGACAGTCCCGTCTACACACTCGAATGCTTCGATGCTGGCAATTGCTCGGATATCGCTCACATTGCACCTCGGTGCTTCATCGGGCAGCGCTGTGGAGCACCGGCTTGCGGCAAGTTGCAGATTGGATAAAGGTTGAACTGGTCGCAACCTTGGGCGGCTTGGCTTTGACGCATCAAATGGACCGACGCCATATTGGCCTCCTTCATGCCGTAGCCTTCGACCACCACGCCGTTTTCGATGGTCGGTCTCTTGCAGACGGACACCTTCAGGAATTGCCAGCGTTTGGCCTCCAGAATATCGTGGAACTGGTTAGCCATCGCCGACGAAACAAACGCAACCGACAGCGCGGCCAGGATCAAGCGAGACTTTTTCATTTGCCAATCTCCTGCAGAGTTTTCTTTGGATCCTGGACCACGAAGCTTTCGCGCTGATGGGCTTCGTTCCGGTTGATCGGGCCGCAAGCAAAACCCAGGGCGACCAGCTGTTCTTTGACCAAACGCGCCATAGGATCTTTCCCAGAGCCGCTGCGACCTTTGAATGAAATGGTGATTACGCTCATTGATTGGCCCCTTCATAGCCGAGGATTTGACAGATGGAGTTTTCCAGCTCGATGTCGTCCGGGTTGCCGTCGTCCAGGCCGGTGAGGTCGGCACTCTGGTAAAGGCCGCGCAATGCCTTTACGGCCCGATCAGCGCGATTGGTTTCCAGGTCCAGATGGAGTTCGAGTGATTCGATTTTGCGGTGGAGGCGTTCAACCTCGGCTTGAGTAGCGCGTGCCATCTTATTCTCCAATGGTTTGGGGTGGTGGTACTGGCAAAGCCCCAGTTAAGGGGCTTGAGGTGGGCGCGGTTGGTTAGAGAATGTAGGCGACCCCGTCGAACTGATTTGCTGCTGCGCCGATGTGTTTTTTGTTGTGCACATGGCGGCAAACGCTGACCCGCTGACGTTCGTCATCAACCGACACCGTGCCGCGAACGCTGGTACGTCGTTCACTGTTCATGAAAGTTACGTTGTAGCCGCCATCGCACAGTAGTGCTACGGTTTCGCCTTCTTTCATCATCACCAGAAAATTGAACATTTCGTCTTACTCCGTGTACGTTTGCTTTCGATGAGTTGATTATCTACCGATCAAACGTACACGTCAAGCAATTTTCATCAAAATTGTGAGATAATTATGCTCGCATCAAACGACTACGCGCATACTCACTTGCGCTCAGCAGACGGTCGATCATCCCGATGTCGTCCACGACGTCATCAAGCAGAATGTTGCGCCACGTAGCAAAACGGCCAAGCGAAAAGATTTTGTGCTTATTCGTCAACTCATACAGGATTGCTTCACGGTCGGCTTTCGGCATGTCGAGAATCTTTCCATAACGCTGATCAACAATTTCCATGTCGCGGCTGGAGGTGGAAAGGTCGGATTTGCGAAGGCCGAACGCCTCCAGGACCATGTCTCGCTCCCAATCGGGTAGCATGGCATTGGCCTCGGGCCGGATGAGCGATTCTATGATGAGGATGTTGCCGGTGATGCTAGCCCGAAACACTCGGGTTTCCGGGTCCGGGAAATAGATGGTTTGGTAGACATCAGCAGGACTGCTGAGCTTGATCCGCAGGACTTCGATGGGCGCCTTTTGAAACTTGCAGTTGTCCGGCGCTTCCATCCCTGCAGCCGCCATTACGACTGGCAGCGGCGCGGTGTTGATGTAGTTTATGTCGTGGCCGAGGTCGCTTTTGCCAAACGCTCGATTCCAAGTGATCCTGGCACCAACCTTCTCGATCAGGATCTGGTAAAAATCATCCGGCGCGACATAGCGTGACACCGTATCCAGGTTGCCGATGGAGCGCCCAACTATCGAGCCGGTGACCTTGAGAGCGTATTGATTTGCCGCGCTGATTGGGCAATGGCCGTTGATGGTCTTGCCGTTGATGTGGACTTCTTTGTGGACTTGAACCTTTTTGAAAGGCACACCGGTCAACTCAGATACACCGGTCCCACGGAAACGCAGCAATGCTCGGTGTTGGGCAAACGGCGCCGGGGATGCCTCGATGATCTCAGACTCTTTGAAATGGCACGCGGCAATCAATCCGGCCAACCCGGCGCCAACAATTACTGGTTTCATGCTTTGATCCTGTGTTAGTTAGTGTATCAAGTCGAAATAAATCTTGCTGATATTATCGCAGAGATTATTGAGATAAGTCAACCTTTGGACAATAAAAAGCCCTCAATTAAGAGGGCTTTCGTTCACACATCGGACATTACGCGCCGACGACATCTTCGGGCTGTTCAGCCGGGACTCCATCAACCTCCTCTTCGCGGGCGACGACATCTTCAGGCTGTTCAGCCGGGGTTTCATCGACTTCTTCTTCGCGGGTAACGAAGTCCAGGTGGCCCATTTCTTCCAGCTTGGCCAGGAAGCTGCGAACCGGCGAACCGTACAGCAGACCTTTCACTTCCTCGCCGAACTCGGCGATATCGACCGGAACACCGACCTCGACATTGTCCTTGATGTACTGCAGAACCTTGCCGCGAATCGACAGAGCTTGCGGGCTCGACAGGCCTTCACCGGTGAAGATGAAGTGGGTTGCGCGGCCACGACGGGCGCCGTCAGCTTTGGTCTGGGCCTTACGGTCGGCGATTGCCTGGCGACGGGCTTCGGCCTGGTCTTTGCGCGCTTGCTTGTTGGCTTCGGTCTGGGCCTTACGGTCGGCGATGGCTTGTTCGCGTTCGGCTTCCTTCTGGGCTTTCAGTGCCAGGCGCTCTTGTTCGCGCTCTTGTGCCTTTTGTTGCTTCAGAGCTTCGCGCTCGGCAGCTTTGGATTCCTTTTCGGCTTCACGCTGTTTGGCTTGTTCGGCCTTCTCAGCTTCGCGCTCCAGGGCCTTTTTTTGCTTCTTGGCTTCACGCTCTGCGGCCTTCTCAGCCTGCTTGGACTCGCGCTCGGCCTTTGCCTGGAGGGCTTTGGCTTCACGCTCGTCGGCCTTTTCGGCTTGTTTGGCTTCGCGCTCTGCGGCCTTTTCGGCCTGCTTGGCTTCACGCTCGGCTTGCTTTTCCAGGCGCTTTTGTTCGGCCAGAGCCTGACGTTCTTCTTTGGACAGTTGCGGTGCTTTCTGCTCTTGTTCTACGACATCGTTCATGCTTATTGCTCCAGAAGGTTTAAAATTGGGTTTTAAGTTACCGTGAAACCGAGTATGCCTTCACTGAAACTGTAGGGCAATACTTAAATTTGGAAACGGCCAAAAATATTTATTTCAACCGATTCTAATGGACACGGAACTTTCCTTTAATGTTCTTAGCGATAGCGGTAAATGACCAGACGGTTAATGGCTCGCGTAATAGCAGTATACATCAACGCCGCGTATGAAACGCCGCGCAATATTTCCTCCATTACCATAACGTTGGGCCATTCTGATCCTTGTGACTTGTGGACGGTCAATGTATAGCCGTAATCCCATCCACCGGCATTCTTCATAGCATCTTTGGAAACTTCTTCATCTTTATCGAAAGAGCCTGGGTTGAACTTTGCCAGGCGCTCTACCCCGTCAGTCAGCGAGCGATAACGGAGCAACATCATATTGTCCGGTTCATCGTCGTCCTCGGAGCCTTCTGGGATGGCCTCATATCCGAGGACAACTCCCTGCTCGCCGTTCATGATTCCGTAACCGTGCTGGTTGAACGTACAAACCAACTTCTCCCCAGCCGCTGGGATATCGCCGCTGAATCCCAGAAGTCGGCGGCAGCGGTTGTTCATGCGTTGGCGCGTACTGTTATAAGAACAGATGATAACGCCGTCATCATCCAGGAACTTTCGAACTTCATCATCGGACGGCGTTCCATCGCGCACCGCCACGTCATCATACTCACGCGGCGGCAATCGCTTGCCCTGGCGAACGAACATCGAACCCTTGACGATGTTGCCGGCGTTGCGCTCGATCTGGTCCAATATAACATCGGCCGAGGCTTCGGTGAAGAAGATTGCAGCCTTTACAGGCGGGACTTGGCCGGTATCGCCTAGCGCCAGCAGCGGGATGCGATGGGCCAGGATCTTACCGGCGTCATACTCACCGACCATCGAGGCTTCATCGAGCACGACCAGCTTGGGTTTATCGTCCAGAGCGCCCTTGGCCACAAAAATGGGCTCGCCTTTCTCATCCTCGCCTCGAACGTTATAGATGAACTGGTGCATCGTTTTGGCGAGCGGACAACCCTTTTGACGGAGACGGCTTGCGGCCTTACCGGTCGGCGCAATGAACGCGGTCCAGTCCATTCCACAGCAAAGTTCGGCAATGATTTTGGCAATGGTCGTTTTGCCAGTTCCTGCGAAGCCTGCCAGAAAGAATTTTTGACGGCGGTGTTTTCGATCTTGCCAGCCGCGATACCATTCCACGGCCTTGTTAATGGCATTGACTTGCTGATCGTTAAGGTCGATCTCGAACCGTTTGAGTAGCATTTCATGAGTATACATTGTTGAGCGGCCCTATTTAGCGCTTAATTGATGTTGCAGTAATCAGAAATACTTGCTGTAATCTCTGACGATGGGTTTAACAGTTTCCAACAGAAGGCGCAAGTTCGGTTCAGCGGTCACTTCCCAGCCATCCTTCTTACGGAACTTGCGACCGAATGAATCAATCCAGTACAACTTGGATTCGCGCAGCGGGTGACGCCGCCCTTTGGCAGCCTTCTTCAAGCCGAAAGATCGTATGCTGCCTTCATGAGTCATCTTTCTGGTGAAGGCCCGTCCAGCACTTTGAACTTGGACGATTGACGGCAGAATCAGGTAAGGGTATGCCTCTTCATTCTTTGAGAGTTTACCAGTAGTATTGGACCAACGACGACCGTCTGCGTCAATCCAATGGTGCACGCCCAAACGCAAGCGCACCTCCTCTTGTTTGCCGCTGCGCAGTTTCAAATAGCCTACATAAACAATTTCTTTTTCCGACATAGCAGGTTCCGTTCATGTTTGCGTCGATCATCCGACTGGCGTAGTATATGATTCAAGTTGAGGATAAAGCAAACTGATAATTTCAGTTGCCTTGATTGATATAAGAAGTCAGAATAAGTCAACTCTGTCACAACCAACAGGAACGCGCAATGAACGACACCGTAAACATCGAAAGTGAGCTGTGGCATCGCAATCAAGGTAAGCGCCTCATTAAGCGCCTTAAGAAGCATGGCATTGGCGAGAGTCAGCAGTTCGATGCCCTCTTCCACCTCATCCGTACGGGCGCGGCGAAGATTGCCACAGGCGCTGCTAAACGAGCAGGCGCGTCGGCTGATGAGTCAATAGCCATGGCGACCCAGGCTCTTAACGGCACCAAGACGGTAGAGCGAACCGGCAATCTGGGCCTCGACCTTACTCGACTGCTGATGGCCAACGGCGCGCAACCAGGGCGTGTCAAATCGGCCCTCGACGATATCCTGGCCGTATCCAAAGGCGAGCCCGAAGGCGAAGTGGTTGTTGGTCGTAATGTTCTTGACGATCCTTCGGCAACGCCAAAGGATGAGCCTTTCATTGATCACGAACATCTGGATAGATTCCCGGATGCAACTCGCTCCAGGGAGAATTACTAATGACTATCGAATACATCCTTCCAATTAATCCAAAAGTCTGGGAGCTATGGTATGTCCGACTTCCCGGCGATATTGAATTGCGCACAGCAACCATTAAGCACATAACCTTGAACGTGGTGAAGATTGGCTATCACGCAAACGGCCACTCCCACATTAAAGCCTTCAAACGCGCTGATGTCGAATTCGTTGAGTTGATTTCACAATGACCCCGAAAGAAAAACTTGCGGCAACGGAACAGTTCCTTAAAGAGTTACAGCACACCATCCCCGACGATGAACGAGTGATGGCTGGCTACGCAGAAGAGGCGACCGTCCAGACTGACGCGACCGGTAAAAAGATCAACAGCACTTGGTGGCCCACGCCGTGGAAGGAAGGCAAGTTCATCAATGCCAGAGCGAACTGTTATGCATGCATTTCCTCTTCCATAAAGACGCCGAACCCGAAGACGGGCGCAATGCGTTACTGGCGCGGCGAAAGTTCATTCGGGCACGGTCTTGCGCTCATGGTCGATGACATCGGAACCGGACAGGGCTCCAAGGGCGGTTTGACGCTGGAATACTTCAACGCAATCCTGCCGCCGACTGCTACAGTCGAGACTTCCCCTGGCAACTATCAGCTTTGGTATTTCTTTGATGAGCCGGTGGACTCCCTGATCCATTTCAAAGCGCTTTTGAACTGCTTTGTAGCCAACGTTCTCAAGAAGGGCGGCGACAACACCATCAAAGATATTTCGCGCTATGGACGGATGCCGATTGGGATCAACAATAAGCGCCACGGCCCGGACATGGTACTCAAGTACCCAATGAACGACGGCAGCCCATTCCAGGTGCGGTTGGTCGAGGCCGACTATACTCGCCGCTACTCGCCCGAGGATATCGCCCGGTCATTTGGCTTCAGCATCATCGTGCCGCAAAAGCCTATCGTGGAAGTCAGCGAGGAGGATTACAAGTTTGATGCGGTCTGGCTGAAGTTGGCCGACTACATTCTGTCCAAGGCCAAAATGGGCGAAGGCTCCAACGGCGAAGTCGCCATGAACATGTCCGGCAAGTACCGCATACGATGTCCATGGGGTGACGAGCACTCCAATGGCGATCCTTACGGCGCGTATTTCCGTGGGCCCATTCCTGGAGCCGAACATGAGTTTGTGTTCGGATGCGGTCATGATACCTGCAGAAAGCTGCATCGCCGCACGTGGTCGGTGTTCGTGGACGAAATCGTCATTCCGAAGATCGCCGAACGACTCGACAATATCAACAGAAAAGCTGCTGGACTTGCTTGACTCACTTTGCGACTTGCTTTACTATCCGCCAAACACAAACCTGATCTGAGAGATTCCAAAATGAAAATCACCGTAATCTTCGGCGCCGCCAACCTCAACAACTACTTCACCGAGAGATTCGCCGACTGCGTGATTGTTCGCGTACCAGAGTTGTTTGCCGATGTGGTGGAGCGTCTGGCGAAGGCCGGTTTCGAAACTGAAACCGATCACATCGTCATCATCAGCGCTGACCCGAACTTTTCTCTCCAAAAGGCCGTGCAGATCCAGGATGTTCATCGGCATGTCGAGTTCCGTTACGCGGCTCAGATCGACCGCATCATCACCCTTGACGCTCGGGGCCGTGCCGAGCCGGTCGAGGTCCAGTTCAACGGCCAGGACATTGCAGAGGCCACTCCAGAAGAGCGCGCCGAAATTGCGAAGGCGATTGGACAGGCTCTAAAGGGATTAGTTCCGCAGCCATCGGCGGTCATTAAGGTGAACGACATTTAAGGTCACCGATGCGGCCAGTTTGCCGTCGTCCGCTAAACAAGGGAGAATAGATTCCCCTTCCAAATTATCGGTCATTCGACCTTCACCTCACAGCCGTCTGGTGTTAAACAGGATTCAAACGATGAACGAAAACAAGGTTCCTTTTCCTAACGCTGAATTCCAAGCCCTTTAATTCTGGCCAGCGTTAGGAGAAACAGCAATGGCAAATGAAGAGCCGGAAAACGGCCAGAATGACAGCGGAAATGATATATTTGAACCCGGTATGGCGACTGATGCCGGGTTCGGTCCAGAGTTAGAAGCGGCTGAACAGGAGGCCAAGCGTGTTGTAGTAAGCCTGCAACACCGCGCAACTGTATCTGACCTTGACAAAGCCGAAATCTATATGGAACCCAATTTGGTTAAGCGCGCTAGGCTGCTTATCAAGTCCGGTCCCATGGCAATCAAGTTCGTGCACTTTAAGCGCGGCAATCCAAATGATTCGTTTGATATCGGGCCGCGTGTAAAACCGGAATCCCTGATGAATCGGCACGCCGTCTATGACGCGCTGTTTGATAACGGCAGCGGCATGGTCCCATATCCCCACTACGACACGTTTAAGGGGCGATTGGTCGATCATCAGGGCCAAGCCTTCTCCCCTCGAACGTTACGCACCAGGGAGCTTGTACAGGCGCTCGATGCGGTCGGCATGGAGAACCCGTCAGACAAAGATATCATCGATTCACTTCGGTCATGGGCCCTGGAACATCGCCGTGATTCGCTGATTGAACACTTCACTCGCTCAATGCCTACGTGGGACGGCGAGCCCAGGATGGAAACGCAGCTCATCAAGATGTTCCAGCCGTTCGACACGCCACTCACGCGCTTGGTCGGCAAATACTTCTGGCTGTCCCTTTACAATCGCATCTTGCGTCCTGGAGCTTTGGCGCCCATTACCATCGCGTTGATCGGTGGCCAAGACGCCGGTAAATCGTGGTTCTCCACTTTGATTTGTCGAGTGTTGATGGGTGACCCTGATGTCGGCTCGGTGCAGCTCGACTTAGGCGCGAAGAATTTTAACCCGTTTCTTCGTAACATCACAGGCAAATCGATTGTCGCGAACATCGGTGAAATGACCGGTCTGAATAAGGGCGCGTTGGAACATATCAAAGCGTTTGTGTCCAAAACCGAGGATGACCTGGACTTCAAATTCGAAGACTCCATCATCAAGTCGCGGCAATGGATTACCATAATGGACGGTAACGGCTACGCGGGCCTGCAGCGAGACGATACGGGCAACCGTCGTTTCTATCCGATCTTCGTGTCACAG
>Ga0307414_10000369_pt1 | contig 24661 bp, 17 predicted proteins | sample DK1Ometagenome_FD_203804 | JGI IMG/M metagenome (GOLD analysis project Ga0307414, IMG submission 203804) | Maize rhizosphere microbial communities from greenhouse at UC Davis, California, United States - DK15-O-3 | ecosystem: Host-associated > Plants > Roots > Rhizosphere > Soil | place: USA... | reverse complement strand
TCTTCGAGAACCTGTCGTTCAAGCTCGGCCGGCGACGCGCCCTGGTGTTCGCTGAGGACGAAAAGCTGACGGCGGCCTTCCTCAGGCTGGTTCTCGGCCATCGGCCCGACGGCGGATACGTGGTTCTAGACGGTCGCCCATCCTGGCCCATCGGCCAGAGCGGTATCGTGCGCGGCCTGACGACCGGCCGCGAGTTCATTCGGTTTCTGGGGTCGCTCTACAATCTCGACATCCCGGCCTGCATGGCGGACGCGGAGCGCTGGTTCACGCCAGAGCTTCTGGGCACCACCACCAACCTCTGGTCCTCGAAGGAACGGTCCCGGCTGGAGCGCCTGTGCGTCCTGTGGCCCGATTTCGACGTCTATCTGACCTACGGGGCAGGCGGCACCGGCGATCCGGTCTTCGACCAAGAATGGACCGAACGCTTCGACGCCCGGCTGGTCGGTCGGGGCATGATCGCCATCGCGCCGCCGTTTGAGCCCTGGGACAACTGGTGCGATATCGTGGTCCTTCTCAGGGGCGGCGAGGTCGTATGCTACGATAATGTCGCGGACGCTCTGACGGCGGCGACGGCGGTCGCGACCGGCGATCTCTTGGACGGAGCGCCCAACCGGCGCGAGGAACAGGCTGAAGATGACATTCTCCTCTAGTTTCGATTTTGCCTCGCGCTTCCAAAAGACCCGGAACAGCCGAACCTGGGTCATCCTGGGAGTGGCCAGCGTGGTGGGCGCCGTGCTGGGCCTGCTCTATGCGATCGTCCTGGCCCTGCCGCTCTACACCTCCCAGGCCACGGTCGTGGTTCGGGGTGGCGCCACGGAGGGAAGCGGCGGCGGCGGTGTTTCGGGCCTCCGCCTGTTGCGTCGCGGTTCCGGCGCGGCGGACGCCCTGGGGATGCTGGATGGCATCCTGGTGCAGGACTATCTGCGCTCGCCGGACGCCATGACGGCGCTGGATCGGCGCGTGGGCCTGTTCCGCGCCTTCCCGACGGGCAGCGCCGACCCGGCGCACCCGCTTCCCGGAAATCCCTCGAACGAGGCCAAGCTGAAATTCTATCGATCGGTCGTCTCAGCGCGCTTCAGCCTGACGCGGCAGGTGATCGACATCGAGGCCTCGGGCCGGACGGCCGCCGACGCTCAGCGCCTGACCCAGGGCGTGATCCAAGTCTCAGAAGATTTCATCAACCGCTACAACACCCGCGTCCGCCAGGATTTCGTGACCACTGCGGAACGCGACCTGGAAACCGCCGCCAACAATCTGGCCCTGGCGCAGGCGAACATGGCCAGCCTGCGCAACGCAACTGGACGCCTGGACCCGGAGGCCGAGGCGACCATGATCGGCTCGATCATCCAGCAGCTCGAAATCCAGAGGGTCGGCGTCGCCGCCGAGGTGCAGGCCTTGCGGCAACTGGGCGGGCCCGACAGTCCCCGGCTTCAGAGGCTCAATGCCGAACTGAGCCAGCTTGACCGCTCGATCGCGGCCCAGCAGGCGCGGCTGGTCGGCGGCGAGGGCACCGTGTCGGGTTCGATCGCGTCATTCGAGCGCGCCTCCGCCGACCGCGAATTCGCGGCCCAGAGCGTCGAAGAGGCCCGCCAGGAAGTCTCGATTGCCAAGGCCAACTATGCACGCCAGCAAAAATATCTGCTGACCATCGCCTCTCCCAGCCAGCCCAGCGGCCACAGCTGGCCGCGTACGCCGTCAGCCATCCTGATCGGCGCGCTGGTCGGGCTGTTCCTGGGCGCCATCACCCTGCTGATGTTGCGGGCCTTCCCGGTTCGTTGATCCGCGGTTTCGCCAGAGCCGCGCTTGGCGGTTCTGGCTCGAACGATCAGGCCTGGGCGACGGGCGTCATCAGGACGGGGCTGGACGGGATATTGACGAGGCGGCTTTCGATGTCGCGTGCAACGTTCAGGTCACCGAACCGAAGACTGTCTTTCAGGTAGGGTAGATCGATCATCAGGGTCCAGCACGGCCGGGCCTCGATGCCCTCGGCCTGCAGCACCTCCAGCGCCTCGTTGCGGGCCTGAAGGCTGGGCAGCAGAATGGCCTGGAGCCAGTAGTTCGAGCGCACACCGTCCGCTTCCTTGACGAACTGGGCGTCGGCGCAGCCCTGGAACAGAGCCTCGTAGCGGTCGGCCAGGGCGCGTTTGGCGGCGATAAAGCCGTCCAGCTGCTCCATTTGGGCCAGACCCAGGGCCGCGTTCAGATTGGGCATCCGATAGTTGAAACCCATTTCGTCGTGGAAGAAGGTCCAGTCCTGCTTGGCTCTCGCCGTCGTCGTCAGGTGTTTCAGGCGAACGGCCAGAGCCTGGTCATTGGTGACGATCGCCCCGCCGCCGCCGGTGGTCACCACCTTGTTGCCGTTGAAGCTCAGCGCTGCGGCGATGGACAGCGATCCGGCCTGGCGCCCGTCGCGCGAGGCGCCCAGGCTTTCGGCGGCGTCCTCGATGACCATGACCCCGTATTCCGCACAGATGTCCGACAGCCGGACCACATCGATCACATGGCCGAAAATATGCACGGGCATGGCGGCGCGAACCCGTCGGCCCTCATGCCAGACGCCGTCGGGTCGCCGGTCACAGGATTGGAGAAAGCGCTCGACCTCTGACAGGGACAGTCCCAGGGTGTCGGGATCGGAGTCCAGGAAGATCGGCTGGGCCCCCGTGTAGAGGATGGCGTTCACCGTGGCGACGAAGGTCAGCGCCGGGCAGATCACCAGGTCCTCACGCCCCACCTCCAGGGCGTGCAGCAGGGCGTGGATTGCCGCCGTGCCATTCATCGTCGCCACGCCGAAGGCGCAGCCCGAACGACGGGCGACCTCTGCCTCGAACTTTACGACATAGTCGCCGACCGACGAGACATAGGTGCTGTCGATACAGTCGGCGACATAGTCCTTTTCCCGTCCGCCGAAATGCGGCGCGTGGAGGGGAATGCGGCCTTGTTGACCAAGATCGTCCCTCAGGAACGATACGAGCCGTCGGACGGCGGATGATGAATGATCAGCCATGTCAGACGTTGTAGCGCCCGGCCTTGTACATCTTCAGGTTCTCGGGATTGGTGAACCATTCGATGGTTTCGGCCAGACCGCGACGCAGGCCCTCGACGCCGCCGTATCCCGGCGTCCAGTCTAGCAGTTCGCGCGCCCGCGAGTTGTCGGCCCACAGCCGTTCGACCTCGCTGGCGCTCGGACGCACGCGGGCGGGATCAAGCCCCACCTGAGGCTCGACGCCGACGAGCTTGCAGATTTCCACGGCCAGGTCGCCGATCGAGATTTCGAAATCGGACCCGAGGTTGATGGTCGATCCGGCAGGGGCACGCTCGATACCGGCGATCATTCCGGCGACGGTGTCCTTCACGAAGTTGAAGTCCCGCGTCGGCGTAAGTGCGCCGAGCTGGATCCGGCCCCTGTTGGCGATGGCCTGGCTGATGATCGTCGGGATTACCGCCCGCGCCGACTGGCGGGGGCCATAGGTGTTGAACGGTCTGCACACGAACAGGTCCATTTCGAACGACCGGTGGAAGGACAGGGCCATCTGGTCGGCGCCGATCTTGGACGCGGCATAGGGCGACTGAGCCTCCAGCGGGTGGCTCTCATGGATCGGGACGGACTGGGCCGTGCCATAGACCTCGGACGTCGAAGTGTGGAGCATGCGCGACCCGTTGGCGCGCGCCGCTTCCAGCACGTTCAGGGTGCCGACGACGTTCGTCTCGACGTAGGAGCGGGGGGCCGCATAGGAGTAGGGAATGGCGATCAGAGCAGCCAGGTGGAAGACCTGATCGCATCCTTTGATCGCCTGCATGCAGGTCGACAGGTCGCGCACATCGCCGGAAATCGTTTCGAACTGGCCCGCGACGTCGGGGGCGCAGCTGTCCAGCCATCCGTCGGAGTTGAACGAGTTGTAGAGGGTCATGGCGCGCACTTCGTGTCCGGCGCGCACCAGCGCTTCCGTCAAATGCGAACCGATGAAACCGTCAGCACCCGTGACGGCGACTTTCTTACTCATAGGCTCTCCAGGAAAATTCCGGCGATTGCGCCGATCCCATACTCGCGCGTCCTTTATCATTCGCAGCGCAAAATCACACCCACATCGGGCCGAAAACCGCGTTGCGTTTTGGGGGCCGGAAATCTAGTGGCTAGCCATTGTTTTCATCATGGCGGCCCCCGGAATGCCAAACGCGTCCAAACCTGCGTTGCTCTTGATCGGCCTCGGCAATATCGGTTTCAGGCATTTGCAGGGGCTCGAACCCCTGGCGGCGCAGGTATCGCTTGACGGCATGGATCCGTCGCAGGCCGCGCGGGACCGGGCGCAGACCCAATGGTCGGCCTATCCGGGGTCCCAGGCACGGTTCGCCGAGACCCTCTCCAAGGTGGGCGGAGATCCGCGCATCGTGATTCTGGCCACGCCTGCGGACGGCCGCGAAGCTCTCATCGAGGCGGTCCTGGCCGATCGAAAGGCGGGCGCGCTGGTGATCGAGAAAATCGCTTTCAACGCCCGCCAGTCCTTTCCCCGCATCGCCTCGCTGCTGGAGGCCCACGCCATCCAGGCCGTCGTCAACTGCCCGCGGCGGCTGTGGCCGCGTTATCGCACCCTGGCCGAGAGGATCAGGGCGGCGGACGCGCCCGTGCGTCTGACTGTCCGGGGACGCAACATCGGCCTGGCCTGTAACGGCGTTCACTTCATCGACCTGCTGCAGATGTTGGCCGGCGAGCCCGAGGTGCGGCTGACGCACGCCGAGATTTCCGACCCCTTCCCCGCCAAACGCGAAGGCTACTACGAGGTCTTCGGCGTCTCGACCTACGCCACCCCCGCCGGCTCCACTCTTGATCTGATCGTCGAGGCGGAGGGGCCCGAGCAGACAGAGATCCGGCTGGAGTTCGGTGATACGGTCCTGACGATCGTGGAGGCGACCGGGGTCATGTCGGACGGACGCGGCGAGGTCGTCGATGTGGTCCGGGCGGTCTACCAGAGCGAACTGACGGGCCAAGTGGCCGAAAGCCTGCTGGCGGGCCAGGACAGCGGCCTGCCGGACCTGGCGGTCAGCGCCAGGGCGCACGAGGCCCTGTTCGACGCCTTGGAACCCGCCTTCGCGCGTGTCGGCCTGCTCGAGGGCGGCCGACTGCCGATCACCTGAGGCCTCACACCTTCCGGCGATTGGCGGCGTACAGGACCAAGCCCACCGTCAGCATGGCCATGCTGCACACCGTGGCATAGGCCATTGAGACGTCGTGACTCTCGTAGGTGGTGAAATAGGCCGAGCGAAGATGCTGCAGGGCGTTGAGCAAGGGGTTCAGCAGCATGGGTTTGGCTAGGAAATCCGGCAGTTGTTCGGTCACGAACAGAACGCCTGAGGAATAGATCAGCAGTCGGGCGGTCCAGGGCACGCCGCGCTGCAGTACCGGGACATAGGCGCACAGGGTGCGCAGGATCATTCCTAACGAGAAGGCCATCACCAGGATGACGCACCAGGTGAAGAAGACGTCCAACGGCCTTTCGATCGGCGCGCCCAGACCCAAGGCGCCCAGAACCGTGAGGATGGCGATTCCGGCCAGGGTGTAGATGACTCCATAGGCCAGGGCGCGACAGGCCAAGACGTCAACCGCCCGGATGCGCGGGATCAGAAGCAGGGATTCGTCGACGGGCCCGACCGCACACCGGATATATGTCATGCGGAACATGAACCAGGCCGATGTGCCTATGACCGCGAAGGGCAGGGGATCCATATCGACGATGCTGGAGTGGCCCAGAGCCAGATAGATGGCCAGGATGATGCCGATCTGCATCAGGGGTTCGATCACGATCCAAACCGATGCGGCGGGGCCCGCGCGGCGCAGCAACAGCAAGGTCCGGGACGTCAGGGTCGTCAGGGTTCTGATCCGGCTCAGCGCCGGTGCGGGCGGCGCCGCGACCGTTACGGTGTCCAGAGTCGGATCGACTTGGACCGGGGCGAGATGTTCCGACCAGTCTTTTATCTTGCCGGCGACGAAATCGAGTTCGTAGGAGCGGATCGCATCATTCAGGGTGCGGGCCGTGTTCTTGGCCCCGGCCGCCACCCGCGTGGGCAGTTTTCTGAGACTGGCGCGGCGCTGGTTGCGCAGGGCGTTGTAGACGACGGCGCGTTCCTTGCCGGTCCTGGCACCGGCGGCCTCGACGGCCTGCCGAACGGTATCATACTCGTTCATGCAACTGCTCCGAACTGAGTCGCGCCCCGATGTGTCGGCTTCTGGTTTAGCGATTTCTCGCGCCAGTAGGGATCTTCCGGGGCCATGGCGGCAACGATCCGCTCTGCGGCGCCCCGGTCCAGAAGTTGAGGGTTTTGGTAAAAATAGGCCGCACGCGACGCGTCGAGCTTCCTAGCCCCAGGGCCGCGCGCGAAGAAATCCTCGAGTATCTTGCGAGCCTCGGCGGGCGTCTCGGCCGCCAGAGCGACGCCCATGCCGGCGAAGTCGACAGGCACGTCCACCCCGGGATTGACGATCAGGACGGGAATGCCGTGCTGGGCCGCACGAATGGCGACATTGCTGACCACCGTGCACAGGACCGCATGGTCCAGCATGGCGGAATGGGTGCCGCCAGAGGGAAGGATACGGCCGATGACGCGCGGCCAGCGATCCAGAATGGCGCGCGACATGGCGATGTCGGCGGGGGTTTCATCAGGATGAGGCGACACCGACAGGGTGACGTCGCCTAGGGCGTTGCAAGCCTCGGCGACGATATCCAGGGCCGCCGCTGACACATCGTCGAGGGGTTGCGAGGCGAAGATGACGCTTCGCGATGGGGCCGTGGGGGGGACGGGGTTGGCGGCCCGGCCGTTATCGACGTGTCCGGCGAACACGAATCGCTCGGGCGCGACGTCGAACCGCGTCTGGAAAATATCTCGCTGAGACAGGTCGAGCACCCCGACGCGTTCGGCCACCGGCATGGGGTCGCGATCCGATGTTCCGATCATGAGGGTCTGCAATTCCACGGTCGGCACGCCTGCGGCGCGCGCCGCCGAAACCACCAGGCCTCCGAAGGGCGCACCCAGAGGCACCGAGGCGACGAAGCGCGGGGGGTGCAGACCGAACTGTTCCTTGAGTCCGGACGTCAGCGCCAGACTGGGCGCCAGGCTCGAGGCCACGAAGACGCCGCACCCCTCCAGCATCGCCGCCCTCTGCCCCGTCGTGAACTCAGCGTCGAGGGCCCGGTCTATGGCGTCCAGAAGCAGGGAGCGGACGCCGGACAGGGAGGTTCGCGGTTCGGATGACTGGGGCTGGCGGATCAGCAGGGTCTTGCCGCCCAGGGCGGCGGCGGCGGCGGCGGCCCTTGCGACATTGGCGGTGCGGCGCGTGAAGGGCTGGATCAGGACCGATCCGTCTCCGGTCGGGGCGGCGGCCTGCAGCAGGGCGCGAACTGTCTTGCTGTGGCGAAACTCGATCTTTCGACGCAGGTCGCCGACGACCACGGCCTTGTCGCGCAGATTGACGGGACCGGGCGTCCAGGCCTTCACCGTGTCTGCGAAAGCGGTCCAGGCCACGCTCGCGTCGATATCGGCCGTCCGGTTCCTGCGGGCGCCGAACCGGGCGGCGCTGACGCGCGACACCGGGCCGAGGTGATGGGTCACCGCAATTCCGATCGCATGAAAATGCGCTTCCAGGTCATCCAGGGGGTCGTCGCCCTCGACCAGATGAACCTCTCGCGCGCCCGTGCTTCTGGCCACGCTGTCCACGATCTCCAGCCGACGCAGTCGCAGGGCCAGTTCCGTCTTGAGCCTGAGCATCAACGCGTTGCGGTGCTCGGCTATCAGGGCGCCCCAGGGCGCCGGAGCGGTCGCCTGCATGGCGTCCAGCGCGCGTTCCGCCCCGGCCTTGGCAGTGGTGTACCAGGTCTCGTTCAGGGATCGGCGGCGCGGGTCCTGACTCGGCATCCCCAAGCCCAGACCCGCCAGATCCAGCAGGCTGTCGCGGGCCTGCCCTTTGGTGAACCAGGCTTTCGCGCCGGGATCGACGCGAGGTCCGATCACGCACAGGCGCGGACCGGACTGGGCCAGGCCGGAAGGATCCAGAAACGCGTCGACCGCCTGGCGGGCGGGTTTCAGGTGTCTCGATCCCGGCGAAAGTCGGGGCGTGAACACCACGTCCGTCAATCGTCGGGGTCGCGGGCGCAGGGTCGCGGCGACGGGGCAGTTGATGATCCGTCCTATGCAGGCCGCCGCCCCACCCTCGGCGACAGCGGATCGCCCGGCCTGCCTCATGCGGCGTCCTCGGCCGCAATGGCGTCCGCTGCGATCGCCAGTCCGGACGCCTGGGCCGGCCTGGCGCCGACTGCCGTGGTCTCCAAGGCCCAAACCGCCGTGTTCAGGCCGTTGTCGCCGTCAGAGCCTCCGAAATATCGGGCTAGATTGCCGCGCGCGCGCGCCAGCGCCGCGGCATGCTCGCCGGGATTGTCCAGCAGCTGGTCTATCCGGTTCGCCATGTCGCGGGGTGACCTGACGGGCTCAGAAATCTCGGAATAATGATCGAAACGCGCCGTCTCGTAGATCATGCTGATCTCAGGCGCCCATAGGTTTACGGCGACGCAGTCCGACAGCACCGCTTCGGCGAACATGGACGACACGCCGGAAACCAGTATGTCCGACACGGCCAGCAGTTCGATATTGGGGATGCCCTGACGACCCGCCGAGAAGATCGCGCGACCCTTGCCGTGTCGTTTGATCTGGTCATGGATGAAGGCCATGTCATCGACCGGATGCGGACGCACGATGATCTGGGCGTCGCGCCGCACCGCCAGTTTGACCAGGGCCTTGAACGCGGCTTCCCAGGAATCCGGCGACAGGACAGCGCTGCCGGCGGTCTGGTTCGGCCAGAGCCCCCATCGTGTTCGGCAGGTGCCGGCCCAAACAATCACGGCACCGCTCGGCGCCAGGCCGAGCCTTTCGCGGATGCGGCTGCGATCCAGACTGTCCCTGGTCTGGACGAAGGTGTCGGATCGCGTCCGGCCCAGGGCCTGGATGTCGCCGCCATAGGCGGGCGCGCGTCGGCGAAGATGCTCGACCTGATGCTCGCCCCAGACCGCAAAGGCGTCCGGTTGGCATTCCGCCTCGTGCGATCCGTCGGGTCGCTGTGCCAGGATGGAAGGCGTCATCTCGTCGCCGATGCCCAGCTTGATCGAGACGGTGCGCGCGCCGGCGCGAGACGCCGCCAGGTTGATCCAGGGCTTGGCTTCGAGGCGACCGCCGAGGATCAGGTCGGGCTTGATGGCCTCGAAGGTCTTTTCCCAGGTCTCGGTCTGTGTCGTCATCAGCACAGACAGGTTCAGGATGGAACGCGCCAGATAATCCGAGAACTGATCGAACATGTCGACGCCGTCGAAGACGAACGCCTTGCGGAAGGCGCGGTCGGCGACCAGCCGCGCGACCGCCGGTTCGTACTGTTCGCGCGCCGGCACGCGAAGCTGTGCGGCCAAGCCCGCGAACGTCGGTCCCGGCAGTTCGGAGATGAAGGACGGATGGGTCTCGGCCAGGGAGCGGTAGCCGGGCGCCGTCGGCTTGGCTCCCTCATAGATCAGGGTGAGCCGCCACCGACGGTCGCGGCAGGCCCGCGCCAGGGCCTGCGGCAGGCCTTCGCTGTATTCGTCCAGAAAGAGGGGCCGGCCGGTGCGGGGGCAGGTCAGCCACTCCACGCCCTGTGCGCCCCTCATGATTAGGACCGCGTGTCCCTTGAAGCCGTCAAACCCCAGGCTGCGTGCGCGCTTTTCGTGAGCGTCCAGGGCGGCGATGACCCGCAGATAGGATGCCCGTCGCCGAACGGGCCGATAGTCGATCCTGGGCGTGCGGATCTTCGGCCACGGCAGGACGCGGGCGGGTCTGGCCGGCGGAGCTCCCCAGAAGCGGGTTTCGGCGGTCCTGTGTTCGAACACCTTGACCGCCAGCGGCGCGAGCCAGGCGGCGTCGCCTGTGACGCCCAGGCAATCGAACGCCACCGGCTGTTCCTGCTCCACGATCGCGCCCAACAGCCGAACAGCCCGCAGCGTGACCTGCACATAGGGTACGAGGGTCCCGATCCAGGCCCACAGAGGCGCGGGATGGCTGTCCCCGGCGCTCCAGTCCGCGAGACGGGTCCCCGAGCCCAGCCGAACCGAAGGCAGTTTGGCCTGCCAGTTCAGCACCTCTTCGTGCAGGGCGTCGCAAACCTGGGGCGACAGGTAGTCCATGGGCTGACGCACGCTCACGCCGGCCAGTTTGGCGGGCATGAAGACCTCGTAGCTGGCCCTAACCAGAACCCCAGTCAGCCCCTCGGCTGCGCACCGATCAAGGAAGGCGCGGGCGGCGGCTTCGTCCGCAGACAGAAGCAGTCCTATGGCCGTTGGTTTTCGGGTTGCGATCAAGGCCTTGGCCTGAAGCTTCTGATCCGGCATGTGCTTGGTGACGCCCATGCCAAAAGCGCTTACATGGCGCCCGCAAAATGGTCTAGAGATTGTCTTCACTGGCGGCGCGGGACCGAATGAAAACTTCACTCTTCTTCTGGATCGGACCGAGTATTGATTTCCGTCGGCTGATCAACTCGTTGAGTGATGACCAGATGCGCCGGGCGCGCTTCTACGTCGTCAACACCCTGGAACGAGGCGAGTTTCTCGATCTCGCCAAGGAGCGTTGCCCCGACGTCGAGGTTACGAATTACACCAGTCTCGACTCCGTCAACGATCCTCCGATCTACGACGAGACACGGCGTCTGGCGGCGCGCATGGTGGACGTGTTCGCCAAGAAGATGACTTCCCTGGTAGGCGACGACCGGTCGGTCTGGCGGCCCCATCTGCAGAAGGCCATCGCCATCAATGTGGGCGACCACATGTATTCCGCCTGTCGGGCCCTAACCTATTCCAGCCAGTTCATCGACGAGGACGTGGAGCAGGTTTTCATCGCCGAGCGGTCGCCGCGCCGGGCCTGGGTGATCCGCGCCGGTTTCCTGGCGCGCGGCATCCCCGCGACGATCGTGACCGGCCATCTCGAGGATCACAAGGTCGCCGAGACCGAAGAGATCGCGGCGATGGAGACGCTGGTGCGCCTGCCGCGCCTGGCGGGGCGATATCCTTCCAGCCAGATTCAGGCGCACAAGGATCTGTGGGTCGGCGAACAGACGATCTTCATCTCCAGCCGGCTGCGCGACGATATGTTCGTCTCCGCCGTCATGCCGGTGGTTCGCGAACTGACGAAGGATTTCAACGTCTTTCTCTACGACCAGCAGATCTACGTCGACGATCCATGGTGGAGTTTCGAGAGCTACGGCATCCACGATGCCGATTCGAAGATCTTCTGGGCCTGGAGAAAGATAAATCGCGGGATCACCAAATTCCGCCTGCCGCCGGATCACGTCCTGGTCCAAGCTTACGAACATGCCATGGCCTACACCGACGGGCTGTTCAGCACCGAGATGACGCCGCTCAAGCTGGCGTCCCGCGAGGCTGTTCTCGAGATGATGATGAACAGCTTCATCATGACCTATATGTCGGCGTTCGAGATGAGCACCTTCATCGAAGAGAACGGGGACCTGTTCGTGGGCGGCATCTTTTGTCCAGGGCGAATCCTGGAATCCCTGGTCGCCTGCGAGACGTTGAAAATGCTGGGCCGTCCGACGTTCGACCTTCAGTCGGGCACGATCAGTCCGAGCAAGAAATTCTTCGCGCCCACCGCCGATAACCTGATCGCGATCGACGAGTTCAGCGCCGAGGTCCTGAACGGCTATCACGGCTATCCGCCGGAGCAGACCTATGTGGTCGGCTCGCCGCGACTGGATCACCACCTCGCGCCTCTGAAGGCCAAGTCCGAACGGCTGATGCGCAAGGAGATGGACCTGCCGGCGCGGCGCAAGATCGTCTCGTTCATGTCTCAGCCGATCGCCCTGGCCATGCTGGAGCCCATCATCCGCACGCTTGTGGAGGCCGCCAGGTTGATGGGCGGCGACGCCCTGTGGCTGATCAAGCCGCATCCACGCGAGCACCAGGCGTTCTACGACCTGTATCAGAGCATCATCGACGAGATGGGCGTGCCCAATGTCAGGATTGACCGGTCTTCGAGCACCTATCCCCTGCTGAAGGTTTCAGACGCCGTCGTCACCTATTGCAGCACGGCGGGACTGGAGGCGTTTGCGCTGGGCAAGCCAGTGTTCGCCATCAATCCCCTGACCGAGCCCCTGCCCTATGATCTGGTCAAGCTGGGTGTGGCCATCGAGTGTCGCGACGCCGAGACCCTGGCCCGCGAAGTCGCCATCGGCCTGGTCGAGCCACACAACAACGAGAAATATTACCTGCAGGACGGCAAGTCCGCCAACCGCGCGGCGGACGTGGTGCGACGGGCTATCGTCAACCCCGAGGTTCGGGGCAACGGGGGCGAGCCGGAAAACGTCGCCTGGGTTCGTGCTCGGGACTTGTACGACGACACCCTGGCCGCCACCCTGGACTTTGAACTCGCTGAGTAAGCCTCAGGGCTGGCTCTTACCTTTTACCTGTGACTTGAGATCGTGAAATGATCGGCTCGGAACGCTGTGTCGCCGTGATCCCCGCACGCGGCGGATCCAAAAGTGTCAAACTCAAAAATCTCCACGATCTGGGTGGGAAACCCTTGCTTCAGTGGCCGATCGAAGTGGCGCTGGCCACGCCGGAGATTGATCGCGTGATCGTTTCCACCGACCACGAGATGATCGCCTCGCTGGCCGAGAAGCTCGGGGCGGAGGTTTCCTGGCGTCCCGAGGTGCTGGCGTCCGATACCGCCATCGTCGCCGACGTTCTGCGTCATCTGATCGGCGACTTGCGGGCGAAGGGCGAGACCGCGCGTTACATGACCCTGCTCGAATGCACTGCTCCGTTCCGCCTGCCGCAGGATGTGACGGAATGCCTCCAGCGTCTTCACGGCGAGGGGCTGGATTCCATCGCCACCTTCATGGACGCCCATCTGAATCCTCACCGGGCCTGGAAGCTGGACGACGATACGCCGGTGCCCTTCATCGACGGCGCCATTCCCTGGCTTCCCCGCCAGGCTCTGCCTAGGGCCTATCAGCTGAACGGTGCGGTCTACGCCTTCGTCATCGACGCCCTGAAACCCCATACGCCTTCGATCCTGTTCGGCCGGGCCGGCGCGGTGATGATGGAGCGCGAGCGGTCCTTCGACATCGACGACGCTCAGGACTTCGCTGTGGCCAACGCCCTTCTGGCGGCCGGCAAGGTGCCGCTGGGATGACGCTCAGGCTCGGTATCCTCGGCTTTTCTGAGGGCAATGGTCACCCCTTCTCCTTTGGCGCGATCGTCAACGGCTATGACGACGCCGCCTTTGCGAGCGTCGGCTGGGGCGGCATTCACAACTACCTGCGCGCGCGCAGCGAGGACGAGTTCGGCGTTGGAGACGTTCGCGTGACCCGGTGCTGGATGCCCGATCCAGCCATGGCGCACGCCCTTGCTGCGGCCTGCCGGATCGACGGCGTCTGCGATACGCCCGAGGACATGATCGGCGCCGTCGACGCGGTCATGATCCTACGCGACGATGCGGCAAGTCACTGGCCGCTGGCGGAGCCGTTTCTCAAGGCCGGGGTGCCGGTCTTCGTCGATAAGCCCCTGTGTGTCCGCCGCGACGAATTGGCTCTGTTCGAACCCTATCTTCGGTCCGGGCAGTTGATGTCGACTTCGGGCCTGCGGTTCGCCGGCGAAACGGACGGATGGCGGCAGGCGCCCGAACAGTTCGGCCGACTAAAGCTGATTCGCGCCTCGGTTCCCATCGACTGGCCGCGGTACGGCGTCCATATGCTGGAGTGCGCCATGGGTGCGCTGGGCGTTCGGCCGGTAGCGGTGCAGCGCCATGCCGTCGAACATGGAAGCGTCGCCGTTCGCCTTGAAGATCACAGTCTGCTGCTGATCGACGCCCTCGGCTCGACGCCGACCCCGTTCTCCTTGCAGGTGTTCGGGACACTGGGTAGTGCCGAGGTGCAGATTCGGGACAACTTTACGGCGTTCCGAAGAACTATTCTCAACTTGGTGGAGCTGCTGCAGACGGGGCGGCCATCGATCCCGCCCGAAGACACCTTGCTGGTGATCAGGACCCTGATCGCCGGCGTCGAGGCGGAGCCCGGAGGGGCAGAAGTCCTCGTAGGTCGATAGGTCGCATCGTCGATCGATCTGAATTATCAAGCTACGCCTTGGGGGAAATGCATTGTTCAAGACCAAACAGACCGCCGTTGCGGTCGGTGCGCAAGACATCGTCGAAGCGCAAGATGCTGCTGTCATCGACCTGGGGCCCGGGCCTCTGACGACCGAAACCCTGGTGGCCCTGATCGCTTTGCGTGACACCGACCGCGAGGCGTTCGACGGCCATGTCATCACCTTGAAGAGCCGAAACCGCTGGCGGGACGTGCTGCCGCTACTGGCTCTGGACGCACCTGACACCCCTGACGTGATGGAAGTGTTCGTAACCGCGCTTCAGAAGCTGGGCATTCCCGGCAATCTAGATGAATTGTCGCTGCTACGGCTCTACAAATCCGGTCATATTCGCCTGCCCGCCACGACGCAGGCGAGCCTGGGGGACAAGGTCGATCTGGAGGATCAGGCGGTGCAACTCGCCATTCTAAAGACCCTGTTCGCCTTTGAAATGTCGCGGGGAACCTTCTTCCATCTGCCGACCAAGAATACGGCGACCTTCTTCCTGCGGGGCAAGACGGACGTGATCCGGGCCGTTCGGTCCGGAAAGCCGATGATCGACGCGGAGTCACCCCGTTACCGCGAGGCGCGAGTGCATATGGACATCGTCCTGCCCGACACGATCTTCGTCGACGGCCCTCCCAAGAAGGTCTGCGAGATCGGAGCCGCCTGGGGAGGCTCGACCCTGTCGATCACCGATCGTTTCGCGCCGGACGAGTTCTATAATTTCGAGATCGACCCCGATCTGGCGCGGCAGATGGAGACCGAACTGGGACTGAAATCCTTGCCTTGCGATGGCGAGACCCTGGCCGGGGTCGCCGACGACAGCATGGATCTGGTCTTCTCCAGCGGCGTCTTCTACTTCGTGCCGCCGATGAAGCTGGTCAGCTATTTCAACGAGATGATCCGTGTTTGCCGACCCGGCGGCCTAGTCTATTTCAACCTTCTCACGGCCGAGCTTCTTTCACCACGTCGCCTGGGCGTGATGATCAAGGATCCGGGCCTGCGCCGCGTCTTCGCACCCATCCCACGCTCGTGGGTCGACGAACTGTTCGCAGATTTCGAACGCCTGCCGATCCCGACGGGCACGGCTTTCAATCCCGACGGCGAGTTCATCTTCCGCAAGCCCAAGGCCTGATCCGACGAACATCACCAGGCGGTCCAGCCTCCGTCCACCGCGATCACCTGGCCGGTGACATAGGCAGACAGGTCCGATCCCAGAAACAGCGCGACGCCCTTGAAGTCCTCGGGTGTGGCCATGCGGGCCAGAGGCGTCTTGGCGACGTAGCGTGATTGAAAGCGCTCGTCCTGGCCGCGCTCGACGCCGCCGGGGCAAAGGGCGTTGACACGGATGTGCGGGCCCAGGCTGGTCGCCATCCAGCGCGTTAACTGCATCAGGCCGCCCTTGGACGCCGCATAGCCCGCCGGGTTGCCCGAAGCGGTGCCCTCGTAGATGCCCCAGTCCGGGCCGACCAGACCATAGATGGATCCGACGTTGATGACCGAGGCCGCCGCCGACTGGTTCAGTCCGGGCAGCAGGGCCTGGGTCAGTACAAAGGGCGCCACCAGATTGATCTCGGTCGCGGCCCTGAACAGGGCTGGCGACTGGGTCTCGAACGGCGTCACCCAGCCGTCCGACGCCGAGGTGCCGACGAACCCGGCGTTGTGAACCAGTACGTCGATCGTGGGGTGGTGGACGAGGATGTCCCGGGCGGCTGACAGGATGCTAGCCTCGTCCGAAAGATCGCAGGCCTGGGCCGACAGACGCCCGCGCCAGGCGTCGTCGGCCAGCATCTCGGCCGCACCTTCGAATGCGCGGTCTAGCAGCACCACGGCGGCTCCCACTTCCAGATAGGCTTCGGCAATGGCGCGACCGATATGGCCCGCGCCGCCGGTGACGACGCAGACCCGGCCGGTCAGATCACCCAGTTGGCTTACGGTTTTCATGCGATCACCAGGCCGCCCAGCCGCCATCGACGCAGACGTTCTGGCCCGTCATGTAGCTGGAGGCGTCGCTGCACAGCAGGGCCGCAGCGCCCTTGACCTCGTGCGGCGTGCCGATCCGGTTGAGCGGGTTCTTGGCGGACAGACGGGCGATGAACTCGGGATTTTCGGCGACGGTCGTCGGGTAGGGGAAGGGGCCGGGGCTGAGCGCATTCACGCGCACGCCATCGGCCGACAGGAAGCTGGCCAAGTAGCGAGTGAACTGCAAGACCCCGGCCTTGGCCGCGCCATAGCTGGGCGGGTTGGCGTATTTCTCGCCGTCGTACAGCCTGTAATCGGGCGCGACGTGACCATACATGGAGGCGACGTTCAGGATCACGCCCTTGCTGTCCTTCAGCGCAGGAATGGCGGCCTTGACCATGCGGAACACCCCGTTCAGGGACATGTCGATGTCGTAGGACCAGTCCGCCTCGCTGATCGATTCCAGGGTGTTCTTGTTGCCTGACCACGAGCAGTTCACCAGGATGTCCAGCGGGCCGCCGGCGGTGACTTCCTCGACGCAGGCGGTGACCGACGCCGTGTCCATCAGGTCTAGCTTCAGGCCATTGTGTTCACCGCCGAACCTTTGGGTCAGGGTGTCGGCGAACGCTTGGCATTTGCCCTGGTCGCGGCTGGCGACGAAGACGGTTGCGCCCAGTTCGGCCAGGGCTTCGCTGATCTGCGATCCCAGCAGGCCGGCGCCTCCGGTGATCAGGGCCCTACGGCCCGTCAACGACATCAGGTCCTTGAGCAGGACGGGTGAAGGGGCGGCTGTCATCGGAGCGGTCTCGTTTGTGGGAGCGGGGTAAGGTTTGTCAGTTTTCGCAGGATCCGGCGCGGCGGCCATTGAGCCCGTCTCGGCCTCAATGGCGTCCATGCGGGCCCGCAGGTCGTCGCGACGTTTCTTTATGCTGGGAACCCAGTTGCTGACATACGCGGCCCGCTCGAGGGCGGTCAGCGCCAGGGGTAGTTCGCCCCGGGCTTCGAGAGTTCTGGCCCTGGCCAACAGGACCTGAAGATTGTCGGGGTCCGCCGCGGCGGCCTTGCGTTCGATCTCGCGACGTTCGGGAGTCCGCTCCTCCAGGCCATGGGCCAGGGTCATCAGGACGTTGGCGTCCGTCGATTCCAGTCCCTCCAGAAGGCGGTTGGCCTCTTCGCCCTCGCCCGTCCGCCTCAGAGACCCCGCCAGTCTGACCGCGTGCGAGGGGGTGGGCGACAGATCATAGAGACGCCGGACCGCCGCCGCGACCTCGGCCGGGCGTTTAGCGAGTGTGAGTGCGGCGATATACGCCTTCAGCACCTCGACGCTGCCGGGCAGTTCCTCGACCGCCTGGGCCAAAAGCCCTGTCGCGTCTTCCTTGCGCTTGATGGCCTCGCGCGCAGCCCAGTAGGTGGCGTTATGGCCGTAGTCGTAGAGTCGCAGAAGGTGCTCTTCGAAGGTGAAAACGCCTTCGTGCCAGAAGGCCCAGCGTCGATCCTTGGCCCAGTCCAGCCCGAAATGGTCCGCCACATGAGGATGGATGGGGGCGTCCAGGTTCTGGATGCCGATCCCCTCGGCCCGCGCTCGGGCCAGCTTCAGCGCATAGTCGCGATCCTCAAGGGGCAGGCGCTCGACGATCCGTTCCAAAACATGGGCCATCAGCCCCCCCGCAGGGTGGTTGGCGGTGCGCATCGTGTGCCCGCCGTTCTCGATCTGGTCCCAGAGACCGAAATCCGACATGTCGTCGATCTGTTTGGCCTTGGCCGCATTGATCGCATGAAGGCGATCCAGCGGATACTTCTTGGAGATGTCGACGGCGAAATAGCGGTCCAGCAACTGGTCCTTACCCACCCCGTCCGCGACCAGACGCAGCACCAGGTCATCGCAGACCGTGTAGGGGAACAACTGTGTCTTGGTCACCGAGTCCCCAGCGGTGCGTCGCTTCTGGAAGGGAATCATCGGCCAAAGATAGTTCTGCAGCATGGCCGGGTAGCGGATCATGACGGCGTCGGCCGGCAGGTCGTCCTCGGTCAGGCGAAACTCGTCCCAGCCGTGCGTCATCTGCTGGATCACCGCCCGGACACGTGGACGCAGGGCCTCGAAGGCCTCGGTCGGCCGGTGAATGAGGACGACATCGTAGTCGCGACTGATTTCCGGCACCGTCAGCAGGAAGGCGCGGATGGCGCCGCTCTGGCAGTTGCCCAGGCAGGCGACGATGGGTCGCGTGCTGCCTTCGACCACACCCGCGATCATGCGGCCAACTGCGCCTGAACCAGATCCGCCAATTGCCCGACATTCTGGACCAGGAAAGCCTGATCCATCGGCAGTTCGATCGCAAACATGTCTTCCACCCGCATCAGGACCATGGTGTGGGCCAGAGAGTCCCAGCCGACGATGTCGCTGGCGTTGGTGGAGCGATCGATCGTTTTTTCCGGGCAGTTGAAATGGTCGCTGATGACATCTGCCAGCCGCGCCATGATGTCTGGGGTCATGGTCATGCGAAGCCTCCTGACAGGTACCGTTCGCGGTTACGCTTTCGATCGACCTTGCCGCTTGTGGTCTTGATTATTCGACGATCCGAAAAAAGTCGAACATCGGCGGGACGCAGGCCCAAACGGGTGTCCAGCGTCTGGATGATTTGCTTTGAGACGGCGTCCGCCTCGCCTGAAATCTCGGCGACGATCACGAGGCGCTCGCTGCCGGAATCGGCATGATAGACGCCCATGGCGACGACGCGCCCTGGGGCCACGCCAGGCACTGTGGCGGTCAGTTCCTCGATCTGATGCGCGTAGAGATTGCGACCACCGACGATGATCCTGTCGTCCAAGCGACCGCAGACGAAGAGTTCGCCCGCATCCATGAACCCGATGTCGCCTGTCCGGTACCAGTCCCCCGTCCTGGCCATGGCGGTGCGTTCGGGCGCACGGAAATAGCCGTCGAACAGGAAATCGGCCGCCACCTCGATCTCTCCGTACACGCCGTCCCGGTCTTCTGCGCCGCCGATGCGGACCTGGCATCCGGCGATCGGCGCTCCGCAGCCGAGGACGGCCGTAGCAGCCTCGTCGGCCGAACCGGAGGCGACCGCGGCGCCGATCTCGCCGAATCCGGCCGTCGCGACATGGCGCGTCGTCACAGCCTGTCCCGGCGCGCTCTGGGTGACGGCGAAGACGGTTTCCGCCATCGCATAGCAGCAGGTAAGGCTTCCGGCGGTAACCCCGTGGTCGCCGTAACGCGCCAGGAAGGCGGCGAAGGCTTCGGGTTTGCACGGCTCGGAACAGTTCACCCAGGCCGCGACGCTGCCCAGGTCCCAGATTCGATCGGTGCGGCGAACCGCGCGCTCGAGATGCCGGAAGGCGAAATTGGGAAGCCAGACATGCGTGGCGCGCCGCTGCTCGATTACCTCGAGCAGGGATTGGGGATTGGCCGTCCAGTAGAAGGGGTCGATGTAGTCGATCTGGGCTCCGAAGGTCAGCGGCAGCAGCAGGCAGGCGATCAGCCCCATGTCGTGATACAGCGGCAACCAGGACGCCACGACGCTTTCTGAGTCGAAGGCGACGGCCTGGGCATAGGCTTGAAGTTGGATGTCGATGGCGCTGTAGGTGAGCTGCACGCCCTTCTTCAGGCCGGTCGTTCCCGAACTGTGCTGCAGGAGGGCGATATCCGACGCTGCCGGCCGGGACGGCGGATCACCGGCGGCCAGGTGGTCGATGTCCTCGCTGGCGACGAGCGTCAGCCGGGAAGCCGGGCACTCGCGACGGATGGCCTCGAGCGCCGCCTGCGGCGCCAGCACCGCGCCCTCGTTTATGTGGTCGAACAGGGCGGCGTATCCGGCCCAGAAGGTCTGGTCATCGAACCGGGCCGCCGGCAGAGGCATGAAGGATGGGACCAGTCCGGCGCGCATCGCTGCAATGAAGCTGATCACCGCATCGGGATCATTGGCGCCGAAGATCAGGACGGGCGCGCCTTCAATGCCCATGGCCCCAAGCCGTTGCGCCCGTTCGCCCGTCCGTGCCCAGAGTTCGCGATAGGTCAGTTCGGCGCCGGTCCGGCTCCAGCGCAGGGCGACATGGGCTGATCGCTCACGCGCATGTCGCTCCAGATGTTCGAGAAACATTCAGGCGTGCGTCCGGCGGAAGGATGCTTCGGCGCAGCCTCGAGCCCGAGACGAATTCGAAATTGTAGCTTGCGCTTGGTGGGGCATCATAACTAGTGGGGTCGAGTTGGTGGTCACAGGACGGGTATGGCGCGATTGTTGTCGGCACGAAAGAAGATCGTCGCAATTGGTGATTTTCTCGCCCGCAATCCGGTCCTGCGCGCCGTTGGACGGCGGTCGCGGCTGTTGTCCTTCCTGGATGGGGGTATGCGGTTCAGCGGCGCCGGCGCGAACGCGCCCTGGCCTGCGCTGGTCCTCGGCGCGCCGCGCGAGGAACATGAGGCCATCGACCGCGCCTTTCCCGAGTTCAGAAAATTGTTCGTCGCCAAGCGGGTCAAGCCCGGACGAATCCACGATGAGCTGACTCGGCGACCCGGCACTGCGCTTATGGCCTGGGGGGTCGCCGCTGGGCCGCAACTGGCCAAGCTTCAGTCCCGGGGGATCGACGGCCACCCGGTGGTCTATATCGACCGCGCGCCAGTCGATATCGCCGACCCGGCGGGCGACCTCAGCGGCTATGTGCTGGACTGGACGGGGCTGTATTCCAACTCGCGCCGGGCGAGCGATCTCGAGACCATCCTAAATAATTTCCCCTTCATCGACCATCCCGAGTTGCTGGCCGCCGCCACGACCCTGGTTAGGACCCGGTTCGTGAAGAGCACGCTGAGCGGACCCGTAGTCGTCGTGTGCCAGCATCGGTCCGATCCTCCGGCCCTTTTCGCCGGCGCCACCCATCCGGAGGCGCGGACGCTCGTCGATCTGGCCAGGTCCGAAAACCCCAACAGCGAAATCCGCATCATTCAGGTGTGTCCGGCAGGGAACGCCCAAGTCAAGCATCGCCAAGAGCTGGAAAAACTGGGCGAGATCACGGCGCCGGGCGCCGTCGCCGAGCTTCTGGGTCGGGCGGACCGAGTCTATGTCGCCTCCGCCGACCTGGGCTTCCGGGCCTTGCTGGGCGGCATACCCGTGACCACGGTGGGCGGCCCCTTTTATGCCGGTTGGGGATTGACCGACGACCGGCGTCCCGTGCCGCGGCGCCAGCGTTCGCTCGGTCTGGGGGCGCTGGCCGCAGGGGTTCTGGTGCTCTACGGGCGGTTTCTGCGTTCAGGCGCCCTGGTGTCGCCTGTATCTGAACCCGAGACGGGGCCGAAAAAGTGATGCCGGAAACCCTCTCCATCCGCGACTGGCTCGCCTTCCTGCAGTCCCAGGGGGCCAGTGTCGCCGAGGCTGGGGTCGAGGTCGCTCTGGCGGGACATCGCGCCGTCCTGGATCATGCGCTTCGCTTCGCCGGCCGGGCGGCCGAGGCCGACCGGCTGAGTGCGACAGGGCTCTCTCTCTTCTTGCCGACGGTCGACGTCTCAATTCTGGCCAAGGCCGGGGAAGCCCTCGCGGCCTTCAGAAAGGAACATGGTCCTCGCCAGGACCTGTCCCTGGTGGCCATGCTGGCGGCCGAGGTCGGCGAGGCCGCCATCCTTCTGGAGAACGAGGGCGATCCGGCCGTCTCTGCGGCAGCCCAGGCCGTGGTCGCCCGGTCGGAGCGAATGCTGGACATGGTCATTGTCCGCATCGAACTTCTTCTGGCCAAGATCGAACCCTTCAGCAGCCGGTTCGCCGACATGGATTCGGAGAGGGGACGGTTTCTGGTCTCCCTGGCCGAGACATGGCGCTCGGATCTGGACGATCTGCGCAGGCTGCGAGTCCCCGGATCGACCCTGACCGGGATTCGGCTGGAGGCCCTGATTTCGTCACAGCCGGCGGTCGCCCGCCTGTTCAGCCAGGGCGCGCTCACCGACGGGGGGCAGCAGGGGCTGCTGGCGCAGATCGAGCGGCTTGTCGAAGAGCACGACCGCCCCGCTTTCGTCAGCGGTTCGTCTGGCAAGCCCGTATTGGGCAAACGGTCCACAGCGGGTCTCAACAATGCATTCACCCAGCTGCATCTGACGGCCAAGAAGCTGCGGCAGCTGCCGCCAGAGACCGAGGCGGAGGTCGTCGAACCCCTGCTGGACGCCCTGCTCAAGATTCTGGACGGTGCCCAGCTTCAGGCTGAAAACACGCTGTCGATGCTGTCGCCCATTCTCGAGCGGTACGAGAACCCGGAGTCCGAAAGGGCCGTATTTTTTGGCGGGCTGTTGCGGGAATGGACGGCGGATGTCGAAGGCCTGAGGAACCGCCGGACCGCCCTGGCCACCCTGGCGTTCGGCGAAGCCTATCTTTCCGAGCTTGCCGAGACGGAAACCCTGCTCAGCCAGATCAATCGCAACGGCCTGATCAGCGAGGAGGGGCTGCAACTGCGGCTTCGGCAAGCGACGTCCCTGCTCGAGCATCAGGATCAGCCCGTCATCAAGGGCGGGCCTGTCAACAAGGCGATCGCGTTCGACGCCATCGTCGACTTCTGGAACCCCCAGGCCGCTGACAAGGCGCAGGGCGCCCGTCGCTATCTGAAGGATAGCGGCCATGATCGGCCGACCTTCCTGATGGACCCGCCGGGGCGGGGCAAGCGCCCGCCGGAAATCTATGATCCGGCTGGCCTGGCCCGGGACATTCGCTGGCTCGTCCGGTCCGACAGAACGGAAGAGGCGAAGGCGGTGCTGGGGCCCACGCTGCGCAGGCTGCGTGTGGTGGACCGGGGCGACCTGACCTGGCTGGCTGCGGCGGCCGCGCTGGGCGACGCCCTGACGACGACGGAGCTGGTGCTCGAAAACCTCGTGGCGGCCAACAGGGCGACCGGATCCATGGATCGCCGGATCGACCGGCTGGGTCTGATCATCGCGCGGTGTGATGACGCCAAATTGCCCGCCATCCTGATCGAACGCGGCGCCGAGAAGGGGGACCGCGCCTGTTCGGCCGCTCTGCTTCTGGCCATGATGGGTCGATCCAACAAGCGGATATCCCTGGCGGGAAGCACGGACAGCCACAAGGGAGACGTGTTCTTCCGCCTGGCGCGCGCCCATGTCTCGGATTCGGCGCCGTCGAAGTCGTCTCGCGTCGGGGCGACGGATGTGGCGACAGGACGGTGGCTGGCGGCCTTGCCCGGCTTGGCCGAAACAGATGTGATCCAGCTGGAGTGGGGTCTTGCCGAGGCGGGACGCGGATCGGCTGTTTACAAGATTGCGGCGCTTGCCGCCGCTTCGATCGAGGCGTCCGCGGGCAGATGCGCCATACCCCTGGCCCCCGCCCTGCGCGGCCCTGTCCTCGCCCGCGCGCTGCGCGAGCCGCTCCAGGCGTTCGATAAGGCCTTCCGCGCGCCCTCATCCAGGCTCTCGCCCTTGATCGGGCTCGGGATCGACCGGTTGGACGACGTCCTGGCCTTGCCGCTGTGCAAGGGTTCGGCTCCATCATTCGTGGGTGTCGGAGCCTCGGCGGCGCGTGTCGCCCGTCTTCGGCTGGCGCTGGCCGGCGAGGAGCCGATTTCGATCACGCTCGGACGGCGTCGCCAGGACCACGTGGCGGCCAGCTACGAATATTTCCTCGCCGGCCTGGGAAGCGAACCTTGCGGCGAAGGGGATCCGGGGACCAGCCATCTCGATTTCGATGGCCGCTGGGCCGCCCAGATCGCCCAGGTCGCGGCCGGCGCCGCCGTGACGCCCCTGGCCGCCGGACCTCGGCGAGCCGCCCTGCGTTGGGCTGTGACGAGCCTCGCCACCCGGATGATCATCGAGGCGCAGACGACCTGGCTTCGGCATTCGGCGGCCGGCGAAGGGCTTCGCGCAGTCGCCTGACGACCACAGTCGCCGGCGCCCGATTAGTCTTGGGCGGCCTGGACACAGGCGCGGTTTTCAAGCCCGGTTGATCGACGGGGCGGGCGGTGCCGCATCCGAGCTGGTCAGGCCGTCAGCACGACCCGGCCAAGTTCGTCGCTCGCGCGTTGCAGGTCGGCGGGGCGACCGACGTCGATCCAGTAGCCGTCGTACTCATAGGCGCGAACCCGGTAGCCCGCAGCCTTGGCGCGGTCCATCAACTGGGGCATGTCGATCCGCTCGCCCGACCCGATCAGCGCCAGGATGTCGGGATTGATGACATAGGTTCCAGCGGCCACGCGGTACGAGAAGACCGGCTTTTCCGTCACGGAGGTGATATGCCCCTCATGGTCGACGGCGATGACGCCGAAGGGCACGCTGACCTCGTGCGGGACGGTGACGATCGTCATGTCGGCCTTGCTGCGCTCATGCATCGTCAGAAGGGCGACATAGTCAATGTTGGTCAGAATGTCGGCGTTGCACACCAGGATCGGCTCCTGACCGACCGACCCCACCAGGCCCAGGCCACCGGCGGTGCCCAGGGGCGACGCTTCGTGCGCGTAGCGAATTTGGACGCCCCAGCTGGATCCGTCACCACAGTGGGCGCGGATTTTCTCGGGAAGGTAGTGGGTCGTCAGCACATAGGAGTGCAGGC
>Ga0307414_10000366_pt1 | contig 24760 bp, 18 predicted proteins | sample DK1Ometagenome_FD_203804 | JGI IMG/M metagenome (GOLD analysis project Ga0307414, IMG submission 203804) | Maize rhizosphere microbial communities from greenhouse at UC Davis, California, United States - DK15-O-3 | ecosystem: Host-associated > Plants > Roots > Rhizosphere > Soil | place: USA... | reverse complement strand
GAATTGTAAAGAAGGTAGAATCTATTTGGTTGGAAATACTGTTTATTTTTATCTGAAGATTATCCAGATATTCATGTAGTCCAAAATTGATGATCTCTCCTACTTCGGAAAACTCAAGTTTGGAGCGAAGTTCTCCCAGTAACTTTTCTGCAGCATTGTTATAGCCTCCGCCCAGGTTTCCTGAAATGCTATGAAGACACTTTTCAGCCTCTTTCAAACAGAAATAGATCGATCGCGGAAAGTATTTGTTTAGCACCAAGAATTCAACGACACAAGAAGGATCAATATTTCCATAGACCCGCTTGTACGTATTAAAAGCAGTGACTGACTTCAACAAGGCCATCCAGTGTAAGAAATCCAAAGGTGATCCCACTTCCTGATCTGTGGGTAATAAGATGTGGTATTTCACATCCAGCACACGGGAAGTCTTATCTGCCCGCTCAAGATACTGCCCTAGTTGCCGGAAATACCACCCTTCTACCCGGGCAACACTACTATCTGCTATGCCATAAATAAGCAGTATCTGGTTTTTTACTTTCTCAAAAAATGGCCTCGGATCTTCCTTCTTCCATACCTTCTTCTCTAATCCATTCTGCATCATGTGAAAAAGTTCATTGGCTTTCTCCCAAGTTTCTTTGCTCAGATTTTCACGGATAATCCTGGCATTTTCCCTGGCATTTTTTATGGCCGACATCATTGAATTTGGATTTTCGGGATCAAATGCCAGAAAGTATAGCACCTGATTTCGGTCAAAATCTGAATACTTTGAGTTGTACAACTCCAAATCACCTGTTGCGGCTATTAAAGGCTGCCATTGCTCCTTCAGGTCACCGGGCAAATCCTGCATTAGATTAAAATTCACGTCAATAAATCTGGCATAATTCTCTGCTCTTTCTAAATATCTTCCTAACCAGTATATGCTGTTAGCTACTCTACTTAACATAGTATTCTTATTTTTAATTATATAAAACCCAAGTATCCTTACTTCCTCCTCCCTGAGAGCTGTTCACTACGAGGGATCCTTTTTTCAGTGCAACCCGGGTCAATGCTCCTGGTATTACTTCTATCTCGGATCCATGAAGTATATATGGTCTCAGATCCACATGTCTCCCCCCGATACCTTCTTCTGTCAAAGTGGGCACGGTTGAAAGTGATAAAGTAGGCTGCGCAATGTAATTGGTTGGATTGTTTCTGATTAATTCCCGGAATTTTTCATGCTCTTCAGGAGTCGCTTTAGGGCCAATAAGCATCCCGTATCCACCTGCGGCATTCGTTTCTTTGACCACCAGATCCGCAATATTTTCCAATACATAGTTCCGATCATCTTCGGCTCTGCACAGATAAGTAGGCACATTATTTAAAATCGGTTCCTCATTAAGGTAATACTTAATGATTTTAGGTACATAAGCATATACAGCTTTATCATCTGCAACACCGGTACCCGGAGCATTTGCCATGGCTATGTTTCCTGCTTTATAGGCGTCAAACAATCCCGGCACCCCCAACATAGAGTTAGGATTAAAGGTAAGCGGATCAATAAAAGTGTCATCTATCCGTCTGTACAGAACATCAATCTGCTCCAGTCCATTGGTAGTTTGCATATATACTTTCTTGTTTTCCACAATCAGATCCACCCCATTGACCAATTCTACTCCCATCTGCAGTGCAAGATAAGAATGCTCATAATAAGCTGAATTGTATATGCCCGGCGTAAGCACCCCAACTACAGGTTTTGGTTTATCTGATAGATGCTGCAGCATTTTAAGCAGTCTCGCAGGATAATTAGATACAGGCATTACACCTTTCTGATTAAACATCGTCGGGTAGACACGCTTGATAATCTCCCGGCTCTCTAACATGTAAGAGACTCCTGATGGACAGCGTAAGTTATCTTCTAAAATATAATACTCACCGTCTTTGTTCTTTACCAAGTCAGTTCCAGTAATATGGCACCAAATTCCTTTGGGAGGAGTCAGGCCTATACATGGCTTTAGATAATCCTTGCTTCCTAGAATTAACTCAGACGGCACTATCCCATCATTAAGAATATTTCGTTCATTGTAAATATCCTGAAGAAACATATTTAATGCCTTGGTACGTTGCTTTAATCCAGAATCCAAAATTTGCCATTCTGAGTTGGGGATTATTCTTGGTATGATATCTAAATGAAGAATTTTCTCCAAACCTTGGTTATCATGATAAACATTAAATGTCATCCCCATCGCACGTTGAGTTTGATTTGCAGAAAATTGCAACTGATTCATTTTTTTTAAACTGGTTTTCTTTAGATTTTGGAAAAATTCAGCGTAATGCTCCCGAACCTGACCACTACCAGTGATCATTTCATCATAATGTTCTCCCGCATTGTATCCTTCTGTTTTCATAGATATTTTTTTAATAGAGCTTCAATAATATAAAATGAAAAAGTAAGAATTTCAAAAATATTCGTAATTTTCTTGCTGATTATTCACAAAAACAAGAATTACCTACGCAAATTTTCAATAAAATAAGACATTTATTAATAATATGCAAATTGAATAATCCTTTAATTAATTGATCAGCTACTTATTTGAGAAAGTGCGTAGGTATAATCTAGGATTACTATTCAAGGACACTGTAATTATAATTAACACAAAAATTTGATCTTGCTGAACAACTAATATTTGCTTTATAATTTACTCTTACACAGTAATGAACAAGTATATAATTGCTCTATTAGTTTAGCGGGTAATCTACATTCAAGTTTAAAATGAATATTTTCGCCTCATGGTAAAAAGACTCTTAAAGATTCAAGACAAGTCATTAGTGAAGCGGATCATTGTACTCAGGCAGGTAAAAGATGCCATTTTCATTGCCATTGGTGTGTTTATGGCAAGCATAGGTCTGAAAGGATTTCTTCTTCCAAATGGTTTCTTTGACGGTGGGGCTATGGGAATGTCGCTCCTTTTAGAAATGCTTACACCTATAAACCTTTCAATATTGATTGTACTGGTGAACATGCCCTTCATCATTATAGGAGCAAAACAGGTATCCGTACCTTTTGCGATAAAAAGCGCAATCGCGATTTTCGCATTGGCCTTCTTGGTCCATTACATAGAATTTCCTGCTATCACTGCAGACAAACTGCTAATTGCTGTTTTTGGGGGATTTTTCTTGGGCAGTGGAATCGGCTTTGCTATTCGAGGAGGTGCTGTGATAGATGGAACGGAAGTGTTGGCCATCTCTGTCAGTAGAAAATCGAGTCTCACAGTTGGCGATTTCATCACCATCTTCAATGTATGCTTATTCTTGGTGGCAGCTATTTTTGTTGATATAGAAACAGCTATGTATTCCATGTTGACTTATTTTTCTGCATCCAAAACCGTCGACTTCATTATCAATGGTGTAGAAGAATACCTTGGTGTGATGATCATGTCACAGCAAGCTGATACTATCAAGCAGATGATTTCTTATGATCTAGGAAGAGGTGTAACTGTGTTGAAATCAGACGGTGGATATGCCGAAGAAGGCATGGAAAAACCGGACCGTAAAGTCCTTTTCTGTGTGATCACACGATTGGAAGTAACCAAAATGCTGGTTGAAATCGAAAAAATTGATGCAAAAGCATTTGTGATCCAATACCCTATTAAGGATACCAAAGGGGGCATGATTAAGAAGAGACCGCTGCATTAGAATTTATAGAGACAGGAACCCAGAGACAAGAATCACGAATCCAATTGGATGCTGGGTGTTAGAATAGGATAGTCGCAGTGATCAGTGTTCAGTTGGCAAAAACCAGCGCTGATCAAGGGTTAGAGCCCTGTCCTCTTCATAGAACACAGCGGATCAACAGGAAAAGTAGAGGGGCGTAGCCCTGAAACCTCCCTGTGGCAGGTATAAAAGGTAGACTATAATTTTCGTTCCGATCTAACGCCTACGGCATAAAGATCGAAAACACTGGTTCTTGATGCTTATCTCCCTTATTCCTTCTTGTAAAACACCCTGTCTCCCGACAGGCAGGTGGGACTGATTGGTCCCCTTGCCTAGTCCCAACCTCCCACTTCTATCTTCCGTCTCCAGTCTCCAGTCTTCTCATCCACATCGCTCATCCAACACCCAACATCAAGCACCGTACATCCCACATCCAACCTCTCACTTATTATGAAATCGTCGATCCACTTGCTGTACCTTCATGCGGGATCAGCAGCTTCAGCTTTCCATCTTTATCTTCTGCCATCAGGATCATCCCTTCAGAATCTATCCCCATCATTTTTCTTGGAGCCAAGTTAATTAACATCGTTACTTGTTTCCCGATTAGATACTCGGGTTCAAAATGCTCCGCTACTCCACTCAACACAGTTCGCTGTCCTAATCCAATATCCACTTTCAATTTGAGCAGCTTCTTGGACTTTGGCATTTTCTCCGCTTCCAAAATTGTCACTACCCGCATATCGAGCTTTGCAAAATCATCATATGTGATAATATCCTTCATAGCCGTAACGGGCGCGTTCTCTGCATTATTCATCTTCTTGGCATCTAATAGTTTTTGTACTTGCTTCTCAACAGTTTCATCCTCAATTTTCTCAAATAACAAACCCATTTCACCTAAAGCATGTCCTGCTTTAAGCAATTCAGCTTGTCCACTCTGATTCCACTCACGCTCTTTTAATCCAAACATATCAAATAGCTTCTCTGCTGTAAACGGCAAGAATGGCTCTGAAACAATGGCAAGATTGGCAGCAATATTCAATGCAATATTCAAGATCGTTGCGGTACGTGCCTCATCTGTCTTAATCACCTTCCAAGGTTCAGTATCGGCGAGATATTTATTACCCAAGCGGGCAAGATCCATCACCAGCCCAAGTGCTTCACGGAAACGATAACGCTCTAAAGAATCGGCAATTTTTTCCGGAAATTCAGCCAATGCCGCTAATACTTCCTCATCATATCCTGTAAGCTCGCCACGAAGAGGAATCACTCCTTTGTAATATTTATCCGTCAATACAACTGCCCGATTTACAAAATTACCGTAGATAGCCACCAGCTCAGAGTTATTTCTCGTCTGAAAGTCTTTCCAGGTGAAGTCATTATCTTTGGTTTCGGGAGCATTCGCAGTCAATACATATCGCAGCACATCTTGTTTGCCCGGAAATTCCTCCAAGTATTCATGCAACCACACAGCCCAGTTTCTTGAAGTAGAAATCTTGTCCCCTTCCAGGTTCAAAAACTCATTTGCAGGTACATTATCGGGAAGAATATATTCCCCGTGAGTCTTCAGGATCGCCGGAAAAATAATACAATGAAATACAATGTTATCTTTTCCAATGAAGTGTACCAACTTGGTATCCTGATCTTTCCAGTACGGCTCCCAATCTATTCCTTTCTCAGCAGCCCATTCTTTAGTAGATGAAATATATCCTATCGGCGCGTCAAACCACACATAAAGTACTTTTCCTTCAGCATCTTGAAGCGGCACCTTTATTCCCCAGTCCAAATCCCGGGTCATGGATCTTGCCTGTAAGCCTTCACCCGCCTCCAGCCAGGAACGGCATTGTCCAAGAACGTTGTTTTTCCAATCCCCAGCATGATCCTCAAGAATCCATTTCTTCAAAAAATTCTGATAACGGGCCAGATCAAGGAACCAGTGCTTGGTTTCTTTTAAAACAGGAGTTCTTCCACTGAGTTTGGATTTGGGATTGATCAGTTCGGTAGGACTTAGCGAGCTTCCACACTTTTCACACTGATCGCCATAAGCATTTGGATTCCCGCATTTTGGGCATGTTCCTTCGATGTATCTATCCGCCAAAAACTGGCCTGCTTCCTCATCATAATATTGGGCCGTACTTTGCTCGAGAAACTCCCCTTTTCCATACAGATCTTTAAAAAATCCCTGCGCCGTCTCATGATGAATTGGAGCTGAAGTGCGGGAATAATGATCAAAGCTGATCCCAAATTCCTGGAAGCTTCCTTTCATGATTTCATGGTAGTGATCCACGATTTCCTGAGGGGTCTTCCCCTCTTTTTTTGCCTTGATCGTAATCGCTACCCCATGTTCGTCACTTCCACAAATATAAGCGACATCTTTGCCCTGACTCCGTAGATAGCGCACATAGATGTCTGAAGGAATATAGCATCCGGCCAGGTGACCAATATGGAGCGGTCCATTGGCATAGGGTAATGCAGAGGTGATTGTATATCTTTTAAAATTCTTATTGCTCATGATTAATCTAAGATTCGAGATAATATTGCCCAACTTACAAGCATGCAAATAAATTCATAATTAACTGAAAGTGATTATTATATCCTATTAAACGTTAAAAAACCTTGATGTACCAGTTGGCCTGCCTTTCGGTAGGCACCAATACCTACATTCTTCACCTTATTCAGAACAAAACCATCACACTTTCGCCCAATTATGGAGATTTAAACAAACTGTAAGCGCTGGATCAGGACGCAAAGATAGGAAAAACGGCCAAAGCAGGACTTAAGCATTTGCAAATTCGTTACGCGCTTCATCGGACAAAATGCCGTTATAAATGATGGTGATCACCTGGTCATAAATATCCGAAGGGGAAAGTTGCATCCCTTGTTGAATTGCCGTGGGAAACTGATTGATAAACGAGGGATCAATAAGAGACTGAATAGCAGCAGAATAAAGCAGCACAACTAAATTAAGGTTGACTGAACTATTTACCAAATCTTCCTGAACACCCTGTTTCAACAACTTAGCAAATCGATCATAAGCAGACTCATTGATGTAGTGTGCTAGGTCCGCCCACAGATCAGGGGCGTATTCTTTTATTTCTTCAAAAAGCGCTGGATTAATCGGGCCGAGCATCGAAGCCATGACGGCCATCGTTGATTTCAACTTGAGTGGAAAAGAGATGTATTTATTGGCTACAATTGCCTCCATTTTGGCTGTCAGCCTAACTTTTAAAACTTCAAAAGCAGCTGACAATAAATCAAGTTTTCCCGGATAGTATTTATATAGGGTCTTCTTACTGATGCCCAAATGTTTGGCAATATCTTCCATGGTAGTTTGACGGTAGCCTTTCTCCACAAAAAACTTGTAAGCTGCCTCCAGGATTTTATTCTCAATACTTACTTTATTAGGCATAGGTTGGTTTAGAATCAATCGCAAAGGTTTAAAATATTGCAAGAATAACCTGAGCGAAGTTCAATAACCTTTGAGGCCTTTTCTTCACCTCAAAGGTTTTAACTAGATAGGTGTAACAAAACCAAGACCTTCGAAAAATTCTAATCCCAAAGGACAACATACGAGGCATCTTCACGACTGCAAATCGTTTTACTTGAATTACAGGTTTTTAAAATTATAATCTGTTTGTGGTGGCGTAGATCAATTCGAGCCAGATTATGATTAAAAAAATGAAATTACAAAATCATTTTACTTACATTTGTATCCAACTGGATACAGATAATATGTTTTACATTGAGAGATCTTCAGAATTTGATAGATGGTTAAGAAAACTGAAAGATCTTAAAGCTAAAGCAAAAGTTCTATTTCGGATTCAGAAACTAGAAACCGATGAACACGTTGGAGATTTTAAATTTGTAGGAGATGGAATTTGCGAGATGCGGATAAATTTCGGAAGTGGATATCGAATATATTTCAAGGAAACAGAAGGTAAAATTATCCTTCTGCTGATTGGAGGTGATAAATCTTCTCAGCAAAAAGATATTCAGAAAGCAAAACAAATCTGGAATAAATTAAAAGAATAGCAATATGAATACCTTAAAATTTGACATCGCTGATTATTTGGACAACAAAGAAATGATAACCGAATTCCTCAATACAGTTTTGGAAGATGGAGATGAATCTGACGTCATTAACGCTATTGGTCATGTAGCCAAAGCAATAGGAATGACGAAAATCGCCGAAGAAACTGGCCTGAGCAGACCAAGTTTATATAAAGCATTATCTGAAGGCGCAAAGCCACAATTTGCCACCATCATGAAAGTTCTCAAGGCAATAGGTGGAAATCTGAAAGTGAGCCCATTACAACAATAAAACTACCCGTTTCTGGTCTGTGATGACACAGACCATGGTGAATTACCTTTGAGGCATCATCACGACGACAACGGAGGAGAGGTTTCCTCGAAGGTTTGAATAGTGTATGATCTGTGATGATACATACCGCGGAATAAAAAAATTAGCTTACGATTTATCTGCAGCAAGGGCATTCCCTACTTTTTGATTTAACCCCCTTGTAAGCACGAACATCACAACCAGAAAAAATCCCAGAAACAACAACAGAGAAGAATATCCGGCAAATGTGGAAATTTTGCCAAAAAGAAACGGCATAATGGTCATCCCGACATAAGCACTTGCCATTTGCATTCCCATGATTTTTTGAGAATATCTCTTATCAAAATTCACAGGCGTTTCATGTAAAAGGCTGGGAAATATAGGGGCACAACCTAGACCAACTAATAAAAATCCAGGAAAAATCATTGCGTTAACTGGTATGAACAGACAAATTAAGCCTATCCCAATGACTCCCTGCCCCAGATATACCAGCTGGCGGTTAGTGAAATAGCTGGTCATAAAACCTGACAGAAATCTCCCTGCTGTAATGCCGATATAATAAAAAGAAACCAGTCTGGCGGCATCTTCTACTTCAAATCCTCTTTCAAACACCAAATAACTCGCACCCCAAAGACCAAAAGTAACCTCAATTGTGCAATAGGAAAAGAAAATCAGCAGTGCATTTTTTAGTCCTGGAATTGTTTTCAGCAGCGAAAAGAGATTTTTTGACCTGTCATGTTCATCTGTGTCTTCCAACTTGGATTTTGTATTCCAAAGAGGAAGCGAAATCAGTAAGATTGCGACCAGACCGATCTGTAACCAGGCAATCGTATGATACCCTTCAGACCATTCCATTCCTTTAGCAAGATAGCTGGCCATGATGATTGGGCCAATTGCCGCTCCAACACCCCAAAAAGAATGGAGCCAGTTCATGTGTTTAGCCTGATAATGGATAGCTACATAGTTATTTAGTGCGGAATCAACACTTCCAGCGCCCAATCCCAGCGGCACAGCCAAAAGGCAGAGATACAGGAAGTGGTGGGAATAGGAAAACCCCAGGAGCGCCAAGGCAGTAAAGAGAACACTGATAATGGTCACTTTCCCTTCTCCAAACTTTTGTATAAATGTACCACTTAGCAGACTTGAGACGACCGTTCCTGCTGCTATGATCATAGCGATAATGCCTGCATAATCCACTGGCACATTCAGATCTTCAAACATCGTCGGCCAGGCAGAGCCTAGGAGAGCGTCAGGAAGTCCCAGGCTAATAAATGCCAGATAAATTATAATGAGAAGAAATAACTTTTTCAATGTGTCAAATTAATTAGTCCTCAAGAAAATCAATAATGTAGATTAATCCTACCGCTGATTTAGTATCCTGAGTTCGACATAAGATAAGCTACAAATACGATCCTCATCCGACCCTAAATGTCTAAAAAAGGCTACACCGATTGCTCCTTCCCTATTCAAAGCGTATTTTTACAAGCCTTAATTTTTATTACAGCCCATGGATCCACAGGAAGCAGAAAAGCGAATAGCCGAACTCACCCAAGAAATCAATTACCACAACAATCTTTACTATCAGGAAAGCAATCCCGAAATCTCTGATTATGAGTTTGATCAATTGCTGGAAGAGCTGATCGAATTGGAAACCTCATTTCCTAATTTGCTCGATCCTGATAGTCCCAGCCAGCGGGTCGGTGGCACAATTACTAAGGAATTTCAGACTGTGGAACATGAAACGCGGATGCTTTCATTGGGCAACACATATTCTGTGGAAGAATTAGTGGCTTTTGATGAGCGGGTGATCCGTGGATTAGGTCATTCAAATTTTGAGTATTTCTGCGAAATGAAGTTCGATGGGGTTGCGATCAGCTTAGTGTATGAAAACGGCCGCTTGGTAAGAGCTGTCACTCGGGGCGACGGGTACAGAGGTGATGATGTCACCGCCAATGTTCGGACAATACGAAATATACCCCTGGAAGTGAGAGGTGAAAATATCCCTTCAAAATTTGAAGTACGGGGAGAGATTTTTCTGCCCTTAAAGGAATTTCTAAAAATCAATGCTGAACGGGAGGAAGTTGGAGATGCTTTACTTGCAAACCCACGAAATGCAGCTTCTGGAACATTGAAGATGCAGGATTCGTCTGTGGTGGCCAAGCGGAGATTAAACTGCTATTTCTATCAGCTGTTGGGAAATGATATTCAGGTAAACACACATGCCGAAGCAATAGCCTTATTGGAAAAGTGGAGTTTCAACGTCTCTCCTACGTACAGAAAAGTTAGTGACATTCAAGAAGTCATTCAATACATTGAAGACTGGAAAGACAAACGTTTTACGTTACCAGTGGACACGGATGGCGTCGTATTGAAAGTTAATAATTACGATCAGCGGGAAGAACTGGGCTTTACTGCCAAAAATCCGCGTTGGGCAATCGCCTATAAATACAAAGCTGAAAGTGCAGAGACAGAATTACTTTCGGTCACCTATCAGGTGGGCCGGACCGGCGCCATCACTCCCGTGGCAAATCTATCTCCGGTAAACCTTGCAGGAACTACTGTGAAGCGGGCTTCTCTTCATAATGCCAATGAAATAGAACGTTTGGATCTCCATGAAGGTGATTTTGTCTTTGTGGAAAAAGGAGGGGAAATCATTCCAAAAATCACGGCTGTAAATCCTGATAGACGCAATCCGGAAGCAAAGCCAGTTGCATACATTACTCATTGTCCAGAATGCGGAACGGAACTCGAGCGAAAGGAAAGTGAAGCCAAACATTATTGTCCCAATGCAGAATCCTGTCCTCCCCAAGTGCTCGGCAGAATAGAGCATTTTGTACACAAGCGTGCAATGGATATTGATTCCATGGGCACAGAACGTATCCGCGCACTGATCGATCAAGGCTTCATCTCCAATTTTGCAGACATCTATGAGTTAGAAGACCGAAAAATTGAGCTTCTGGGTCTGGAAATGTCACAGGATCAATATGAAACAGAAGGTGAAGGCCTGCTGTACATCAAGCTGGAAAAAGCACTTTTTGCGCTGACTGAGCAGATCTCTTTTAAACAAATTCAAGACTTTCTCAGTGATCACACAGCGATTCCACTCGCAGAGACACTGAAAGCATTTCAGGAGCAACTACGGAAATGGAAGAAAAAAGTCCCTTCCAATACCGCCATGATCGATTACTTAATCTCAAATCTTGCTGATCATAACTTGCCCAAATTAGAAGATTATGTACCTGTGGCCGTAGTCTTGGATCTTTTCCTGAGCAGGAAAGTAGACTTCAATCAAGTTCTTGAACTCAGTAAAAAAGAGGGCACTGTACATGGCATCCTCCTAAAACTTAACCTTGATCTGAGTCAGGAACTAACAGAGCGGATTAAGAAGCTTAAAGCAAACACATTTCAGGAAGGAGTCATCAAAAACATGATGCAGGGTATAGCCTCTTCTAAGAATCAACCCTTTGAAAAAGTGCTATTTGCTTTAGGAATCCGGAATATTGGCGAAAATACTGCACAACTATTAGCAAGGCACTTTGGAACGATTGAAAAGCTTGAAGCTGCTACTTCCGAAGAGTTGCTCGACATCAATGGAGTAGGTGAAACATTGGTCAACAGTATTCACGATTTCTTTGGGCAAGCCAAAAACCGGGAAATAATCGCAAGGCTCAAGAACTTTGGGCTGAAATTTGAAATCGATCGCAGCCAATCCGTACAACTTGGAAATGCGCTGACGGGCAAGCGGATTCTAGCCAGCGGAAAGCTGACCCATTTCAAAAGAGATGAGATAAAAGATGCTGTAATCGCACATGGAGGGCAATATATTTCTTCTGTCTCCAAAAATCTTGACTTTATTATCGAAGGAGAAGAGATGGGACCAAGCAAAAAAGAAAAGGCTCAAAAACTCGGCATCCCGTTAATTTCAGAAGACGCATTCTTAAAAATGATCGGAAGCGGGGTTTGAAGTGGGATGTTGGATGCTTGATGCTTGATGTAGGATGATGGGTACAAGTTTGAAATATAAAGGTTGAAGTCTGAATAAAATGACAGAGACCAGCTGATAATTAAGGGGGCGTAGCTCTGTTATTTTAGTAGTAAATATCAATAAAATAGGTAGAGGGGTGTAGCCCTTAAATCTAACAGAAGTACTAGTTGCCAAAATCCTCTCCCTAAAAAACCAACATAGGCCGAGCTTTTTCACAGGGCAGTGGGCTGTCGGCCATGGTCTGTGGACCATTTAACCATGGCCTATTCACCATTTTTTCTCAAAACAGAATGTCAATTCCTATCATCCCATTATCTTTAAGATCTCAAACCTAAATACAATGAACCAACTTAAAGGAACAGGTGTAGCTCTTGTCACCCCATTTCTAGATGATTACGCTATTGATTTCGAAGGTCTAAAACGGCTTGTAGATTATGTAATTGACGGCGGAGTCGACTATTTGGTGGTTTTGGGCACGACTGGAGAGACTGTAACTCTCACTCCTTCTGAAAGAAAACAGGTGCTAAAAGCTTGTTTAGAATATAATGCGGGACGTGTACCTGTAGTCTATGGTATGGGTGGAAATAATACGATGTCAGTATTGAGTGATATAGCCAGTACAGATTTTGAAGGCATTACTGCTATTCTTTCCGTGAGCCCATACTACAATAAGCCCACACAGGCAGGAATAATTGCGCATTATCAAGCTATCGCAGACGTATGTCCTGTACCGGTGATTCTATATAATATCCCGGGGAGGACTATGTCCAACATCACAGCAAAGACTACATTACAACTGGCCTCCCACTCTAATATTATTGGAATGAAAGAAGCCAGTGGAAACTGGGAGCAATGCATGCAGATCGCTGCCAAAATGCCCAAAGATTTTCTGTTAATTTCAGGAGATGATCTGATGACCAAAGCGCTCTACAGTATCGGCGGATCCGGGATTATTTCGGTGATGGCAAATGCGCTGCCCGTTACATTCAAAAAACTCTGTCACGGAACAGCAGAAGAAAGCCTTCAAGCCGCATTCTCGCTTTTGCCGTTGAATGAGTTGATGTATGAAGAAAGTAATCCCGTGGGCATCAAGAACCTGTTGTACCATATGGGAATTTGCCATGACCAGGTAAGGCTTCCTATGCTCCGTGCAAGCCTCGAACTAAACAAAAAGATAAAGTCGGAATTCCAAAAATTGAAATAACATGCAAAATGCCCGTTCAATATCCGAACTCAACAGGCTGATCCAACAGGCGCTGGAGGCGGAAATTGATCCGGTCATTTGGGTGATTGGAGAGATTGCGGATTTCCGTAAAGCACCACAGGGCCACGCTTATTTTGAATTGGTGGAAAAGCAGGGCGCTACTGTTCATGCAAAGATCAAAGCTAATTTATGGTCTTTTACTTACCGGGCTGTAGCTGCACGCTTTGAATCTATCACGGGATCAAGTTTGAAAAACGGGATGAAAGTTTTGGCCCAAGTGGCAGTAACCTTTCATCCGCTTTATGGATTAAGTGTCAACGTTAAAGATATTGACCCTTCTTTTTCGTTGGGTGAGCGTGCGCGTGCAAGACAGGAAACTATTGATCGCCTCACTCAAGAAGGTTTGATCCGGTTGAATGCCCGATACCCCCTACCGCTGGTAGTTCAGAAGATTGCGATCATCAGCAGCCCCACAGCAGCAGGATACGGTGATTTTATCACGCAGTTGAAGAATAACCCATATGGATATCATATTTATCACAAACTATTTCCTGCACCCATGCAGGGCAATGAAGCCGCTAACGGAATTATAGCCAGCTTGGAGCAGATAGAATCCGTTAAGGATGCTTTGGGTATTGAGGCTGTGGTGGTCATCCGGGGAGGCGGCGCACAATTAGATTTAGATTGCTTTGATGATTACCATCTTGCAGCGAAAATTGCGGGCTATAGTTTACCTGTATTTACTGGCATCGGGCATGAACGGGATGAATGTATTGTAGATTTGACGGCGCATACACGCCTCAAAACACCTACAGCTGTGGCCGAATTTCTGCTTAGTGGGTTTCGTGAGTTTGAAGAGAATCTTGGTTTGGCATTGATGCGGTTGGACCGTGCCACAAGGCACCAACTTAAAGAGGGAGAAAACAGACTCCAACAGGTTTCCCATCATATTAAATCAATTTCAGAAAGTAAATTGAAGTTGGAAGCAGAAAAATTAAATTCCAGCTGCTATAAAATAAAGATGTCTGCAAAGAATTTAGTGATACATGGGCACAATCAAGTCAATGTTGTAGAAAAAAGCATATTACGTGGAGTAGAAGCTTTTCTTCAAAGTAAAAAAAATGAACTTACTTCTAAAGAAGCTGTTTTGCACCAACTTAATCCAAGTATCATTCTTGCTAGAGGATATTCAAGAACAGAAGTGAGAAATATGCCCATTGCAATGACTAAGATTCATATTGGAGACCAGCTAATTACACATACATTCAAGCAGAAAATCAGCAGTACAATTACACAAATCGAGGAAAAATGAGTGATTTAAATTATTCTGAAGCAATGGGACGATTAGAAATAATTCTTGCCCAGCTCGAAGAAGGCAAAAAAAGCGTAGATGAACTTTCAGATTTGGTGAAGGAAGCTGCCGAACTGGTTAAAGCTTGTCGTGCTAAAATAAAATCCACTGAAGAGGATATTCAGAAAGCGTTTGATGGAACTTGAAACTAGGTAATTTTTATACTAAAATGATCGGAATTTTAGTTTTACATTTGAACTAATAAGCCTAGTTGGCATATTTGTTGTCCTTTACGCAAATTATGGCTAGAAAAGGAGCCAAATTCCATCAAAGGAACACCCGATCATGCAACGACTTAAAAAACTTCTTGTTCTATTCTTTTTTCTTTCCCTGAGCTTTTATGCATCAGCTCAGAACTTCTACAAAGACAAAACCTCCCGGAATAATATCTTTAGTGTTGGAATAGGTCCTTCCTTTGCTTACATAGACAATGGTGGCCCTTATAGAGATTTTGGTTTCGAAATAAAACCTTCGATAACCCTATCTCTAATTAAGCGGATGACTCCCCGATTTGATTTGCGTGCGAGCGCCGGGGTGCAGTGGATTTCAAGCACGCGAAATGCAGATCCAACTGTTCAGGGCTATTGGTTTGAACAAACGTCCGCTTATACAGCCGTGGGGCAGGCATATTATTTTGATGTCATGCCAAGTGCGAACCTGATCTCGTTCGAAAATCATATGAACCGTAGTAAAGTTAATCTTTATGGTGGGCTAGGGTTAGGAGTGATACATGCCCAAACTGAACAGACTTTCACTTATAGCGAAGACGCCCAGGTATCTAACAGGCAAATCACGACAGGATATGTACCTGTACGTGCGGGACTCAGTTTTACGTTGGGACCTTACTCAGATATAGCTGGGGAAGGGACGATGCTGTTCACATTTACAGACAATCTGGATGGGAACATCGGGTTTAACAAAGTCGGAGACCACCTTGCGCAGGCTCAAATCGTTTATAGAAGATACTTCTTCCCCCGCGTAAGGGAGTAATTATAAGTTGAGAAGATTGGAAGGAGGCAAAGTTGAAAAGATTCTGACGAAGCCTTCCTACGCAGGCAGGCAATCTTCCATACCTGAAAATTTTATTAACCACAGAGGACACAGAGAAATACGCAAAGGCCACAGCATAACTGATTTTTTTAACCACAGAAGGCACAGAAATGGGTCACCAGGCACTCAAACAAAAATACCAGTCAGGAGACTGCATTTTTAGCATCCAAGTCTGAAGGTTCGAACGAACTGCTCGGGAGAATTGAACGAAGTCCTCCAAATTCCTCCTAGAGAACTGAACTAATAAACCATTCGTGGTGACCCGCCTTTGGCTAGGCAGGCACGAACGGTGGCCAAGCAATTTTCCCAAAGCCCCGGGTACCGGTTCATTCAATATTTCAATTATCTAATTCCTTCTAATCCACGCCCCTGCCGTAGGCTGTACTACGGCCTTCAATTTGTAGTGTGCGGTGGGTTGTCGCGGCAGCGGGCCAGCGTTCGGCCTGTGCGGGGGAAGCATTGCTGCGACTGGGCTTTTTGTTACTTTTATGCCAAGAAAAAAGTAAGAGAAAAATCCATCTTCTCGCATCTCAGCAACTCACAGGGAATTGATTTTGACTACGCAATCTCCTATACCTATTCTTTTTTACCACAGAGGATACAAAGGAATACACAAAGGACACCAGTTTCTTAACTCCCGTAAATCGTAAAGCATAATTCGTAAAACCAAAGACGCCCTGTCCCATCGGCACAGCTGGTTGATAATATAAGAATTAGCGATATAGGTAAGGCGTTCCATCGGAACGCATGATAGGTTTTTAGCCACAAAGGACAAAAGCAAAACGCACTTCATTGCGAGAAAAAAATCCATGACCGCAGGGAATTGATTTTGACTACGCAATCTCCTATACCTATTCTTTTTTACCACAGAGGATACAAAGAAATACACAAAGGACACCCGTTTCTTAACTCCCGTAAATCGTAAACCATAATCCTTCAAATCAAAGAAGAGATTGCTTCAGCTTCGTTCCTCAGCTTCGCAATGACGCTGCTGCTTCCAACTTCCTCACCACAATTTTTAATTCTTTCAATCTTCCAATTTATTCAAAAAATCAAACCACCACTTCCAAAAACTTGCGTGGTATCGACATCAAAATATTCTGATAAATTCCCGGAATACGGATCAAGAAGTAGTCCTTATTGCCCTTCTCAATCACTTCACCAGTCATATGCTGTAGTGGTCCAGCAATTACTCTGACTTTTTCACCTGGATCTATTACCGATCCGTCTGTTTCTACCCCTACCCCTGTTTCTACCACTCGCTTGATTATTTCCAGGTCTTCATCACGAACTGTGGCATGTTCCCCCGCAAAGTGTACAAATTTGACAGCTCCGGGTACCTGAAGACATTGCCAAAGTTGATTACGCTGCGTTTTTACAAAGACATAGCCATTGAACATTGCACGCTGAACCTTCTTTTTTCGGTCAGACCACTGACGTAATTCTTCGATCAAGGGAAGGTAAACTTCAAAACCTCCTTCTCTTAGTCTCTCTGCTACTTTTTTCTCTGATCTTGAGGTCGTATACATCACGTACCACTTTAATTCTTCCATCACAGTTCTTTTTTGGGATGGCAAAATTACAAATTCCCTACCTGAAAGGGAAAAATGAAAAAAATAAATCGAAGAATTTATTAAAACAAAAACCTCCGAGATATTATCCCGGAGGTTTTAACAAAAAAAACCACCAACCTTAATCCAATCAAGACTTAAGTTTGCTGATTCTTAAAGAAAGTTTATCAGCTAACAAGTACATGACCGGTACGATGACTAACGTAAGGAACGTAGCAAAGGTTAACCCAAATATTACTGTCCAGGCCATTGGTCCCCAAAAAGCTGCATTATCTCCACCTACGTAAAACTGGGGATCAAATGAACTCAAAAGTGTACCAAAATTAATGTTCATTCCTATCGCCAAAGGCACCAAACCTAGCACTGTAGTAATGGCTGTCAATAGCACTGGACGAAGTCTGGTCTTCCCTGATTCGACGATACTAGCCAGCAATAACGGCAATTCTAATCTGTCTTTTGGTCCCAATCCCAACTCCTCTCGCTTCCTTTCCCGAACTAGATTGGTGTAATCAATAAGTACAATCGCATTGTTTACTACCACTCCAGCCAAGGAAATAATCCCGATCCCTGTCATGATCACAACAAAATCCATATTAAAAATCACCAGTCCCAAGAATACACCAATTGTACTCAACACAACCGACGCCATGATGATAAATGGAGTAGTCACGGAGTTAAATTGAGCCACGATGATCAAGAATATCAATGCCACTGCCACTCCCAAAGCTCCCAATAGGAAGTTCATGGATTTGGCCTGCTCTTCCTGTTCACCAGTGTATTTCACAGAGATCCCGTCAGGCACCTCCCAAGATTGCAGCGCTCGTTGAATTTGGGCATTCACCTCAGTTGGATTGTAACCATCAAGAACATTGGAAAAAACCGTGATGACCTTTTCAAGATCTTTACGCTTCACCGAACCGTATGTGGAACCGTATTTCACGTCAGCTACCGCGGAAATAGGCACTTCCCGTTTTGTACCAAATTTGTCCCTAAAACCTATTTTCTTGTTTATCAGCGTATTGATATCATATCTAAACCCTTCTTTCAACCGGAGCTGTATCGGATAATCATCCTCCCCTTCTTTGTATTTTGAAACCTCTAATCCAAAAAGGGCGGTTCTTAAATCTGTCGCTATCTCTGAAGTGGAAAGGCCAAATCTTCTGGCTTTTTCACGATTAATATCAAGAATCACCTCAGGATTACCCAGCGATAAATCAGACTTTAATTCTTCTATCCCAGCAATATTCTGGTTTACGATGTACTCCCTCGTTCTATTGACAAACTCAATCAATTGCTCATAATCTTCTCCTACAAACTCTAAATTCACAGCCCTACCCGTAGGAGGACCATTACGCTCTTTGTCCACAGTAATCAACACTCCAGGATATTTTTCTACCAGCTTACGGATTTCTTCCATAGCACCATTGGTATTTATCCCTTGTCTATCGATATAATCCACAAAGCCTATAGTGATCTTTGCCTTATGGGGTGTGGGTTGATTACTTGGACCTTCCATAGGATCACCTGTACCCTCTCCTACCTGCGTGATGATGGATTCTAGAATATTCTCATAGTCTCCCAGCGCCTGCATCAACTCATCTTCCATCCCATCCACAAAATCATTGGTCGCTTCAATGTCTGTTCCAATAGGAAATTCAATGAAGACATTGACCAATTGTGGCTGATTATCGGGAAAGAATAGCACTTTAGGTGCTCTAATCGCTAATAAAACCAATGAAAAGAACAAGAGTAGCACTGTACCCCCTACAAAAGCATAAGGTCGTCTGTTCGCTAAAGCGTATTCCAGTATCTCACCATAACCATTCTCCAGCTTCACCAAGAATACCGTTTGGAACCATCGAATAGCTTTTCGTAAAACGAATACATTGAATACTGTCAGCAGACAACTCACTAACATCAACGTGCCAAAAGCTGTAGCACCTACCAGGTAGAAAATAGCTGATAACGTAAGGAAGACTCCTGCAATAATTATTGATCGCTGTTTAGGCTTGTTCCTTGTCACATCCTCCACTTTCATAAACATGGCAGTCAATACCGGGTTGATTACCAATGCCACAAACAGTGAAGAAGAGAGTACGATGATCAGCGTGATCGGAAGGAACTTCATAAACTCTCCTACTATATCTTGCCAGAAAGCGAGCGGGAGAAATGCAGCAAGCGTGGTGGCAGTAGAAGTAATGATCGGCCAGGCTACCTCGCCCACACCTTCCTTCGCAGCTTGTACCGCATCTTTTCCTTCAGACATCAAGCGGTATATATTTTCTACCACCACGATCCCATTATCCACTAGCATACCCAAGGCAAGAATCAGTGAGAAAAGCACCATTAAGTTCAGGGTGATGCCAAAGGCGTTCAATATCAAGAAGGATATGAACATGGAAAGAGGGATCGCAATACCTACGAAAAGCGCATTTCTAAAGCCCAGGAAGAACATCAGAACCAGCACCACGAGGATCACTCCAAAGATGATCGAGTTTTCCAGATCACTGACCTGTAGTCTCGTCGCCTTCGATTGATCATTGGTAATGGTAATTTCAAGATTCTGCGGAAAACGGTTTGCTTTGGTCTTATCAATTATCTCCTTGATTTTGTCCGCTGCATACAGCAAGTTTTCACCACTTCTCTTGACCACGTTGATAGTGACCACAGGAAGATTCTTACTACGGGCATAACTGGTCCGCTCCTTATACGTATCCTTAACTTCTGCCACATCCCGCAAATAGACGATCCGCTGATTGTCCGTTTTGACGATGATTTCCAGTAGCTCCATTGGATCAGAAAATTCTCCGTCCACACGAAGCGTGCGCTGAAACTCCCCTGATCGGATGTTACCTCCAGAGATCGTTACATTTTCTGTTTGCACAGCCTGAGCAATATCACTGAACGTCACCCCAGTGGACTCCATCTTATATGGATCTGCATTGATCTGGATTTCCCGTTCCACAGTACCCGCTAAATCCGCCTTCGAAATCTCCGGAAGTTTTTCAATCTCATCTTCTAAGTACTCCCCAAACTTCTTTAGCTCAGCCTCCGAATAATCACCCGAAATATTCACGTTCATGATCGGGAAATCTGAAGTATTCACCTCCAATACATTAGGATCTTGGTCCAAATCCGTCGGGAGCTCACTTTTGGATTTGTCTACCGCGTCCTTTACATCCTGTATAGCCTTGGAAATTTCTACACCCGGATTAAATTCTACCACAATAGAAGAAAAATCCTGAACAGATGTGGACGTAATGTCTTTCACATCATTTATAGACTTCAACTCCTTCTCTATAGGCCTGGTGATCAGGTTTTCCATATCCACTGGAGAGTTACCCGGATAAGGAGTACCCACATAGACCGTGGGAATTACGATTTCCGGAAAACTTTCCTTCGGCATGTTCCTGTATGCACTTAAGCCCATCACCGTAATGATCAGCGAAAGTATTACCACAGAAGTGGAATTGTCCACAGACATGCTGGACAATCCAAATTCCCGTATTTTGTGTTGCTTTTGAATATCCGACATCTTCTTACTGCTGAGCTATATTCACATTGAAATTATCTCCAACTTCCCGGAATCCCTTATCTACCAATGTCTCCGTTCCCGTAAGGCCTTCTACTATTTCCGTTTCCCGTTCAAATGTTTTCCCTCTTTTGACATAAGTTTTCTTTGCTTTGTCATCTACTACGGTAAACATGTAATCACCTCTGTTATCACTCAAGACCAAATAACTGGGCACTATCACAGCTTCTGGATTTTCATAATCCTGAATCTTCAGTACAGAGATCATATTTGGCTTCACCATTGGAATGTTTGGTAAGAATACCTCTACTTTAAAAGTTCGGTTGTCAGGATTAATTATTGCACCCACTGAGGACACCCTTGTCTTAAATTCTTTTTCTATCGATGGGAAATTGACAGATACCGAATCCCCTTTATTGAGCACACCCACATAACTTTCTGAAATGTCTGCTTCAATAAACAGATCACTTTCTCCGACGAACTGAAACATCGACATGCCCGGCTGTACCAATTCTCCCAATCGCACTTCTATTGATTCGATCGTTCCGGAAAATGGCGCTGATACAGTCGCCTTGTCGAGCTGCGTTCTGGCAGTGGCAAGATTTCGCTCCAAACCTTCTTTTCTGTTTTTCGCTTCCAAATACTGTACTTCAGTACCTATCTGCTGATTCCATAGTCGTTCCTGTTTTTCAAACAAGGTTTGGGCAAGGCTCATTGAATTTTCCAGTTCTTCAATAGTCCGCTGAATAGACTCCGCATCGATACGGGCAAGTACAGTTCCTTTGGTCACGAGCTGGCCTTCGCTTACGGGTACTTCCAGTACACGTCCTGCGGTCTCAGCACTGATCATCACATTCTTTTTGGAAAGCACTGATCCGGTCACTTCGACGTAATGGTCGAATTTCCCTTTCCTTGCCTTCACAGTAGTGATGAGTAACGACTTTTGGTTTTGCTTCGCAAATTCTGGATCCAACTGCATCAACTCAGTCTCCAACTCCTTAATCCGGTTGTCGATCTCATGTGACTCAGCTTTTAACTTATCCAATTCAGCTTTTTTAGCATCCACACCTTCTTCCTTAGCACAGGAAACAGCTACAAAAACCAGTGCAATTAGGGGTAAAAATTTATAGGAAAGTTTCATATATTTTATTCTGTAGGAGTTAAAATTAATTATTGGGAATTGCTGGTTTGTCTAAGCCTTCGTGAATAATGCCAAGGGCCTTTTCCAGATCTACTTTTGAAATGAGCCCATCATATAATGCACTCAGATAGTTAATCTCTGCTTCAATCAAGTCGGAATCTGCTTCCACTACTTCCAGGTTGGAGCCTACCCCTTCATTATACTTGATCTTGGACATGTCATAGACTTCCTGCGCCAGATCCATGCTTTCCCGTTGTACTTTCAGCACTTTTAGGTCATTGGCCAGATTCTGCTTTGCCTGGAAAATCTCCAGTTCAATGTTTTGATCCAAATAGAACTTTTGATTCTCCAGCTGTCTCAGTTGGATTCTGTTCCGCTGTATCCGGGCGCTTTTAGAAAAACCATCGAAAATCGGGATGTTCAGTGTGATGCCCAGCATAGAAGAACTAAACCAGTTGATTTCATCAAAAGTGGTCTGGAAGGTATCTCCGGCCCCTGATCTCATGAAGTTCCCATTGAAATTTAAAGTTGGCATATACTGGGCAGTGTTGTTTTTCAGATCCAGTCCTGTCAGTTCAATATTGGTATTTAATTGATCCATTTCTACACGATGTATTCCTTCCAGAGCAAGTAAATCCATTAATTCCTGTTCAGGATTAAGTTCACGGAGCGTTTCAGTGATCTCAATATCATATCGCTCAGGCATCCCAATCTGGACTTTGAGAAGTTGTTTGGAAATCTCGTAGGCAGTCTTGCTCCGCTCATACTGAGAATAGGTATTATTGCGCTGCACCTTGATCCGGGAGACGTCAATTTTCTCAGCAAATCCAGCTTCTTGCATGGCAGTGGTCTCTTCCAAAAGAGAGTCAATTCTGGCGAGATTGGATTCCGACAGTTTGATCCGCTCTGCATTCACCAGGACACCAAAATAGGCCTTCTTCACATTTTCGATCACATCATTTTCCACTTTGACGCGATCAAACTCAGTCAAGGCCTTGAAAGTTTTGGCTGCTCTCAATCCTATGAAGAACGATCCGTCAAAAATCATCTGACTCACCGTCACGCCAAGGTTGCTGCTATAGGCCACACCAAAACGTATAGGAATGACATCACTTGGATTATTTGGATCACCAAAAGGAGGTTCATTTGGCACAAACATCACCTGAACCAATGGATTGTAATTAAACCCAAAGGAACCGTTGATCTGTGGCAATCCAGCCGCTGTCTCTTCCTTTATAGTGGTTTGCGAGACCATCACCTCCAGTCTGGCATTTTTTGCCTCCACATTGTTTTCCAGAGCATAATCCAGCGTTTCTTTGAGATTGAGCTGTACCATTTCCCTTGGATCCATTTCTTGCGCAATAGCCGCTGACCCTAGCAAACTTATCGCTAGTATAACTAGTATGTATATTTTCGGTTTAAGCATGATGTTATCTAAAAATGTTCTGTTCTCTTTTAAGTAGTAGTGATTATGGAACCTATACCTTGGATTCATTGGTGGAGTCACGCTTTTCGAGATAAGCACTGCGCCCCTTTTCGGTAAAAATTCCATGTAGAAAGTGGTCTAGTATCTGAACCTGTAATTCCAATAAGTTAAAATCATGTTTTCCAAAATTTGCTGGGTTAAAAGCTGAATTAATTTGTTCTATTCTGAGGTAGGCTAAAATCTTAGCATCAATTTCGGGTCGAAAGTACCCCAATTCTTTCCCTCTTTCAAGTACATTGATCAGGTCTGGCAATATTACATTGTCACGAAATGACTCAAAAACTTCCCATGTGTCGGGAAAGTACCGCTGAACCTCCATTATCACCATCGGATTAAGTTTCGAAAGCCGATATCTGATCATCACAGAGGTTCTTACCAGATGATCGATTACTCCATCATCCGAATCCAGGATCTCTTTTAGTTTGGTTTTATCTCCTTTTATAAGCTTGGTAAAGGCTTCACGTACCAGTTCCCGTTTATCCTTAAATTCCAGATAAATTGTTTTCTTAGAAATACCTGCTTGCCGGGCAATATCTTCCATGGTCACCGCCCGTATTCCATAATTGCTGAATTGCTCAAGCGATATCTCTAAAATCTTCTCTCTCATCTACTCTTTAAGGTTAAACAAAGCCTCGCAAAATTACGGAAACTTTTATCCCATCAAAAGTTTCCTGCGTATCAAAAACGAACAATATTCGGTATTAACAAAAAAATAATGCAGAAAAGTGTGCGTAAGTGAACAGTTGTATTGTTTTTTAGAATATAAAATCGGGAAGATGCTGGTCGATAGTTGGGCTGGAAGGGGATAAACAAGTGAAAAAGTTGTAAAGTGGAATAGTTGTAAGGTGAGAAGGCGGATAAAGTTGTAAGGTTGTAAAGTGAGAAGGTTTTATGACTTGGTAAAGTTGTAAGGCCGTGTACAGGTTCCAACTTTCCATTAAGTGATACTTTTTTAACCACAGAGGAAATACGCAAAGGACGCAGGTTGTATGCAGGATCACGCATAGGTCGCCTTATATCGCTAATGCATTACCCAAAGATCAAAGGTACCTGTCCCATCGGGACAACTGGTTGATAGCGTAAGAATTAGTGATTCAGTTGAGGCGTTCCATCGGAACGCATGAAAGTTTTTTACCACAAAGAACCAAAAGAAATACGCACGTCATTGCGAGAAAAAATCCATGACCACGGGGAAGCAATCTCTTACATCCAACCGTTTTTTAACCACGAAGGGCGCGAAGAAAAACGCAAAGGACACCCGTTTCTTAACTCCCGTAACTCTTAATTCGTAAAACAAAGAAGAGATTGCTTCAGCTTCGTTCCTCAGCTTCGCAATGACGCTGCTGTTCGTATTGACGTCATTGCGAGAAAAAAATCCATGACCACAGGGAATTGATTTTGACGAAGCCTGTCT
>Ga0307414_10000365_pt1 | contig 24767 bp, 20 predicted proteins | sample DK1Ometagenome_FD_203804 | JGI IMG/M metagenome (GOLD analysis project Ga0307414, IMG submission 203804) | Maize rhizosphere microbial communities from greenhouse at UC Davis, California, United States - DK15-O-3 | ecosystem: Host-associated > Plants > Roots > Rhizosphere > Soil | place: USA... | reverse complement strand
TGCAGGTTCGTTATCAGCTGGCACTCGAGAAAAACGAGGATCAATATCAACTGCTCGCCAAGCTCGGCGAACGCCTGCGCATTGCCGCCGGCTATTTCCACCAATTGGCAGCGCCGCAATCATCGAATAACGATACCCCGGCGGCAGTTCGCAGCAGGAAGCTGCCTGCGAGCGCCAAGCCCAAACCTGCGAAAAATCGCTCGACTGCCAAGCGACCCAAGGCCAAGACCAAGGTCAAGGCCTGACCGATGTCCAGTGACATTCTGCCCTCCGGTGAATTGCTCAAGAACCTGAACCAGACCCTCCGGGGCGCACTGGAGTTGTTGGGCGAATCCACCGTCACGGGCAAAGGGCTGACTGGCAGCAGCCAGCAGCTGGGGAGCCTGATGGAGCAGTGCCTTGCACTTTGCGCCGAGCGCGAAAGCATCAGGCGCGAGCCGATACGGCTGTTGCATCATTTTTCCTGTACGGGTGGCACGTTGATCAGCAAGTGCGTGGCGGCGATGCCGAACGTGCAGCTTTTCAGCGAAATCGAGCCGTTCAGCACACTTCAAGGGTCAACGAAACCAAAATTTTCGCCGACCGACATCATCACCCAGGCAAAGCAGAGTACGCGCGGCGCAGAACAGGTGCTCATCACCGATCTGTTCGCAAGCAATCTTGAAATCCTTTACCAGCACGCGATGCGCAGGGGCTACCGGCTGGTCCTGCGCGACCACGCCCACAGCCGGTTCTGCAACGGCGCCGATATTTCCAGCGCACCCAGCCTGGCGGCCCTGGTCTCGGCCAGGCATGAGGTTCTTTCGGTACTCACTGTCAGAAAACCGGTGGAAAGCTACCTCTCCATGGCTTCGCATGGCTGGCACAAGCACTTCACCCCCTCCTCTTTCGATGAATACTGCCGTCGCTACCTGGTTTTCATCCATGACCATGCCGGGGCGGATATTTACCGGTACGAGGATCTGCTTGAACATCCGGCCGGTACCATGCAAAAGATATGCGGCAGCCTCGACCTGCCGTTCGCGGAGTATTTCGATCAATTGTTCGGCGTCTTCCAACTCACGGGCGACAGCGGGCGCAGTGCCGATGTCATCGGAACAAGGGCGGATCACGTGACCTCCGAGGCTTTTGCCGCCGAAGTAGCGGCATCGGAGAATCATGCCCGCCTCCAGGATTTGCTCGGCTATGACTGAGTCCGTGAGCCGGCTGCCGATGCTGAAGAATCGGCATGCAGGGGAACGCTGCATCCTGGTCGCCAACGGCCCTTCCTTGAACCGCATGGATCTGTCCCCGTTGCGGCGCGAAACCGTGATCGGACTGAACAAGATCTACCTGGGCCTACGACGATTCGGTTTTTATCCACGCTATTACGTTGCGGTCAACCGCATCGTGATCGAGCAGGCCGCAGATACCATCCGAGGCCTCAATTGCGTCAAATTCATCAGCGACCGTGCCGACGGGCTGCTGGCGGAGGATGCCCTGACCCACCGGATCAACACGACGCGGGCGCCCCACCGTTTCTGCCATGACATCAGCCAAGGCGTCCACGAAGGCTGGACGGTGACCTATGCCGCCCTGCAAATCGCCTATTACCTGGGTTTCAGCGAGGTGGTCCTGATCGGCATGGACCACCGATTCGCCTATAATGGCGCGCCCAACCAGGCCCAGCGGCTGGACGGGCCCGATCCCAATCACTTCTCACCCGATTATTTCGGGCACGGCCAGCAATGGAACAACCCGGATCTCGCCCATTCGGAGGAGTCCTACCGCATCGCCCGCACGGAGTTCGAAAGGGACGGCCGCAGGATCATCGACGCCACCGTCGATGGCGCCTGTACGATATTCGAGAAAGCGGACTACAGGGACCTGTTCCAACAATGAGCTCCAATCAGGCATTTCCAGGCGTCCCGGTGCGCCTACTGGGACAATCGGGGTGCCGATTGGGATTTCCGGGCTGCACGATCTACCTGGATCCCTACCTCTCGCACTCGGTACAGGAACTCGACGCCCCGGACCTGGTGCGGTTGACGCCGATCCCGATGCAGCCCGGGCATGTCGACGATGCCGACTGGATCCTGATCACCCACGACCACATCGATCATTGCGACCCGCATACCTTGCCCGGCCTGGCGCAAGCCTCGCCCAACGCCCGCTTTGTCGGCCCGCCGCCGGTGCTGCGCGCACTGGCGCAATGGGGCATCTCCGACGAGCGCCTGCAAGCGGCTACTGAAACCTGGACCGAGCTTGCGCCCGGCCTGCAGCTGCATTCGGTACCCGCGGCCCATCCCGAGATCGAGCGCGACGCCGACGGCCAGCTCGCCTGCGTCGGCTATGTGATCGAGCATGCGGGCCGACGCCTTTACCTGGCCGGCGATACCAGCCTCCGCCAGCCCGTGCTCGACGCATTGGCGGCACTCGCGCCCATCGCCACCGCCGTGTTGCCGGTCAATGAGCGCAACTTCTTCCGCGACCGCCGCGGCATCATCGGCAACATGTCGGTACGCGAAGCCTTCCAGATGGCGGAGGAACTGGCCGTGGAAAACGTGGTGCCGGTGCACTGGGACATGTTCGCGGCCAATGCCGTCGGCCCCGAGGAAATCGTTGCGGTATACGAGCACATGCGCCCGCGCTTTCGCCTGCTCATGCAGCCCGACCAGATCTGACCTGCCCGCATGTTGATCAGTATCGTCATCCGCACCCTGGATGAAGCCCGCTATCTCGATGAGCTGCTTGTTGCCGTGGAGCAGCAAGAGCTCGGCCCGTTCCAGGTCGAAATCGTCGTGATCGACTCGGGCTCCACCGACGGCACCCTGCAGATCGCGGAAAAGCATGGCTGCGTCATCACCCACATCACCCGCGAGCAGTTCTCGTTCGGCCGCTCGCTCAACATGGGCTGCGCGGTAGCCCGTGGCGATATCCTGGTGTTGATCAGCGGCCACTGCGTGCCAACCGATCGGCACTGGCTGCGGCAACTGTGCCAGCCGATAGCCGCTGGCCAGGTCGACTACAGCTACGGCAAGCAGATCGGCGGTCCGGAAAGCCATTACAGCGAATGCCGCATCTTCGGCAAGTACTATCCCGACCAGTCGCGCATCCCCCAGGACGGGTTCTTCTGCAACAACGCCAATTCGGCCATTTCCCGTAACGGCTGGGAGCGCTACCGGTTCGACGAGAACGTCACCGGGCTGGAGGACATGGAACTGGCCCAACGCCTGCATCGCAACGGAGGTCGTATCGGCTACGTGGCCGAAGCCTGCGTCTATCACCATCATTCCGAATCCTGGAAGCAGGTCCAGCGCCGCTTCGAACGCGAAGCCCTGGCGCTGCAGCGGATCATGCCGCAGATCCATGTCCGTCATCGCGACTTGATACGCTATATTTCCAGCAGCATCTGGCACGACTGGCGCTGCGCCTGGCGGGAGCGGGTTTTCCTGCGCAAGGCATGGGAAATCGTGCAGTACCGCGTGTGCCAGTACACCGGCTCGTTCAAGGGCAACCATGACCACCGGTTGCTCTCGCATGCCGAGAAAGACAAGTACTTCTACCCAAACTGACGCAACCGCGGAACCCACATGAGCAACAACAAAACACATACCGTCGCCCTGCTGCCGATGAAGGCCAACAGCGAGCGCGTCAAGGGCAAGAATTTCCGCGAGTTCTGCGGCAAGCCGCTGTTCCGCTGGATCCTGGACACCCTGCTGGAAGTCGAGGAGATCGACCAGGTCATCATCAACACCGACGCCCGCCATATCCTGGCCGAGAACGGACTGGTCGAGACCGACCGGGTGAAGATCCGCGACCGCAAGCCCGGGATCTGCGGGGACCTGGTGTCGATGAACCTGGTCCTGGCCGACGATGTCGCCAACGTCGACGCCGACGTGTACCTGATGACCCACACCACCAATCCACTGGTAAGCGCGGACACGATCCGCAAGGCGCTGGCCACGTTCGAACAGGCCCGCGCCGCCGCAAGCGCCGATTCGCTTTTCACCGTGGACAAGATCCAGACCCGGTTCTACCGCGCCGACTGCAGCCCGGTGAACCACGACCCGGACAATCTGCTGCGCACCCAGGATCTCGAACCCTGGTTCGAAGAAAACTCGAACCTCTATCTGTTCACCCGCCCCAGTTTCGAGTCCACCAACGCGCGCATCGGCCGCAAGCCGATGATGTTCGAGGGCCCGCAGTTCGAATCGATCGACATCGACACACCGCAGGACTGGGACTTCGCGGTCGTGGCGGCGCGCTTCATGCAAGAACAGGGAGCGACGAAATGAAGGTGTTGGTGACCTGCCCGCCGATGCTGGGCATGATCGACGAATTCATCCCCCAAGCTGCGGCACGCGGCTACGAGCTGGTACCGGCCAAGGTCACCCAGGTGATGACCCAGGACGAGCTGGTGCAGGCGCTGCCCGGTTTCGACGGCTGGATCATCGGCGACGATCCGGCCACCCGGCGCGTATTCGAGGCCGCGAAGGCCGGCGGGCTGAAGGCCGCGGTGAAATGGGGCATCGGCGTCGACAACGTCGATTTCGCCGCCTGCAAGGATTTGGGCATCCCGATCATCAATACGCCGAACATGTTCGGTGGCGAGGTGGCGGACGTCGCCGTCGGCTATGTCATCGGCCTGGCTCGCGACCTGTTCCTGATCGACCGCGGCATCCGCCTGGAAAACAAGTGGCCGAAGCCGCCTGGCATGAGCCTGTCCGGCAAGCGCGTGGCCCTGGTCGGCTTCGGCGATATCGGTCGCAGCACAGCCAAGCGGCTCGCCGCGTTCGACATGCCGATCGTGGCCTACGATCCGGGCAACGAAGACGACGGTGGGATCGCCGGGGTCGAGCGTGCCGCGTGGCCCGATCGCGTCGACGAAGCCGACTTCATCGTCTTCACCTGCTCTCTGAATGCCCACAACCTGCACATGCTCAATGCCGACGTGCTGGCCAGGACCAAGCCGGGGGTGCACGTCGTCAATGTCGCGCGCGGCCCGCTCATCGACGAGCCGGCGCTGATCGCCGCGCTGCAGTCCGGGCATGTGGCGGCGGCGGCGCTGGACGTGTTCGAGGTCGAGCCGCTGCCGGCCGACTCGCCGCTGCGCGCGATGGAGCGCTGCATCTTCGGCTCGCACAACGGTTCCAACACGCGCGATGCCGTACGCCGCGCGAGCCAGCAGGCGATGGACAAACTTTTCGGTTTCCTGGAGGCCTGAGCCTTGGGTTGCGCGATCGTCACTGGTGCGGCGGGAGGAATCGGGCAGGCGCTGGTGCGCGCTTATTCGGACGCCGGACATGCCGTGATCGCCGTGGATCGCGTGGAACGACCCAGCGAACTGGATTGCGCGCATTACGTCGCCTGCGACCTGCAGCGCACGGTGGTCGATTCTGCCTACGCCACCGAAGTATTCGCGCAATTGCGCGCCACGCTCACCGACCGCCCGCTGGAGGTACTGGTGAACAACGCGGCGGTGCAGGTACTGGCTCCGGCCGCCAGTCTTGGTCGTGACGACTGGCACGCGACACTGGATGTGAACCTGCTGGCACCGTTCTTCTGGTCGCAAGCTTTCCTGCCCGAACTCGAAGCCGCCAGTGGCTGCGTGCTCAACATCAGCAGCATCCATGCCCGGCTGACAAAGCCCGGGTTCGTGGCCTACGCCACCAGCAAGGCGGCCCTGAGTGGCATGACGAGGGCGATGGCGGTGGACCTGGGAGAGAGGGTGCGGGTCAATGCCATCGAGCCGGCGGCGATCAGTACCGAGATGCTCCGATCGGGTTTCGCCGGCCGCGACCTGGCCTACGCTGCGCTTGAGGCCTGTCATCCGCAGGGCCGCGTCGGCTCGCCAGAGGAGGTGGCGGCGCTCGCAATGGCGATCAGCCACGGCGGCCTGCGTTTCGTGCATGGCGCCTGCCTTACCATCGACGGCGGCATCGCCGGGCGACTCCATGACCCGGTCTGAGAGGCGCGCCAAGCCCGTGGCGGCCTGCGCATGACCGCCGCCCTTCCCGCGGCGTCGGCGACGGGAACCTGGCACGTCCAAGCCTTCCCCGCGTTCGGAACTCACGCCAAGATCGCGGACTTCCTGGCCCGCGCTGCCTGGCACTTCGCCCATGTTCCGAACTTCCAGCTATACCTGCCGTTGGCGCCCGGCGTAGCGCGGCCATCGCGCCTGGAGATACCGGACGGTTTCGATCCGGCCGTACAGGCGACGCTGGATGCTTACCTGCCGCGGGTCAAGTTCCAGCTCGATCAAAGCCCTGCCGCCAGCACTGCACTGCTGCCGCAAGCCGATGTCGTACTCAAGTGGGTCGAGGGCGACATCAAGGTCGACCGCGACCTCGCGGCCTCCGACAGGTTCATGTACCGGGTCGACCCGATCAAGGTCCGGCAGGAGGGCTCGCACTTCATCCAGTGCGCATTCGACCTGCACGGCGACAAGCAAGCGGCGGTCGAGGACTGCACACGCAAGTTCCGCTTGCTGGCCGAAAAGATCGGGCGCCATCCCCGCGCCTGGGTGCTGGCCACCGGCCCCTCGGTCGAGAACTACGCCACGAACGACTACGCCGACTCGGTGGTCATCGCCTGCAACAGCGTGGTGCTCAACGAAGACTTGATGCGGGTCTGCAAGCCCTCGGTGCTGGTGTTCGCCGATCCGATCTTCCACTTCGGCGTGTCCGGCTACGCCGGCCGCTTCCGCCAGATCATCGAGCAGCGGTTGCAGGACACGGACCTCAGCATCGTGGTGCCGTTCAAGTATTACCCGCTGATGGTGGCGAAGTTCCCGGCGCACGCGCACCGGATCATCGGCGTGCCGTTCGAGAAGACGCCGCATTTCAACTTCGACGTCACCCGCGACTTCATGGTCCGGACGACCTCCAACATCCTGACGCTGCTGCTGCTGCCGCTAGCCACCACCTTTGCGCCGGAGGTCCATCTGACCGGCTGCGACGGCCGGCCGCTGGAGCAGGACGACTACTTCTGGGGCCATGGCGCCAGCGTCCAGATCAACGACAAGATGGAAAACATCCGGAAGGTCCATCCCGGGTTCTTCGATATCGACTACAACGAGTACTACTTCGAGCACTGCCACACGCTGGACAACCTGATGCGACAGGGCGAGGACGAAGGTATCCGCTTCGCCCACCACGGCCCCTCCTACATCCCGGCGCTGCGCGACCGCCAGGTCGGGGACCTGGCGCTGCCGGTCGCGGACGCACGCGCCAAGGCCGATGCAGCGTTCCGCGGCGACCCGCGCGCCTGCGTGATCATCGAGCCGGACGGCGTCGGTGACGGCGGCCACTACGTTCGCTGGCACCGCAACCTGATAGGTGCGCTGGGCAAGCGGTTTGATCGTGTCGACGTACTATGCAACCGACAGCAGGATCCGTCGCTCTACCCTTGCCCGGCGCGGCCCACCTTCACTTCGTTTTCTTGGAACATCAGTCGCAACGAGTTGCTCTACCGGTCGAATTTCACCGAACGGGATATCTTCAAGGAATATGTCGCGGAGCTTGCCGAGGGAGTGCGTTCCCTGCACTCCTCGCTGCCCCCGGAGCTTTCGCTCTACGTCTACTACGGCTCCGTGCAGGTGCTCCAGGCAGTAGAATTGCTGCGCGCCGATCTGCTCAAGGAAGGCTGCCGCCTCAAGGCTTTCGTCTGCCTGTTCCATGAATCGGTGATCCTCGATCCCGACAAGCCGGATCCGCGGTTTCCTGTCAACGCGGCCAGAGTGCTCTTCCACGCAGCGGCGCAGAAGGACGCGTTCCGCGTTGCCTGCGTGACGCAAAAACTCACCGACCTGGTTCTCCGGCGCTTTGGCGTCGTCACCGAGACTTACGTCAATCCCACACCTGACCTGAGCGACGACGAGTGCGAGGCGTTGTTGACTCGGCTAGGGGCGGATGAGCCGGCGATGAAGGTGGATGGGGAGAGCGTCATCCTGTTTCCGACGATTCCCCGGCAAGAGAAGGGCGCACAACTGATCGACGGTTTCGTCCGGCACCTGGTCAGCGAGGGCGTACCGGCCGGGCACCGCTACTTGTTGCGCGGCCAGCGTCCCGACGGCCTGCCCTCGATCCCCGGGCTGGAGTATCTGGGCAACGAAATAAGCGACGAGGCTTACTGGGACAACTTGCGACGGGCCGACGTGATGGTGGTGCCCTACAAGGCGCCCTGTTTCACCTACCGGACTTCCGGGATATTGGTTGATGGCCTGATTTCGGGGACACCTACGATCGTCGTCGCCGGGACATGGCTGGCCGACGTGGTGGACGAACTCGGGGCCGGCCTCGTGGTTGAGTACCGGAGTCCCCTGAGCATCGCCAGTGCCGTCAAGGTGATGCTGGCGAACCGCGACGAAGTGCGCGCGAGCATTCGAACCGGCGCCGCGCGCTACCTCGCCGAGAACAATTGGCTGGCGGCTGCGGATTTCGCAGCGCAATGAACTTTCAATGGAGTATGTCGACGTGTTGCCTGCAGTTTTCCTGAAGCAGTTGGTCCAATCGGGCCAATCCGAGGATGCGATCGCGCACTGCCGCCAGCAGCTTGTGCGTCAACCCGATAGCCGTTTTTATGCCTATTGGCTGGAGCGCCTGGCCGATGGCGATCAAGGCCCTGTCGAGGCCGCACCGTTGCTTCCCGGCATGGTGACGGCACCTCCCGCCCAGATGGGCCCTTTGCTCAAGCAGCGCATGCTGGCCGAATTCGCCGCTGCTCCCTACCGGATCCAGCCAGCGCCCGAACCCAGCGGAGACCTGGACAAGGCGCGGGCCAAGATCATCGCTACCATCCCGTTCCGCAGCGAGATCTACCTGCCCACTCCAGAGATTCCGATGGAAGACCAGGTCGTGGGGCTGTCGCGGGTGCACTCGCTGGTACAAAACGCCAACCTGACCGCCAGCCGCCAGCGCTTCGATACGCTCAAGGCAACGTTGCAGTCGCTGGGCAAGAATCGCATCTTCGTTATCGGTAACGGTCCGAGTCTCAAGCGCACCGATCTGTCTCTGCTCAAAGATGAGATTACGATCGGCTTCAACGGCATCTTCCTGCACGACAGCTTTACCCCGACCATCTACATGGTCGAAGACCACCTCGTGGCTGAGGACCGCAAGTCCGAGATACATGCATACGACTGCTTCGTGAAGGTGTTCCCTTCCTACCTGGGCTACTGCATCGAGCCTCAGGAAAACACCCTTTTCCTCAACCACCGACCCCGCATCAGCTTCCCGACGGACACCGATTTCTCAGCCGATGCAGGCAACATCACCTATACCGGCGGCACGGTGACGTATACAGGCCTGCAACTGGCGGCGTCGCTGGGCTTCAAGGAGATCATCCTGGTCGGCGTCGACGCCAGCTACCAAGTACACGACGTCGAGCGCTCCGACAGTTACGGCACCGGCGTGCTGACGTCAAAGTCGGACGACGCCAACCACTTCGACCCGCGCTACTTCGGCAAGGGCTATCGCTGGCACGATCCAAACGTCAATACCATGCTCCAGGCCTATCGCAAGGTGCGTAATTACGGCCGGGCCAATGGCGTCAAAATCGTCAATGCCACCCTCGGGGGTCAGCTGGAAGTATTCCCTCGCGTGGATTTCCATGACTTGTTCCCCCCCGAGCACGTGTTCCCCCGCCTGGGTGTGCTGGACTTCACGTCTGTCAATCAACTCTGCGCCACTGGCATCGTCAAGCAGAACCTTTTGGCGGGCTGGCCCAAGAGGGCGCAAATGCACACCAGCGCTCCGAACGAGGGACGTCTGGTTTCCTTCCAGACCATCGCGCACGACCTTTACGCGAACGGCGCCGACCAGGGCAATGTCTGGGCCTCGTTCCGCAGCCTGGTCGAGTTCGACCCCGAGGTGCTGTACCTGCGTCCCACACTTGACCGCGTGGTGATGACATCACTGCAGGTGGTGGCCGCCTCGATACTCGGACGCCCATGGACCATCCACTACATGGACGACTGGCTGGAGAAGGCCAGTGCGGTACGCCCGCCCGCGGTGGCTCAAGCGTACGAGACGATCATGCGCAGCTTCCTGACCGGTGCGGCCCGCGTGTACTCGATTTGCCAGAAAATGTCCGATTTCCTGATCCGGAAGTATGCGCTGTCGCCCGACCGGGTAGTGGTCGCGCACAACTACATGCTCGACACGGCGGCTTCCGGCAATCCCGCGCGCCGCGCAGATGGCCAGCCATTGGTGATCCGCTACCTGGGCGGCCTGGAGCCCGACATGGGCCTGGCCAGCCTGGTGGACCTGGCTCGCAAGATCGAGGCCTGCAACGTCGAGCCGGGCACCACGCCGATTCGCCTGGAGATCCATGCGGGCGAGATCGCGCGCGCGCGCCACGGCAACCGGTTCGATGAGTTTCCATCCACTGTCTTGCTGCCGCAGTTCGCCGCCTACCCCGACTATCTGAATGCGCTGGCGACCTCGGACCTGAATCTGATCTGCTACAACTTCGACGCGAAATCGGTCGACTACGTGCGCTACTCGTTGGCAAACAAACTGCCCGAGCTGCTCGGCGCCGGTTTGCCTTTCCTGGCCATCGGCCATCCCGACATAGGCACTATCCAGTTGCTCGAGGAAGTTGGCTACCCGCTGGTCGCCGATAGCCCGGACTACGACGTGCGCGCGATCCAGGACTTCGTGCTGGCGCCTCAGGCGATGTCATTGGAGCGTTACCACGCAGCGATTTCGGCGTTGAAGGACGAGTTCTCAGACACGCGCAACCGCGTCTCTTTCCAGCACGGCCTGCGTGAGGCCGCTGCGCTGCCCCCGGGCGGCCTGCGCGGCGCCTCGCTGCCGCTGGCCGAGTTGGCCTTGTTGCGCGACGCGGCGCATGCTTCGCTGGCGGCGACCCGCGACTTGGACTGCCTGCTGTGCCTGCCGCTGGTGGACCGGGCGGTACTGGACCAGGCCCTGGCATTGGTCCGCAGCCACGGCTTGGCCTGGTCGATCCGCAAAGAGTTCGACTTGCTGAAGGCCGAATGCCCCGATGCCGCTGCGTTGTCCCGGAAGGACGACGTTACCAAGGCCCGGGCGCTGGCTTTCCTCATCTGTAGCCTGGGTGGCGAAACCCACAATCACCCGGTGGTCAATTCCGTGGTCCGCGAGTGGCTGCTTGCGAACCATCCGCTGCCCGCCACCCGACATTGAAGCAATCAGAGAAGATGAATCCCATGAAGAAAAAGGCCTTGATCACCGGCGTGACCGGACAAGATGGCAGCTACCTTGCCGAACTGCTGTTGCAGAAGGGCTACGAAGTGCACGGCATCAAGCGACGCGCCTCGTCGCTCAACACCCAGCGCATCGACCACGTCTACCAGGATCCGCATGTCGGCCATGCGCGCTTCATCCTGCACTACGGCGACCTGACCGACTCTTCGAACCTGACCCGCATCCTGCAGCAGGTGCAGCCGGACGAGGTCTACAACCTGGGCGCGCAAAGCCACGTGGCAGTCAGTTTCGAGGCTCCGGAGTACACGGCCGACGCCGACGCGATGGGAACGCTGCGATTGCTGGAGGCGATCCGGCTACTCGGCCTGGAGAAGAAGACGCGTTTCTACCAGGCCAGCACGTCCGAACTCTACGGACTGGTGCAGGAGATCCCGCAGAAGGAGACCACGCCCTTCTATCCCCGCAGCCCGTATGCGGTGGCCAAACTCTATGCCTACTGGATCACCGTCAATTATCGCGAGGCGTACGGCATGTACGCCTGCAACGGCATCCTGTTCAACCACGAAAGTCCCCGCCGCGGCGAGACCTTCGTCACCCGCAAGATCACCCGCGGCCTGTCCAACATCGCCCAGGGCCTTGAGAAGAAACTCTTCATGGGCAACCTGGACGCGCTGCGCGACTGGGGACATGCCAAGGACTACGTCCGCATGCAGTGGATGATGCTGCAGCAAGACCAGCCCGAGGACTTCGTGATCGCGACCGGCGTGCAGTACTCGGTGCGCCAGTTCATCCAGTGGTCGGCTGAGGAACTGGGCGTGACACTGCGCTTCGAGGGCTCTGGCGTCGACGAGGTCGGTATCGTCGAGAGCGTACGCGGCGGCGACGCTCCGATGCTCAAGCCTGGCGACGTCATCGTCCAGGTCGATCCGCGCTACTTCCGCCCGGCGGAGGTCGAGACCCTGCTGGGCGACCCGACCAAGGCCAGGGAAAAGCTCGGCTGGACGCCGGAGATCACCGTGCAGGAGATGTGTGCCGAGATGGTGGCATCGGATCTGTCGGAGGCCAAGCGCAGTGCCCTGCTGCGCGGCCACGGCTACGACGTTCACCTGTCCAGGGAGCACTGAGCATGGCCGTCACTCGGGTCTTCGTCGCCGGCCACCGCGGCATGGTCGGTTCGGCGATCGTTCGCCGACTGTCCGGCGTCGAGGGGGTGGAAATCGTCACCCGCAGTCGCGCCGAGCTAGACCTGTGCCGGCAGGTGGAAGTGGAGCGGTTCTTCGCCGACGAGCGCATCGACCAGATGTACCTGGCGGCCGCCAAGGTCGGCGGCATCCACGCCAACAACACGTTCCCGGCGGAATTCATCTACGAGAACCTGCTGATGGAGTGCAACCTGGTGCACGCCGCGCACCAGGCCGGCGTGCAGAAGATCCTGCTGCTGGGTTCGTCCTGCATCTATCCCAAGCACGCACCGCAACCGATGCCAGAGTCGTCGCTACTCACCGGCGTGCTGGAGCCGACCAACGAGCCCTATGCCATCGCCAAGATCGCTGGCATCAAGCTTTGCGAGAGCTACAACCGGCAGTACGGCCGCGACTACCGTAGCGTGATGCCGACCAACCTCTACGGGCCGTTCGACAACTTCCATCCGGACAACAGCCATGTCATCCCGGCCCTGCTGCGACGCTTCCACGAAGCCACACTGGCTGGAGCGCCTGAAGTGGTGATCTGGGGCAGCGGCACGCCGATGCGCGAGTTCCTGCACGTCGACGACATGGCGGCCGCCAGCGTGCATGTGATGCAGCTTCCGGACGCGGTCTGGCGCGAGCACACGCAGCCGATGCTGTCGCATATCAACGTCGGGACCGGCGTGGACTGCACCATCCGCGAACTGGCCGAAGCCGTGGCACGGGTGACCGGCTACCAGGGGCGGCTGGGTTTCGATGCCAGCAAGCCGGACGGCACCCCACGCAAACTGATGGATGTATCGCGCCTCACGTCGCTGGGCTGGACGGCGAACATCGACCTGGAAACCGGCCTGCGGGATGCCTATCGCTGGTTCGTCGAGAACCAGGACAGGGTCCGTGGCAAATGAATTGGACGGGGAAGCATATGTCGCGTAATGGATCCGGGGTGGAAGCGGCATGAACCCAATGACCCTGCTCTCTGGTGTCTCGGAGGAAGAGTGCCGACGCGTGTTGGGCGAGTCCGTCTGGGCGATGGTCGGACCGTCATGGCGAGACCCGGATACCCTCGTCGGGGACCGCCCGGCAGACCTGGCCGGCGCGGAGCTCGTGTGGCTCTACCACTCCCCGGCAATGGAATTGTTGCAAGCTCCTCCACTGAGCGACGCAGAGGAGATACTGGACGGCTGGGCGCGGCGCAATCGCGCCGTATTGAACCTGCGCCAGGCCTGCTTGTCGCGCCTGATCTCCGTCAACATCGGTGTCGCGACCGCCGGGGATCTCGCACGCGCGTGGCCAGCTCTCGCTGACATACTTCCCGGAAAATCCCCGGCACCTGGCGCCAGGTCCAGCCTGGTGACGGCGATCGAATGGCTGTTGCGCTGGTCCGCGCCCGGCACGCGCGAGGTATACGACTCGCTGGAGGCTGCGGCGATCACCGGCCTGCACCTCGAGGGCGACGGCCTGTACGCCGATAGCGACGCGCTGTTGCTGCTCGTCGATGCCGTGCGCAGGGGTTCCGCCCCGGGTTTCCCGCCCACGCTCGCCGCCGCAGTCGCCCAACCCATGCCACAGGAGGCGGAACGACAGAAGCACCGCGCCGAAAACCTGTCGCGGCAGCTCCAGCAGGTCCGGGATGAACTGGATCTGTGTTACCAGCACGCACACAAGGTCGAACAGGTTCTCGCCGACCGGCAGGCCGACTGGAACGATGCGTGCGTCCTTCGCGAACACGCCCGCAAGGTCGTGCTTGGCGAGGAACAACTGTTGTTCCAGCTACAGTGCGCTCAAGAAGAACTAGAACTCCAGCAACAGGATTTTCAGCAGCAGTCGCTGGCCTTGGAGTCCGAGTGCAAGCGACGCGCGCGCGCCGACGATGAAGTCCTCGCTTTGCGCATGCGGCTCGATTTATTGCTGTCCGAGATGCGCATGCAGGCCACGCTGCCGGCGCACCTCGTGCCTCCGCCGCGCCGACTGATACGCCTTCGCGACGGACTTCGAAAACACGTGCTCGGCCGCATCAACCCGCGCTGGGCGCCGCCCTCCCCTGACACCGGTCGTACCCGCGCATTGGAAGACCTCGCCGCCTCGCCCTGGTTCGATCGCGACTGGTATAACGAGCATTACGCCGATGTGGCTGCCGCCGGGATCGACGCCGTCGAGCACTACCACGACCACGGCTGGAGCGAGGGGCGCGACCCTGGTCCGTATTTTTCGAGTCGTTTTTACCTTGACACCTACCCGGATGCGGCCACCAGCGGCATGGTTCCGCTGCTGCATTTCACCCGTTATGGGCTCAAGGAAGGTCACCTGCCGCGCGCGCCCTGATCATGGTGCTTCCGGTATCATTTGCCAGTCCCTGCTGAACGAAAGTTTCACCTCCTCCCAAAAGAATCGATCCGGAAAAATGCCCATGAAATCCAAGCTCGCCCTACTGTTTTCCGCCGCCCTGCTGGTCAGCGCCTGCAGTGGTCCTGATGCCTCACCAGCAGCAACATCCGCGACACCCACAACGTCCGTGGCGCCCGTGGCGGAAGCTGCTACCCCATTTTATTCCCCTCTGCCCGACGACGCGGTGCACTTCGATTTCCCGTTCCAGTTGGCGAGCGACCGCTATTACGTGACCGACAAAGGCGAGACACGCCGGCGCCTCGTGCTCGAATACCTTGACGGCGACGCAACCCAGGTGTGGAGCAAGATCCAGCTGGCGATGGGCGAAGCTGGCTACCAACTTCGCAACAAAAGCGAAGCCGACACAGGGAAAGGCACCTTCTACAAGAACAAGAGTCCGCTCTTCATCGACACCAATGGCAAGCAGCCAGCCGATCCGGCCCATCCTGCTGCCGTGGGTACGATATGGGTCAGCTGGCCGGTAACTGATGTCACCATTCCCCCTAAGTCTGCATCTGCAGGCGGCACCGTTGACGCGTCAGCCAGCCATAGCTAATGATTCGGCACCTCTGACGATGCGATCGCGCCAAGGATCCCGATATAGCAGTGCTCGCTGTCAAGCGCGCCGTTTTGCAACAGGCCGTCGCCGAAGACCTTAAGCAGCTGTCAGTGCGCGGCACTTGACCATTGCGGTTTCGGCGACAATGTGCTTGGTCGACTCACGGCAGGATGTGTTGGTGCATCCGCCGGTTTCATCCAGATGCACTACGTCAATAATCTCGCGACGCCCCTTCGCGTCGATTGCCGTGGCCCTCGGCCGACAACCTCAATACTTCATCCACCTGAACCACAGGCGCCGGCATTCACCACTGCGCCCTCAAAGCTCGCTTGCTGAGCTAGGCCGCCGGATCGGCTGATCCTTCATTATCGACACAGCCATACTTGAAGCCTACTCTAGGCGGCAGCCCTCGCCCTTATCGTGATGAAGGATCTTTATGATTTTAGAATCCGAATGGCAGTCATTCGTACAGCAGGCCCGCGCCGAAGGAAGCCGGATCGAAGTCCTGATAAAGGCCTTCTACTGTGATCACCTATTGGCGCCCACTGACAACGCCATCGATGGCGGTTCCCATAGCGGCTACCACACGATTCCACTGGCGAGGCGGCTAACGGACGGGAGGGTTGTCGCTATCGATGCTAATGCAGCAATGGTCGAAAAACTGCGAGCGAAGATAGAAAGCCTCCCGAACATCATCCTCGAGCATGCCGCACTTCAGGCGGATCCTGACGCCGAGTCGATCACCTTCAATGTGTCCACGACCCACCTGGGACGGAGTGGCATTTCACGCATCTGGGACAAGATCGCGCCGGGGACGGTCGAGTACGCTCCGCCGACGTCTGTTCCAGCCACGACAATCGACAATCTGGTGAAGAAGCACGCCCTCGGGACCCTTCGTTTCATCAAGCTTGACCTGGAGGGTGGCGAGTTCAATGCCATCCGTGGCGCAATCAAAACGATGTCCACGCTCCGTCCAGTATTCGTGACCGAGCATTCGGTCAGGGCACCGGAAGTCAACGGGTTCACGGTTTCCGAGTACTTCCAGTACATTGCATCGTTGAACTATGTCGTCCTCGCTCCAAACGGCAAGCAGGTAGCCGTTTCGAATCCGTTCCCGTTCTGGTATGTCTTCCTGGTTCCCGTGGAGGTGCAGTCCGATGTTGCACGAGGACTGGAGCAGGCATTCCTGCAGACGGTGGCAGCGGATCCGTAAGCACCATTCCCGAATGACTGCCATGCTGCTGATCCCATTCCTTTTTCATTGTGCGACGTACGGGATACCTATCCTGAAAATGCAAGGATCTGAACTGTGGCGAGAGTAGCTTTCCTGGGGAATTGTCAATCATTGCCGATGCAAGCTCTAACCAGGAACCTCTGTAGCGACGTTACGGTAATCGAGATGCTGCCCGTTCATCTCATGAAGCCAAAAGATCTCCTGGATGCCGTCGACCGCTGCGAACAGGCTGATGTAATCATCCATCAGCCGCTCGGCGGGACGTTCGGGCCGATCGCCAGCACAAGCCTCAGGGCTACACTTCCCAACAAGACCTTCGTAAGCTTTCCCTCGATCTATTTCGGGGGGCTGTTCCCGCAACTTACGTACTTGCGGCAACCAGATGGCCCCGTGCTCTGGGGGCCGGTCAACGATTACCACGACGCCCGGATCATAGCGGCCTACCTGGCCTCCGAATCGACGGAGACTTGCCTTGAGCGCGTGCTGGACGATGACCCAGCCATGATCTCATTCTTCGAAAAGGCTTTCGAAGATTCTGTCGCGAAGGAGCGCGGCTGCGATGTCAAATCCATGGATGTCATGATGTCGATGATGCCGTCCGGGTCGCCGTTGTACACATTCAACCATCCACGGAATGCCGTTCTTTGGACAGTCATCGAGCGCGCATTCCAGCATGCGGGCCTTGGGCTTCCTGATGGCGCGCCGGTGTTGCCAGAACGTGAGTTCCTGAGCAACACGCGCGCGGCGATTCCCAGTACGATTCCCAAGAGTCTGGGCCATGCATGGCGCAGGCCAGAGTACTCGCTGTGGGAAGACGCGAAGCCAATGCCCGAGCTCATCAAGGAATACTATGAGCTCTATGACACCATTGCCGACTTCCCTGCCTTATGCCGGCACAATGCATACCGATTCAATATCGAAGTAAAAATTCCCGATTGATCACCAAGGTGCTCCGATGCAGATTTGTGACCTTCTTCAGCATATCGAGATAAGCGAATTTTCGGAGGTGATGACGCCTTATAGAAAACTTGTCGAGAAGTTCGACGTTTTCGTCGACGGCGGCGCTGGCCTCGGCGAGACGGCGGCGAAGATGATGAAAGCCCTGCCGGACGACGACTTCCGGATCATCGCTTTTGAGCCGAACGGATCGAACGTCGAGGCGTTCAGGGAAACCGACGAGCGCATCACGCTCATTCCCAAGGCGATGGGAGCGGAGAATGGACAGGCTGAATTTTTCGTCTCCCAGAACACCCAGAGGACAAGCGACACCAACAAGTATCTCGTCCTGGGGACGAGCTTCGTCGGGAGACTCTCCCAGCAAGCAGATGCAAAGCGCGATGGGGCCCGCTACCTCGTCGATGTCGTCCCCATGGCGGAAACTTTGCGCGACATGGATCTGTCGTCCGCCGATTTCATCAAGCTGGACCTTCAGGGCGGAGAGCTTGATGCGCTCAAGGGCGCAGGTGACATGCTGAAAAGCGTGCAGTGGATGTGGATCGAATATGGCGGACAGCCGAATCTCCTCAGCTTCCTCAAGGATAACGGTTTCATCCTCTTCGACACGGAGTACTTGTTCTCAGGCGAGCCGACGGAAAGCGTGCTGGAAACATTCACGATTACACGAAGCGGGACCAATTCCATCAACCGCAAGATATTCTTCGGGCGGCGCAAGAATATCTGGTTCGACTATGAAGAGAGATTTAAGTACTTTCGAAAAGAAGGCATGATCCAGACTGACCTCGTCGCCGTGTCTCCTCAATACATCGAGGCGTTTACCAATGCTTGCATCGAAGTGTCGCGCATGAAGAAAACTGCCAGGAAGTAGGTTTTCGTTACTGTCGTTTCTTGCTGAGAGCCCCGATGATCTGCTCTTCCGCAAGTTTTTGCTGTCATGCACATGTCCTGGAACCCAGTCTCCGACTATCTCGACTCAACGAAAGCATTTCAACAGGAAGATCAATCTTTCTCCTGCAATGAAAGCCCACCCGCCGCCCTTCGAGTTGGCTGCCGGGGTCGTGGTCCACCCTCGTGACTCGATGAAGCTCAAATTACAGTGTTCGCTCGAATGCTATGCCGACGGGCAGATACTGACCGGCTGTATGCGATCGGTATAACGCAACGTACGCCTCTGCCATGCGGGCCGTTGTGTTCTTTCGGCCATCTCCCAATTGCCAATCCATGACCGCCCCGGCTGCGCCGCGCCGATCACTTCGAGACAAACGTATATCCAACAACTTGTTGAACAAGGCGTCGGCATTGGCTGGCGCGTCGACCAACCAGCCACCTTTATGCTGGCCGATTCGCTCCCCCACCGCCCCAAGGTCGATACCCAAGACCGGAACACCGCAGGACCAGCACTCGGTGAGCGTGTGGCAATAGGTCTCGGGACATATGGACAGTATCGCGGCGACATGAGGTCTTATCCCGGCCACCCGCTCGGCGAACTGCGGCCTCTCATAGGAGCCGTGATCGACGACATGCTCAGCCAGTCCCGCGCCACCCTTGCCCAGGAGATGGAACTCGAGCTTTCCTGAAATATCCAGGCGCTTGATCTCCTTGATCAATTCCAGGCCCTTGTGCAAGCCGATATTGCCGGGCAGGAGGATGCGCAACGGTTGGTCCGGGCCGATGTCGCCGCTATCGGCCAGCTGCATGAATTCCCCGAAGTCCCGGCCATGGGGTATGACATGGAAGTCCGAAGAGCGCTCCGCAAGGACGGGAAGCGCATTGCAGGCTATCTCCTTGGCGCTCTGGCAGGTAGTGACGAAAGCATCGCATCCTGCCAACACACGCTGCATACGCTGCTGCCAATGAGCGAGCCAGGCTTCGTTCATTCCGGTATCGGTGGAATCCTTGCGCCATAGCGGGTTGCGCACGTTACCGGTCACCCCGGTCGGGTGATAGGTGCCCTCCTCATCGACCAGGGTGAACGACGGACAGACGGAATAGAAATCATGGAAGGAATAGATGGCCGGGATATCCAGGCTCCTGGCCACCTCCACCAGGTTCAGGCTGTGCCAGGCCAGGTGGCGGATGTGCAGCAAGTCGATGCCCCAGTCGGCGAGGACCGAACGGACGATGTCGTCGTACTCGCCGCTGACATGGGTGGCGAAGCGGACCGGCTCCGTCAATGGATAACGTTGCAGGGTCCGGTAGCCGGTTCCATCCGCCTGCAGCACCTCGATCACGTTGCGATCGCACCACAGCGCATAGCAATCGTAATCGTCGGCGACCGCATGCATCAGGTCGGCATTGGTCTGCGGCGTACCGCCGACGCGGGTGGAGATGACGTACATGATGCGTGGCTTGGGTTTTCGCCCGTTCTGCGTCCACCATTCCAGCTTCCGGGCGATACGGTAGCGGGCGATCTCGAAATTCCGCGACATGCCCATGCCACGGACGGCGCCGGCGTATTCCGGGTACATCTGCTGCACGCGTTGCATGCCCGCTTCGGCAAGCGGCTGCTTGCCTTCGCCGAAGGAAGCGGAGCGCACATGACCCACATAGGTGCCGGGGTCGACGCGGTGGCACCAGCCAGCCATCAACGCACGCATGCAGAACTCGTTCTCCTCGCCATAGCCGACAGGAAAGTTCTGCACGTCGAACAGGCCGATGTCGTCGATGAGAGACCGCTTGATGTACAGGCAAAAGCCATTCCCGGTGGGTACTTCGAAGGGTCTGTCGAAACGGCAATCCGCGACGATCCTTGCGACCGCCTCGATATCCAGTCCATCGGGCAATCCATTGGTCCCGGGACGCGGCACGGAGAACGCCCCGGCATTGTTGGAAACCGCGGTCACCGTGCCGGTCCGGTCGCTACGATAGGCCGCGATCTTGAGGTTGCGCAGCCAGTGTGGACCAACCACCGTATCGCTGTTGAGCAGCAGCACGTCGTCGGTGCCTGCCAGCTCGCAACCCTTGTTGATGGTTCGCGTGTAGCCCAGGTTGGAAGGATTGCGGACCACGCGAACGCCAGGGAGTTCGTCGAAACGTTGCAGTTCTCCGCGCATGGCTGGATCGGTGCTGGCGTCATCGATGATCAGCAAGCGGTTCGCCCTGCCCATGGGCGTGTGGCGCAGGATGCTGCGGAGGCAATCCAGTGTTTCAGCCAGGGCGTTGTGGACGGGCACGATGACCGTGGTCTTCACCGCCCTGCAATCGACGATCCGCGCTACCGGGGCGTGCACGGGCATGGCGAAGGTCGTCTCCCGTCCCTCGAGCACGCCTTCGCTCAGGTAATGCTCCAGCGGCGTCTTTCCCGATCTGGCGGCATCGTCGTACCTCGACAGGTAGAAGCCGCCATCGAAGTGCGCCGAAGTCCTGGCGTTCCTGCTGTCCAGGCACTCCCGGTAGTGGGCCAGCGGATTGGTTTCGTCATCCGCGGGCTGGCATGTGGCACGGTACAGCTGCGTGGAAAACCAGGGGTTCGGCTGCCTGCCCTCGCGCGCTCCGTACTTGACGTAGTGCAGCAGCGGATCCATGCCATGCTCCCTTACGTCCGGATAGGTGTCCAGGTAATAGCGCGCATCGAACAGCCGACTCCCGCGCAGCACCTCGATATCGCGGGCGGTGGAGGAATCTCCGACGCGCCCAGGTGCCTCTGCTGGGATACAGATCCGGCCCTCGCCCTGGCCGATCGCCAGGTAATGGATCAACGGGTTCGCACCGGCAGCAACGACGTCGGGGTTGGACTCGACGTAGTGCCGTGTACTGAACAACGGGCCCGGGTCCCGCAACAAGGTCGCGCCTATGCGTACATAGTGCTCTGCCGCGCCGATGCCCAATTGAGCGACCTCCGGGTACCTCCGCAAGTACCACTCGCTGTCGAGGAACCGCGATTCCCCGACCCGGATGATGTCCTGCTTGACCAATGCCATACGGTTACCTCGGGTCACTCGCCGCGGATGCGGTCGAGCCCCAGTTCGTCCATGTGTGCTGAAAACCGGGTCTTCCAGCTGTTCTTTGCAGCGTAGTCCGCAAACGCCTGCGGCGGCGGGCGATTGCCGGCCAGCACATTCGCCACTTCGTCGAGGAACGCCACATGCGTCGGCGCGCTACGCAGCAAGCCCGGAACCATGTCGATATTGGCGACGGCTGTCGCCACCACGGGAATGCGCCTCGACAGATAGACATAGGCCTTGAGTGGATTCATGTGGCGGGTGAGGTCCATGTCCAGGTGCGGAATCAGCCCAACGTCGAACCGGCCCAGCCACGCGCCGATTTCCTCATAGGGAACCACCCCGGGCAAACTGACATTGGGATGACGTGACAATTCCATCACTTCCGGATTGGCGTGGGTGGAACCTACCAGAACGATATGACAATCCCGGAACCGCTCAGCCACCTTGTGCAAAAGGGGAATGTCGATCTTTGCTTCCAGGTTGCCGACGAAGCCTATTACCTTGCCGGGTCGCCGGACAAAAGACCGGAAAGCCTCGTTTTGCGGTAGTACATCCGGAGGATCCAGATCGCAGCCGTTGGGTACCAGCCGGATATCCGGGCAGAACTCGCGCATGGATTGCTGCACCGGCAAGCAATTGGCGAATGCCATGTCTGCTGACTGCAACAACATCCGCAAACTGTCGGTAAGCGTGCGCCTGGTCTCATCATCGACGCCGGGCCAGGCCCTGTCATCGTCAACCACATCCACGACCACCCTTGCCGGCTCGAACTTGCGTAACAGTGCAAGTGCATGGAGGTTGCGCGGATAGAACCAGAACACGGCCCGCCGCGGATCGATTCGTTCCTTCGAGAAAATGTCCTGCAGGAACTCGACATAGCCCTCGATGAATCGCGGCCGAGCACTGCCATCCTCGCTGAAGCGGTATTCCTTCAGCGGACAAACGAACACCTTGTATACGACCTTTTTCGAATCGAATGCACCGGCCTGCTTTTCCAACGTTCGCGCGTGGATCACCCGGCCCTGGTGGGCAGCACCTCGCTCCTCAGCCAGTTTCGCCAGATTGCTATCGCCGATCGGCGCATCGATGACGACGACCCGGCCTACGTCGGTACGCGAGGCGAGGTATCGGACCACCATGTCGATGCGGCGCCCGTACAGCGCGGAATCGTTCTGCTTCCAGAATACGACCACGTCCGCCCGTCCGTCCGTGCCCGATGCCGGCTCCGCGCGCAGACTCCTAGCGCGTGCATGGCCGCCCCCGGACGGATCCTGCTGCTCCAGCCATTGCCAGAACGGCGCGAACAGGGTTCGCCGATACGACCCGTCGATGGCGGACTCATCTATATGCACGTCGTCCGGCGCTGCCGATGCGCCACTGACGATGCCAAGCCCCAAGCGCCGGGCCTCGCGCTGCAACCAGCCGCTGGTGGGAATCCGCACCGGCACCCCGTGCCAGGCCGCGAGCCACAGCAGGCCGGAGGTCTTGTGCGCATAGGCCGCGGCGTCATAGTCCAAGTGGAGTATGTCGCAGGCCGCCAGTTCCTGGTGCAACTTCTCGTCGGACCAAAACCCGTGGTGAAGCTCCACATTGGCGTGGCTGGCCGCGATCTGCTCCAGCGCCTTCAATACTTTCCTTGATGCCTCGTTGCGCACGTTGAGGAACTGGACAACGAAACGCCGCGTTGGCGGCGAGCTTTCCAGCAGCCTGCGCAGTGTTTCGGGGAGCGAGAGGAACCCTTTTTCCTGCTTGATCTCGCCCACGTACAGCAAGACACGCTCATGCCCACGGACCGCTACGATCTTGCGTCGTGGTGGCGAACGCCAATCACCGATAAAGCAAGGATGGATTGGCAACGGAGCCGGCCGGCCCAACAAGGTTGCGTAGGCGTGTGCATACTCTTCACAGCTCGCATACAGACGTACGTTGGGCAGGGTGTCCAGCGAATGGAAAGCAAGGCGGTAGTTCAAGCGCCTGTTTTCATCGAACGTGCATCCGGCTTCGTCTATGCCCGGCGAATACATCAGGAATACCAGGTGGTGCAGGCGGTCGCCGCGCGCGCCAAGCAGGCGCATGGCGATCGAAAGCGCACTGGCATGCTCCCACGACAGGGTGTGATGGATCACGCGGATGGCATCCAGCGGCCATGCGGCCAGCACCTGGGTCATGGCATGCAGGTATTGCTCCGCCAACGCCCGGATCCATTCCCAATGATCGGCAATGCCGCCCGCCTTGCCGATGATCTGGTAGAAATCCGTGGAAAAAGGCGACTGCACAACGATGCCGCTATCCACCAACCGGTCGCGCAACGATTGGTCTATCGAGGCATGGCACCAGATGCCGAGCCTACTGGCATCGATACCCTGCCTGACCAGCAAGTCGACGAACCCTTGGTTATGCGCCCCGGTTCGCCCCAAGGCGGGGTCGATGATCGCGGTCGGAGCCGCGGTGCTGTCCGCCGGCGCTCTCACACTCTGCGGTCCGGGATATTCAGCCATCGACCTGGGCATGCCTGTCGATATCGCACGTTATCTGTTCCTGGCCGATCTTGACATTGTTCTTGCACTCCTGCGACGGGATTGGTTGGAAGCCGGGCACCTGATTCCTCCACATCAACGCTTCGCGGAAACCAGCGTCTGCTTGATGGAGCTGCTGGAGATATCCGCTGTCCTCGGAAGATATACGACCTTGCAGAACTCCCCGAGGAAGTCGAACTCCCCTTTCCAGTCATCACCGATCACGAAGGTATCCACCGCGTACTTGCCTACGTCCTCGAGCTTTTGTTCCCAGGTCTGCTCCGGTATCACAAGGTCGACATGGCGTATGGCTTCCAGCACCACTTTCCGGTTCTCGTAGTCCAGCAATGAAGTCTTGTGCTTCTTCCCATTGAACTCATCGGTGGAGAGCCCGACGATCAGTCGATCGCCCAGTTCGCGCGCGCGACGCAACAGGTTGATGTGGCCGATGTGCAGGATATCGAAGGTGCCATAGGTAATGATGGTCCGCATCACAATCTCCATTCCTTTTCCACGTTGTCATGGACATAAAGTTGCTTGACCCTCTTGACGACGCGCCACGCATTGGCGTCGTCAAGGTGATCGAAGAACAGGCGGCGCTTCCATGCGTAGCTGTCGCCCCGGGAATGCCCAAGGGCGATGAAAACCTTCTCGAGCGCCCCCCTGAGCTGCGTAAAATCCCGACACACCGGTCCGGGGAACACATGCTCCAGGTCGTAGAACAAACCGCGCTCGGTATTGGCGTAGTGGTCGTAGTCGTAGGCGAAACTGACCACCGGCTTGCCGGTGAGCATGAAGTCGATCGCGCAAC
>Ga0307414_10000364_pt1 | contig 24773 bp, 11 predicted proteins | sample DK1Ometagenome_FD_203804 | JGI IMG/M metagenome (GOLD analysis project Ga0307414, IMG submission 203804) | Maize rhizosphere microbial communities from greenhouse at UC Davis, California, United States - DK15-O-3 | ecosystem: Host-associated > Plants > Roots > Rhizosphere > Soil | place: USA... | reverse complement strand
CCCGCATGCACATGCTCCCGGAAATGGCAGAAAGCATTTGCACCCGCTCGGAACAGGCTGCAGTGGAAAGCCTTGCCTTCGACCATCGCAGCAAGGCACTGCTGGGATTGTGGGTGCGCAAAGAGGCGCTTTTGAAGGCGGCGGGTACGGGGTTGTCGGTGGAAATGAGCAGCTTCGACGCGCCTGAAGGCATGATCCGGCCAATGCGGGTGCTGGACGGCGGCGGGTGGCTGGAGATGCTTGAGGCGGGCCCTGACTGCCTGGCCGCATTGGCCGGGCCGATTGGCGGTACCGCTGCCGTCGCATGGCTCTTCCCGGGGCCGCCATAGCCCAGGTGGAAGCCATGTCCGCATGAATCCCCATGCCAGCCGACCCAGCCGATGGCCGGATGAAGCGCCGTGCTGCGTTGATCCGGTAAATCGGGACGACTTCAGGCGCCAAGGGCATGGGCTGGCCAAACCTTCCTGACCGGTCCGTGGATCGTGATTCACGGTGTTGCACGCAAACAGGGGAAAGCGCGGATGGGTGTATCGAAGTGGCGGCGAGGGCGCCCCTGTTCCAGCCGATGCGTGTCCGCGGCCCATCCCTGGATGACAGAAGCAGCGTCTGCGTGGATTGCAACCCGGGATCACGCTCCACAAGCACCCATACCCTCATCGTGCTGGCGACGTAGGCAAGTGAAATGAAGAATCCATTGGCAAGTCGCAAGGATCGCGCAATCAGGGTGCTGTGGTTGTCGGAACTGACGCTGATATTGCTTTCTGTCCTTGTGGCGGCCTGGATACGTTTCATCAACGATCCGGAGAACCATCAGGAGTTCGCCGAGCATGCATTGATCCGTGGGCTGATCCTTGCCGTGTTCATCACTGGCGCGATGGCCGCTTTCGGTCTTTACCAGGTGCATGTACGCCACAACCGCATGGACTTCATCCTGCGACTGGTGTTGTCGTTCGCCTTTGGCGGAATGGCGTTGCTGGTTCTGTACTATTTATTGCCGCAGGCCTATATCGGGCGCGGCGTCATGGCGATGTCGTTGCTGATCAGTCTGGTTGGCGTGGTTGCCATCCGCTTGCTGGTCATGCACGTATTCAGCACCGATGTGCTCAAACAGCGGGTACTGGTGCTGGGCGCGGGCAAGAATGCCGACCTGATAAACAGCCGCATGCGTCGGGATTCCGACCGCCGTTCGTTCGTGGTGGTGGGATTCCTGCCGGTGCCTGGCCAGCCCGCGGCGATCAACGAAAAGCTGCTGATCGAACCTGGGCAGGACCTGCTCGAGCTGGTCCAGCAGTTGCAGATCGACGAGATAGTGGTAGCCCCGGACGAACGCCGTGGGGGCCTGCCCATGGAAGAAATGCTCGCCTGCGTGCAGCGTGGCATCTCGATCATCGACCTGTCGACCTTCTTCGAACGCGAAGCCGGCATGGTCCAGCTCAATGTCCTGGATCCTTCGTGGCTGATGTACTCCGGCGGCTTCGACTATTCCACGCCACGCCGTTTGAGCAAGCGTTTCTTCGACCTTGCGGCGGCCATTTCGCTGTTACTGGTCGCTTGGCCTTTCATGCTGCTGGTGGCCTTGCTGGTCTGGATGGAAGACGGTTCCCCCATCCTCTACCGCCAGGTCAGGGTGGGCGAGCGCGGGCAGCATTTCGAGCTGATCAAGTTCCGCAGCATGCGCGTGGATGCGGAAAAGGATGGGGTGGCCCGCTGGGCGACCAAGGACGACGATCGCAGTACCCGGATCGGGCGCTTCATCCGGCTTACCCGCCTGGACGAATTGCCGCAATTGTTCGCGGTGATCATGGGCAACATGAGTTTCGTCGGTCCGCGCCCCGAGCGGCCGCACTTCGTCGAAATGCTCAGCGAGGAGATCCGCTATTACGGCGTGCGCCATTGCGTGAAGCCCGGGCTTACCGGCTGGGCGCAACTTCGCTATCCCTACGGGGCGTCGGTTCGGGATGCGGAGGAAAAGCTCAAGTTCGACCTGTTCTATGTCAAGAACCATGGTCTGGTTTTCGATCTGATGATCATGCTGCAGACCGTGGAAGTGGTGTTGTTCGGCCGCGGCGCGCGCTGAGTACGGAATCTGGGTCCGTTACCGACGGTAGACCTGGAAGATCAGGGTTGGCCAGTGGTGGAACCTTGCGGTCTCGCGCTTGAGGCAGAGGAATCCGAATCCAGGAGTATGGCCAGCGCAAGCGCCGACAGCAGCAGCAATACGACCAGTTTCTGCCCGCGGTGGAGGTTGGGGCTGCTGTCGTCGCCTGGATCGGACGCGGGCGGCTCCGCGTTGCCTGGGCCGGACGCCCGGCCCGGCAGCGATGGCCGCAAGGTCCGGAATGCCTGGGAACGGCTGCCCGGAAGGCGACCATGCTCCTTGTGGAAACGGAGTGCGCTGGCGTAGATCGAGTTCAGGTCCGACAACGGGACTTCGGCGTCGTCCGCAGACGCCTGCGGGGGATTCCGGTCCGGATGCAGCTCCGCTATCCGTCGACGGTAAGCCCGCTTCAATTCCTCCAGGCTGCAGCCTGGCTGAAGATCGAGTTGGGCGTAGAGCTGCCCGAAATCCGGCGGTGTCATCGCTGTATCCCCATTCTCCCATCCTAGCGCGTGTCATATCGGCTGCGCGAGAGCGCCCAGGGTGGCCGCCCTACGGCCTGAAGTGCGTTTTATAACGAGTGGATGACAGGGGATGGTAGAGATGCAAAGCACAGGCCCAATTGCCGGGGGCGTGATGCAGGAGAACTCTCAGGACAAGACTGCGACCGTTCCTTGCATGCCAGCGCCGATTGAGATTCCGACCGATCGGCCGCGCACGCCGGATCCCGTGCATGCGTCCGGCCTCATCGAGGCCACGCTTGAGGAGGGGTTGTGCCGGGCCCTTGCGGCTCTGGCCGCAGGCCATGGAGTCGATCGCTCCAGCGTATTGATGGCCGGATGGGCGGTATTGGTCCAGCGCCTGTCGGCCCAATCCGGGCTGGTACTCGGCGTCGCACCGAAAAGCGGGCTGCACCTGCTTGCGATGCCTTTGGACCTTGCCCTGACGGCGACTGCCGCCCAGTTCCTCGCCTATATCGACCAGTGGCTCCGGGACAGGCCCGACGATACCCGCAAGTCGTGGCAGGTCTCGTTCGCGATGGGCATGGATTCGAGCCATGCGGTGGAGATCGCGGGTTCGGAACTGACGATGCAGGTCATGGAAGCCGGGGAGAGCATCCATGTCCGGCTCGGTTACTCGACGGCATTGTTCGATCCCTCCACCGCGCGCCGCTACCTCGGTTATTGGCAGGCACTGCTCAGGTCGATGGCAGCCGATGCCGAAATGGAGGTCGGCAAACTGCCCATGATCGGCGCGGAAGAGCGCAGGCATCTGCTGGAAGGCTGGAACGATACGGCTGTCGATTACCCGCAGGACCAATGCCTGCACACGCTTATCGAAGCGCAGGTCGCACGCACGCCGCATGCACCGGCGGTCGTGGCCGAGGACCTCGAGCTGGATTTCGCCGAGCTCAACAGACGCGCCAATCGGCTTGCACACCATCTGCGCGCGCTTGGCGTGCGGCCAGACGATCGCGTCGGCATCTGCGTGGAACGCGGCTGGCAGATGGTGGTCGGATTGCTGGCCATCCTGAAGTCTGGCGGCGCCTACGTGCCATTGGATCCGGCCTACCCGGCGGACCGCCTCGAGCACATGTTGAATGACAGTGCGCCGAAGGTATTGCTGACCCAGTCGAGCCTGGAACCCTTGCTGCGAGGATTCGCGGTCGCGTGCCCGTTGCTGGATCTTTCAGCTGCAACCACGCCATGGGACGAACTGCCGACGACGGATATCCCGGTAGCGGAGATTGGCCTGGGCGCGCGCAACCTGGCCTACATGATCTACACCTCCGGCTCGACCGGCCTGCCGAAGGGCGCGATGAACGAGCATCGCGGCATCGTCAACCGCCTGCTGTGGATGCAGGACGCCTACCGGCTGGATTCGCAGGACACGGTACTGCAGAAGACGCCCTTCAGCTTCGATGTTTCAGTGTGGGAATTCTTCTGGCCGCTGATGACCGGCGCGCGCCTGCTGATGGCGCGCCCGGAGGGCCACAAGGATCCGGCCTACCTCGCCGGGCTCGTCCGCCGGCAGCAGGTGACCACGATGCATTTCGTGCCGTCGATGCTGCACGCATTCCTGGAAGACGACGGCGTCCCGTCTTGCGCCGGCGTGCTGAAGCAGGTGATGTGCAGCGGCGAGGCCCTGCCGGTGTCGTTGGCGGAAAGATTCCACGAGCGCCTGCCGGGAGTCGAACTGCATAACCTGTATGGACCCACAGAGGCAGCGGTCGATGTTACCGCCTGGACCTGCGTTCCCGGGGCGGAAGGCCTGAGCATCCCCATAGGGCGGCCCATCGCCAACACCCGCATGTACGTGCTCGATGCCTATCGGGAGCCGGTGCCGCAGGGCGTCGCCGGCGAGCTCTACATCGGCGGCGTGCAAGTAGGTCGCGGTTACCTCAATCGCGACGAACTGACCGCCGAGCGCTTCGTTCCCGATTCCTTCCTCGGTGGCGACACGCGCATGTATCGCACCGGCGACCTGGGCCGCTGGATGCCCGATGGCAACATCGAGTACCTGGGCCGAAACGACTTCCAGGTCAAGATCCGCGGCTTCCGCATCGAGTTGGGCGAAATCGAGGCCCGCCTGCTCGAACATCCGCAGGTCGGCACTGGCGTGGTGCTGGCGCGCGACGACGGCGCGGGGGACCTGCGCCTGATCGCCTATTACGTGCCGCGCGAAGCCGGGACCGCGATCGGCGTCGAGGATTTCCGGGGCCACCTGGCCCGGCATCTTCCCGAGTACATGATCCCCGCGCTTTACGTGCGTCTGGACCGCTTGCCGGTAACCCCGAACGGCAAGCTGGACCGTCGCGCCCTGCCGGAACCCGACACTGCGCGGCCGCACCTGGCCACCGCCTACGAACCGCCAGCCAATGCCGGGGAAGCGGAGGCCTGCGCGGCATTCGCAACGGTGCTGGGAGTGGACAAGGTCGGGCGCCACGACAATTTCTTCGACCTGGGCGGCAATTCGCTGCTCGCGATGCGCCTGCTGGAACGCATGCGCAAATCACGTGCCCGGGACCGCGCGCCGGATGCGCCCCCCGGGCCGGCGTTGTCGGCCACGGTGTTCTTCCGCGTTCCCACGCCGGCCGCACTGGTCGCCGCGCTTTCCGGCCGTGGCGATGGTGCGCTCGAAACCGCGCGTATCAGCCGGGTACATGGCGACCGTCCAGCCCACAACGAACCCATCGCGATCGTCGCCATGGCCGGGCGTTTCCCCGGCGCCGCCGATGTCGAATCCTTCTGGCGAAACCTCTGCGATGGTCGCGACACGATTTCGTTCTTCAAGCCAGATGAACTGGATCCGGCGGTAGGCGCCGCCGAGCGCGTCGATCCGTCCTACGTCGCCGCGCGCGGCATCATCGAAGGGTTGGAACAGTTCGACGCTGCGTTCTTCGGCATCAGTCCGCGCGAAGCGGAACTCATGGATCCGCAGCAGCGCATCTTCCTGGAATTGTGCTGGGAATGCCTGGAACGCGGCGGTTATGCGCCGGACGCCACGCCGGGCCCGGTCGGCGTGTTCGCGGGCATGAACAACGCCACCTATTTCCAGCACCATGTGTCGTTGCGCCCGGACCTGATCGAGAAACTCGGCGCCTTCCAGGTGATGGTCAACAACGAGAAGGACTACATCGCCACGCGCGTGGCGCACAAACTCAACCTCACCGGCCCGGCGGTCAGCACCCACACTGCCTGTTCCACTTCGCTGGTCGCGATCTGCCAGGCGGTGGACAGCCTGCGTGCCGGCCAATGCGACATGGCCCTGGCCGGCGCGGCTTCGGCAACCTGTCCGCCACGCAGCGGCTATCGCTATCTCGAAGGTTCCATGCTGTCCCCCGATGGCCATACGCGTGCCTTCGACAAGGACGCGCAGGGAACGGTCTTCAGCGATGGCGCGGGGGTGGTGTTGCTCAAGCGTCTCAGCGACGCACTGACCGACGGCGATCAGGTCTTTGCGCTGATCAAGGGCGCGGCCATCAACAACGATGGCGGCAACAAGGCCAGCTTCACCGCGCCCAGCAGCGAGGGCCAGGCGGCGGTGATCGCCATGGCCCATGCAAACGCAGGCGTCAGTCCGCGCAGTATCGGCTATGTCGAGGCGCACGGAACCGCCACGCCGCTGGGCGATCCGATCGAGATCGAAGGCCTCACCAAGGCCTTCCGTCTCGGCACCGATGACAACGGCTTCTGCCAGGTCGGTTCGGTCAAGAGCAATATCGGCCACGTCGTGATAGCGGCCGGTGCCGCGGGCCTGATCAAGACCGCCTATGCGTTGAAGGAGGAGCGTATCCCGGCGACCGTGCATTTCACCGCGCCCAATCCCGGCATCGATTTCTCCGGCACGCCGTTCGTGGTGTCCGGCCATGGCATCGACTGGAAGCGGAGCCAGGATGCACCGCGCCGCGCGGGTGTCAGCTCCTTCGGCGTTGGCGGCACCAACGCGCACGTGGTGATGGAAGAGGCGCCGTTGTTGCCTGATTCGGAAGCTGCCACCGGCGCCCAGTTGCTGACGTTGTCCGCCCGCACGCCGGCCGCGCTGGCAAGCATGGCGCTGCAACTGGCCGACCACCTGGAAGCGCATCCGCGGATCAACCTGGCCGATGCCGCCTGGACGCTGGCCGTCGGCCGCAAGCCATTCGCCCACCGCGTCGCGGTGGCGGCCAGCGACGTCGCGGATGCCGTGGCGCAATTGCGCAGCACCGATACCGCCGCCGCAATCGCCCGCGGCCGGCCGGCGCATGCGGGCGAAGTGGCGTTCCTGTTCCCGGGCCAGGGCTCCCAATACGCGGGCATGGGACGCGAACTGTATGCTGCCGAGCCCCATTTCCGCGCAGCCTTCGATCAATGCGCCGATGGCCTGCTCGCGGAACTGGGTTTCGACCTGCGCCAGGTGGTCTTCGGCGACGACGCGCAAGCGCTGCTCCCCACTTCGGTCATGCAGCCCGCGATATTTTCCATCGAGTATTCGCTGGCCAGCCTGTGGATGAGCTATGGGGTGGCGCCGGTTGCGATGCTCGGGCACAGCATCGGCGAATTCGTGGCCGCAACCCTGGCTGGCGTATTCGAGCTGGCCGATGCCCTGAAACTCGTCGCCCGGCGCGGGCGGTTGATGCAGGCGCAACCATCGGGAAGCATGCTGTCGGTGCGGATGCCGTTGGCCGAACTGTCCGGGCGCCTGCCCGCGGAGCTGTCGCTCGCCGCAGAGAACGCGCCCGGCGCCTGCGTCGTTTCCGGGGCGACCGATGCGGTATCGGCCTTCCATGCGCAGCTCGAAGGCGAAGGCGTCGCCTGCCGCGCGCTGCATACCTCCCATGCATTCCATTCGGCGATGATGGACCCGGTGGTTGCGCTGTTCCGTGCCGAAGTTGCCGCGGTCCCGCGTTCGGTCCCGCAAATGCCGATCATTTCCACCGCCACCGGCGACTGGCTGGATGCCGAAGCCGCGGTCTCGCCCGACTACTGGGCGCGGCACCTGCGCGAGCCGGTACGTTTCTCCGAGGCTTTGCTCAAGGTAGTGGAGTCACCCGCGCGCCTGCTGCTGGAAGTGGGCACGCGCGGCACGCTGGGGGCGCTAGCGCGGCAACATCCGCAGCTTTCAAGGGCGGACAAGGTCGCGGTGTCTTCGCTGGCCGATTCGCCGCGGTCGGAACTGGTCGACTTCCGCCAGGCAGCGGGCAACCTCTGGGCCAACGGCGTGCCGTTGGACGTCGCTGTATTCGATATCCGGGAATCGCGCCGGCGTGTCCTGTTGCCGACCTATGCGTTCGAGCGCCAACGCTACTGGATAGATGCGGTGCCGGCCGAATCGGCCACCGTACTCGCTTATCCGGCGCACCCCATCCCGGCAGGGGAGCAGAGTCCCTTGCACCTCGTGGCATCCACGCCGTCGATGCCGGCCGTGGGGAACGGTGATTCCCGCCTCGTCGTCCGCCTGCGCGGCATTTTCGAGGACGCTTCGGGGCTGGATGTGCCGGATCCCGACGTCAATTTCATCGAGGTCGGCCTGGATAGCTTGATGCTGACCCAGATCGCGTTGCAATTGCAGAAGGCCTTCGGAGTGAAGGTCACGTTCCGCCAGCTGATGAGCGATGCATCCAGTCTTCGCCGCCTGGCGGCATTGCTCGAACCGCATCTTCCTGCCGAGGCAACTGCGATCGCATCCGTCCACGACAATGTCGCGCCCGCAGAGACTTCGCAGGTGCCGGCATCGAAGCCGGCAGCCACGCCCGACGGATCCGAAGCCGAGGCCAGGTACCTGGTGCTCCGCGAACAGATGCAGTTGATGTCGCAACAACTGGCCCTGCTTGCGCGACAATCGTTGCAGGACGGCGATACGACCTGCCGGATCATCCTGCAACAGCAGGAGTTGATGGTCCGCCAGATCGCATTGTTGTCGGGCAAGGACATGTCCGCTGCGCTTGGCCAGGAACTCGCGGCCGTTGCAACCGTGGCGCAGCCCGACGGAATCGCGTCCACGCCGGATGTCGTTGCTGGACCACAAGTGGAAATGAAGATCATGGATGCAAGGAAGCCGGTGCTGCCGGGCGCGAAGCTGGGACGTTCTCCCGAAGGCGATCCCGCCTGGTACCTCGCCCATCCGGACGAACCCGGGAAATTCCTCAAGGTGGCCGGATGAGCAGCGCCGTTCCGGTCTCCCACGATTTCATATCCGTCGATTACAACCCTTTCGTCGGCGGTGAGCTGGCGCGCGTGGTTCCCACGACCGAATCGCAGCGGGAAATCTGGCTGGCGAACCAGTTGGGGGCCGATGCGTCGTTGGCGTTCAACCTGTCGGTATCGTTGCGCCTGCGCGGAACGCTGGACGCGACAGCACTGCAGTCGGCGCTGCAGGAACTGGTGGACAGGCACGATGCATTGCGCGCCAGTTTCGGCCCGGATGGCGAGACCCTGTGCATTCGCCAGCACGTTGCCTTCGATCTGCCGATCATCGACCTTTCCATGCGCGAGGAGGACGCCAGGCAGAAGGCACTCGAGGCGAGGCTCCGGAGCTCCGTGGAGACCCCGTTCCGCATCGAGTTCGACACCCTGTTCCGTGCGGAGCTGGTCCAGCTTGGAGCGGAGGAAAGCCTGCTGGTCCTCAGTGCGCACCATATCGTCTGCGATGGCTGGTCCTGGTGGGTGATCGTGCGCGAGCTTGGCGCCCTGTATGCGCGATACGCCGGCCTTGCCGACGCGTCGCTGCTCCGGGCGGCGGATTTCACCGATTACGCCATCGCTGAATTCGCCCATCCGCAGACCGCGCAGTACCGCCTGGATGAAGCCTTCTGGCTATCGCGATTCGCCGATGAGATCCCGATCCTGGACCTGCCCACCGACCGCTCGCGGCCGGCGCGCCGCAGTTTCGCTTCCGCGCGCGTCGACCATGTCCTGGACGTGGAGCTGGTCGCGGCGATCCGGCGCATGGGGGCGCGGCGCGGCGCAAGCCTGTTCGCGACCCTCCTGGCGGGATTCTCGGGGTTGCTGTCGAGGCTGAGCGGGCAGGGCACGATCGTGGTCGGCATCCCGGCCGCTGGCCAATCATCCGCCGGCCAGGCCGACCTGGTCGGACACTGCGTGAATACCCTGCCGCTGCGTTTCGACCTGGATCCGGGGCAGTCCTTCGCGAAGTCGGTGGATGATGCGCAGGTCGTGTTGCTGGATGCGCTGGAGCACCAGCGTTACACCTTCGGCACGCTGTTGAAGAAGCTTCCGATCCAGCGCGATCCCAGCCGCATGCCGCTGGTGAGCGTGATGTTCAACATAGACCAGGCGCTGGAGAGCGAAACCACCGCATTCCCGGGGCTCGAGCTGGAGTTTTCCGACAATCCGCGCAGTTTCGATACCTTCGAACTTTTCGTGAATGCCGCCCAGGTCCACGGCACGCTGCGCCTGGAGTGCCAGTACAACCGCGATCTTTTCGACGAGGCAACGGTGCGCCGCTGGCTTGCCGCCTACGAGTCGCTGCTGCGTGCCGCCACCCTTGGCGTGGAAACCAGCGTGGCCGGCCTGCCCCTGGTGGATGCGGCGGCCCGTGGCGAACTTGCGGCGCTGCAGCCTGCGCCGGTGCCGTTCCCGCGCGAACGCCTCATGCATGAGTACCTGGAGTTGCAATGCGACCGCGCCCCCGATCGCATCGCCCTGCGTTTCGGCAAGGAGTCGATGAGCTATTCGCAACTGGAGTCGCGGGCAAACCGCATCGCCCACCTGTTGCGCGGCGCGGGCGCCCGGCGCGGGACCCTGGTCGGCATCTCCATCGACCGCGGTACCGACATGCTGGCGTCGTTGCTGGCCATCCTCAAGACCGGTGCCGGCTATGTGCCGCTGGACCCACAGTTCCCGGCCGACCGCCTTGCGTACATGGCCGAGGACGCCGGATTGGCGGCGCTGATCACTGAACGCAAGTACGCGGAACGTTTCGACCTGGGGGGACGGCCGGTACTGGCCATCGACGAAATGGAGGCGCAGATCGCCAATGCCCCGGACCTGCGCATCGGCCGGGACCTGGATTGCGCGCAGCCCGGATCGGTGGCCTATGTCATCTACACCTCGGGCTCGACGGGTCGGCCCAAGGGCGTGCAGGTGCCGCATTCGGCGGTGTCCAACTTCCTGACCGGCATGCAGGCGCAACCCGGCCTCGGCCCAGACGACAGGTTGCTTGCGGTCACCACGCTTTCGTTCGACATCGCCGTGCTCGAACTCATGCTGCCGCTCAGCGTGGGCGCGCAGGTGGTCCTGGCCGATCGCGACACCGCAAGCGATGCGAATGCGCTGGCCCGGTTGCTGGACGAAAGCGGGGCCACGGTCATGCAGGCCACGCCCTCCACCTGGCGGTTGCTGCTGGAAACCGCCTGGTCTGGTGGTCCGGATTTCAGTGCGCTTTGCGGCGGCGAGGCGCTGGCGCCGGACCTGGCAGCAATGTTGCTGCCACGATGCGGGAATTTGTGGAACCTGTATGGACCCACGGAAACGACCGTGTGGTCCACCGCTGCGAAAGTGCAGCCCGGCGCCGATGGCAGGGTTTCCGACATCCATATCGGCCGCCCCATCGCCAATACCAAGATCTGGATACTCGACGCACAGGGCGAGCTCTGCCCACGCGGCGTGCCCGGCGAGATATGCATTGGTGGACAGGGGGTGACCCTTGGCTACCTGGCGCGTCCGGAACTCACCGCGGACCGGTTCATCGCCGATCGCCATTCGGACCCGGATGCGACCTTGTCGGGAGAACCACCCATGTTGTACCGCACCGGGGACCGTGGCCGCTGGCGTACCGACGGCAACATCGAGCACATGGGGCGGATGGATTTCCAGGTCAAGGTCCGCGGCTACCGGATCGAGCTGGAGGAGATAGAAAACAACCTCGCCAGCCATCCTTCCGTGGCCCGGGTCGTGACGGTCGCACGCGAGTTGCGGCCGGGGGACGTCCGCCTGGTCGCATACGTGGTGGCGCAACCGGGAAGTACGATCGTGGAAGGCGAGCTCGCCGCGCACCTGCGGGGCACGCTTCCCGATTACATGATTCCGCAGCATATCGTCGAGCTGGATGCGATCCCGTTGCTGCCCAACGGCAAGGTGGACAGGAAGTCGCTGCCCGCGCCGCAGGAACTGCAGGCGACGCATGCCGCGCGTCGCGCGCCGGGCAACGGTACCGAAGCACGCGTCGCGGCGATCATGGCGGACGTTCTCGGCGTAACCAGCGTCGGCATGGACGAGGATTTCTTCGCCATTGGCGGGCATTCCCTGCTCGGCGCGCGCCTCACCACGCGCATCAGCCGGGAGCTCGGCGTGCAGCTTCCGCTGCGCGTGCTATTCGATGCGCCCACCGCGGGTCGCCTTGCCGATTTCATCGAGGATCAGGTCATCAGCACCACCATCACCACCCATGCGCCGCGACCGGTCGTCCGCCAGGACAACCAGGAAACGGCACCGCTTTCACTAATGCAGCAGCGGTTGTGGGTGATCGAGCAGATGCAACCGGGCCAAGCTGCCTACAACATCCAGTCCGCGCACAGGCTGCGCGGTCCTCTGGACCTGATTGCGTTGGATGATGCCTTCAGGAAAGTGGTCAAGCGTCAGCCCACCTTGCGCACGCAACTTGAACAGCACGGCGACGGTGCGATACAGCGCGTGCACGCCAACGTGGAAGCGTCATTGTTACCCGTCGAGGATTTGACCGGCCTCGATGAGAGGGAGCGGGAGACGGAAGCCATGCGGCGCATGGAGGCGCTTACTGCGGAGCCGATACCGCTGGACCAGGCGCCGCTTTTCCGCGTACGCCTCTTCAGGCTCTCCGCGGAAGACCACATGCTGTTCTTCATGGCACACCACGCGATCTGGGACGGGATCTCGCTCAACCTGTTCTGCGAAGAGATGGCCGGGTTGTATGCGACTTACAGCCAAGGGAGATTGTCCACCCTGCCTGCTTTGGCGCGCAGCTATTGCGATTTCACCGCATGGCACCTGCAACAACTGGAAGAGGATTCGTTGCGTCCGCAGATCGAACATTGGAAGCAACACCTGGCGGGCGAACTCGAGCCGTTGCACTTGCCCGAGGATTTTCCAAGGCCGGCGCAGGCGACGGGGAAAGGCGGCGGCGAGATCATGCGCATCGGTGCCGCGCTGGCATCGGACCTGCGCCAGGTCGGCAGCCGCGTCGATGCGACCCTGTTCATGACCCTGTTGGCCGCCTATTACGTCCTGTTGCACCGGTTGACCGGGCAGCGCGACATCATCGTCGGCCTGCCGGTGCGCAACCATGTTTCGGAAGACATGGACAAGGTGATGGGCTTCTTCGTCAACATCCTTCCACTGCGCCTGCAGGTGGATCCCGAACTTTCTTTCATGGGAATGGTCGCCCAGGTGCGCAAGGCCGTGCTCGACTGCTTCTCCAATCCGGACGTGCCTCTGGAATACCTCGCACGGGAGCTCAACGTGCCGCGCGACCCCAGCCGTTCTCCGGTGTACCAGGCGCTGTTCTCGTACCAGGATATCGGCGAGCGGCGCGCACAGTGGGGAGACCTGCAGTACGAGCACGTCATGTTGCCGCAGGTCACCGCGACCAACGACCTGTCGATGTGGTGCTTCGGCGACGCCGATGGCGTCGTTGCGGACATGAACTACAACGCGGACATCCTGTCCGCGGAATCCGGCGCGGCCATCCACCGGCGCTTCATCGAACTGCTGGAAGGTTTCGGCCACGACCCCGAAGTGGCGATAGGGGATGCCAACGCGCTGAGCGAAGAGGATCTCGAGGCCCTGGCCAGATGGAATTCCACCGCCTCCGAAGTGCCTGTGCAGAAGACGGTGCATGCGTTGCTGGCGGCACAAGCCGAAGCCACGCCGGAGCGCACGGCCCTCCGCTTCAACGACGAGCGTGTCAGCTACGCGCAACTGCATTCACGCAGTACGCGCATCGCCGATGCACTGGTCGCGCGCGGGGTGCGTGCGGGCGACCTGGTCGGCGTATCCCTGGATCGCCATCCGGACCTGATCGCGAGCATGATCGCCGTGCTGAAGGCCGGCGCGGCCTACGTGCCACTGGATCCAGCCTATCCCGGCGACCGGCTGCAGTTCATGGCCGAGGACGCGAAGCTGGCAATGGTGGTGGCGGAAGCCGACCTTGCCGCGCCACTGGCGATGCCGCGCGAACGGATCCTGCTGTTGGACGTTGACGCCGCAGAGATAGATGCGGCGCCGGCAGTCGTCACCGGGCGCGTGGATCCGGCGGGGTGCGATTCGGCTGCCTACGTGATCTACACCTCCGGTTCCACCGGCAAGCCCAAGGGCGTGCAGGTGCCGCACGGGGCCGTGCTGAACTTCCTCCACAGCATGCGCAAAGAGCCCGGCATGGACCGCGACGACCGCCTGCTCGCGGTCACCACGACTTCGTTCGACATCGCCGTGCTGGAAATTTTCCTGCCCTTGAGCCTGGGCGCGGAAATCGTGCTGGCCACGCGCGATGTCGCCACCGACGGCTACGAGATCGCCGCGTTGCTCGAGCGGGAGGAGGTCACTGTCATGCAAGCCACCCCCGCGACCTGGCGGATGCTGGTCGAGTCGGGATGGCAGGGAAGGGCGGGGTTCAAGGCATTGTGCGGTGGCGAGCCGCTTCCCGCCGACCTGGCCGTGCAACTGCTTTCCCGTTGCGCGGAAGTGTGGAACATGTACGGCCCCACTGAAACCACGGTGTGGTCGACCTGCGCGCGGATCGAACCGGGTACTGTAGGTCGCGCACCCGATATACATATCGGCAAGCCCATCGCCAACACCACGGTATGGGTGCTGGATCCGCGTGGCCAGGTCTGTCCGACCGGTGTTTCCGGTGAGATATACATCGGTGGCGATGGGGTCACTCTGGGTTACCTGGGTCGCCCCGAACTGACGGACGAGCGCTTCGTCGCCGACAAATTCGTATCCCGCCCGGCACCTTCGCCAAGCGCATTGCCGGCCCGGCTGTATCGGACCGGCGACCGCGGCCGCTGGCGCAGGGACGGTGTACTGGAACACCAGGGCCGCCTCGATTTCCAGGTCAAGGTGCGGGGTCATCGCATCGAACTCGGCGAGATCGAGAACACCCTGGTCGCACAGCCGAAGGTATCGCGAGCGGTCGTGGTCGCACGCGAGGACCGGCCTGGCGATGTTCGCCTGGTCGCTTATGTCGTGGGTGAGGGCAACGCATCGCTGGATGAGCATGCGCTGGTCGCCACATTGCGGGATGCGTTGCCGCACTACATGGTTCCGCAGCATGTAGTGATGCTGGAATCCATACCGCTCCTGCCCAATGGCAAGGTCGACCGGAAATCGTTGCCTTCGCCCCAGCCATCGGTGGCGGCTGCCTCGCCTTCCGGCGCATGGAACATGCAGTCGGCCGCCAACGGTTCCACCCATCACGACCCGCGCGTGAACTATCTGATGGCGGTGTGGAGCGAATTGCTGGGCAACCCGGCGGGACCGGATGACAATTTCTTCGATCTCGGCGGGCATTCCATGCTGGCGGTGCAGATGGCCAACCGGGTGATGCGCGACACCGGCGTCCGGCTACGCCTGCTTTCGCTGGCAACGCAGACGCTGGCGCAAGCCGCTGCATTGTTGCCTGCGCAATCCGGTACCCATTCCGCGCGCGTGCCGGCGGGCAGCGGCCTGTCGCGACTCCTCGGGCGACTCTTTCCCGGCAAGGGGCGGCACGCGTGAGGACGGAGTTCATCTGATGGAGCCACTCTTGCAACCTGTCTATTTCGGCCCACCTGCGCGCCGGCTGTTCGGTGTCCACCATGCTCCGTCGGAACCTGCGCTGGGATGCGTGCTGATGTGCCCGCCCCTGCTGAACGAGCATTTCAGGAGTTACCGGTTCTTTTCCCAGGTGGCGAGCCAATTGGCCGGCGCCGGGCTTGCCTGCCTACGTTTCGATTATCTGGGTACCGGCGACTCGGATGGTGGAGACGACCAGTTCAACCCCGCAGAATGCAATCTGGATATCGCATTGGCGGCCGGGGAATTGCGTCGCCGCAACGAAGGTGCCCCACTGATACTCATGGCCATCCGCGGCTCGGCGCTCTTCGCGCACCGGCAAGCGGAAGACCTGGGCGCGTCGGCCCTGTGGTTGTGGCAGCCGGTCCTTGATGGCGCGGGCTATGTCAGGGAACTGGAAAAACGCGATCGCTTCGAAAGGGGGTCGCGCTACCGCTATCCCCTGTTGCGCGGCATGGCCGCAGCCAACGCGCAGGACTTGATGGGGTTCGCCCTGTCGGCGCGTTTCCGCAGCGAGCTGTCCGCATACTCGATCGACCGGCAGCCCGGCAGCGTGCGCACGGCGGTACTCGCGCACCAGGAAGATCCTGCGATGCAACTCGCAGCCGATGCCAGGCTGGAGCTTCCGCTGTCGGTCACCGCATGGTCCGACGAGCTCGACCTCGCCAGCCTGATCCCGCTACGCGACGCGCGCGATGCCCTCGAGGCGCTCGTGTCCGATATCCCGAGGTGGACCACTCATGGATGAACTGCTGTCACTGGATGGGGGCCGGAGTTTCGGGATACTGACACGGGCCACCGCCGATGCGCGTGGCAGGGCGGTGCTGTTGTTCAATGCCGGGCTGATCCATCGTGTCGGTCCGTTCCGGTTGCACGTGCATCTCGCCCACAGGCTGGCCGCGCAAGGATTCGACGTGTTCCGCTTCGACCTGCCACGGATCGGCGATGCGCCGGCGGGGACCCATGCCACGCAGGAGTCGGCGGCCGGAGAGGCGCTGGACATGGTGCAGGGAGCCACTGGCGCAACCTCGTTCATCGTCGGCGGACTTTGCAGTGCCGCCGACCTCAGCTGGAAAATGGCGGTTGCCGACACGCGCGTCGACGGCCTGCTGTTGATCGACAGCATGGCAGTGCGCAGTCGCTGGTTCCGGGTCGGCCAGTTGCAGCTGCTGCTCAAACGTCCCGTTTCCAGCTGGCCGCGCATGGCCTGGCGCTTCCTCAAGCCAAAGCCCGCCGACGGACCGGGGCTTGCCGACTTCCGTGACTGGCCGGATCACGCCACCTTCAAGTCCGATCTGGAGAAAATGCTGGAACGCGGGGTCAAGGTACTGGCGCTCTATACCGGGGGAGTCGCGCAATATCTGCTGCACCGCCGCCAACTCGACGCCACTTTCGGCGCTTCGCGGCGGCATCCAGGCTTGCAGGTCGAATATTGGCCCGGCGTCGACCATCTGGTATTCGTGCCACCGGATCGCCAGCGGGTCATGGAGCGGATAAGCCAATGGGCGACGCCCTGACCGATCGTTGGCGGGCCCATCAACAAAAAGACAGCCGGTCGAGCCGGCTGTCTTTGTTTATTGCATGCAATCAATCGTATTCAGCGTTTGTCATCTTCCTCGAAGGCGCTGTGCCACCAGGCCACGCCGGGAACCGCAAACAGCGCGGCGCGCAGCCTGCGGCTGGCGGCAAGCGAACGCGAACTACGACGCAGGGCTGCCGCGGTGCGACGGAACAGCCGCTCCCCGGGCGACACCCATGTCGTGTTGCCGCTGCCACCCCTGGTTGAAGTCGAGCCACCGCTGGTCGAACTGCCGTTATCGATCACGCGGACGCCGGACCCCTGGGTGACGGCGGGAGTCGAAGCGCTCGGTGTCTGCATCGGCTGCGAATTGCCGCCGGTGACATGACTGGGCCTGGTGGTGGTAGTGCCGCCGGGCAGTGCGGACGATGGGATGTGCACGATGTAATCGTCGATATCGTCGCCCGCCGCACCCCAGTTGCTGTTGAAAGCGACACGGGTGAAGTCACGGCTGACCGATGCCTGCGGCTCGGACCAATAGGTTCCGCCACCGACGCGTCGCGTGTAGGCGAGCGGGTAAACGCGCGGGTTCGCCTTCAATTCAAAGGCGAAGACCTTGTTGCTGAACCAGGGATAGGTGCCGTCGCGCGAAGCCTTGGTGCCATAGGTGCTGGCCACGGCCCAGCCCGGCTTCTTCATGCCCTTGCCGGAGAAGTGGAAGGAGGATGTCGAGCCGTTGACGTAGGTCGGGAACAGCGCCGTCCGTGGGCATTCCGGCGCGGTGGTCGCGGTAGGCGCGACGGATGGGCAGCTGTCGATGTTGATGAAGAAGACGTCGCCGTTGTTGCTCTGGAAATCGATGGAAAGGTAGTAGTCCTCCCCGTTCGGCCCCAGCGCAAGGTCCGAGTGCTCGCTCTTGTGCAGCAGCAGCTTCTTCTTGCTGAAGTCGGGTGCCCACGCCCAGGTTCCGTTGCTGTCCGAGGAGGTCACATACCAGCGGCCCGCCGCCGACATGCTGGAATGGTCGGGACGGCTGGTGTTCTGCACGCTGCCGACCAGCCTGTTGTTCTGCAGGTCCCAGACCATGTAGCCAAGCAGGCCGAAGTTGCTGTTCTCGACCTGGAAACCCCAGTAACGGCCGTCAGCGGAAGGCGAACCCTCCGACTTGGTCCAGATGTGGCGCGCGGTGGATGCCCACGAAGGAAGTTTTCCCGCGAAGTCGGCGGCGATGGAGTGGGTGTTGGTGCGTACGTCGAGTTTCAGCAGTTTGGTGCCGCCGTTGGTGGGCAGGTAATACAGTATGTTCGGATCGGTGGGATGCCACTGCGGTTCGGCGTCGGCTGCCAGGTGGAACTCATTGGAGATGCTGGAGTTCGCCACCTTGGGCGAGAGCTGGCGCAGGTACTTCATGGTGTTGGCGTCGTACAGGTGCCACCAGCCACCGCCCGTGTAGACGATGAAGTAGGTATTGTTGGCATTGAAGGCCTGTCGCCGCGAGTAGTCGTTGCGTGCGAACTGCGTGCTTGGCGTGCCCGAGTGGTTGGTGCCGCGTACCAGGCAGGTATTGAAGTTGGGTTCCTTGACCACCACGCCCTGCGCGGGCTTGGCCAGGGCGGGCATGGCGGGATTCACTTTGCCTTCGGCCACGCTGAAACCGGCCGGGTAAAATGAACTGCACTTGCCGAGGGACTGGGCGCCGGCATTGGCGCTGAAGAGGCCCAAGCAGGCCGCAAAAACGCCCAGAAGGGCGCGGGAGGGGGAAAAGCCAGAATAATGGGCAGTCATCTAGAACGGCTCCTGTCGGCCGTTGTTGCTTTTTGATAGATGGATCACCCCTGTCCGGTAGCCAGTCTATAGAACGTTATTACCCGTGCCGCTACCTGGTTCACGTATCGGCCAGAAATCCGGCTTAATATTTAGATTGAGTTCACAAAAAAATCTCTTTTCAAAACATGTATTTATGTCCGATTGATGAATGTGAACGGCTCATCACGCGGCTTTCCCCACCGGGCTGCGGCCTGCATTGGAGCATCACGTGGATTTCCAGGCTGCGCCAGGGATTTTCTGTGAAGGATGAGGTCCTCGCCACGCGCCCGGGCACAGGCCTGGGGCACGCCGTGCTTTACGGGCCGATGCGAAGCCAACACCGTCGCCTGGAAGCCCGATGAGCATGCCACCGGACGACTCCGTCGCGATACCCGCGTCGGAGCCGGGGATCGTTGCGCCAAGGAAGGTAGGCATCGGCACGCACTATCTGCGGTACTCGTCGGCCAGCGTGCTGGTGATGCTCGCGGGGCTGATTTCATTCCCGTTGCTGACCCGCCTGCTGGACAACACCCAGTACGGCATCCTGGGCTACTACGAGACCTGGTTGATGATCGCGGTGGCGGTGGCCAAGCTGGGAGCCCAGCACGCGATCATCCGCTTTTATCCCTACGGTGGCGAAAGCGCGGGACTCAGACATTTCGCCACCAACTTCTTCCTGCTGCCGATGCTGGTGTCGGTGGCGCTGTGGGCGTTGGCGATCACGGTATTCCTGTGCATCGATTACTTCGGCGGTGCGGATTTCTCGGCGGTGCTGTGGCTGGCAGTGCTCTCGATTCCGCTGATGGTCTTCGTCAGCCTGGTGCAGATGCTGCTGCGCGCGGGCGAGCACTCCGGCTTGCTGATGGTTACCCGGGTGACGTGGCGCTGGATGGAGCTGGCGATGATGCTTGCCGCGGTGCTGGCCCTGGAACGCACCGCACTGGCCGCCTACGGCGGAAAAGTGCTGGCTGCGGTGGTGGTCGCGCTGTTCTACGTGCACTGGGTGCGCAAACACCTGCGGTTCGCGCGCGAGTTGGTCGATTTCGGGCAGTTCCGCGCTGCGCTGGCTTACGGCATGCCGCTCGTGGTCAACGAAATCGCCACCGTGCTGCTGATCTCCATCGACAGGCTCATGCTGAAGGGCATGCTGGACGACTTCGCAGCGGTGGGTATCTACACCATCGGCTACTCGCTGGCATTGCAGGTCAGCATGCTGATGAATTCGGCGCTCTCAGAGTCTTTTATTCCGGTCGCCAACCGTACCTACGAAACCGATGGCCCGGCGGGTGTGCGCGAGCTCAAATCCAAGGTGCTGTTCCCGATGACCTATGCCTCCATCGGCGTGGGCGTAGCCATCTGGTGCGTGGGCAGCGAAGCGGTGCAGGCGATCAGCGGTGCCGACAAGGCGGCGTCGGGGCCGGTGTTCGCCTGGATCGGCATGATGTACGCGATGTACCCGTTGCTGGACATCGGCGGCTACGGCCTGCTCCTGCACAAGCGGTCCATGACCCTGCTGGGACTGACGGTGTTCGTGGCGCTGTTGAATATCGCGCTCAACCTCTGGCTGATTCCGGCTTACGGCATCATGGGCTCGGTGTACGCCACGGTGGCCGCATACGCGGTGCTGGGCGGGTCGATCACGGCCATGTGTCCCCGCGAACTGAGGCGCCTGCCGGACGCAAAGGCATTGGCGATCGCGTTCGCGGGCGCGGCCGTGTTCCTGGCCGCGGTGGAATTCTCCGACCTGTTCGGCCTGACGTCGCCGTGGGCGCGTCTGTTCGTGGCGGGCGGTTTCTGGGTGCTGCTTTACGTGCTGCCGGCGTTGGCGCTCGATGGGCGCCTGCGCCAACTGCTGGTGCGCAGGAACAGCTCCGGTAACGCGCCTTCGACGCCGAACAGGACCCGTTGATGTACCTGTCACCTCTGACCTGGTTGCTGCTGTCGCTGCTGGCCCTGGTGGTCGGGCGCGCGGCCGGTTTGCGCGGACGCAAGTTCCTCCGGGCCTGCACGGCCGCGGCGGCGTTGTCGGTTTTCGCAATGACGCCGCTGTTCGCCAACCTGCTGATCGACTGGCTGGAGTTCTACCAGCCGCGTCCGCAATTCTGCAAAACCGATCCGCCAAGGACCGCGGTCGTGCTTAGCGGCGGCCTGGATCGCTGGCCCCGCAACGACATGGATTTTGGCGCCATCAACATTGTCAGTCGCCGCCGCGCGGAAAAGGCCATCGACTGGTGGCGCGAACGGCCCGGGCGCGAGCTGGTCTTCGCGGGCGGCACCATCAGGCGCGGGCGCATCGCCGAAAGCCTGCTGATCGCCAACTACGCCAGGCAACTGGGCGTCGACCCATCGTCCGTCAGGGTGGAATCAGGTTCGCGCAATACCTGGGAGAACGCCCACAACCTGCTGGCGATGCGTCCGCAACTGCCGCGCCGGGTGGAACTGGTGACCTCGGCCCTGCACATGCGGCGTGCGGTCTATTCGATGCGTGAAGCGGGTTTCGAAACCTGTTCGCGGGGTGCCGACTGGCGGCATGTGCCGGCCAGGAACCTGCGCGCGCTCCTTCCCACCACCGATGCGGTACTGAAATCGGAAATGGCGCTCCACGAGATCGTTGGCCTGATGTTCTACCGGTGGCACGCGTACCAGGAGCCACCTGCCGCCAGCGGTTGATCCGTTATTCCTGGCCGGGATAGCGCCCTGGGGCGATCCTTGCGGCAAGCGGGAAGCGCTCGCCTATGGACGCGCCAGCGCTGGCAGGAACAGCGAACGCTTCGTTGGTCGCGACGGCCGGCGCGGCACCCCGACGCTTGAGCGCGATGTAGTGCTCCATCAGTGCGCACAATATCCACACGTTGGCCATCACCGCACCTTCGAAGAAAGGGCTGCCGTACACATTGCCCATGGCCGCCGAGATCACCACCAGGATGAAACCGAGGGAAAGCGCCTTGGCTTCCGCATCCGAACGTGGAACCGCGCGGGCGAACCGCACGCCCATGCGCAGCATCCGCCACAAAAGATAGAGCAGGGCGCCAAGGCCCAACAAGCCGCATTCGGCCAACATGAGCACATAGATATTATGGGCGTCGTAACCCGCGTAGCTAGGCACGTAGTTGCCTATCGACTCCTTGAAGCGATTGAGACCCACGCCCAACGGGCGCTGCATCCACATCTCGATCGCGCCATCCCATATCTCGAAGCGGCTGGCGGTGCTGACATCCAGTTTCTCGCTGCCCACCGCATCCTTCTGCTCGGTCTCGGCGACGCGCTGGGTCACGCCCTCCGGCAGGAAGCTGATCGCCGGCAGCATCAGCACGCCGATCAACGCCGCTAGCACCACGTTGCGGCGTACAAGCAACAGGGCGATGCCGACCAGGGCGATCAGGTAGGACTGCCGCGAGTAGGTGACCATGATGGCCACGATGAGGATCGCCGCGCCGCCGATCGCCGCCAGCTGCCAGAACTTCTGTTTGCGGAAGAACAGGAGCATGGCCACGAACATCGGCAAGAACATCGCGTAGAACACGCCGGCCCGGTTGGACGAGCCGTAATCCTCGCCGAAGGGCCCGGCGGCGCGGTGCGTTTCCGAGTAGGAACCGAAGCCGTAATCGATGCCCTCGCGGACCGCCTCCAGGCCGGCGATGGCCGCTACCGCCATCACCAGGATGATCAACTGGCGAGTGCCTTTCAGGTCCTGCCCGCATCGTCGGTAGAGGAAGTACAGCAGCGGGTAGAAGATCAGGTTCTTGAGGTAGGTGATGTCCAGCATCACGTCACCGGAAGAGGTCGCCTGGGCAATGACAAAGCCGAAGGCCAACGCACCGAACAGCAGCAGCAACGGCACCGTCAACTGGCCGCGCCCGTCCAGTGGCCGGTATTTGCGTCCGCCGATGAGCAGCGCGGCGACGACCACGACGAAAACGATGTTGGCGATGTTCAACCCGGGAATGCCGGTTTCGAACGGCACGTGCAGCATGTTCGTCATGAACAGGATCGGCACCGCCAGCAGCAGGCGCATCCACATCTCAGTGTTCCTGCCCCGTCGCGCGATCGAGGAAGCGCTGCGCCCAGAGTTCGAGGCACAGGACCTGCCACAGCGCTTCGCTACGGTCGATGTTGCGATGCAGGTGGTCTTCGAGCAGGGACTGCGCGGCTTGCGGTTGCACCAGCCCACGCTCGCGGAAGGCGCGGCTTGAGAAAGTGTCCGCGGCCAGAGCGCTCAGCGGGCCGCGCAGCCATTCGGCCAGCGGGATGGCGAAACCCTGTTTCGGTTTGCTGATCGCGCGCGGCGGCAGCCATTTGCCAGCGACTTCCCGTAGCAGGTGCTTGCCGCGATCGCCGCGTACCCGGTAATGGTCGGGCAGGCTCAATGCGAATTCGACCAGATCGGTCTGCAGGAACGGCGAGCGGCCTTCCAGCGAAGCAGCCATGGCCATGCGATCGAGTTTCACCAGGATGTCATCCGGCAGATAGCTTTGCAGGTCGATGGCCACCGCACGGTCAAGGGCGGAATCGCCGGCGCCCAGATCGCTGCCGGCCTCGTGCAGCAGCGGCAGGTCGAAATGATCGCTGCCGCCCGCCTGTGGGCGCAGGCCGCGTGAGGTGTCGGCGCGCATCAGCGCGACGCCGCTCAGGTAGCGTTCCGACGGCGGCAAGCGCAGGCGCTCGCCGATGCGCTGGAAGCGGTCGCCGCGCGGGTTGGGCAGGAGCGCGCCGGCTAGGTCCATCGCCATCGCCGCGGGCCTGCGCAAGCCACCCAGGCGCTCGAGCTTCATGAATTTCAGGTAGCGGTCGTAGCCACCGAACATCTCGTCGCCGCCGTCGCCGGTCAGCACCATCTTCACATGCCGGCTGGCGAGTTCGGAGACCAGGAAAGTCGGCACCGCCGAGGAATCGGCGAACGGTTCGTCGAAATGCCAGACCAGTTTCTGCAGCAGCGATACCGCATCCGGTTCAACCACCAGCTCATGGTGTTCGGTGCCAAGGTGGCTGGCCACGCGGCGCGCGTCGTCCAGTTCGCTGTAGGCGGCCTCCTTGAATCCGATGGTGAAGGTCTTGACCGGTTGCGACATGTGCCGCGCCATCAGCGCGACCACGGTGCTGGAATCCAGGCCGCCGCTGAGGAAGGCGCCGAACGGCACGTCCGATACCAGGCGGCTGGCCACCGCGCGATCCAGGAGTTCTTCCAGTTTCTCGCCGGCCTCCGCCTCACCCAGCGTGGTCTTGCGGGCGAGCGACGGCCGCCAGTAGCGGTGCAGGCTGGTCTGTCCGTCGCGATAGCGCAGGTAGTGGGCCGGCGGAAGCTTGCCGATGCCATTGAAGATGGCGTTGGGCGAAGGTACGTAACCGAAGGTCAGGTACGCGCGCAGCGCATCGGAATCCACGTCGCGAGGGCAATCCGGAGATTGCAGTAGCGATTTCAGCTCTGAGCCGAACAGCAGGCGTTGTGGATTGTGCGTGTAGTACAGCGGCTTCTCGCCCAGGCGGTCGCGGGCCAGGATCAATTCCTGGGTGCGCTTGTCCCAAAGGGCTATGCCGAACATGCCGTCGAGTTGCGCGAAAGCCGCCACTCCGTCGCGCAGGTAGAGCTGCAGGACCACTTCGGTGTCGCTGTGGGTGGAGAAGGCGTGCCCGTCCTTCTCCAGGCCCGCACGCAGTTCGCGGAAGTTGTAGATCTCGCCATTGAACACCAGGCAGACGCGACGATCGGCGCCGTACAGGGGCTGGTGCCCGCCTTCGACGTCGATGATCGAAAGCCGACGCATTCCCAGCAGCGCGCGTTCGTCGTGGTGCAGGCCGTCGTCGTCCGGTCCGCGATGGCGGATCACGTCGGTCATGCGCCTGCCCAGGTCGGGGGACGGCGGCGCCTGTCCCGGCGCCACCACCATGCCTGCTATGCCACACATGGGTCAGGCACTCCTTTCGGAGATTTCAGCGATGGCCAGTCCATGCGCTTCGCCCCTGTACAGATGCACAAGTCTGGCCAGGACCTGGTCCAGCCCCGACTGGCGGCGTACGGTTTCCAGGGCCGCTTCGCCCATGGCGATACGTTGTTTCGGCGCCAGCGACGCGGCCGTGGCCAGGCACCGGGCGAGTTGCG
>Ga0307414_10000363_pt1 | contig 24970 bp, 29 predicted proteins | sample DK1Ometagenome_FD_203804 | JGI IMG/M metagenome (GOLD analysis project Ga0307414, IMG submission 203804) | Maize rhizosphere microbial communities from greenhouse at UC Davis, California, United States - DK15-O-3 | ecosystem: Host-associated > Plants > Roots > Rhizosphere > Soil | place: USA... | reverse complement strand
TGCGGCACGACTTCGAGGAAGTCGTGCCGCACGTCGAATATCAACTGACTGAATCCGGCCTCGAGCTCCTGATCCGGATGGTTCCTCTCTGGACCTGGATCGTAGAAAATGCGGACAGCTTTCGAACAGCAAGGGCGACTTTCGACGAAAACAGACTTGGGGATCCGGAATAGTTACGCAGCGAAACGGCGTGCGGGCCAGCGCCCCCAATAGGTTCGATCGATGGCGCAATAGTCCTTGGAACCCCTCGCCTTGCGGCTTCGTGCGCGACTGTTCGGTAACCTTGCAGCGACCAATTCCGAAAATACGTTCGTGATCGACGACGTTTGACTGCTCGGGAACGAAGGGATTCTAGCCGAGACCATTTCGCCACGGTGACGACCGGCACCGCGAAGCACACCGGGCAAGTTCACGAAACGCTTCGTCAGCTTCCTCAATGGAAGCGGCGGCGTCGACGTCAACGATACCGCGTTCACAAAATGCAATTTCAGCCAGTTGTCGCCGCAGATGCAGGCGGCAATCCGGACTGCGCGGCCACAGCTGGCCGAGGGCAACGCGGCGGCGGCTCCCGCACCGGCCGCGATCCCCGCGCGCGTCGCACCCTTCAACATTCGCCCGGGTCACTACGCGCCCGTTGCCGCTACATGCGGTTCTGCCCGCGAGCTTCTCTTCTATTATGACGGCAAGCGCGCCGGCTGGATCGACATGCAGCTGTTCAATCCCGCCCGCATGAATGCAGTCGCCAGCGCCAAGCGACGCGGAGCCGGATGGATCACTGACGCAGCCACTGGCGAGACGCTCCGGGTCCTCGGGACCGACCGCATTGCGGTCGGAGATCCGGAGTTCGGGGAAGAAACGCTCCGGTGGTGCCCTGCGGCCGACGTGCGGGATTCAGCCGGGCCCCGCTAAGCTGCGGCTGCAACCTATAATTGTGTCCATGTTCCGCGGCGCCATTCCAAAGCTGGCCTTCATCCGGGTCAATTGGATCTGGCTTGTGGAGGTCGGCCACGACGAATAGACATTCGGAACACCGGGGCGAAGCAACCTCCCGGACAAGCCCAGCGTGCGCTCAAGCGTTGCCTTTTGGTCTCCGCAACCGCGGGGATGAGGAGGTTTGTTTGAAGCGCTCTTCTTTTGCGGCTCTGCTGCTCGTTGCCACCCCCGCCCATGCAGAAGACGGTTTGACGCTGAGCGCTAACACGCGCCTGCGCTACGAGACAATCGAAGGCCAGCCACGCACGGGCTTCAACGAGTCCGACGATCTCTTCAACATCCGCACAATCGTGACGGCCGAATATCGCACCGGACGGCTGAGGCTCGGTACCGAGCTCTACGACAGCCGCGTCTATGGCGGCGATGCCGGGACGCCGATCACCACGGGTGAAGTCAACACGCTCGAACTGGTACAGGCCTATGCCGGCTATGACATCCCGGACGCCTTCAGACCGGGCACGAAGCTCGGGCTCCAGGCCGGTCGCTTCACCCTCAATCTCGGATCGCGGCGCCTCGTCGCCGCCGACGACTATCGTAACACGACCAACGGATATACCGGCCTCCGCGCCGACATCGGCCTGCCGGACGACCTGTCGGCGACACTGATCTACACGCTGCCGCAGGTCCGGCTTCCCGATAACCGGCCCGATATCGTCGACAACCGGGTCAGGTTCGATCGCGAGAGTTTCGACCTTGTCCTGTGGGGCGGCCTTGCCACGAAGAAGCTCGGAGGAAAACGCGGCCCCATCGAACTCTCCTACTTCCATCTCGGCGAACGGGATTCTCCGAAGCTCGCGACGCGTAACCGTTCGCTCGATACGGTCGGCCTGCGCCTCTACCGCGATCCTGCTGCTGGGCGCGCCGATTTCGAAAGCGAGACCTTCTATCAGTCCGGATCGGTCCGGGCATCCCTCGCGCCAACCGCAACCAAGCTCGATGTCTCGGCGTTGTTCACGCACGCCGAAGCTGGTTACACCTTCAAGCACCCATGGTCGCCGAGGGTCGCGATAACGACCGGCCTCACCAAGCCTTCGCTAGTCCGGACCGCGCAAAAGCGCGGCCCGGTGAAAGCGTTCAATCCTTGCTGTTTTGAAGCTCGCCGACATTACGCTGCCCGATCGTCGCGAGTTCCCGGCCGGCATATTTTTCCGAAAAAATACCCTTCGTCCCTCGCCTGCGCGTGGGGACGCTTTCTTGGTCCGACGGCCCCACCTCCAGCGAAGATATCGTCATCGGGCCCGAATTTCCGCCAGCACGACGTCGTGCCCGAGCGGCTTGAGCAACGAAGAAATCAGCCGCGCCTGGGATGCGTGCATCGAGTCTCCCGGCCCCTTCACTTCGGCGAACCTGATCTGGTCCCCCTTCCACAGGGTGAGGTCGGGCCACCCGGCGCGCAGATCATAAGGAGCCGCCGCAAAAGCGCGCGCGATCTCGGCGAGACGAGCATTGCCCAAGGCGGCGAAAAGCCCGCGCACATGCTCCCATCGGACATCGGGATAATAGGCCGGCGACATGCCGGCGGTCGCCGACAATATCCGCCAGTTCCTCTCGACCTGCTTCTCGTCCGCGCGCGCGCACGATGCGACCAGATCGTCGATCTCGAAGCGATCTTCGGCAAATGCGACATTCTGGGCGTAGAGCGCCTCGATGAAGGTGTCGGCATGTCTTTGTTGAAGGGACGTGAAGGACGCCGCCTTGATGAGCGTCAGCATCAGTCCGCCCTCGGCCGCCGCGCCGGCCCACCCACGCGCCCTATAGAATTCGAGCGCTGCCGCTTCGATCGAGCCGAAGGGCGCGCCGGTATCGAGACGCCAGGCTTTTGCGCCACCAGCCTCGAGTTCGATCACTTCATGCGCGATTCCGAGCCTGTCGGCCTGACGCTCGAATTTCCCCATCCGCTTCGCCGTGCTCGCCGCTGGCTCGAGCTTCTTTCTCAGCTTGTCCGCGCGGCGCGAGACGCCGACCTGCGGATCGAGGAGAAGCGCCTTGTCATAGGCTGCCAGAGCGGACCGCTCATCGCCCGTGCGCTCGTGCAATTCGCCCGACAGCCTGAACGCCGTCGCCTTCTGCCAGGCCTCGCCGGCGTTTGCCGCATGGTCGAGGCCCGAGAGCAGCTTCGCGCGCTGCGGTTCTGCCACGCCTTGCGGAGACCGTTCGAGGATCGAGCGGATGACCTCGATATCGCCTCGGGCGATGCGCCGGTCCTCCCAGGCCTCGCGGTCCACCATCGTCCCGTCGAAGTCATAATCGACGACCTCGTCATCCTTGTGGAACAGCCGCACTCTCCGATTGGCGGTGTCGAATATATAGCCGGCGGTCCATCCCGTCTCGGTTTCCCACCGCGACATTTCGCGCGCCTGTTCCAGATCGAAAAGAATATATCGGCAGCTATCCGGGCTGCCTGGCGCGTTGGCGGTCTGACAAATGGCGAAACGGCCGTCCTCCGAGATGGCGTTGTTCATCACATTGGCGGTGAGATAGTGCGAGATGATCGGGGTGCCGTCAGGGCGGAAGGCGGTGAAGCGGCTCTGCAATTCATTGCCGAACAACCAGTCGTTCAGGATGACGGTGCCCGTGTCGGAGACCTTTCCTTCCTGCGGCCGCTCCAACTGTCCATCCACGATGATGCCCGTCGGCCCGAGCAGGGCCCAATAGCCGTGCCCGGCCTCTCGGCTGCCGCCTGTCCCGCTGGCGGGATGGCGATCGGCCCAGATCAGCTTGAACCGACCGCCCGGCGCGCTCGACATATGACCGATGAAATCCAGAGCATCGATGCTGACGAGCCCGTGTGAATATTCGTCGATTTCGAAGGACAGATCGGCGACTGGCGATTTGGCGGGGTGCTCGTCTTCCCTGCCGAAGATCCTCGAGAACAGGCTTTTCATCCCGATCTACTACCAAATTACCAGCGTGCCGCCAGCCGGGATCATGCCGATGTGGCAGCGGCTTTCAGCGACTGCGGCGCAATTTTCCGAAGCCGCGGTCGCCGGCGATGAAACGCTCGATGATCGGGGGAGCGATGCGTTCGGGCGAAAGCGGTTCCGCGAGCCCGGTTTCCCTGGCGTGAGCCGCTGCATAGTCCGACAAGTCCCGATAGAGGCGTCCGGGCAGTTCGATCGTCAGTTTGACCGGCTTTTCTTCGGCAACGGGTCCCAGTCTGAGCCTCGTCATCTTGCTTTTCCTTCCAGCGGTTCGAGAATCAGATCGCGCGTTACGATGACGCGCAACATGAGACCCGGGCGGATGATGATCGTCGGCGCAATGCCGAGCTGCCGCTCCACAAGCTGTCGTCCCGTCTCGTTGACGCTGTCCTGCGCCCCGACCCGCACGGCACGGACGAGACGATCTTCGGCGTTCGCACCGAGCTCGGCCCCGACGCCCAGCAGCGTCGATACGAGCGCGGCCTTCACCATATGGCCCCAATGATGATCGGTCCGGTCGGCGAGCCCCGCCATGCCGGAGGCATCGGCACCCGGCAGGCGATCGAGTGCGATAGAGCGGCCGCCCGGCAGGATCAGCCTGTCCCATGCGAGAAGCACGCGGCTCTGCCCGTCGGCGATCTCGCTGTCATAATCGCCGACCAGCCGGGCGCCTTGCGGAATGAGCAGGAAGCGTCCGGAGGGACTGTCATAGACATTCTGGGTCACCTGCGCGGTGATCTGCCCCGGAAGGTCGGACCGGATACCGGTGATCAGCGCGGCCGGAATCACGCTGCCGGCCTGGACGACGTAGGGCGAGGAAGGGGCGACGATCCGCGCCGCGCTTTCCATCGGCCGCGCGCCGCCGCCGGTGAGGAAGCTATTTCGCCTGTCGGCGGCGGTCTGCGCGGTTTGCGAAATGGCGGGTGCAGGCGGCGACGCCGCGTCGCCAAGGGTCGGCAGGGGTGAAGGGACGGAAGCTCCTCCTCCGAGAAAGAGCTGACTGGACCGGGCGCTGTCGCGTTCCTGTGCTGCCCTCACGCGCGCCTGCTCGCCCGCCGCGACGCGCGGGTCTCCCGGCTGCGTGCCGATCGACGGCACCGGAACGGCATCGCCCCTGTCACGCGCAGCCAGGATGGGCCGGCCAAGATCGCCTGGGAGCGGCTCGCCGAGCTTGGGGATCTTGCCGTAATCGCCTGGCGCACCGGTAACGATCTCGGACCTGTTCGCTCGCTCGCCGTCGTAGACATTCTCGGCGGTCTTCGGCTTCGCCGGCAGGAGCGCATAAAGCAGCGCGCCGCCGATCCCGAAACCCGCCGCGCCGCCCATGATGGCCAGCGCCTTGCGCGAAAGCCGCATCACGTTGTGCGGTTCGGCGCCCAGCCGAAAGGCCTCGGCACCCGCCAGCGGCGCGGGGGCCGAAACCGGCTCGACTCCGATCTCCCCTGCGCGTTCCGGCGCGCTCATGAGCGGCCCCGGCGGCTTGCTATGCGCTCGATCACGACCTTGCGCACGGCACGGCCGCTGCCCATCCGAAGTTCGCCTCGCCCGAACAGCCGGTCGACGATCATGAAGCGGCCCTGCACCCGGTAGTTGAGCAGCTCCGCTTCGCCCTTTGCTCCGGTCGCAAACAACGGCGGCATGTCGCCGGTCGCGATATCGTCGCCAAACTCGATGAAGATCTGCCGCCCGTCGTCGAACACCCGCACCGGCCGCCAGCCGGGCTTGTCGCCCGAAAGTCGATAGCCGAAGTCGAGCGCGGCAAGGTCGATCCCCGCCGCGACCGGCGTCGTCCTTTCGCGTTCCGCCTCGGCCGTTCGCAGCGCGATCAGTTCGGCTTCCGGATAGGACCAGGAGACCGAGGCCATATAGATTCCGGGCGTCGCGCGGAGCTCGATGTGATAGGTCCGGCGGCTCGTGTTGATGACGATATTCGTCATGATGTCGGGCCGCGTCGGCTTCACCAGGATATGCACCCGGCGGCCGGCTCCGCCGCCGCTGACCGTGTCGCCGATGATCCAGCGGACCGTGTCGCCGGCAGCGACGGGACCCGGCCCGACGAGTTCCTCGCCCTCCTGCAGCACGATGTCGGTGACCTGCCCGGGCGATGCGTAAACCTGATAGAGCGCGCCTTCGGCCCAGGCATATTTCTGGATAGCGTTGAGGAAGGTGGCCCGCTCCGGCTGGACACGCGCGGCATCATTCGCGCGCCCGACATTCTGGCGCGGATCGCGGCTTTCGGCGCCAATCGACGGCGACGTTGCCGTGAAAGCGATGGCCCCGGCGAGCAGGGAAATTCTGAAAACGAGGTTCATTGGTTGAGCTCCTTGGACCAGGAAATAGCGGACACGAAGATGCCGAGCGGGTTGCGGCGGAGCGCATCGGGGGTGCGCGGCGGCACATGGGCGACGGTGAGGATGGCGGACCAGCGCGAGGTCTCGATCAGGCTCCCGTCCTGGTAACGGCGTTCGGTCCAGGCGATCCGGAAGCTTTCGCGAGAGGCACGGATCACGCTTGAGACGTCGACGGCGACCTGGACCTTGCCGACCTCGGCGAACGGGTCGTTGTTCCGTGCATGATCGTTCAGCGCCTGTGCCCCGGCGGCGGTCGTGAAGTCATAGGCCGCGAGCCAGTCCTTGCGCAGCACGACCGGATCGGCGGGAATCGAGCGGACATGCTCGATGAAGCGGGCAAGGTGAAACGCGGTCTGCGGGTCGGTCGGCTGATAATCTTGGTCCGCGGGCGCGACGGCGCGGGCCTCGCCGAGCTTGTCGACCTCGACCACCCAGGGCGTGATCGTGCCGCGCGCCGAATGCCAGATAAGGCCGCCCGCAAGACCACCCGAGAGGAGGAGCGAGCCGAAGAAGGCGAGCCGCCAGTTCTTCGCCTGCAGCCGCGCCGAGCCGATACGGTCGTCCCAGACCTGTGCGGCGCGCTGATAGGGTGTAACCGGCTCGGGCGTGCGGCCATAATGGTTGTTGGGTCTCTTGAACATGATCAGTCCTTTTCGCCGATGTCGGGGGCCGAGCCGCCGCCATGGCTGTCGCCGCCCTTCAGGGTGTGGGCACCGATGGTCGCGCCCTGTGTCATCATCTGCCGGCGGCGCATCGCGGCCGCCCATGCGGGAGGAGCGTCTGCAGATCGGGAAGGCTCAGCACTTTCGGCAGCCCCGCTGCGCCCGGTCTCGAAGTCGGCTCGCAGCTTCTGGGCGGCGCGGCGAAGCGGTGATGCGGCGCCGCTCGCGGCATTGCGCCCCACATTGGCAAGGCCCGAGCCGACCGCCCCTGCCCCGCTCTTCCCGGCCGCCCCCGCCGCATAGGCGGCTGAGGCGCTACCGGCCCCGCGTGCACCCGCCGAAGCGGCACCGCGCGCTGCAGTGGCGGCCGCGCCTCCCGCAAGCGTCGCACCCGCCGCACCGGCGGCAAGGGTCGCTCCCGCCGCCACCGCGGTCCCTGCCGCGGCACCGGCTCCGAGCTGCGGCCCGCCCGCGACGATGCCGTTGGCGACGCTGGGGCCGAAGATACCGAGGCCGAGAAGCGTCAGCGCGCCGAGCGCGATCGCCATTGCCTGCTCGATGTCGGGTTCAGGGCCGACGCCAGCATCGAGGAAGCGATCGAACAAGGTCGTCCCGATGCCGGTGATGACCGCGAGAACCAGAAGCTTGATGCCCGAGGAGATAATATGCCCGAGGACCCGCTCGGCCATGAAAGCGGTTCGACCGAAGAAGGCGAAGGGGATCAGCACGAAGCCCGCGAGCGTCACGAGCTTGAATTCGAGGATCGTGACGAAGACCTGCACCGCGAGGATGAAGAAGGCCAGCACCACGATCACCCAGGCGACGAGCAGGATCAGTATCTGGACGAAGTTGGTGAAAAGCCCCACCGGCCCCAGCAGATCGGCCGATGCATCGAGCAGGGGTTCGGCGGCATCGAGTCCCGTCGCCGCGACGAAACCCGGGCGCATGAAGTCGCCGATCGCCATGGCGCCGCCGCTCGCTTTCAAGCCCAGCCCAGCGAAACTTTCGAGCATGATGGTCGCCAGGCTCTGGAAATTGCCGATGATGAAGGCGAACACACCGATATAGAGTGTCTTCTTGACGAGACGCTGGAGCACATCTTCATCGGCGCCCCACGCCCAGAAAAGCGCCGCGATCGTCACGTCGATGACGATCAGCGTCGATGACAGGAAGCCGACCTCGCCGCCGAGCAGGCCGAAGCCGCTGTCGATGTAGGTCGAGAAGACCGACAGGAACTGGTCGATCACGCCGGTATCATTCATCGTTCTTGCTTTCCTGGCCGAAGAAGTGGCGGCGTTTCGCCTCCCAGGCCGCCTCGCATTCCGCATCGGCAATGGTGACGGTGCGGCAGCGGCGGAGCGTCTCGGCAAGCTTGGGGCGTGCGTCCGCTTCGGAGATCCGAGCAGGAGCGGAGGCACGCGGCGCGGGCGGATCGACCGCGGCCAGAAGCGCGAGCGTCAACGCCATGCCGCTGACGACTGCTCCGGCGACGAGCTTCCCCGCCCGGCCCATCTCAATTGCCCTTGCGGAAGCGGCGAAAGCGTTCGCGTCCTTCGGCCTCGGCCGCCGCCGCGCGGGCGGCATCGAGCATTTCGGCGCGGCCCTGCGCGGCGATCGCGGCGGCGAGGTCGCCGAGCTGCTGCGACTGGAGCGCGAGCAGCTGGTTGCCGGCCTGCGCTGCCTGCAGCGCGCCGCTCGCCGACTGGCTGGCGGTTACCAGAGTCGAGATCGACTGACGCGCCGCGCCCATGTTGGTGACGACGCCGGCCTGCACCTTCATCGCGTCCTGGAAGGCGCCGACGCTGTCGTTCCAGCGGGCCTCGGCATTGGCGACGAGCGCCGCTTGCGAGCCCGATAAGGCCGCCCCCTTGTAGCGCGCCTCGAAGGTCTTCTGGATATCGCCGACGTCGAAGGCGATGCGCTGCGCCTCGCCGAGCAGGTCGCGGGTCCGGTCGACCTGCCCCTGCAGTTCCTGCAGCGTCGAGGTCGGCAGGCTCTGCAGATTGCGCGCCTCGTTGACGAGCGAGGTCGCCTGGTTCTGGAGTTGCTTGATCTGGTTGTTGATCTGCTCGAGCGTGCGCGCGGCGGTCAGGATATTCTGGGCGTAATTGCGCGGATCATGGACGATCCCGCCGATCTGCGCCGCGGCGGGCGTGATCACCGCACCGGCGGGCAGCATGGCGATCGCGACCAGGCCGACGAGGGCCGCATGGCGACGGAAATTCTTCTTCATCAACTTCACTCCTTCAGGGGGCTGCGATTTCAAGATTGCCGAGCAGGTCGGCGGCCCAGCTCAGGCCGCGGTGGCGCAGCCAGGCCGCGGCGAACTGCTGCTGGCCATGCGCGGCGATGAGTTCGCCGATGCGGATCTGATCGGACTTCGAGGAAGCGGCGGCGAATGCGAGCGCGATGTCGCCGAGCCCCAGGTCGAAGAGCCGGTTGCCTTGCCGCGACTGGCAATAATAATCGCGCTTCGGCGTCGCGCGGCTCAGGATTTCGATCTGACGGTCGTTGAGCCCGAAGCGCGCATAAACCCGCGCGATCTGCGGCTCCGCCGCACGTTCGTTCGGCAGGAATATCCGCGTTGGGCAGCTTTCGATAATCGCGGGCGCGATCGCGGAGCTTTCGATATCGGCAAGGCTCTGCGTGGCGAAGATCACGCTCGCATTCTTCTTTCGCAGCGTCTTCAGCCACTCGCGCAGCTGCGCCGCGAACGCGGGTTGATCGAGAACGAGCCAGCCCTCGTCGATGATGATCAGCGTCGGCGAGCCGTCGAGGCGGCCTTCGATCCGGTGGAACAAATAGGACAGCACCGTCGCGGCCGACGCGGCACCGACGAGGCCTTCGGTTTCGAGCGCCAGCACCCGCGCTGAGCCCAGATGCTCGGCCTCGGCGTCGAGCAGGCGGCCCCAGGGACCGCCCACGAGATAGGGCGCGAGCGCAAGCTTCAGCTCCTGCGACTGGAGCAACACGGCGAGGCCGGTGAGCGTCCGCTCGGCGATGGGCGCGGTCGCGAGCGACGTCAACGCCGACCAGAGATGCTCCTTTGCCGCCGGGCCGACCGCGACGCCCTCGCCGGCCAGCAGCGCCGCGAGCCATTCGGCCGCCCAGGCGCGCTCGGCCGCCTCGTCGATCCGCGCCAGCGGCTGCAGCGCGACTGAGCCGTCGCTGGCCGCGGCATGGAGCGCGCCGCCGAGATCCTGCCAGTCGCCGCCCATGCCAAGCGCCGCGGCGCGGATCGAGCCGCCAAAATCGAAAGCGAAGATCTGGCCGCCCTCATAGCGGCGGAACTGCATCGCCATCAGCGCGAGCAGCACCGATTTTCCGGCGCCCGTGGGGCCCACGACGAGGCAATGTCCGACGTCGCCGACATGGAGCGAAAGACGGAACGGGGTCGAGCCTTCGGTCTTGCCGTAAAGCAAGGGGGCATCACCGAAATGCTCGTCCCGTTCCGCCCCCGCCCACACCGCCGAGAGGGGGACGAGATGGGCGAGATTGAGGGTCGAGACCGGGGGCTGGCGGACATTGGCATAGACATGGCCGGGCAGGCTCCCGAACCAGGCATCGAGCGCGTTCACGCCCTCGACCGCGCAGGTGAAGTCGCGGCTCTGGATGATCTTCTCGACCAGCCGGAGCTTTTCGGTCGCGAGGGCAGGATCGCGGTCCCACACGGTGATCGTCGCCGTGACATAGGCGATGCCCGCTTCGTCGGCGCCAAGCTCCTGCAGCGCCATGTCGGCGTCTGCGGCCTTGTTCGACGCGTCACTGTCCATCAGGACCGACGCCTCGTTGGTCATCACCTCTTTCAAGATCGCGGCGATCGACTTGCGCTTTGCGAACCACTGCCGCCTGATTTTCGTCAGCAGCCGGGTCGCGTCGGTCTTGTCGAGCATGATCGCGCGCGACGACCAGCGATAGCCGAAGGCCTGGCGGTTGAGTTCGTCGAGCAGGCCGGGGAAAGTGACGCTCGGGAAGCCGGTGATGGTGAGGGTGCGAAGGTGATGCTCGCCGAGCCGCGGCTCGAGCCCGCCGACGAGCGCCTCGTCGGCGAGAAGCGCGTCGAGATAGGCCGGCGTCTCGGGAACGCGGACGCGCTGGGCCTTGGTCGAGATGCAGCTATGGAGATAGGTCAGCGTCTCGCCGTCATTCAGCCATTCGGCCTCGGGCATGAAACCCTCGACGAGATGCAGGACGCGGCCGGTGCGATCGATGAAGCTCACGAGAAGCTCCTTCGGATCGACGCCCGACTTCGACCGGCCCTCATAGAGCCAGGCCTCGGCGCGCGCGGCCTCCTCGGCGGGCGGCATCCAGAGCAGGGTCAGATAATAGAAGCTCTCGAAATGCGCCCCTTCCTCGCGGAACTGTTCGCGGCGCTCGACATCGACGAGTTCGGACACCGGGTCGGGAAATTCCGAGACGGGATAGGAGATGGCGGGTACGCGCTGCGCCTCGACGAAGACCGCCCAGCCCGATCCCAGCCGCCGGAGCGTGCTGTTGAGCCGCGAAGTGACCGCGACGAGTTCGGCGGGCGTGGCGCTGTCGAGGTCGGGCCCGCGAAAACGCGCCGTGCGCTGGAAGGAGCCATCCTTGTTGAGCACCACGCCCTTAGCCACCAGGCAGACCCAGGGGAGAAAGTCGGCGAGGCGGGCGGATTTCGTGCGATATTCCGAAAGGTTCATCATGGGCGCATCCAGACAGGATATTTGAGGTGACGCCGCGCGACGTCGACGAAGGCGGGATCGCGGCGGGCGGCCCAGACCGAGAGGGCGTGGCCGACCGCCCCGAGGACGAGGCCGACGATCCAGAGGCGGAGACCGAGACCGATCGCGCCGGCGAGCGTGCCATTGACGATCGCGAGCGACCGCGGCGCGCCGCCGAGCAGGATGGGCTCGGCCAGCGCCCGGTGGACCGGCGCGAAATAGCCCGGCACTTCCCCTTCCCGGCCCATCAGACGAGCGCTCCGCCGCCGAAGGAAAAGAAGGAGAGGAAGAAGCTCGAGGCGGCGAAGGCGATCGACAGGCCGAACACGATCTGGACCAGCCGGCGGAAGCCGCCCGAGGTATCGCCGAAGGCGAGGCTCAGCCCGGTCACGATGATGATGATCACCGCGACGATCTTGGCGACCGGGCCCTCGATGCTTTCGAGGATCGACTGCAGCGGCGCCTCCCACGGCATCGAAGAGCCGCCCGCCTGTGCGGGCGCCCATACGGCGAGCGCGACGAAGAGTGCAGTCGGACAGAGCATGGCGCGGTGTGCGCCATGCCGGAGGGCATGGGTCATCGTTCGTCTCCTTCAAATTTGAGAAGCGGGGTCAGCCGATATTCGAGGGTCAGCCGGTCGAAGCCGTCGACGCGTGCGAGTTCCGCAAGACGCCGTCCCGTCCCGTCGCGCACGAGCACCGCCACGAGGTCGATCGTCTCGGCAAGCAGCGCGCGGGGCACGGTGACCACGGCTTCCTGTATGAGCTGCTCCATGCGGCGGAGCGCGCCGAGCGCGCTGCCGGCGTGGATGGTGCCGACGCCGCCGGGGTGACCGGTGCCCCAGGCCTTCAGAAGGTCGAGCGCCTCGGCGCCGCGTACCTCACCGATCGGTATGCGATCGGGCCGAAGCCGCAGCGACGAGCGGACAAGGTCGGAAAGCGAGGCGACGCCGTCCTTGGTGCGCATCGCGACCAGATTGGGTGCCGCGCACTGCAGTTCGCGCGTGTCCTCGATCAGCACGATCCGGTCGTTGCTGCCCGCGATCTCGGCGAGCAGAGCGTTGGTCAGCGTCGTCTTGCCGGTGCCGGTGCCGCCTGCGACCAAGATGTTGAGCCGGTCGCGCACGCCGGCGCGCAGAATGTCCGCCGCTCCGGCCGACATGATACCCGAGGCGACATAATCGCCGAGCGTGAAGACCGCGATCGCAGGCTTGCGGATGGCGAACGTCGGAGCGGCGACCACCGGCGGCAGCAGCCCTTCGAAGCGTTCGCCCCCGTCGGGAAGCTCGGCGGAGACGCGCGGCGCGGCGCCATGAACATCCACCCCGACATGATGTGCGACGAGGCGAATGATCCGCTCGCCATCGGCGGCGGTCAGTCGCTCGCCGCTGTCGTCAAGCCCATGACCCAGCCGGTCGACCCAGAGCCGCCCATCGGGATTGAGCATGATCTCGATGATGTCGCGGTCGGCGAGCCAGTCGGCGATCGCGCCACCCATCGCGGTGCGGAGCATGCGCGCGCTGCGACGACGTGCTTCGTGCCGGGTCTGATCTTCGCTCATTGCTACCCCGTTTCAGCTGGCCGGGGAAAAGCGCCCGGCGCGACGGGGAGGAGTAAGAGACGCACAGGATGCGCGAATTCAACAGAGAAATGCGAGCGGCGCAGGCTGGCGAAGAAAGACAGGCCGCGGCGTAGGGTCCGCTCATGTCGCTGCTGTGAGATGATACCGGATCGGGATGCAGACCTTGTGCCCGACGCGATTTTGACAACAGTGTAACTATGACTGATTCGGGGTCGCAGCCGTCAGACGATGAACTCCGTTGGGCGCGGCTCACGGAAAAGCAGCGGGCGTGTCTCGACCTGCTGCTCGAGCATCGAACCTCGAAGCAGATTGCGCGGCAGCTTAATATTTCCAAGCAAGCCGTCGATCTGCGGCTCACGACCGCGCGCGATATCCTCGGCGCGGAAAACAGGGCCGACACGGCAATTCGCTATGCGCGTCTCAAGCAGACCTATGACCGGATGCCATGGGACACGATCATAGTGGCGGCGAACCTCGATCGCATGTCATCCGGCTTTCCGGACGAAGGGCCGGCTGCCCTGGCATTGACCGACAGCGTATCGATCGCGGTCGATCCAGTTGTAACCGGTTCACCGTCCAAGGGTCTATGGAGGCGCAATCATTCCCGCCCGAGCAGGATCTGGATCATGGCTGCGATGCTGGCCGTCCTGCTTCTGCTCACACTGGCGGCACTGACGATCGGTGAAACGCTGACGCGACTGATCTCCGGCTGACACCTTAAACCTGTCCACCCCCAAGAGCCGGAGCAAGCGCTTCCGGCATAGGAGAAGTCATGTCCAAGCCGATCACCGTCTCGGCCGCTCGCCTCGTTCGCGACGTGCCCGCCGCAGAACATCGGGTCGACGATGCGCTCATCGCCATATCCTCGCTTATGACGAGTGTCGTCATCGCGCGGCGCGACACTGCGGGGGTACCCGCCGTCAAAGGCCAGGCGACCATCCGCAGACTGATGAAGGCCCAGATGGCGCTGGTCGGTGTCAGCGGCGACATTCTCCGGGTCCATGGCGAACTCGCCGACATCGGGCGCGAGACTGCAGGCTATGATCTGCATGAATGTCCTTCGGTGGCGGCGAGCGGCGATGGCGCACGATCGGAAGCGGCCTGACACCGATTGACCCGGAGCAACGGCCATGAAAGTCTCGGGGCGTGCGCATCGCCTTGTTTCTCGCCTTTTTGGCCGTTGCTGTCGGCTATGCCGCCTGGAAAGGCGGCGGCCCGGAGCGGGTGATGGCCGCGATCGCGGCGGCGATGGTCGGCGCAGACCAGTCGCTCCACCTCTTCGTTCCGCCGAGCTTCGCCTCGCTGGACACGGGGCATCTCGCGATCGATTTGTTTGGCGCAGCCTCTACAGTCGCGCTCGCGCTCTTTGCGCATCGCTTCTGGCCCATGTGCATTGCCGTTCTGCATCTGGCCCCATTATTCGCCCATACGAGCCGGCTCCTCGATGCGACGCTTCACCCGGCGGCCTATCTCGCGATGCAGGTGGCGACGTCATGGCCGGTGCCGGCCATTCTCATCATCGCGACATGGCGACACCAGCGTCGGCTTGCGCGCGGCGAGAACGAGCCGTGCTGGCAAATCTCGTCGCGGCAATCGAGCCCGACAACAGCGAGACACTAGCCGCGGCGCTGCTCGCAAGACACCGGACGCTCGCACGTCTCCTTGAGCAATCGCCCGAATCGCTGGCCCAGACCCTCGGAAGGGACAGCCCGGTCGCCGCGATGATCGTCGCCGCGCGCGCTGCGGCGTCGGAAGCCATGCGTACCGGCGTCGCCGGACGCCGGATCGGCTCCGGCGATCGCCGGTTGATCCGCTATCTGCGGTCATCGATGGGCGCGCTTCGCGACGAAGTGCTGCGCGTCCTGTTCCTCGACGCCTCGCGCCGCCTCATCGCGGACGAGCAACTGCAGCACGGAACGCTCGGACAATTGGCCATCTATCCACGCACGATTTTCCGCCGCGCCATCGAGCTCGACGCTGCCGCGATCATCCTCGTACATAATCATCCCAGCGGCGACCCGACGCCGAGCGCATCGGATGTCGAGAGCACCGAGCGACTGGCGGCGATCGGGCATGCGCTCGACGTGGAAGTGCTCGAGCATATCGTCGTGACCCTGCGCGGGCATAGAACCATCATTCCCGGCGGATCGCGTGGCGGTCCGGTCGCTTCGTCCAGGACCGTGCTTCGCGAGGGATCGAACGACTGGCGCAGCGCCGCCGACGTAGGCCGCGCGCTCGACAAGGCGCAAAAAGCGTCGCGTCGGCGCCTCCTTCGCCGCCAGCTGGTCGGTGCCCCGGAGCTGTTCGGTGAGCCGGCATGGGATATGCTCATCGACCTTTTCATCCATGAGGCTCAGGCGAAGCCGGTTTCCACCAGCTCGCTCTGCATCGCCTCGGGCCTGCCGATGAGTAGCGCGCTACGGCTGCTGCAGCGTCTTTGCGATCAGGGATTGGTGACCCGCGAGGCGGACCGGCAGGACGGCAGGCGCAATTTCATCCGGCTGGCGCCGCCTCTCGGCTACCGGCTGATGGCCTATTTTTCCGGCGGGGACGAATGATCGCCGGGCTTGTCGCGCGAGAGCTCCTCGTCGAGCTTCGGCCCGAGCTCCATCCGGCGGCTGAGCGATTCGACGAAGGCCTCCCATCGCTTCTTGCCGGTAGCCTGCGCCGCGCGCAGGGCCGCGTCGGGAAGCGCCGGTGTATTGATGAGCCACGAACGCACGAACAGGGCGAAGGCTTCGTTGGACAGTTCGACATGCCATTCGAGCCGGTCGAGCTGGCGCGCCATCCGGTCGAGCCTTCGGGTCAGCGCGGCCTCGAGCCTTTCCTCATGATCCGGGCTGAGCAGCGAAGCCAGCGCCGCTTCGACAATATCGGTGCGAGTGATCCGGCGGCTGCTCGCCCGTTCGTCGAGCTGGCGCGCGAGAACGGCATCGATGCGGAATGTCCGTTTGACCGAGGATTTTCTCACAGCTCGATCCCGTCATCGGGGTCCTGCGCCGCAAGCCGGGCGCCGCGCCGCATGGCCCCGTCGATGGCCTTGCGCTCGCGAACCGGATCGTCGTCGCGCTCCTCGGCCGGGAATTCGAACTCGCTGGCGCCGGACGGCAGGGCGACATTCTCATGGTCGGGGATCGCGGGCTCCTGCCGGATGCCGCTGTTGGCCTCGGCATCCTCAGCTTCCTTTTCCGGTTCCTCACCGGGATCATCCTGTCCTGCAGGTTCGGCGGAGGCTCCGATCAAAATGTCCGGACGTGCCAGCGACGTCCAGTCATCGGGCCGAGCCTCGCGCTTCTCCTGCGGTTGAGGCGGCGGGAGGATGCGCGCCTGAAACCTGGGATCGATATAATATCGCGCCTTGCTCGCCCGGATCGGGGCGACCCCGGCTGCCATCACGATCTCCTGGTCAGGTGGCAGCTGCATCACTTCGCCGGGGGTCAAAAGCGCGCGGGCGGTCTCGGTGCGCGAAACCATGAGATGGCCGAGCCAGGGCGAGAGCCTGTGCCCCGCATAGTTTTTCATCGCGCGCATCTCGGTCGCGGTGCCGAGCGCATCCGAAATGCGCTTGGCCGTGCGCTCGTCGTTGGTCGCGAAGCTGACCCGGACGTGGCAATTGTCGAGGATGGCATTGTTCTGACCATAGGCCTTCTCGATCTGGTTCAGCGACTGGGCGATGAGGAAGGCCTTGATCCCATATCCCGCCATGAAGGCGAGCGCGCTCTCGAAGAAGTCGAGCCGCCCCAGCGCCGGAAATTCGTCGAGCATGAAGAGGAGGCGCTGCGGCCGCGCGGCGGGATTGAGCTCCTCGGTGAGCCGCCGCCCGATCTGGTTGAGAATCAGGCGGATAAGCGGCTTGGTCCGGCTGATGTCGCCCGGCGGGACGACGAGATAGAGTGAGGTCGGGACGTAGCCGGTGACGAGATCGGCGATGCGCCAGTCGGACCGCCCCGTTACCGCGGCGATCACCGGGTCGCGGTAGAGGCCGAGAAAGGACATGGCGGTCGAGAGCACGCCCGAGCGTTCGTTCGCCGACTTGTTGAGCAGGTCCTGCGCCGCCCGTGCGACGACCGGATGCACGCCGGCCTCGCCAAGATGCGCGGTGGTCTGCATGATCCGCAGCGTCGTGGCGATACCGCGCCGGGGATCCGACAGAAAGGCGGCGACCCCCGCGAGCGACTTGTCCTCTTCGGCATAGAGGACATGGAGGATGGCCCCGACGAGCAGCGAATGGCTCGTCTTTTCCCAGTGATTGCGCTTCTCGAGGCTGCCCTCGGGATCGACGAGCACGTCGGCGACATTCTGCGCGTCGCGCACCTCCCATTGTCCGCGCCGAATTTCGAGCAACGGATTGTAGGCGGATGAGTCGGGATTGGTGGGATCGAAGAGGAGGACGCGGCCATGCCGGGCGCGGAAGCCCGCAGTCAGTTCCCAATTCTCGCCCTTGATGTCGTGCACGATGCAGCTGCCTGGCCAGGTGAGAAGCGTCGGCACGACGAGACCGACGCCCTTGCCCGAGCGCGTCGGCGCGAAGCAGAGGATATGTTCGGCGCCATCGTGGCGAAGATAGCGCCTGCCGAACCGCCCGAGGATCACCCCAGTCTCGCCAAGCATGCCGGCCCGCCGGATATCGCCGGCATCGGCCCAGCGCGCCGAGCCATAGGTTTCGGCGCGCCGCCGCTCGCGGGCGCGCCACACCGACATTGCGATCGCGACGATGATCGAGACGAAGCCGCCCGAGGCGGCGATCATCGCGCCGCGGTAGAAGATCGGCGGCGCATAGGCGTCATAGACAAACCACCACCAGAAGAAGGCCGGCGGCGGATAGACCGGATAGTCGCCGATCCGGAACCATGGCGACCCAAGCGCCGGCTGGAACCCGAGCGCAGCCGCGGTCCACTGCGTCGCTGCCCAGACCGCGAGGATCACGATCGCGCCGACGGCGGCGATCTGCCCCCAGAGGATCTTGTCGTTCATACGGATGCCTTCCTTCTAGATGCCGATGCCGCGGCCCGGCGCCCAGTCGACCGTGCCGCCGGGCGACATGGTGCCGGTGATGTGCTGGCCGAGATGGCGGTCGAGCGCGGGGCGCCAGGGAACGAGCTGGAAGCCGAGCCCGTCGTCGATCATCGCGAAGCGCCCCGATGCGAGGGTGACGCGTTCGCGGTAGATGCCGCTGACATGCTCGCCCGCGGCCGAGGGTTTCGCAGCAAGCCCGGTCCGGGCGGCGATCGCAGCGGTCGCGGCGTCGAGCTCACGCGCGGCAAGCTTGTCGATGAGCCCCTGCGACAGGGTCAATCGATCGCCGACGCGCGATGCCAGTCCCTCGCGAACGAGAAACTGTGTCCGCTCGTCCATCGCCTGGCGGATTTCGAGACCGAAGCCGCTCCCGCTTGCGACGGGCTCGCGCGCGACAAGCTGACGGTCGAGCCAGGTCGCGCCGGGCGCCGCGACCTGCGCGGCAAGCGGCAGGTCGGAGCGCGTCGCGAGCGACATATGATCGCGTGCCTTGCCGTCCTGCCACTTGCGCAATTCGACGATCGCGCCGGGCCGCGCGTCGCCGGTTCTCTCCATGTCGTCGAAGCGGATGTGGTGCGTGCGCCCGTCGGCGCCGTCGACGATCGCATAGGCACTGCCGGCGAGCTCGTCCTGGAGGCCCCGTTCGACCAGTCGGCCGATGATCGCGTGATCGGGTGCTCCCTCGTGGAACGCGAGCGCAGCGGGATCGAAGCGTCCACCGGCGCGGGTGAGCGCCTGGTGCATCGTCTTGATGATATCGCCGCGCAGCGCGACCGCGCGCAGTGCCGGTTCAGCGCCCGCGTCCATAGTCCAGAGGCCGGCGCCGCTTCGCTCGGCAAGTCCCATCTGCTCGAGCTTCGCGGCGCGGCCTATGAGCAACCCCTGCATGCGCCGGTCGTCACCGGCGGATGGGCGCAGGTCGATCACCCCGCCCGTCTCGTCGGCGATGCGGCGCAGGCGGGAATCGAGACTCGTCCAGCGCTCGGCATCGACCTCGCGTGCGAGCGCATTCTGAATGTCGAACTCGCTGCGCGGACCGAGCTCGAGCGTCGCGAGCGCCTCGGCGCGACCGCGAATGCCGGCGGCAATATAGCCGCGGTCGATGACAAGATCGGTGCCGTCATCGGCCACCCCACGCACCAGAATATGGACGTGCGGATTGTCGGTATTCCAATGGTCGACCGCCACCCAGTCGAGGCGGCTATCCATATCCTTCTGCATGTCGGCCATGAGATCGCGGGTGAAAGCGCGAAGATCGCCCAGATCGACCGCGTCCTCGGGACTGACGATCATCCGGAAATGATGCCGGTCGTCCTCGCAGCGCGCGGCGAACGCGTCGCGGTCGGCGGCATCGCCATCCGCATCGAACATGCTCGCCTCGCGTCCGTCGCGGGTCACGCCCTCGCGCTCCAGATAGGAGATATGGCGCGCGAGCGGCGCTGCCCGAAAGCGCGCACCGCGATGGCGGACCACGCGCGCCATGACGGTGACACGCCGGCTACCCGGCTGGCTGCGCATCGCGGCCATCGCCCGCCGGCCCCGCCCTCGCGTGCCGGTGCCGCCGCCGCGCGCTCGGCCGGATCGCGAACGGGTATAGCCCGAGCGCGCGGCGGCCTTGCGGACCTGGGCCGCGAGGCGCTTGCCCCTGCCAGCGGAACCCGAGCCGCGATCGCGGCTCCGTCCCGGCCTGATCCGGAAATCGCCGTCATCATGCCGCATGGGGCGCCCTGCCATACGAAAAGGGCGCGCATTTGGCCGGCTTTCCCCGATCCATATGGCTGATTCTGGCAGTGCCATACGCGCAAAGCCGCCGAAAACCGACCAATCCGGGCCCGCAGCTGGCACGGCTTTTATCTTGCCCTCTTATTTGGCTCCCCGATTTTCGAAGTTTTCGCCATCTCCATCTCTCCTCCATAGCAAGTAATCGGCCCCTATTCGACGACGGGCTTGCAAGATCTACGATGTGACGAGGGTCTGATACGCCGTGCACTCTTCCGGGCTCATCGACGGGATTTTGGAACCGCACGTTCGCGGTGTTGGCGCCGTCGCGGCACATGTCGCTATCGGATTTACGGGGCAGCATCACAGGCACTCCGGCGTGGTCCGCGCGGGGCGGCCACAGGCAAGATATCGTGCTTCCCGTTTTCCAGGTCTGTATCATTCCTCTGCCGCTTGCGCGGACCTCCTAAGCTCGTTGCGCCGTCGACCGGCTGTCGATGGGGCGGTGGTTGTTCATGAGTTCGCGAGGCTAAGCCGTTGCAGTTTCGCTGCGTTCGATGCGTCGATGTCCTGCGCCGACGCGTCCGGATCGCCGACATAGAAGGTGCCGTCGCGCCACATCGCGTGCATCACGATCGCCAGTTTGCGTGCGACCGCAACGCGCGCTTTCGCATGGCACTTGGTCTTCGCGAGCTTCAGCCCCCATGTCTTGATCATGTCGCGGCCCTTGAACCGGGTGAGCATCGCCGACGCCGCCTCGTAGAGCGCGCGGCGCACGTCGGGATCGCCCGCCTTGCTGATCCGACCGTGGACGTCGATCGAGGTGCCCGACTGCCATCGCTTCGACGTCAGTCCGAAGTAAGCTGCGACGTTGCGCGAGCGACGGAACCGCTGCGGATCGTCGATTGCGCTGCTGAAGCTGAGCGCGGTGACGGGACCAACGCCGGGGATCGCCATGAACCGCCGACATAGGTCGTCGCGCATAGCGATCTGCACGACCAGCTTGTGCAGCGTCAGATACTCAGCCCACAGCGCCGCTCGCGCCCGAAGCATGCAGTCCATGAGTCCAGCGGTCATCGCATCGCCGGCGACAGACTCTCGAACGGCCTTTTCCATCGCGCCGCGGCCGACTTTGCCGAGCCGGATTCCGAACACCTTCAACGAGTGACGGATGGCATTTTCGAGGTCGAGGAACTTGCGCTTCAGATTGCGGCGCTGAACCAGCAGCAAGCGGATGCGATAGCAGGCGTCTGTCTTGACGTGCGCCTGGCGGAACCAGCCTGTCCGCATGATATGCGCGATCCCGAGTGCATCATTGGCGTCGGTCTTATTGCGCTGCGCCGACAGCGCCGCGCGCACATGACGCGTTTCGAGGCAGACCGCTGGAACACCTTCCGCGAGCAGCTCGGTATGCAGCCACGGCGACAGCGACCCGGCCTCGTGGCCGACGCGGCGCATGCGATCCGCATAGGGTCGCAGTGCCTCCGCGATCGCAGCCGGATCGGTTTCCACGGCGGTTTCGAATGCGACTTTCCCGTCGTCGCCAACGACGCAGATCGCGGTTTCGTCGACCGAGACATCAAGGCCGGTAAAATATTCCATCACACGACTCCTTCGCTTCCGTTTGACCGGAGCGAGGGTCGCGCCGCTGGCGGGAACGACGCAAGGTTTCTCATCGGCGGCAGCGGCCGTACTGGTCGGTAGCAACGCCAAGTCCCCGCCAAATACGGCGGCACTCCCGAATTACCGTCCCAGCAAGACGCCGCCGCTCCCAAACCGCAGCATTCAGAATGGTCGAGCCACCGGCGGACCATCAGCGATCACGCGCGGCGGAGAGCGAAATGAAGAGCGACGCAGCCGGCGCGGAAGACGGCGCGGCGGCTTCGGGCGCCGATGCGGAATGCGCACCCTCAAGGTCGTCGCGGCGCCCGGCGAAGATCGCCGCGTCCCGCCAGCCAGGCGAAGGCCTTGGCGCCGCGGCGGCATTGGGAACGCCAGTGACGTGGTCGGCGCCATGCAACTCGGGGGCGATCTTCGCGACATAGGCGATGGTTTCGGCGGGCAGGCCGCGGCGGCCCGATGCATAGGCATCGGCGCGCCCGGGTCCCGCATTATAGGCGGCGAGCATCAGCGCGATGTCGCCATAGCGGTCCCACATCGCGCGCAGATAGGCCGCACCCGCCAGGATGTTCGCGCGGGGATCGAAGGGGTCCGAACCGAGCCGGTGGCGCGCGGTCAGCGACGCCCAGGTTCCGGGCATGATCTGCATCAGCCCCATCGCGCCGGCGTGCGAAACGGCGCCCGCCCTGCCCCGGCTTTCGGCGTGCATCACGCGCCAGATCCAGAGTTCGGGAATAGCGAAACGCTGCGCCGCCTCTGCGACCGGCGCGGCATAGGGGTGACCGCCCGGTTGCACCGCGGCGGCAGCCGGTGTGCAGATCGGCGGCAGGACGAAGCCCATGGACAACGCGCCGAATGGCGCAATGAAGCGCACCGAGAGACGCCGGGCGACGTGTAACCGCCGTGCCATCGATCAGTTTCCGCCCGGCGATTCGGGGCGCGACCAGAGGATCGAATATTCGTCCGCGTCGTCGCTCAGGCGGACCATGTTCGCGCGCAGCGGCGCGGCAAGGCTCGGGTCATCGATCTGCAGGGCGATGTACAGGCCGCGCGGACCCGAACGATCCCAGCCGGCGCCGATCTCGGCGCCGAGCGCGGGATCGCCGATCAGCAAGCGCCAGGCCGGTGCATTCTCCTTTTCGGAATAGGCCGCACTGGAAAGCGTTACCTCCGCTTCGAATGCGAGTGTCCTGATCGCGCCCGAGAAGCCGCCCGTGGCGCTGCGGCGCATCGTTCCTATGATCATTCTAAATCTCCTTCTTGCTGGGCGATGCTGCACGGCCCATGTCGCCGACGCGCCAGCGAAGCGGCGTCGAAGCGGTCGAGCGGGTGAGAAGCGGATGCGCGGTGCCGATCAGCCCGGCAGAGGGCAGCGGCCCGAAATAGCGACCGTCGAGGCTATCGGGCGCGGCGTTGAGCAGAAAGAATTCGCCGCGCGAGACGGTCCGGCAGCCGGTCCAGACGGGGAGCGGGCGGTTCGCCCGGTCGCGCGCCAGCGCGCGGGCGGCGCCTATTCCGTCGACGGTGACGAAAGTGCCCGACCGGCAGACGAGCGCGCCGGGAAGGGCGGCGACGCGCTTCAGGAGCGGCAAACCGCGCGGCAGATAGCCGCGCGCAGCGAGCAAGCCGGCGAGTGCTGGCGGCGGGTCGATGGCGACAAGATCGCCGACCCGCGGCGCCGCATCCGCATCGATCCGGTAGAGGCCGATCGGCACGCTGGCGCTCGCATTCCAGAGCAGGCGCGGTGCCGGCTTCGCCCAGGCGACCGCGAGGAAGAGCGCGCCGAACAGCGAAGCGGTCGCCGCGGTGGCGGAGAGGATCCGGCGGTTCATGATTCGACCGCCCGGCGGCGCAGCCACGCCGTGTGGCGTTCGAGCGAATAAGGCCGGAACGGCAGGCCGGCTGCAATCCGGTTGCCGATATGGCGCCAATGGTCGGGCGCCGCATCGCACGCATCGATGCCGATGGCCTCGACCGCATCGATCGCCTCGAGCGCCTTTTGGACCTTGGGCCAGCCGTCGATCCGCGCCAGTATCTCGGCGCCGGGTCGAACGAACGGCAGCGTCGAGAAAGGCTCGCCGGGTGCGACGGCAAGAGCGATGGCGATGTTCGAATGGATGGTGCCGAAGTCGTTCGACGTCCAGCGGACGAAGGCGAAGACAGCGCCGGGCCGGAAGGCGGCGACACGAACGCTACGGCTCAAGATACGCTCGGCGGCAACGCGGCCGAAGCGAATCCATTGTTCGTGCCGACCTTCGATCCAGGTCATTTCGACCTCGGTGAGCGCACCCTGCGGGGGAGCCGCAAGCGCGCGGCCGCTGCACGGCGAAACCCTCGGCGCGCCCGGCACCACTGCGAAATCAGCGCGGCGCATCAACGCGGCTCCCGCCGCGCGGGCCGCACGGTGCCGCTGCCAGGATCGGACGTCGAGGTGCGACGGCCGAGCTCGACCCAGGCGTCGAGCTCATCGATCGCATAGACGACGCGCCCGCCCAGCTTGCGATAGACCGGCCCCGTTCCATAGACGCGATGCTTCTCGAGCGTCCGGTGTGAGAGGCCAACGCGTCTTGCCGCCTCGGGCGTGGTGAGAAAGCGTGGCGGGTGACCGGTCGTCATGGGTGGCTCCTTCCAGCCGCCGGGCTCTGGAGAGCGGGCCGGCGGGCGATGTCGCGTCATGGCGCGAAGCAGGACGCACGGGGGAGCGGCTCAATTCCGCAGCTATTTTTGTCGCCCCGGCCTACCTGCGAGCAGCGCGCGGTAGCCGCCGGCGGCCAGCGCTTCGGCTTCGCGGATCAGGCGCTGGGTCCGGCGCCGTTCGGGCGAGGCCTTCCAGGCGGCGCCGCGGCCGATGGTCATGCGCGGATAGACGAGGCGGCAGGCGACCTCATGGCTCGTGATGTGGGCGCCATCCCGCATATCGAGGATCGCGAGCAGCAGGTCGAGGCGCTGCGCCTGATAGACAGTCGGCCACGTCGCGGGCCACGGAGACGGCGCCCCGCGCAGCCAGTGATCGAGTTGCTGAACCGCCTGGAGCCGCGTCCCGGTCATGCCATCGAGAGGGATGACGGCGGCGAAAGAAACGCGCCCCGGGTCGCCGCGCAGCCAGATTCGGTGCAGCGCGCCCTCATGCTCCAGAATATAATGGAACCCGCCCGCCGCCGCGCGGCGCGCGACACATCGCTCGACGAGGCGAAAGCCGAGTTCGCAGTTGAAAACCGCCGCATCGGGAACGGCATTGTCCGCGGCGTCGACGATGACGACATAGGGACAGGCGGCCGCATCCCAGAAGGCGGGGCCACTGAGCGCCGGGAGACGCGGGTCGGCCGGGAAAGCAGAGGCCCCATCGCCGGGCCATCACCTCCTGCAACGCCGGCCCCGCCTCAGGGTCCGTCATCACCTGCTGATAT
>Ga0307414_10000362_pt1 | contig 25007 bp, 28 predicted proteins | sample DK1Ometagenome_FD_203804 | JGI IMG/M metagenome (GOLD analysis project Ga0307414, IMG submission 203804) | Maize rhizosphere microbial communities from greenhouse at UC Davis, California, United States - DK15-O-3 | ecosystem: Host-associated > Plants > Roots > Rhizosphere > Soil | place: USA... | reverse complement strand
GGGAGACGACTTCATGCAAGGCCAGATCGCGCGAATCCAGCAGGCTCGCATGGGCCGCGGTGCCTTCTGCGACGCGGCGCAGGCCATCATTGGCATCGGCGAGTTGCTGCATCGCATCGTTTAGAGCGACAACGTCATTCTTTACGCCCGAGCCGATGGCCGTGCGGATCGCAACCAGATCCCCCCTGCTCTGCTCGAATCCGGTGTTCACCTGCTCGAACGCGAAAAGCACATCGGCTCGCAAGGTCGTGTCGGTCGGGTTCGATGCCAGACGCTCAACCGCGGCGAACATACCGCTCATGCGCTGGCCGACGCCGAGCGACGTATCATTAAGCGCGGTCTGGATGTCGTTCATCCAGCGCGTATGCTGTTCGGCCATGCCAAGGCCATTGGCCGTCTGCCGCGCCGCTGCATCCAGATACGTATCGGACGCGCGCACGACCGACTTGGTCTCAACGCCGTGGAAAGACGAGTTCGAACGATAGAAGATGAGGGGCGCACTGCTGGCCGCTGACTCCCCAAGCGCCACCGTGCGACGGCTATAGCCCGGCGTTTCCGCATTCGAGATATTGTCCGCAATCGCTCCCATCGCGGCCTGATAAGCCCGCGTGCCGGATGCGCCGATAGAGAGAAGATCACTCATGGCTTGCGATCAAGCTGCTGGAGAATGAGCTGGGCAATGCCGAGCCCGCCCTTCTTGGCGAGATCGTCTGCCATATTGGCATCGGACATTTCGCGGAATTGATCGACACCGCTGCCCCCGGCAAGATCCTCGCCAAGGCTCGCCTGCCGCATAGATCCCAGCATCTTGCGCGTGAAGATTGCCTCGAAGGATTTGGCGGCCTGCGCCAGCGCCTCCCGGTCAGCATCGCTTGCCGAAACCGGCTTTTCCTGAGTGCTGAGCTTGGCTGCTGTGAAAGCGCCAAAGGAAGCTGGTGCGGAGATCTGCGTCATATAATTTCCAGTTCCGCTTTCATGGCGCCTGCCTGCTTGAGCGCACCCAAAATCTCCAGGAGATCGGATGGAGAGGCGCCCACGGCATTCACCGCCTTCACAATATCGGCCAGAGACGCCCCACCTTTAAAAAGAAACATGGGATTCTTTTCCTGCTCGACCGTAATCGCGCTGGATGGCTCCAATGCGGTCTCGCCGCGTGAGAAGGACGCGGGCTGCACGATGCGGGGCGATTCCTGCACGGTAACGGTCATTTTGCCGTGGCTGACTGCTGCTGGCGTGATGATCACCGAGCCATTGATGACGACCGTGCCAGTGCGTGCATTCACGATAACGCGGGCTGGCGGATCGGCAGGCGTGACTTGGATGTTCTCAATGAGCCCCATCATCATGATCCGGCTCTCGGCGCCAACCGGCGCGTTGATCGCAATCGAAACGCCGTCCAGTGCGCGGGCGCGCTGATCGCGGAATGTGAGATTGATGGCATCGGCAACCCGCAGCGCAGTCGTGAGGTCAGCCTCCGCGAGGTTGAAGGTCAGAGAAGGACTGGTGTCAAACCCCGTGGCAACAGCGCGCTCAACCGAGGCGCCGCTTGGGATGCGACCGGCGGATGGCACGTTGACCGAGAGCTGCGAGCCATCGGCGCCAGAGACGCCCAGACCACCCACGGCGAGGTTGCCCTGCGCCATCGCATAAATCTCGCCATCGGCGCCGCGCAGAGGCGTTAGCACCAGGGTGCCTCCGCGCAGCGACTTGGACTTGCCGAGCGCCGACACGGTCACGTCAAGACGCTGGCCGGGTTTCGCGAAGGCGGGCAGTTCCGCCGTCACCAGCACGGCAGCGGCGTTCTTTAGCGAGGGATTCACGCCCGGCGGCAAGGTGAGGCCAAAGCGCGAGACAACGCCCTTCACGCCCTGCGTTGCGTAATCGAGGCTGTCATCACCCGTGCCTGCAAGGCCGACGACGACTCCATAGCCAGTGAGCTGGTTGGATCGCAGCCCCTCGAACGTGCCGATATCCTTGATGCGGTGCGCAGAGGCGCCCGTCGCAACGCCGAGCAGCAATGCCAGGGTCGCAAGCGCGCGAATGATGAAATGGTGGCGGGTCATGAAATTATCGCTCCGTCAGAAAGGACTGACTGCGGAGAAGAAACGCTGCAACCAACCCTGACGGCTGGCGCGGGCGATCTCACCCTTGCCGGTGTAAGTGATCCGCGCATCAGCAACGCGGGTCGAAAGCACACGATTGTCCGGGCCGACATCGGCCTGACGCACAAGGCCTGAAATCTGCACATATTCATCACCGCGATTGAGCGTCAGCGCCTTCTGCCCGCGCACGAGCATGGTGCCGTTGGGCTGAACCTTGGCGACCGTCACGGTGATCTCGCCGGAGAGCGCGTTGGACTGCGACGCATCGCCCTTGCCCTTGAAGCCCTGCCCGCCACCTGCGCCAATGTCGCTCGCGCTGAACAGCTTGCTGAACGGACCTGTGCTTGGCGGCGACAGGCTGATGCTGCCCTGACGATCCGTATTCGCGCTATTGCTCTTGATCGCCTGCGTGCGCTCGACGAGCAGGATCGTGATGATATCGCCGACATTCGCAGCGCGTGCGCCATTGGTCAGCGAGGAATAGCCTGCGCTTGCCTGAAAGATGGCGCCATTGGCGCGCGGCGGCGGGGCGACCTCTTCCGATCCGGAATAAGTGACCTGATAAGCAGGGTCTGCCAGCGGATCCTTCTTCTTGCCGAACAGACCGGCAGATGCAGGCCCGGTCAAGCCGAGTGCGAGGATGGCGGAGAGCGTGATGAGCGTCTTCATGATCAAAGCTGCTGATTGACGTATTGGAGCATCTCGTCGCTCGCCTTGATCATCTTTGAGGCGATCTCATAAGCGCGCTGCGTCTCGATCATGTCGACCAGCTCCTCCACCGTGTTCACATTGGATTGCTCAAGCGCACCCTGACGGATGGTGCCGCGCCCTTCCAGGCCAGCTGCACCGACCTGCGGCGCGCCTGAGGCTGCGGATTCGATGAGCAGATTGCCGCCAATCGCTTGAAGCCCAGCCGGATTGACGAAGCGCGCCGTCTCGATCGTGCCGATCTGAACCGGGTCGGTCTGGCCAGCGACGGTCGCCGAGACCGTGCCATCATTGCCGATGGTGACTGAGCTCACGCCCTCGGGAAGCTGGATTTGCGGAGTAAGCGGCAGGCCGTCTGTGGAGACCAGCAGGCCCTCGGCATTGGTCTTGAAATTGCCCGCCCGGGTATAGCCAATCGTGCCATCGGGTCGCTCAAGCTGGAAGAAGCCTGCGCCCTCGATCGCGAGATCGTAGCTGTTGCCGGTCGTGTTCATCGTGCCTTGCGTGTCGATCCGCTCGGTGCCGGTGAGTTGCACGCCCGAACCAAGATTGAGGCCAATGGCGAGCTTGTTCTGGCTGTCCGCCTGACTGCCTGCGGCGATCACCTGCTGATAGGCAAGCGTCTCGAAATTCGCGCGGTCACGCTTGAAGCCGGTCGTGTTCACGTTCGCCAGGTTATTGGCGATGACGCGCATTTTCACGTCCTGGGCATCAAGGCCGGTCCGCGCAACATGGAGAGCACTGGTCGTCATGGGTCTGGTCCTACCTTATCTTCAGCCGTCGATGCGCATCAGGCTCGCGCCCGCGGAATCGATGTCCTTTGCCGTGTCGATCATCTTGATCTGCTGCTCCCACGCCCGGCTCGCCTCGATCATCTGAACAAGCGCGGTGGTCGCATTCACATTGGAGCCTTCAAGGGCGCCCGCAGTCACGGTCGCCATCGGATCCTGCGGCAGTGCGCCGCCATTCACTTCACGGAACAGCGTGTCCGTCGATTTCGCGATGGTGGAGCCGTTGGCGTTAGCCAGCTTGATCGTGTCCACCAATTGCGGCTGATCAATCTGGCCGCCCTGAGGCACGATCCAGATGCCGCCATCCTTGGCGATGTTGACGCTGTCCGCAGGCGGCAGCGTGATCGGGCCGCCCTCGCCCAGGACCGGATGGCCATCGCCGGTGGTGAGCAACCCGCTCTCGTTGAGTTTCAGGTCACCACGGCGGGTATAGGCCTCGGAGCCATCATTAGCCTGGACAGCAATCAGTGCATCGCCATCAACCGCGATGTCGAGCGGATTGCCGGTCTGCACGACCGTGCCAGTCTTCATATCCGCAGCAACCACCTGCCCCACCTGCTCGGCGCGGCTCTGATAGGTTGCCCCGCCGACCCAGCGTGTGGAGGCGTTGACGATCTCGGCACGAAAGCCTGCCGTATTGGTATTTGCGAGATTGTTCGCAACTGCCGTCTGGCGCGCCATCGTGCCGCGCATCGCGGTCCGTGCCACATCAATGAGACGATCCATATCCTAATTCCCCGTTGGTCGAGCCAGGCTCAGGTGCGCAGGTTCACGATGGCCTGCGTCATCGTGGACGCCGTCTCGATTGCCTTGGCATTCGCCTGGAAGTTGCGCTGGGCGGAGATGAGCGCCACCAGCTCCTCGGTGATATCCACGTTGGAGCGCTCCAGCGTGCCCGAGCGGATCGCACCGTTCGCGCCAGTGTTTGCCGCGCCATAGGTTGCCTGGCCGCTCTCGCCGGTTGCCAACCAATGCGCATCGCCCATCTGGTTGAGGCCATCCTGCGCCGGGAAGCCGGCCATTGCGACCACGCCCAGATTGCGCACGGAGCCGTCTGCGAACGTCGCGGAGACCACGCCCTTCCCAGAAATGGCAACCGACGCCAGCGGGTTCGTTGCGTCGTTGGGGTCCACTGTCGGGATCACGAGATCGGCAAGATCGCCAGCAGCGGTGCTGGTTGGCGTGCCGTCGCCAGTCGCCGCAGTTGGCAGCACCTGCAGGCGCGATCCGGTCATGTCGACCACATTGCGGTCCTTATCCATCGAGAAGGCACCCGCACGGGTGTAGCTGATGGCGCCGCCCGGCCCTGCGCCCTTCACGGTGAAGAAGCCTTCACCCGTGATCGCGAGATCAAGCGTCTTGTCGGTCGTCTCCAGCGTGCCCTGCGTAAACTGCTGGTTGATGCCCGCAAGGCGCACACCATTGCCGCCCGCGCCTACGCCACCGGCAGCAAAGATATCGCCGAACATGGCCTTGCTCTTCTTGAAAGCCTGCGAGGACACGTTGGCGACATTATTCGCGACAACGCCGAGATCAGTCTGTGCGCCCTTGAGGCCCGAGAGAGAGATGTAAAAAGACATGCGAAATACTCCTTTTCAGGTGATGTGATCAGCCGAGACGCAGCGCGTCGCTCGGCGAGAAATTTCCAAGTGCGGTGATGAGCTTGGCGTCCGTACCGCTTGCGGGCGACTGGACGGCAGCAATGCTGGCCCATGTGGCGACGCCCGCTGGCGCCGTGCCGCGCACCTTCACTTGCAGGGCTTCACCGCCGATGAGGTTTCCGGCATCGTCGCGCCCATCCCAGAAGAAGGGCACGGTACCGGTCGCCTGCGCGCCCATTTCCAGTGTCTTGACGACATTGCCGGAGGCGTTGACGAGATCGATGGAAACGTTCGTGGCGCTCGTGCCCAGAGCGATTTCACCCGCATAAGCGCCGGTGCGGTCCGGCGTCGCGATATTGCTCTCGACAAGCATGGATTTGCCGATCCAGCCCGCAGCATCGGATAGCCGAACGCCGCCGACCGATTCTGAAATCGACGTCAGCAGCGCGTTGGATTCAGCCTGCGAAGAAAGCGACGAGAATTGCGCCATTTGCGCAACCATCTGGCTGTTATCCATCGGCTCGAACGGATCCTGATACTGCATCTGCTTGGTGAGCAGCGTGAGGAAGCCGTTCATGTCGATGGTCGAGTTCGACTTCTTCGTCGTCTCAGCCAGAGCGCTATTAGTATAGCTTGTGGCGGCGTCCACCGTCCACGGACTGGAGGTCGTTACGGTCGTCATTTGCCAAGCCTTATTGTCTCGAGGAGCAGGGATTTTGCGGTCTGCATGACCTGCACATTATTTTGATACATGCGGGCGCTCTCGACCATTTCGACCAGCTCGGCGCTGGTATCCACACCGGCATCCCACACGTCGCCATTGTCATCGGCGAGCGGATGACCCGGATCATGGCGCTTGGTAGCGGCAGTGTCAGAGGTGACGACGCGATCGACCTTCACGGTCGCAACACCGGGCTTTTCAACCACGGTAGAGAAGACCGGACGGATCGCGCGATAGGCACCACCCTCGCTGCTGGAAACCGATCCGGCGTTCGCAAGGTTGGATGCGGTCGCGTTCAGCCGTACGAGCTGCGCAGACATGGCGCGCCCGGCGATATCGAAAATGTTCATGGGCTTGTCGGCCATGCTTATTCTCCCCTCAGCGCGCGCGTGATTGTGTTGAGGCGACCTTCGAGGAAGGAGAGCGTCGTGCGATACTTCACCGCATTCTCGGCAAACAGCGTCTGCTCGGTCGACATCTCGACGGTGTTGCCATCTGCGCTCGGCTGGAGCGGCGTGCGATAGCCCATCGCTGTTTCAAGCGCGCCAGCGACTGAGCCCTGCTGGCTGGTCGCCGTGGCAAGCGCCTTATCGAAATCAATGTCCCGCGCCTTGTATCCGGGCGTGGAAGCATTGGCGATATTCGAGGCGATCAGCTCCAGCCGCTGCGAGCGCAACGTGAGGGCTTTGCCATGAATGCCGAACAATGCGTCGTCGAACGACATTTTTTTCGCACCTTCCCTTAAAGTCTTCGAACCGGGGTCGTTCTGACCGGATGAGTTGGTCCGGATCAGGCATACCCATGCCCGCAGGTCATTATCTGCAAATGCCGTGCCAAAATCTGAAACCGGCGGGGCCGGAACGAAAGGATGAGGATTTCTGCGCCTTTTGAGGGCGTGGACGGCAAGGGCGGCAATTATTTGCCGGTCAACGGCAGCTTATTGCCGGTCGCATTTTGATGATGGGGGACGATCAGCGACCATGATGGACATTCTCGGCCATATCCTTGCTCCAACGCCGATTTTGCTCGTGGGCATCGGCGCCGGATTGATTGCGCTCGCACAATCAGGCTTCCGTGCTGCTTCGGGCGCAGCTGCTTCCCTCATCCCCCTCGTCAGCGCCCGCCCGGATGATGAGCGCGACAGCGCGCGCGCCCTGCTCTACCGTGTCGAAGCCGTCGCCGAACTGCGCGGCCTTGCCCGCACCGACCGTGTTCAGACCTCGCACCCATTCATTGCGCAGGCGCTTACCACGCTGGCAAATTCCAGCGACGTCGAGCATTTCTCGCATTGGATCAATCAGTCGCTCGATGATCGCCGCGCCCGCCATGCGCGTATCATCAGCTTCTGGAATGCGCTTGCCGATGCTGGCCCTGCTGTGGGCATGGCGGGCACCATCATCGGCCTGATCGGCATGTTTGCCAATATGAGCGATCCCGCCACAATCGGGCCATTCATGGCGCTTGCGCTCATGACCACACTGCACGGCCTCATCCTTGCCAATGCCATCGCTGGCCCTATCGCCAACCGCCTCTCCAGCCTTTCTGAGCAGGAGATTGCGTGGCAGCAGGTATTGGCGGACCGCATGATCGCCATCGCGCGGCGCGAACCGGCAGTGCTGCGCAAAGTCACCCATCGGGAAGCGGCATGATCGCCCGGCAAGCCCGTCAGCACCGCTCACGCTGGGCGCTCAGCTTTGCGGATCTGTGCCTGCTTTTGCTGGGTTTTTTCGCATTACTGCAAGCCAATCAAAACACGCGCGATCAGGCGCTGGCGGGCATCGGCAATTATTTCGGCGCGCTGGAAACGCCGCTACAGGCTGATCTTGTTGCGCTGGACCTGTTCGAGCCGGGCGAAGCATTGCTGAGCGCAGACGGGCGCAGCGCCTTGCTCAAGGCTGCACAGCCCTTCTCCAAAACGACCCAGACAATCCACATCCAATCCATCGGCATTGACGCCGGGGAACGGCGCTTCGATGCCTGGGATCTGGCAGCCGCGCGCCTCGGTGCCGTCGCGCGTACGCTGGTGGAGGCAGGCATTCCAGCCTCACGGCTACGCATCGCCGGGCTGGCCGAAAAGCCCGATGCATCGGCGCCAGGCAAGCAGATCATCCGCATCGCGCAACAGGCCGATGCGCCGCAATAAAGTCAGTTGGCACGGACTTTGCTGCGTGAGGCCCATGCATGCATCGGAGTTTCAACCGTGATCACATCGTTCAGCTCTTCAAGACAGCGCTTGCTGATGGCAGCTTTTATCCTGGTCGCCGCAATGGCCCTGAGCAGCTTCGCCACGCCCGCAAACGCGCAGAATTTCGAGAATCTCGATCGGCTGGATAGCCTCGTAGCGGCCAGTGTCGGCGCAAAGCGTGGCGAGCCGGGCGGCCCCGTCGCCCCCATTGATCGCCGCCTGCGCCTAGCCGCTTGCCCGGAGCTTCCCGTAATCGACCCGCCGCGCATGAACGCCGCCACCGTCTCCTGCCCCAGCATTGGCTGGCGCATCCGCGTCCCACTCGCGATGAGCGGACAGGCTGGTTCGCCGCGCAACAGCGCCGATTTCAACGCATCGAGCGCCCCAAGCCGCGCCATCGTCGTGAAAAAAGGCGATCCCGTTCAGCTCATCGCGGGCAATGATAGTTTCACCATTTCGCGCACGATGATCGCCGATGAAGATGGCGCAGTCGGCGCGATGATCCGCGTTCGTCAGGATAGCCGTGCAGCGCCCGTTACGGCGCGTGTAGAAAGTTCTGGCGTTGTTCGTATTCCGTCTATTTAAACTTTCTTGACCCAGTCCGTATATAGAGCGGATTGGATAGAAGGATGATGCGATGATTAAGTCTGTTGGCCAGGCGTCGAGCGCCGCAGTCGAGGCAGCCAAGCTGCGCGAGACCGCGCAGTCACGCCCAGCGCCTGCGGTCAGCACGGATGCGGCGCCGGCGAAAACTGAAACCATATCCACCCCCGCCGCGCGGATGGCAGCGCAAGGTGCGCCTGTCGATCTGGCGCGGGTCTCCCGCGTGAAGCAGGCCATCGCATCGGGCAATTATCCCGTCGATCCAGACAAGATCGCCGAGAAAATGCTGGATCTCGATCTGCCTCCCGCCAAGCATTGAAAGGCGCAGCGCTATGCCGCTCGCAATCGTCGAAAATTTCGCAGCCGCCAGTGGTGATCTACACGTCGCGATGAAAAGCGCGGACGTTGCTATGATCGAGAGTGCGGTCACGGCATTTCGCACCTCGCTGGATGCGGTGCAAAGCGTGGAAAATTGGGAAGCGACGCCCGATCTGAAGGCGCGATGCTCTGAAATCATCGGGCAGCTGGATAGCTCACGGATGCTCGCACGCCTTCTTGGCGACATAACAGGCCAAATCCATAGCGCTCGTGCCGCCAATGATATGAGCCTGCAGCAGCCGCTTTACAGCCCGCGCGCCTGAGCGCTCAATCTCCAAGCCCGACTGCGAGCCGCGCCCGTCCCAATCGACGGTGCGGCTTTTCCATTTTTGGCACGCTTCTTGCTGCTTGATCCCCGATATCAACACGGGATGAACACGCAGCAATGTCCGCATTCAATGGACTGACAGTCAAAGCGCTCCCCGGCTCACAAGGCCGGGTGACGCAGGCGATTGCATCGGCCAGTCAGCGGACGGGCGTCGATTTCAAATATCTCATGGGTCAGGCGCAGATCGAAAGCGCGATGGACCCAAGCGCCCGCGCGCGCACATCCAGTGCGACCGGCCTTTATCAATTCATCGATCAAAGCTGGCTCGCGGTCGTCAACGATCATGGCGCCAAGCACGGCGTCGATTGGGCCGCCAACGCAATCCAGCGCGGCAGCAACGGTCGCTACTTCGTGGCGGACCCCAATATGCGCCAGCAGATCCTGGAGCTGCGCAACCATCCTGAGACGGCATCGGCAATGGCAGCAGAGCTCGCCACCGATAATCGCAATTTCCTGCAGGAGCGCACGGGCCGGGTCGCCGAGCCTGTCGACCTGTATCTCGCGCACTTCTTGGGTGCAGGTGGCGCCGCGAAGTTCCTCACCAGCATGGCTCAATCGCCGGACACGCCCGCCGCAGCGCTCTTTCCAGCTGCCGCGCGCGCTAATGCCTCCGTTTTTTATGACGGCCAGGGCAATGCCCGCAGCCTCGCCGATGTGCGCAGCAATTTCGAGCGCAAGCTCTCCAACGGCGTGCAGAGCGCTGGGCTCAACGCATCGGGCATGATGGACGGTGCGCAGACAGTGCAGCCCGCCGATTATGTCCGCATCGAACATGAGCGGCTCTCCATGTCGCAATCGCTCAACGAAAAGCAGCCTTACTCAGAATTTGCGCCGCGTCCTGAAACTGCGCGGCTCGCCTACCTCATGCTCGCGACCTTCGGAAGGTAATCGATCAACATGACCCGCAACGACGTCAACGGCAATATCTGGATGAACACCGCCAAGGGCGCGGTGCTGCCAATCGCGATTTTGCTCCTTGTCATGTTCATGATGGTGCCGGTGCCGGTGCTGATGCTGGACATCGGCTTCATCGCCAATATCATGATCAGCCTTGCCGTGCTGATGATCGCCCTGAATGCGCGCAAACCGCTCGACTTCTCCAGCTTCCCCACCGTGCTGCTGCTCGCCACCTTGCTGCGCCTTGCACTGAACGTCGCATCCACGCGCATCGTGCTGGTGAACGGCCATACCGGCTCGGATGCGGCAGGCCATGTCATCGAGGCGTTCGGCAATTTCATGATCGGCGGCGATTATGTCGTCGGCATCTTCGTCTTCACGATCCTGATGATCATCAACCTTGTGGTCATCACCAAGGGCGCAGGCCGGGTGTCGGAAGTTTCCGCTCGCTTCACGCTGGACGCCCTGCCCGGCAAGCAGATGGCCATTGATGCCGATCTCAACGCAGGCTTGCTCACGGCAGAAGATGCCCGTGCCCGCCGTCAGGAAGTCGCGACCGAAGCCGATTTCTACGGCTCGATGGATGGCGCCTCCAAATTCGTGAAGGGCGATGCCATTGCCGGCATCCTCATCCTCGTCATCAACATCATCGGCGGCATCGTCCTCGGCATCGTCAGCCACGGCCTGAGCGCTGGTGAAGCCGCGCAAACCTATATTCTCCTCGCCATCGGTGATGGCCTTGTCGCGCAAATCCCTGCGCTTCTGCTCTCCATCGCCGCTGCTGCCATCGTCACGCGCGTCACGTCCGATCATGATCTTTCCGGCCAGATTTCCTCGCAGCTTGGCGTCAGCAAGGCATGGGTCGCAGTTGCCTGCATCCTCACTTTCCTCGGCGTGCTCCCCGGCATGCCGCACATCATCATCCTGCCCGCCGCAGGCATCGCCTGGTTCATCGCGCTTCGTTTGCGCAAAACGGCCAAGGATATCCGCGAGGCGCCCGCCCCTGCACCAGAGCCAGAAAACCCCGCCCATATCGAATGGGGCGATGTGTCGGATGGCGCCGTGCTTGGCCTTGAGATCGGCTATGGCCTCATCGGTCTAGTCGATGATCGCAAGGATGCGCCGCTCATGGGCCGCATCACCGGCATCCGCCGCCAGCTTTCGCGTGAGCTTGGCTTCGTCATCCCCATGATCCGCGTGAAGGATAATCTCGCGCTCGGGCCAAACCAGTATCGCATCACCATCGCAGGCGTTGTCGTCGGTGAGGATGAGATCTGGCCTGAAGATCTGCTCGCACTCGATAGCGGCGATATCACGCAAGTCATCACCGGACGCGCCGCACAAGACCCCACTTTCGGGCTCGAAGCCGTCTGGATTTCCGCAGATCGCCGTAGCGAAGCGGTCATCGCGGGCTATACCGTGGTCGATCCATCCACGGTCGTCGCCACGCACCTCAACCATCTCATCGCGCAAAATGCCTGCGAAATGTTCGGCCTCGATGAAGCCAGGAAGCTCATCGATACGCTCAAGGAAGCCGCGCCCCAGCTTGCCGATGGCCTCACGCCAAATCCGCTTAGCCTCGCGCAGATCACGGCGCTGTGCCGTGGCCTGCTGGTCGAGGGCATCCCCCTCAAAGATTTCCGCCGCATTGCAGAGGCGATGGTCGTCGTCGCCCGCTCGGACATGAGCACGGACATGCTGATCGAGGCCGTGCGCCAACGCATCGGCTCGCTCATCATCCAGAGCATCGTGCCGGTGAAGATGCCGCTTCCCGCCGTCACGCTGGATGGCGAGCTGGAAAGCCTGCTCGCTCAGGCGATGCGCGTCGCGGGCGATGCCCAGCACCCCATCGAGCCGGCGCTCGCACAGCGCCTCATCGAGCAGGTGAGCGAGGCAGCGCGGCCCCTGCTCGCACAGGCCCGCAGCTTTGCCATCGTCACATCGCCCATTGCCCGCCGTGCGCTCTCGCGCCTGTTCAGGCCGCATCTGCCGGAAACGCCGGTGCTCTCCTTCCTCGAAATTCCCGATGGCAAGCCTGTAGAGGTCGTCGCGGTGGTGGGCAGCGAAAGCCGCATCCATCAGGTCGAGCGGTTGCAGGCAGCATGATGAGACCAGTCCCGTCGCCGCAGGCAGCAAGCTTAACAAGCTGCAAAGCCGCCGGAAAATCTACGTTAAACCTTTTCGCCTAGAGCAAGCATCATGCAAAGCGCCCAGCTCACGACTCCCGGACTGACATATGGACGCCGCGCCACCAGCGCGCCGGATCAGCTTGCCCAGCAATATATGCCGCTGGTGCGCAAGACGGCCTGGCATGTGCATGGCCGCGTCTCATCCGCCATCGAGATTGAGGACCTGCTGCAGATCGGCATGGTCGCGCTCGTCGAGGCAGCGAATAATTTCGAGGATCGCGGCTTTGGCTTTGCGACCTATGCGCAGATGCGCATCCGGGGCGCGATGATCGATCATCTGCGCCGCCACGCAACGCTCTGCCGCTCCGCAATGGCCCGGCGCAAGACGATCATGCAGGCGCGCCGCGAGCTGGAGCAGAAGTTCGGTCGCCCACCGGTGGATAGCGAAGTCGCTAACCATCTCGGCCTCGACAAGGCCGCCTGGCGCGATCTCACCGATGGCACCCAAATGGCCCAACATCAGAGCATGGACGAGGTTTATTCGGACCAGTCGCTCTGGTTCGCCGATGTGAGCGAGCGGGCCGACGAGGCGCTGGAGCGTGAATCCCTCAAAGACGCCATTGCATCCTGCATCAGCGACTTGCCGGAACGCGAGGCGATGGTCCTCCAGCTCTACTTTGTTGAAGAGATGAATCTGGAGGAAATCGGCCTTACGCTGGATATCGGCGCGGCCCGTGTGTGCCAGATCAAGAAGTCGGCGCTGGATAAGCTGCGTTCGCGCCTCACTGACTGGCAATAATGGCTGACTAGCGGCGCGCCCTGCCATCGGCTAAAGGGCGCTCATGTCCACTACCTACACGCTTGATACTGGCACGAGCCGGGCGAACCCCACGCCCGCGCCTCTACGCCGCCTCACCATCCCCGGCCTGCGCGCGCGCAAGGTCGACGGGGTGACGGCTGAGCCAATCGTGTCGCTGACCGCCTACACTGCGCGGCAAGCCCAATTGCTCGACGCCCATTGCGATCTGCTGCTCGTGGGTGATTCCCTCGGGCAGGTGATTTACGGCCTGCCCTCCAGCGTCCCCGTCACGCTCGATATGATGGCCGCCCATGGCGCCGCCGTCGTGCGCGGAAGCTATCATAGCGTCGTGATCATCGACATGCCGTTTGGCAGTTATGAGGGCTCGCCCGAGCAGGCTTTTGAGAGCGCCTCGCGTCTGCTCAAGGAAACCGGCGCCGCGGGCGTGAAGCTGGAAGGCGGCATAGCAATGGCGGAAACCATCGCATTCCTCTCCGCACGCGGCATCCCCGTCTGCGCCCACATCGGCCTCACGCCGCAAGCCGTGAATGCCTTGGGCGGCTATGGCCCGCGCGGTCGCGATGAAGCCGAAGCTGCCAAGATCATGGCGGACGCTCACGCCGTTGCCGCTGCTGGTTGCTTTGCAATGGTGATCGAGGGCGTCGTCGAGCCACTCGCCGCCAAGATCACCGCCGCCGTGCCCTGCCCCACCATCGGCATCGGCGCCTCGGCTGCCTGCGATGGACAAGTGCTGGTGACGGATGATCTGCTCGGCATGTTCGAGCGCACGCCGCGCTTCGTGAAGCGCTATGCCGATGTCGCCTCTACCATCAGCCAGGCCGCTGCCGATTATGCCGCAGAAGTGCGCGCACGCAGCTTCCCGACCGCTGACCAAATCTATGGCGCTAAAAAGTGATTTGCTTGGGGTTCAGCCCCGGCTAAGGTCCGCCGCCACAAATCCTGCATTTACGCCCCGCCCGACTGGAGAATAGATTTGGCCATCACGCCAACTCAAAACGACGCCCTGCTCCGCGAGATTGATGACGCCGTACGTCAGGACGACATGCTTTCGATCTGGAAGAATTATGGTCGCATCATCATCGGCGTGGTCATTCTTGGCCTCGCGGCTTTTGGTGGCTGGCTTTACTGGCAGCACCACCAGACCAAGGTGGCGGAAGAGAATAGCGTCCAGTTCGCGAGCCTGCTCACCGCCGCGCAGCGCGCGACGCTCGATCAGCCAGTGTATGACAAGCTGTTGGCCGAGGCTGGCCCCGGCTATCGCGCACAGGCCGAGCTGGTGAAAGCCGCCATCGCCGCAGGCAAGGGTGACAGCAAAACCGCCATCGCAACTTATGATGCCATCATTGCCGATCCTGAAGCGCTGGCCCCGGCCAAGGATGCAGCGCTGCTCCGCAAGATAGCGCTGAGCTTTGATACAATGAAACCCGAACAGGCTATTGCAGCGCTCAAGCCTTTGGCCGTCGCGGGCAATCCCTGGTTCGGCAGCGCTGGCGAACTGACCGGCATCGCGCACCTCAAACTCAATCAGCGCGATCAGGCAGGCAAGGTGTTTGCTGCCATCGCCGCAGATGCCAGCGTTCCGGAATCGATCAAGCTGCGTGCTGGCCAGATGGCAAGCATGCTCGGCTCGCTTCCCGCGCCGACGGCAACCGCACCCGCCATGATGGCCCCGGCTGCAACGCCTGAACCCGCCACAGCCCAAAATGCCAGCAATGCGGCACAATAAGATGGAAGAGAAGAAAAGCAGGATGAGGACATTCACATCCCTAGGGTTGGGCCTAGGTTCGGGCCTGCGCTCCAGCTGGCTGATCCTTCCGGCGGCGCTTGCCTTGACGGGCTGTGGCATCATCGGCGGCAAAGGCGGCGGGCCAAAGACCCCCGTTAATGGCGATCGCGCTTCGATCCTTGGTGGCACCGAGGTTCTTGAAGCAGATCCCGCCCTCGCATCGACACCCGTCACGCTGCCAGCGCCAGTCGCGATGCCAGACTGGACCCAGTCGGGCGGCAACGCATCCAAATCCTACGGCCATGCCGCGCTCGGCGCAGGCACGCAGCAGGTCTGGTCTGCTTCTATTGCGGGCGGCAGTTCACGCGCACGTCTCGCGTCCGCGCCGGTTGTATCCGCCGGCAAGCTCTATGCAATTGATACCGAAGCGACTGTTCACGCCTTCGATGCCAAGAGCGGCGCAAAGCTTTGGACTGCCAGCATCAAATCAGCCGATGCGCAGACCAAGGTTCAGTTCGGCGGCGGCGTCAGCATCGATGGTGAGCGGCTCTATGCGACCACCGGTATGGGCGACGTTGCAGCGCTGAATGCAGCGGACGGCTCGGTCGTGTGGAAAGTGCGTCCCGGCGGGCCTCTGCGTGGTGCGCCCACGCTTTCCAATGGCAATGTCTATGTTATGAGCCAGGATAATCAGCTCTTCGCGCTCGGCCAGGCTGATGGCGCTGTCGTTTGGAGCGATTCTGGCACCGTCGAGTCCACCGGCGTGTTCGGCGTCGCGGCGCCTGCTGCGGCGCAGGGCTCGGTCATCGCGGGCTACAGCTCGGGCGAGCTCTCCGCCTATCGTTACGAAAACGGCCGCGCGCTTTGGGGCGATGCCCTGAGCCGCACCACCATCTCCACCTCCGTCGCCACGCTCACCGATATCGATGCCGATCCGGTCATCGATCAGGGCCGCGTCTTCGCCATCGGCGAGGGTGGCCGCATGGCCTCCTATGAGCTCACCAGTGGTCAGCGCCTTTGGGAGCTGAACATCGGCGGCATCGCAACGCCGCTCGTGGTTGGCGATTGGGTGTTCGTTGTCACGGACAAGTCCAAGCTGTTCGCCATCACCCGCGCAACGGGCAAGGTGCGGTGGATCAGCGACCTGCCCGCCTGGCGCAAACCACAGAAGAAAACCGGCGCGATCCGTTGGCGGGGACCAATCCTGGCTGGTGGCAAGCTGGTGCTCGTCTCAACGGAAGGCGCAATGGCCTTTGTCGATCCGGCAACCGGTCAGACCCAGCATGAGCAGGATCTTGGCCACGGCTTCTCGCTTTCGCCAATCGTCGCGGACAATATGTTGTACATGCTAACGGACGAGGGACGCATCCTCGCGTATCGTTGATGGGAAAAGACACACGCTCATTCCCCATCGCGTCGGGAACCAATCTGCCAGTCGTCGCCATCGTCGGCCGCCCCAATGTGGGCAAATCGACCTTGTTCAATCGCCTGATCGGCAAGAAGCTTGCGCTTGTTGACGATACGCCGGGCGTCACGCGCGACCGGCGTGAGGGTGATGCTGATCTCATCGGCCTCAAGTTCCGCATCGTGGATACGGCGGGCTTTGAGGAAGACGACATCCTCACCCTGCCCGGCCGTATGCGCCAGCAAACCGAATTGGCCGTGCAGGGCGCAGCCGTCGCCCTGTTCATGATCGACGCGCGCGTCGGAATCACGCCGCTGGACGAACATATCGCCCGCTGGCTGCGCGCGGGCAACACGCCAGTCATCCTGCTTGCGAACAAAGCAGAAGGCAGCGCCGCAGATGCAGGCGTGATGGAAGCCTTTTCGCTTGGCTTTGAAGAACCCGTACCAATCTCCGCCGAGCATGGTCAGGGCCTTGCCGATCTGTTCGAGGCGCTGCTGCCCCATGTCGAGCGCGACGATGAGGAAAAGTTCGAGCCATTCGAAACAGATGAGGAAGAAGAGCCGGACGATAATGCCCCGCTCAAGCTTGCCATCGTCGGGCGGCCCAATGCAGGCAAATCCACCCTCATTAACCGCATTCTCGGCGAAGAGCGGCTGATCACCGGGCCTGAAGCCGGCATCACGCGTGACAGCATCGCCGTGGATTGGACCTGGACCGACCCGGAAGGCCGCGAGCGTGCCGTCCGCCTCATCGACACCGCTGGCATGCGCAAGCGCGCCAAGGTGCAGGACAAGCTGGAGAAGCTCTCCGTTGCGGACGCACTCCACGCCGTCGACTTTGCCGAAGTCGTCGTGTTGATGCTCGATGCCACGCTGGGCCTTGAAGCGCAGGATCTGCGCATTGCAGACAAGGTGCTGAGCGAAGGCCGAGCCTTGGTGATCGCGCTCAACAAGTGGGATGTGGCCGAAAATGGCTCCTCCCTCTATCAGGGCGTGCGCAAGGCACTGGACGAGGGCCTCGCGCAGGTGCGCGGTGTGCCTTTGCTCACCGTGTCCGGCGCAACCGGCAAGGGTCTGGACGATCTGCTCGGCGCTGCCTTCGATACCCGCGCACGCTGGTCCCAGCGGGTGCCGACGAGCATGCTCAATCGCTGGTTCGATGCAGCCTTGGAGGCCAATCCGCCGCCAGCACCGGGCGGCAAGCGCATCAAGCTGCGTTACATCACGCAGGCACGCAATCGCCCGCCAACGTTCGTGATCTTCGGCAGTCGGCTCGATTCCCTGCCGGAGAGCTACAGCCGCTATCTCGTCAACGGCATCCGCAAGGAGCTGGATTTCTCGGGCGTGCCCATCCGGATGAACTTCCGCAGCACCAAAAACCCCTATGAAAAGAAGAGCTGAGCCAGTTCGGATTGACGCGCGCGGCTTAAAATGTCCCTGGCCAGTACTCCGCGCGGCCAGAGCCATGCGCGGGTTTGAGGCGGTCCATGTGCTTGCCGATGATCCAGTCGCCAAAGTCGATATACCGGTGCTGGCAACTGCACATGGCTGGGCTCTGGAGGTGACGCATGGCGCCAGCCACAGCGATTATATTCTCACGCATGTCGATAAGGCGGCTGACAGCTAGAGGTGCGCGCTATATGGCCGCGCCATGTTAGCTGATCCCGCCGCCATGCTCCGAAGCGTCTTCGGCTTCGAAGCGTTTCGCGGCGTGCAAGGCCAGGTCATTGATCGCGTGCTGGCTGGCAAGCCAACCCTCGCCATCATGCCCACCGGCGCTGGCAAGTCACTCTGTTACCAGCTTCCGGCGGTCTCCCAGCCCGGCTGCTGCGTCGTCGTGTCGCCCCTGATCGCGCTCATGCACGATCAGCTGCGCTCCGCCCGCGCACTCGGCATCCGCGCCGCGAGCCTCACCTCGGTCGATGCAGACTGGCGCGAGACGCAGGACAAGCTTATCGCGGGTGACCTCGACCTGCTTTACGTTGCCCCCGAGCGCGCCTCCGGGGACGGATTCCGCGCGCTGCTGGAGCGCTCGCACATCAGCCTGTTCGCCATCGATGAAGCGCATTGCGTTTCCGAATGGGGCCATGATTTCCGCCCCGATTATCGCCTGCTGCGTCCGCTTCTCGATGCCTTCCCGCAAGTGCCCCGCCTCGCCCTCACCGCGACAGCCGATGGCCACACCCGTGCGGACATCCTAGCCCAACTCGGCATTCCGGATGATGGCCTCATCATCTCAGGGTTCGACCGCCCCAACATCCGCTACGCCATGCAGCCACGCGATGGCCTCCGCCAGCAGATCGCGGACATCATGGTCGCCAATCCCGGCCCCGGCATCGTTTATACCCAGACCCGCGCCTCAACCGAGCAACTCGCGCAGTCGCTCGGTAGCAATGGGCGCCCAACACGCGCCTATCACGCCGGTCTTGCGCCAGAAGTCCGCGCCCGCAACCAGTCCGACTTCCTCGCCAGCGAGGATATGGTGATGGTCGCCACCGTCGCGTTCGGCATGGGCATCGATAAGCCGGACGTGCGCTTCGTGGTCCATGCCGGTCTGCCCAAATCCATCGAGAGCTATTATCAGGAAAGCGGCCGCGCCGGGCGCGATGGCGATCCTGCCCAGGCCGTGCTGCTCTGGGGGCCGGAGGATTTCGTCCGCGCCCGCCAGCGCATCGATGAGGTTGAGCCAGCCCGTCAGGCAGGCGAGCGCACGCGCATCTCTGCCCTCGGCGCGCTTGTCGAAACAGCAGGTTGCCGCCGCGCCGTGTTGCTGCGCCATTTCGGTGAAGATCCGCCATCCAATTGCGGCAATTGCGATAATTGCCTCTCCCCGCCCGCGAGCATCGAGGCGACGCAGACCGCGCTAAAGCTGCTGTCAGCGGTTCACCGCACCGGCCAAAGCTTCGGCCTTGCGCATCTCGAAGCCGTGCTGACCGGCAAGAGCAATGATCGCATCGTCCAGCGCGGACATGAGCGCCTGTCGGTCTTTGGCATTGTGGACAAAGATGAAGCCGCGCTCATCAAGCCGGTCGCCCGCGCTCTGCTGGTGCATGATGCCCTCACGACCAATGAGCATGGCGGCCTGATGCTCGGTCCCGGTGCCCGCGCTTTCCTCAAGCTGGAGCAGGCGGTGCACTTGGTTCTGCCGCCCGCCCGCCAGCGCCGCGGCAAAAAAGCCTATGCGTCGAATGCCACGGATGATCCCTTGTTCGAGGCCCTGCGCGCCTGCCGCCGCGATCTCGCCAAGGAAGCGGGCGTGCCGCCCTATGTCATTTTCCACGATAGCAGCCTGCACGACATGGCGCGCATCCGGCCCAAATCCCTGCGCGATATGGCGCTGGTCAGCGGCGTGGGCGAGCGCAAGCTTGAGGCTTATGGCGAGGCGTTTCTGGCCGCCATCCGCCAATTCGTCTAGCGGTCGATCCGAACTTCCATCGCATAGCCGCGATAAAGCGGCTGCATATGCACGCGCGCCCCATTGGCCAGCGCAACGCGCCGCGCCGCATCGAAAAGCTCGCCGCGCGGCGTGACGTGGAATTTTGCGAGCCAGGCCTGCAGTCCCGCCCGGAACCAGCGCGGCAAATGCTCCTGCTGACCGAAATCGACAATGTGGAGTGATCCGCCGGGCCGCACGACACTGAGCGCCTGCGCCAGTGCCTGCTCCCAGTCCGGAATCATGGAGAGCGAGTAACTGATGAACACCCGGTCAAAATCCGCCTCGCCAAAGTGCCGCTGCGGATCAAAATCCCGCGCATCGGCCCGGGCCAGACAGGTCCGCTCGATGGCGCCCGCCTGAGCCAGAGTCGCTCGCGCGGATTTGAGCATTTCCGCCGAAATATCGAGGCCAAAAAGCCGCGCTTGCGGATAGCGCCGCGCCACCAGCGCCAGATTGCGCCCCGTGCCCGCACCAATCTCCAGCACCGATGCACCGGGGGGCACGGCAAGCGCGTCGATCAGCCGATCCCGCCCAAGCAGATAATATTTGCGCGTCAGGTCATAGATATGCCGCTGCCAGCCATATTGGGCGTCCATCGCCTGCGCATGGGCTGCACTTGCCCGATCCACGCTTGCCATGCTCAAGCTTTCAACACGTAAAGATGCACGCCCCCATAAATGGAAGAGCGGTCGGCCTGCGTGAAGCGGAGCGACTCCTCCGCACGATAATCCCAAAGACTAAGCACATCCTCGCGCAACCGCCCCGGAAGCAATGTCGGCTCAGCCGCCGTGCGGAACAGCACCCGCGCGCCGGGCTTGGCTGTGCGGCTGATCTCATACCAAAGCGAGAGCAATTGCCCGTCGCTCATCCAATCCTGCGCGTCCAGCAGCACATAGCGGTCGACACTGGCTTCGGGCTGGCGCGAGAGCCAATCGGTCATGTTCGCGTGATTGACGTTCACGCGGTCAGCGCGATCACGCACGGCCTCATAATGCGCAGCTTCCAGATAAGGCGGCACCGGCGCATCGGCATGGCGGCCATAGCCCCGGCCAAAGGCCTGCCAAGCGAAATAGTTGGATTTCAGGTCATAGTCGCAGGCCAGCCGCTCAAGCCGCTTGCGGAGCACGCTCGCCATCTTCTCATCACCCGCCAGCACATCATATTGCGCGGGCGGAATGCCAAGGCCGAAGAGCGACGCGGGTTGGTCCGTCAGCCAGCGCACAAAGGCCTTGTCGAATACTGGCGCCAAGCGCTCTTCAAAAATCTGCCGCTGCTCTTCCATATTGCGCGCTTCCAGCAGCGCACGCGGATCGATCTTGTAGAGCCGCGCAACCAGATGCGCTGCACCGATGAAGCCGCCCAGCAAACCACGACGATAAGCGCCCGAGCGGAACATGCCGATCCGCCGTCGCCCCACAAGATCGCGTCCTTCCCAGTAGCGGCGCGACACATCGTCAAGCTGCGGACGGATATAGGTCTGATAGGCAGCCACATTGGCGGCACTGTCCGCCTCACCAAAGAAGCGCCGGAAGTGCGCATGGTCGGGCAGGCTCTGCACCGCCACCTGCTTCAACCGATTGAGCGCCACATGCGCGGTATTAAGGTCCACCGCCGTGATCCGCGCCGGATCAGCCGTAAGGTAGGAGAGCACATTGCAGCCACCGCTCGCGATGGTCACGACATGACAATCGGGCGTAATCGCCAGCGCTTCCATGTCCACCACCGGATCTTCCCAGATCTGCGCATAAACAAGCCCACGGAAAGCGAAGGCGAAGGCCCGCTCCAGCAGGCCCTCCTTGCTCGTCACCTCATGGTTCACCACGGCGCGGTCGATCACATGCTGCATGTCGCTGCTCAGCTCCCTGTTTGGAGCGGGCGCTAGGCGGAACCCATGTCGCGGACATGACCGCGCGATGACGCTTTGATGACGCTCAGTCCCCGATCATGCGAATGAAGGTCGCCGGATCGACATTACCGCCCGAAAGCGTCACCACCGTTGCATCCGTCACCGGCACCTTGCCAGCCAGCACAGCCGCAAGCGCCGCCGCGCCGCCCGGCTCCACAACCAGATGCAGCTTCTCGAACACCAGACGCATCGCCGCCGCCACCTCAGCCGCGCTCACCGCCGCACCGCCGCTCACCCGCGCCTTGAGCACAGCGAAGTTGATCGGGAAGGTGCGCGGCGTCTGCAAGGCATCGCAATCCGTCGGGTGAGTCATATCCCGCACGCCCTTGATCTCGCCCGCATCAAGCGATGCCAGCACATCATCCCAGCCCTCCGGCTCGGCAATGTAAATGTCCGCCTCCGGGCAAGCCAGCGCCAGCCCCGCAGTCAGCCCGCCACCGCCGCAACAAGCAATGAACCGATCCGGCCTGCACCCGATCCGCTCCTCCATCTGCGCAGATGCCTCGATGCCGAGCGTGCCCTGCCCCTCGATCACCCACGGGTCACCATAAGCGTGCACCAGCGTGCCGCCCGATTGCGCAACCAGCCCCGCCGCAATCTCATCCCGGTCCTGCGTCGCGCGATCATAAAGTACAACCTGCGCACCCAAAGCCCGCGTCGCCGCCAGCTTGGCCTGTGGCGCATTGCTCGGCATCACGATGGTTGCCGACATTCCAAGTCGCCGCGCCGCCCAGGCCACGCCCTGCGCATGATTCCCACTTGAGACCCCAATCACGCCCTGCGCCCGCTGCTCGGCAGTCAAATCGCTCAGCCGATGCCAAGCGCCGCGAATCTTGAAGGCGCCCACAGGCTGGAGCATTTCCGCCTTGCACCAGATCGTCCGTCCCTCAATCTCCAGCGGAAGCAACGGCGTCATCGGCAGCAATGCCGCAATTTTCTCCGCCGCCCGCAGCACGCCCTCATGCGATGGTGCCCGTCCCGGCTCCAGCAATTCTTGTTCTGTCACAGTCGCCCCTTATATGCAGTCGCTTCTCGATTCGCTCTCATGGAGACTTACAGATGAGCAAGGTCCTGGTCATCGGCGCAGGTGGCGTTGGTTCGGTTGCCGTTCACAAGATGGCAATGAACGCCGACATCTTTACCGACATTGCTCTGGCAAGCCGCACGGTCTCCAAATGTGAGGCGATTGCGCAGTCCGTCAAGGAGCGCACCGGCGTCACCATCGCAACCTATGCGATCGACGCTGACGATGTTGAAGCGACGACCGCACTCATCAAGCAGGTGCAGCCCAAGCTCGTCGTCAACCTCGCGCTCCCCTATCAGGATCTCGCAATCATGGACGCCTGCCTCGCTGCGGGCGTGCATTATATGGATACGGCCAATTACGAGCCGCGTGACGAAGCGCATTTCGAATATAGCTGGCAATGGGCCTATCAGGAGCGCTTCAAGCAGGCTGGCCTCATGGCCCTGCTCGGCTCAGGCTTTGATCCCGGCGTCACATCCGTGTTCGCCACCTGGCTCAAAAAGCATCATTTCGATCGGATCGACACGCTCGACATTCTCGATTGCAATGGCGGCGATCATGGCCAGCATTTCGCCACCAATTTCAATCCCGAGATCAACATCCGGGAAGTCACTGCGCCTGCCCGTCACTGGGAGAATGGCGAGTGGGTCACGACCCCGCCGCTCAGCCACAAGCAGAGCTTCGACTTCGAGCAGGTCGGCCCCAAGAATATGTACCTCATGTATCATGAGGAGCTGGAAAGCCTCGCGAAGTTCTTCCCCGAGATCAAGCGCATCCGCTTCTGGATGACCTTTGGCGATGCCTATCTCAAGCATCTCGAAGTGCTGCAGAATGTCGGCATGACCCGCATCGATCCGGTCATTTACAATGGCGTTGAGATCATCCCGCTCCAGTTCCTCAAGGCCGTGCTGCCCGAGCCTGCAAGCCTCGGCGCGACCACCAAGGGCAAGACCAACATCGGCGACATCGCCACCGGCCTTGGCAAGGATGGCAAGGAAAAGACGCTCTACGTCTATAATATCTGCGATCATGAGGAAGCATATGCCGAGACCGGCAATCAGGCGGTCAGCTACACCACCGGCGTGCCAGCGATGATCGGCGCGGCGATGGTGCTGCAGGGCATTTGGGCTGGCGAAGGCGTGTTCAACATCGAGCAGCTCGATCCCGATCCGTTCATGGACATGCTGAACAAGCATGGGCTCCCTTGGCAGCTTGCTGAACTCCCTGAGCCGCTGGCGTTTTGATCCGCCCCCGCTCCCTGCTCATCGCAGCCTTCGCGCTGCTCGCCAGCTGCGCGCCGCAGGTGGGCCTAGTCGATGGCACACCATCGCCGGAGCTTTCCGCCTGTGCGCGTGAGGGCGGCACGCTCCAGTCGCGTGGACGTCGCGGCACGGTCATCTGCGTGCGCCCGTTCGGAGACGCTGGCAAAAGCTGCGCCTCCAACACAGATTGTCAGGGCCGCTGCCTCGCCGCGCCCGCTGATGGCGCAATGCCGGAGGCCGGCGCCGCATCGCCCGGCCGTTGCCAGGCCGACGACAAGCTGTTCGGCTGCTTCGCCGAGCTGGAAGGCGGCAAAGTCGCCCGAACCATGTGCATAGATTGATCGGACCCCGCTGATGGAAACCCGTGCTGGCGACCCCGGCGCCTTTGCGCGCTTTGATCTGAACCGCGTCCCCTCGCCCGCCTTCGTGGTGGATGCGGCAGCTGTGCGGCGCAATCTCGCCATCCTCGCAAATGTGCGGGATCGCGGCGGCATCAAATTGCTCGCCGCGCTCAAGGCCTTCTCCATGTGGTCGCTGGGGCCAATGGTCTCGGCCTATCTCGATGGCGTCTGCGCATCCGGCCTCTATGAGGCACGCCTTGGCCGCGAGGAATATACCGGGCCAGAGGAAAAGGGCGAAGTCGCCACCTATTGCGCCGCTTATAAAGCAGCGGACCTGCCGGAAATCTGCGCGCTCTCCGATCATCTGATCTTCAATTCCCCCGGCCAGATCGCGCGCTTTCGCCCGATCCTGGAGGCGCAGCGTGCGCAGGGCATCAGCTTCGATATCGGCCTGCGCATCAATCCGCTCCATCAGGAGGGCGAGGTCGCGAAATATGATCCCTGCCAGCCCCATAGCCGCTTGGGCTTCCCAATCACGCAACTCAAGCCCGAGCATCTTGAAGGCGTGGACGGCATCCATTTCCACAGTCTGTGCGAGCAGGATTTCGTGCCCCTGGGTCGCACATGGGCTGCGGTCGAGCC
>Ga0307414_10000361_pt1 | contig 25012 bp, 24 predicted proteins | sample DK1Ometagenome_FD_203804 | JGI IMG/M metagenome (GOLD analysis project Ga0307414, IMG submission 203804) | Maize rhizosphere microbial communities from greenhouse at UC Davis, California, United States - DK15-O-3 | ecosystem: Host-associated > Plants > Roots > Rhizosphere > Soil | place: USA... | reverse complement strand
AGGAGAGCTACAGGCTTTTGAGGCGCTGATTAGAGAAAATACTGAATTACAAGGCCTGCTAGCTGAATATAAGGAGGTCCATCAAACTTTAAAGATGAAGATTGCGCCAGATGCTCAGGATAAAGCCGTAGAAAGTAGGTTACTGGAACTGAACGGGGAATATTTCAGGAAGGAAGGGAAAACTATGGCTTTGAATGGCTACCTGAAATGGATCAGCATTGCGGCAGTACTGGTAATCGGACTGTTGGTCTGGGCGCCGTGGTCAGGTGGATTATATGAAAAATATACCATTAGCCGGGAAATGTCTGTTGCAGAGCGCGGCGTTGGTGCGGAGCAGAAAATAGAAGATGCGGCGGCACTTTATAACACCGGCGATTTTTCCGGAGCAGCAAGAATATTGGGACCTGTTTATCAGTCGAATCCGGAAAGGGCAATGGTAGCCTATTATTATGGGATTAGCTTAATAGAAGAGAATAAGGAACAAGAAGCGCGTAAGGTATTGCTAAAGCTATACGAAGGAACGTCTGTGTTTAAATATGATGCGCTGTACAACATTGGACTCAGCTATGTGAAAGAAAAGAATGCTAAAGAGGCTTTAGTATGGCTGACTAAGATCCCGGCCGGCGATAACAACTATGAGCAGGCAAAGGAGCTGATTGACAAATTGAAATAATAGGTTAAAGAAAGAAAATTTTATTCAAAGAGCCTGATCATGATTTATCATGCAGGCTCTTTTTTTATGAGGGATATGCCGATTCGTAAGGTCGGGCTGTTTTAATCGAATGTAATCTGTTCTGGTCCGGAAACCTTGTTGATGTGGCAGGCACACCTGCCCCCCTGTACTTTGATGACAGCTGATTTTGTCTGCTTGGTCTCCACAGATGTGCCGGTAATTTTTAAATCATCACCTTCTTCAGAAAGACTTTTTGTATTTCCATCATCTACGACTATATGAGCGCCAATTATAAGATTCGCTGTAGCACCTGAATTTGCATACACCTTTTCACCAGTTCTTTGGTTGACTACACTAACGTCTTTGACTTCGGTGCCAAGACCTTTGTTATTCACGAATTTTATAACTAGTGAGCGAAATTCTTCCGTACACATTTTATCGCCACATGCTGAATCTGTTGTCTTTTTTTTGCAGGAGAGCAACGCGCTTCCCATTAATAGTGCAAGTATGAGGTTTTTCATAATTTGTTGATTTTTAATGATAAACGAAACAATTTGAAAAAACGCTACAGCTGAAATCTTGAAAACGATTACATTGATGCACTATCCTAAAAATGCCCCCAATAAGTGTCTGACTTTTTGGGGGCACTTCAATTGCAGGCTTTTCTTATTCGAAATTATAAATGACATGCTGCGTCAACTGTTTTTTATCTCTCAATCGTTGAAGGTTGTCATGTAAGGCACTCTTATCTTCAATACCTGTACTGTTTAGCAGCGCTTGCTTATAAAACTCATTCGCAGCTTCCCAACGTTTATCCTGTTCTGCATAGTTCCCCATTTGTTCGTAGATACAGCACTTGCACACGCCTTTTACAAGGAGTGCCTGACTGAAAATCTGTTCTGCTGATTTTGCCATTTCCAAAGTGGTTAGCAAACGTAGGTAAGGAAGGTAAACATCCGGAAATTCCGGTTCCAGGCCGATACATTTTTTATAATAGTATCCGGCAGTCTGATAGTTTTTGAATCTATCCTGATAGATATTTCCCAGGTGATAATATGCCCTGGCATATTCCGGGTCTATCTGAATAATTTCGTTCATTAGATGAAGTGCTTTCTGAGGCTCGCCGTGTTCTAGTTCGTCGATGGCTTCAAGATATTTCTCTTCGGTGGTATATAAAATGTCCATAAGGATACTTGTCTTTTTTGTTCCGGTGATTAAAATTCCGGAGGGCTATTAAATCTTTGACTATTGGTAATGCTGAATATCCTGGAGAGGCGTTAGATCCCGGACAGAAAGGGAAGATCCATGCTTATCCGGTGCAGGCAAACCACTGGGTTGCTGCTGTTCATTTGGATATGTTGGTACTTAAGCATGTTCTTTTTTTACAAATGTAAGGATATGTATCTAAATATCAAAACGTTTGGTTTTTGTGCAAGATCTTGAATGATAAGGAGAAAGCGATTTTTAGTGCAGAATCGATGAACAGATGGAAAATATTTCAGAAATACAGTGGTTTATTTTAAACTTTCAGTAATTATTGAAAGTTTAAGTAATTGTATTATATTTGCATATAGAATTAACGGAAAGAACAGCATTGGTTCCGGAACTCAATTTTAAAAATATTTAAATGATGTAAATTTTGTGAATATGGAAACGCTAAAAAAATACCTGATGCTTTATGATGGTAATTACTTCGAAGTTCAACAACCTTTAAAATGGGCTTACCGTATCGGCTTTCTTCTTGTTACCTGGTTCTTTACGGGATTCATATTGACTGCATATGTAGAACTATTGAAGGAATTGATGCCTGTTGGTCACGCTTACAGGGAATACCTGATTTGTGGCGGACAGATCATTTTTCAGGGGATGATCATCAGTTTTCTTTTTCCAGCGCAACGATGGACCTATCTTGGGAACATGATGACCATCTCTTTTGCCGGAGCATTGTTGTTGTTGCCTGGTTTGCTACTCGCTCAATATCTGATACTTCCCGCTCTTTTTTATGTGCTTTACTTTATGGGCGTTGCAGGAGTAATGTTTCTGGAGCATATCCGGAGAACCAGACTTTTGAAACTTGGAAATACATTGACCATGACCTGGGTAACCTACCGCATCATGATCCTTTTAGTCATTCTTTTAGCTTAATTATATGAAATACCATAAAGTAATACTTGCAGGAGGTAATGGATACCTCGGTAAAGTGCTCGCAGACTATTATAAAGAACTTGCAGAAGAGGTCTTGATTCTAAGTCGTAAACCCATGGCTGCCAATGCTAACATCCGGACAGAAGTATGGGATGGTAAAGAAGAGGGTGATTGGGCAAAATCATTGGAAGGGGCAGACTTATTGATTAACCTTTGTGGTAAGAATGTCAATTGCCGGTATACGCCTAAAAATCAGGCAGAAATAATCAGTTCCAGAACAATTCCAACAAGGTTGCTTGGAAAAGTAATCGGAAAAATGGCCCTGCCACCAAGGCTTTGGATCAATGTGACCTCAGCTACTATTTATCGTCACGCGGAAGATCATGCTCAGGATGAAAAAAATGGAGAACTGGGATATGGATTCTCTATTGAAGTATGTAAACAATGGGAAGCGGCATTTTTTGAATTTGAAACTCCAAAGACAAGAAAGATCGCTTTGAGGATGGGGATAGTGCTCGGTAGAAATGACAGTGTTTTCCCAAGGTTATTAAATCTGGTTAGGCTTGGATTGGGAGGTCAGCAGGGAGATGGTCAGCAATATGTTTCCTGGATTCATGAATATGATGTTGCCCGTTGTACGGAATGGTTGACTGATGAAGAAAAAATGGAAGGCGTCATTAACTGTACGGCACCGGTAGCGGTTAAAAATATGGAGTTAATGAAAGTGATGAGGAAGGCATATGGCATTCCTTTCGGTTTACCATGTCCGCAGTGGTTACTGGAAATAGGTGCACGGTTAATGGGTACAGAGACTGAATTGATCTTAAAAAGCCGCTGGGTTTCTCCTGGACGCTTATTGGATAATGGCTTCACTTTTCAATTCTCGGAAATTAAACCGGCTGTACACGACATTTTAAGTATCAGGGTTTAGTCTCAATCCTGGTTAATTTACTTTGTGTATCAAGGATATTACGCTGTATTTGTCTATAGAACATTTTGTGTGGACAATATAGTGTCAGTATTGGAGAATCTACGTGAAGGTTTTTGAGCTGGCTTCGGCTATCTTTAGTTTTTAATCATTTACCGTAGTTGTAAGCGTTTTTGTAAAGAAAGAAACCCGGAACTATTTGTAAATTACCTGAACTAACTAAATGTATGATTCCCGGTATGAAATTATTTCGTAGCAAAAAGTTGCTTGTAATCCTTGTTATTTTAGGAGTTGTGGTGTTGGGGTCTTTCCTGATGCCTTCTTCAGATAAAGTGGATTTCAATACACAGATCAAACCTATTCTTAATAAAAAATGTATCTCCTGTCATGGGGGGGTGAAAAAGCAAGGTGGTTTTAGTGTCTTATTTCACGAAGAAGCATTAGCAGCGACTAAAAGTGGTAAACCCGCTATTATCCCCGGAGATCCCGATGGGAGTGAAATGATCAAACGTTTACTCAGTAAAGATCCGGAACTTAGAATGCCTTATCAACATGAAGCTTTGAATGAAGAAGAAATTGATCTTTTTAAACGCTGGATTAAGCAGGGAGCCAAATGGGGAGATCATTGGGCCTACCTTCCTGTAAAGGAAGTGGAAATCCCCGATGTATCGGAGGACTGGGTAAAGAACGACATCGATAAATTTATTTACGCAAAGCTGGAAGAAAAAAAGATGAAGCCTTCAGCGGAAGCCGATAAAGCTACTTTATTAAGAAGGGTAAGCCTTGACCTGATCGGATTGGCGCCTTCAGATCAGGTGATGCGCCGGTACCTCAATAGCAAAGACAACGATAAAGCTTATGAAACATTGGTCGATTCTCTGATGGCTTCCCCTCGTTTTGGTGAGAAGTGGGCTTCAATGTGGTTAGATGTAGCCAGGTATGCAGATACTAAAGGTTATGAATCTGATGGTGGGAGGGAAGTTTGGAAGTACCGGGACTGGGTCATCAAAGCATTTAATGAGGATAAGCCCTATAATCAGTTTATCACCGATCAGATCGCGGGAGATTTCTATGTTAATCCTACAGACGAGCAATACATCGCCACTGCGTTTCACAGAAACACGATGACCAATGACGAAGGGGGAACGAACAATGAAGAGTTTCGTGTGTCTGCAGTATTGGACCGTGTGAATACCACCTGGGAAGGTTTATTGAGTACGACTTTTGCCTGTGTACAATGCCATAGTCACCCTTACGATCCATTTAAGCACGATGAGTTTTATAAGTTTATGGCTTATTTTAACAATACGCGAGATGAAGACCTGCAATCTGAGTATCCGTTATTGAGACAATATGATGATTCCTTACAAAGAAAGCTGACTGGCTTAACCTCCTGGTTAAAGCAAAATGCAGGGCCCGAAAAAGCAGCTGAAGTTTATAAATTTCTTAAAACGGGGCAACCTAGTATCAATTCAACGACTACAGACAGCCTGAAAAATGCCGTTATTGGCAATAACAACATCGCCTTGTTTTTTAAAAATAATGCACAGGCCAGAATCTCTGCTGTAGATTTAAAAGGGGTAAAACAAATGATTTACCGTTACTCTTCGAATGTGCCGGGAGGACATATGCAGTTGCGCCTGGACCATCCCAACGGACCGGTGATCGCTTCCTGGAAAGTTCCTTCGGGCGATAAGTATCAAAATTTAGAAGTAGCGATCAAACCTCAAACGGGGGTTCATGATGTTTACTTAAGTTATCAGAATCCGGCGGTTAAAAACAAAGACCAGTTTACAGTATACTTCGATTGGTTTTATTTCTCCGATACCTTTCCTGGTAAGACTAAACCCGGCTATGCGGAAAATAAAGCAACCTTCTGGACCTTGCTGAACTCAAATCCTTCTTCTATTCCGGTTATGGTAGAAAATCCGGCGAATCGTCAACGAAAAAGTTATGTGTTTGAAAGGGGAGCATGGATCACAAAAGGAAAAGAAGTGCAGGTCGGTGTGCCGAAAACACTGGCTTATGCGATGCCTGAAAATGCGCCTAAAAACAGGATGGGTCTTGCAATGTGGTTAACTGATTCCAGAAACCCATTGCTTTCAAGGACGATGGTAAACCGGCTTTGGGAACAGCTGTTTGGAACCGGAATTGTAGAGACGCTGGAGGATATGGGAACCCAGGGAATGTCGCCAACACATAAAGAGTTGCTGGACCATTTGTCATGGGAGCTGATGCATAAGCATAAATGGAGTGTGAAGGCATTGCTGAAGGAGATGGTAATGAGCGCGACTTACAGACAGGATTCCAGACTTTCGGAAGAGGTCAAAGAAAAAGATCTATTTAACCATTATTATGCAAGAGGTCCACGTACCCGATTAAGTGCAGAACAATTAAGAGATCAGCATTTAATGGCAAGTGGCGTGCTAAGTACGAAGATGTACGGACATGGGGTGATGCCATGGCAACCTGAGGGAATCTGGAACTCGCCTTACAATGGTGCGAAATGGGAAAATTCCAAAGGCGAAGACCAATATCGCAGGGCGATTTATACCTATTGGAAAAGATCAGCTCCTTATCCTTCAATGATTGCATTTGATGGTGCACAAAGGGTGGTTTGCAGTCCGAGAAGAATTCGTACCAATACGCCATTACAGGCATTAGTGACCCTGAATGATGAGGCTTATATAGAAATGGCCCGTCATTTTGCAAAGCGGATGGAGCTGGAAGGTGGCAAAGATATCGGGCAAAGGATCAGTAAAGGTTATCAATGGGTGATGTATCGGCCGATTGCTGCACCTAAACTCCGGATTCTGGATAAACTGTATTTACAGGCCTTCAATGATTATAAAAAGAATCCTGCAAAGATGGGAGAGATCCTTGGCGCAGGGGATAAAGATAAAAATCCTGAGAAAGCCGCATTGGTAATTGTAGCCAATGCCATGCTCAACCTGGATGAAGTAGTGACCAAAAATTAATTACCGTCATGACAAGAGATGAATTAAATGCACATCGCCTCATAAAAGAAGCAAAGGAAACAGAGTTGAGGTCTTTTACCCGCCGGCATTTTCTAAAAGAAAGCGCGATGGGACTCGGTGCTATTGCAATGGGTTCCCTATTGGGAAGCTGTAATTTTGGTGCTAAAACCAACAACCCGGTTTTATATGATCCCGCACATCCTTTATTGCCGAAATCGCCGCCGTACTTTGGAAAAGCGAAAAGTGTGATCTATCTGCATATGGCGGGAGCCCCCTCTCAACTGGAGCTCTTCGACTATAAACCGGAGCTGATGAAAATGGATGGACAGGATTGTCCGCCTTCCCTTCTGGCAGGGAAAAAGTTCGCATTTATCACCGGGGTTCCTAAAATGCTGGGCGCACAGGCACAATTTGCACAGCATGGACAGAGCCGGGCCTGGGTGAGCGACAATATGCCTCATTTCTCGACAATGGTTGATGAAGTGAGTTTTCTGAAAGCAGTGAGTACCGATCAGTTTAACCATGCTCCGGCACAACTGCTGATTCATACGGGAAGTCCCCGTTTGGGCAGACCAAGTATCGGAAGCTGGGCAACTTATGGATTGGGGACCGAAAATCAAAACCTGCCGGGCTATGTGGTACTCACAAGCGGGGGAAGTTTTCCCGATGCTGGAAAAAGCATTTGGGGAAGTGGTTTTCTGCCTTCCGTTTATCAGGGCGTTCAATGCAGAAGCGAAGGAGATCCGGTGTTGTTTATCAAAGACCCTCATGGCATGAGCCGCGATTTACGTAAAGCGTCAATTGATGCCATTAATGCTTCTAATGAACTAGAGTATGCAAATTATAACGACCCGGAAATTCTTTCCAGGATCTCACAATATGAAATGGCCTACCGGATGCAAATTTCGGCACCGGAAGTCATGAACATCAATGATGAGCCTGCTTATATTCATGAAATGTATGGGACACAACCAGGGAAATCCTCTTTTGCCAATAATGTATTGCTAGCCAGAAAGCTGGTGGAGAAAGGAGTACGGTTTGTTCAGCTATTTGATTGGGGATGGGATGCGCATGGAGACGGACCAAATAATTCATTAAATATTGGCCTGAAGAATAAATGCAGGAGTACAGATAAACCAATCACAGCGCTATTGCTGGACCTGAAACAAAGAGGGTTACTGGATGAAACCCTGGTGGTTTGGGGCGGTGAGTTTGGTCGCACGCCAATGATGGAGAATAGAAATGGAATTCAGAACCCCTATAATGGAAGGGATCACCATACCGAAGCATTCACGATGTGGATGGCTGGCGGAGGAATCAAGAAAGGTTATACGCATGGCGAGACGGATGAAATCGGATATAGTGCAGTAAGTGGAAAAGTAGATCCTTTTGATATTCAGGCTACGATTCTTAACCAGCTCGGATTTAATCATGAGCAATTTACCTATCCTTTCCAGGGAAGGCCATTCCGTTTAACGGATGTGTCAGGAAAGGTAATCCAGGATATCGTTGCCTAATTTAAAATTAACCAAACAACCACCGAAACCAATGCACCAAAACCGAAGGAATTTTATTAAAACTACTGCCACCGCTACTGTTGCGGGATTATTTGCGCCCTTAACGGAGTTGGTCGCGAAAGAAACAATTGGCATTAAAGCTGCCGCAGGCTATGAATTGCTGTTTATGGCGACCGATTGGGGATTTAGCGGTACGATAGATGAATTTTGCGCAGCTGCGCAAAAAGATGGATATGAAGGAATTGAGCTGTGGTGGGCGGTAGATAATCCCGCGGCTCAGCAATCATTATACGATGCTTTAAAAAAGCATCAGCTACAGGTCGGCTTTCTTTGCGGTGCTGGTCAGCCCCAAGCAAAGCCTCACCTGGAAACATTTATGAAAAACCTGGACGCAGCATTAAACAGCGTTCAGAAACCATTATACATCAACTGCCATTCGGGGAAAGACTATTTTACTTATGAGGAAAATAAGGCGCTGATTGATTATACAACAAAAAAATCCAGAGAAACCGGAATTCCGGTTTACCATGAAACCCATCGCGGGCGGATGTTGTACTCGGCACCGGTAGCCCGTCAGTTTATTGAGAAAAATCCGGAATTGCGCCTCACTCTGGATATTTCTCACTGGTGTAATGTCCATGAAAGCTTACTGGCAGACCAGCAGGAGACTATTGATCTGGCACTGGAGCGGGTTTCTCATATCCATTCCAGGGTTGGACATCCTCAGGGACCTCAGGTAAATGATCCAAGGGCACCGGAATGGGAGCAGGCATTAAAAGCGCATTTGGGCTGGTGGGATAAAGTCATCGCCCGTAAAAAGAAAAATGGAGAGCGAATGACGATCTTAACAGAATTCGGTCCACCTGATTATATGCCAACTTTACCTTATACCCGTCAGCCTGTTGCTGATCAGTGGGCAATAAATGTACATATGATGAACCTATTGCGTAAGCGTTATCAATAATTTGAGGCCAGAATGATGCTTTTATCTATATCAGACCTCATTGGGAGGTTTCACCCTATATTGGTACACCTTCCGATAGGAATTTTACTGTTGGGCTGTTTATTTCAGCTGATCAGCAGGTACCCTAAATTTTCCGGAATAAAGCCGGCGATTCCGCTGACTTATCTCCTTGGTTTCCTCGGAGCAGTATGTTCTTGCATAAGCGGCTATCTTTTGTCGCAGAGTGGCGATTATGATGCTGATCTTGTTAGTGTGCACCAATGGCTGGGGATCGGCACTGCTGTTTTTTCTTTGATTCCCTATATCATGATTCAGAAGGCCGCCCGGGAATTGTTCTTAAATGTGACCGCTGCAGGGTTGTTAATGCTGATTACGCTGACAGGGCACTATGGCGGCTCTCTAACCCATGGATCTGATTACCTGACCTCCGCATTGGCGGATGGCCCTGAAAAAGGTGCGTCTCCGATTCCCCCGGTTGCAAATGTCCAGCAGGCGATGGTATACACCCATATGGTACAGCCTCTATTGAAGAATCGTTGTTACAGTTGCCATGGTGCTGAAAAACAGAAGGGGAAGCTCCGTCTGGATAGTAAGGAATTTATGTTGAAAGGGGGAGAAGAGGGGAAAGCTTTGATTCCGGGGAGCCCTGAAGAAAGCGCGCTGATCAAAAGGTTGTTGTTGCCGGTCAGTAATGAAGATCACATGCCTCCAAAAGAGAAACCTCAGCTTTCTGCACAGGAACTTGCTTTATTGGAATGGTGGATCAAAGAAGGTGCTGATCTAAACAAAAAAGTACAGGACTTGAAACAAACGGAAAAAATTAAACCGGTATTACTGAGTTTTCAGACTGGTGCAAAAAAGGAAGCGGACAAGGTTTTAGAAGTTCCTGTAAAAGAGGTTGGCAAAGCGGATACTAAAGTTATTGCGGATTTGAAAGCGGCAGGGGTGGTGGTCATCCCCGTAACAAGCAATAGCAACTATTTATCGGTGAGCTTTGTGACAGCCAAGCCATCTGCCAATACATTAACGCTTTTGAAATCTTTAAATGAGCAACTGATCTGGCTGAATCTGGCAAATACAGATCTGGGTGATAAGGGCATGGAGATTATCGCAGGCTTGAAAAATCTGGTCCGCATTAATTTAACGAAAACACAGATTACAGACCAGGGACTGGTAAAATTGAAAAGTATAAATACGTTACAATACTTAAATCTGACGGGTACAAAAATAACCGGAAAAGGCCTGCTTGCCCTGAAAGGCTTAAAGGAAATTCAACAGATCTACTTGTATCAGTCGGCGGTAAATAAGCAGGAAGAACAGGCATTAAAGAAAGGATTTCCAAAAGCTACGCTTGATTTTGGCGGATATCTGGTCCCAACAACAACGAAGGATACCACTGAAGTAAAGCCAGTTGTGGCTTCCTGATGGTAACTCTGGTTTTTATTGCGCTGCTGAAATTTTGTAAATATTGATTTAGCCGAGATCGGTAAGGAATCTTAAATGGGTTTCAGTATAAGGTAACCTGTACTAAAATAAACAGACAAAAATATGGGTTATTAGCACCATATAAAAATGGAATCACTATTTTAGAAATGGAATACCTTCCTAAACCCATTTTATAAATGACCACGCCAACCAAAGAAAAAAGCGCATTGGCATATTTGCTGAGTGCACCTGTGATTGTAGCTTCCCTGGGCTATTTTGTCGACATCTATGATCTCCTCTTGTTTGGAATTGTGCGAATCCCCAGTCTGACAGAATTGGGGCTTGATGAAGCAGCCCGCTCCGTCGAAGGAGCAAGTATTCTCAACTGGCAAATGACGGGTTTATTACTTGGTGGCGTACTATGGGGAGTGCTGGGAGATAAGAAAGGACGACTTTCCGTACTTTTTGGCTCAATCATTACCTATTCCATTGCGAACTTTGCCTGCGGTTTTGTACATGATGTTTTTATCTATAAAATTTTACGCTTTATTGCCGGAGTTGGTCTGGCCGGAGAACTCGGCGCAGGAATCACCCTGGTCTCTGAGAGCCTTCCAAAGCGATTAAGGGCATTGGGTACCTCCCTGGTTGCAGGTGTAGGCGTACTGGGAGCAGTAGTAGGTTATTTCACGGTTGAATTATTTAGCTGGAGAAATGCATATTTTATCGGAGGTGGAATGGGAATCCTGCTGTTGTTTTTAAGAATTGGCGTGTTTGAATCAGGCATGTTCCATGCAATGAAAGCAAAAGAACAATTGAGCAAAGGGAATTTCCTTTCATTTTTTACCAAGAAGAGCAGACTGATTTTATACCTGAAATGTATTGGTGTTGGCCTTCCTACCTGGTTTGTAATCGGGATTCTGGCTACATTTAGTAATGAGATCGGAAAAGCATTGCACATTTCTGAAGCGATAAAGCCAGGGTTAGCGGTAATGTGGTGCTATGTGGGGCTTGCAGCCGGTGATTTGGTGAGCGGCCTGTTGAGCTATTGGCTGGAATCGCGTCGTAAGGCAGTTGCCTTTCTGATGTTATTTGCAGCCATCGGATCGGTATTGTTTCTGTTTGCTGGAATAGAAACGTCCAGGGGTTTATACCTGATGTGCCTTTGGACCGGCTTTGGGATCGGGTATTGGGCAATGTTTGTCACCATTGGCGCAGAACAGTTTGGTACCAATGTACGTGCGACAGCGGCTACCACGATCCCAAACATGGTAAGGGGGACTGTGGTTTTAATGACGACGTTTTATACCTTTTTAAAACCACACGTAATGGAATTATATGCTGCAGGCATTGTCGGACTAGTCTGTTTTGCCATCGGATTTTATTGTATTAAGACCATTCCGGAAACCCACCATAAAGACCTGGATTTTGTAGAGGATTAAACTTGTTTGTAAAAAATCCGGTTATAAAACCGGATGTAAGATGATTGACTTCAACTTGAAGAGTTCTTTTTTATTTGTTTCTGGTCGTAGTTTTATGGTGTATAGGCCTGCTTTGGGTACAGAAATGATGGCTACAGGGTGTTTGATGAATAATAATGGTTTTCCTGAATTGAATTCTGAAGTCCTCAGGGTTTGAAATTTATACGCCTTACCTTGAAATTCCATAATGCCTTCCTGTTTTGCATGCTCTTCGGGGCATGAATATTCTAAAAGTACTTTATAGTCGCCGGGAGCCGTAATGTTGAATTTAAATTCTACCTGGTCATCGGGCTTAACCATATTCAGAATGCAGGGAGTGTGTTTCCAATCTCCGAAATAATGACTGTAAGTCAGAGTTTCCAATTTTGCCGCGCCGCTGGTTTTAGCATTAACGACTTCCAGCATATTGGTGTCGTATTGTGGGGATACCGTGGGGATGTTGTTTAAATACCCGTCATTTAATGTGCCTGTATAGTTGATTGCGATGACGGTATTGTGTGGATCAGCAGAAAGGGGCATATCTACGATTAAGCTCTGATCTTTTATGGAGTATTTTAAAGTGGTTTTGTCGGTTAAACGGTAAACTTTAGTAATACTGCTGTTTACGCCTGGGACGACTATTTTCCCGTTTTTAGGTGGATTCAGGACATGAAGAAACAGCTTCCCTGGTTTAGAGGTGGTCACACCCCAGGGTTGCGCAGGAATCAGCCCATAAGTGCTTTCGTAAATGCTCTCTCCGTTCGCCTTTAACCAGAGGCCGGTTGCCCGAAGAAATTTCTCCGAATAATAGGGGATTTTTCCTTCCCCATCCGGACCTACGTTGAGCATAAGATTGCCTCCTTTTGAGGCGACATTTGCAAGCAAGTGAATGATTTCCTCAGGCGATTTAAAATTCATATCATGGCTGATATATCCCCAGGAATCATTATGGGTGTATATGGACTCCCAGGCTCCTTTAATTGGAGTAGCAGGGACTTCCGAATCTCCAAAGGTTCTGTAATCTCCAAGCCCTTGCCCAACACGACTGCTGAACAGACTTTTTGGTTGAAGTGCATGCATTTCATCTACCAGCTCCTGAGTTTGTTGTTTGTTTAATCCACCAGGCATATCAAACCAAACAATCCCCAGATTGCCGTAATTGGTTAGTAATTCTTTCAGTTGTGGGATCGATTTCTCTTTATAATATTTTAGATAGTCTTTATCGGCTTCCTTAAAATCCCATTTGTTTCCCCCTCCGTTAGGTTCATGCCAGTCTAAAAACTGAGAATAATAGAAGCCGAACTGAATGCCTCTTTTTCTGGTGGCATCTGCAAGCGCTTTCATTGGGTCTTTACCGTAGGGAGAGGCTTTCACAATATTGAAATCACTGACTTTTGAGTCGTACATCGCAAATCCTTCATGATGTTTTGCAGTGATGACCATATAACGAATGCCTGCATCTTTGGCCAGGTCTGCCCATTCCTGAGCATTGAATTTAATGGGGTTAAAATCGGAAGCAATTTTTGCATATTCAGATGCAGGAATCTTAGCCTGGTTCATCAGCCATTCTCCACTACCATAGTAATCTTTATCTTTCCATACACCTGCCAGCTTTGAATATAGTCCCCAGTGAATAAACATCCCAAACTTCGCGTTCTTAAACCAAAGGGTATTCGGATTTTCCTTTTCATTTGCTTCTTTGTCCCATCTGTCAATATCTTGTGCAAATGAAAATCCAAAGGTTAGGAAGTATAAAAAGCTGCAGATAACGATTTTTTTGTGGTGGTTCATACGAGATTAGCGGTTGTTGGTTAGTTTGTTACTAAGTTAAGAAGCCTGTTTTTTCATAGTTCTCTGTTTATAGCTAATCATTAAGCTCTTTTGGCAAGATATTCACATTTTTAGGCAATCCTTGGTAGTTTGCGTTAAATGGTTTAGGTTTATCCTCCCAATTGTGTAGAAAGGGCAGAAATGGAGAGGTTGGTAAAAATGGAAATGGATAGAATGACGAATAAGGTGAAAATTAATTGGCTTGATTTATTAAAAGTAATCGCTGTATTTATGGTGATTGTGGCACATGCCAATGATTGCATTATTCTAAATCAGGATGGTAATTTTAATTTTGAATGGGGAACTTATATTGGCTCTTTATACCGTTTTGCTGTTCCTTTATTTGTACTGATCTCCGGAGTTTTACTATTGCCGACTAAAATAGGCACTTTAGAATTTTATAAAAAACGCCTTTTGCGAATTGTTCCTGCCTTACTTTTCTGGGGCTTGGCTTATGTTTTATTAGATGGATTGGTCTTAAATCATAAGCCATGGGATAAGATGCTGATGGAGATGGCCAAACTTCCCTTAAGCTTTGGCGATTCCGCTCCACACCTTTGGTATTTATATATGTTGGCCGGATTGTACCTGATCATTCCAATAATATCCCCATGGGTGGTTAAAGCCACGAAAAGAGAGCTGGAATTGGTATTGGCAATTTTTATCTTTTCTACTTTTATTCCTTACCTGAAGTTTCTGACCGGATTAGCCTTCGGGGTTTGTGACTGGAATGAATTCCATTCTTTTTACTACTTGTCTGGTTTTATCGGATATTTATTAATGGGATACTACCTATACACCTATTTGCCAGGATGGAGCAACAAAGCAAAAAGGTGGACAGGTGTATTTTTGTTTTTAACCGGATATGGAATTACGTATTACCTGACGATCAGTGTTCCTTTTTCGATCCCAAATATTGAAATGGTATGGTACTACTGTTCTCCAAACGTCCTTTTGGAGGCAGTTGGTGTCTTCTTGCTGGTAGAGGGAATGGAGTTTAAAGAAGGACTGTTCCTCAAAACGATCCAAACCATCGCACATTATTCTTTCGGGATTTTCCTGGTTCATTATTTTTTTATTGGTGTTATTTTCAGGTATATCGCTGCTCATTTTGACCTTCATCCTGGATTAAATGTATTGGCATCCTGTATGCTTACCCTCTTTATTGCTTTTGCTGCGGTATGGATACTCGCCAGGTTCAGACTGACGCGTAAATTAGTTATGTAAACCTGATTTTTTTGAGCTCCTTCGACTGATAAAGCTGTTAAAGGCAGCTGGTAACTAATCGAAGGAACTCTTGTTATTTGTCGTTGTGTAGTCCTAATAACCTTTTTATCCATCGGATGACCTTCTGTAGAAAGGTGTGTTGTTGCCTGCGATCGGTAATGATATTGGAGATGATGAATTTCTGATCATAGGCTTTTATAGTGGCCAGGGGCACATCGAGAATTTCAGCAATCTTTGTAAGTGATTCTTCTTTGATAACGGCCCTCTGCTCCATTCTTGATACCGCCTGTTGACTTATTCCCAGTGCCTTGGCTAGTGTTTCTTGTTTCATTTCACGAGCTGCGCGAATGCGGCTCAGGTTTCTTCCCAAATGAGGTCTCTCAGTCATAGTACTAATTTTTAATTTTTTGTATTGTTTGAATAGCTAATTGTATAATACAACCTCGTTAATTGTTAATTACAACGGTGTGCGATTAAATTAATTGATGTTTGTATTCTACTTTTGGTTAATTAAAACGAAACATATGACAATTATCGCTAAAAGAAAAGAAAAAGGATTAAAAATTAGTTTTACCACTTTCGACCTGATTTACTTCATTCAGATGAAAAGAATCGCATCCGGCCTTTCTCAGGAAGAGCTTTCCTTTTTAATCGGCAGAGGAAACAGCTTTATAGAAGAAAGGGAGGCTTTTAAATCCAACAAAGAATTGTGGTTGGGTGATGTTGCGATAATGTCTAAAATATTTGATTGCAGGCCTGCTGAGTTCTTTAGAAGTGTAAAGGGAAAGGGGAATGAAATCCGGTTATTGTCCAGACAGATGATAAAAGGTGATTACATTCAATACGAAGTATTTGGGTTGCGTGAAGATGATTCCATTGAATTGTTATACATGATCAATGAAGAAGACCCGTTAAAAAAATATTCGGAACATGAGAAATCTGTTTTGCTAAAGCTTTCCCAAACAGAGGTTGCAGGATTGCTGAGCGAGCGATACTTCGAAGGGGTGGAAAGATCTCCATTTGACATTTTCAGGGAATGTCGTAAACGTGGTGGCTTGCTCATTAAGGCGGACTTTATAGCCCAGGTTTTAAATAATTATTTGGTTGGACCTGGACCACTGGTACTTAAGAAATATAGACATAAAGATAGGGGATTTGTGTATCAGGGATTGTAATGAAAATTAATGTTATACTTGAAAAATATTTTTAATATTTTAGTGAGACTTTAATTGTTTAAAGTCAATAAATCAACGAAAATGAATTTAAAAATTGGTGCTCTTTTATTAACTACTGCCCTGGTTTCAGTCTTGAAATATAGGGATAACCCGAATTATGTAGCTAAAGATGTCCCGATTAAGGGAACATGGGAGCTGGTATCAGGGGTTACGATTCAGAAAGGGGATACGACCTTCACAGATTACAGAAAAGGCCAGCGGCAAATAAAGATCATCAATGATACTCATTTTGCTTTCCTAAACCACGACTTAAAAATGGGCAAAGAGGGGACGCCTATCTTTGTAGCCGGGGGAGGAAAGTATACCTTAAAAGGGAATCAATATACAGAGCATCTGGAGTATTGTAACTATAGAGAATGGGAAAATAAAACTTTCACATTTACGGTAACCTTAAAAAAAGATACCCTGATCCAGCGTGGAATGGAAAAAGATGAAAAAATTGGGGTGGATAGAGAGATCATAGAGAAATATGTAAAATCGAAGGATTAAACGATGAACCTGGAGGATGTTTCAAATATTAGGTTAGTAAACCAACAGATCGAGGCAAGTACCTTTAAAGAAGGGAAGGATCTGGTATCCTGGATGGGGGCCATGCAGGCTCAGGATTATGCAATGGCAACCTGGGCAATCGGATTGAGGCTTCCAGGTGTTACGGAAAAATTGATTCAGGAAGATATAAATAGAGGAACCATCCTGAGAACACACCTGCTGCGGCCAACCTGGCATTTTGTCTCTGCCGATGATATCTGGTGGATCTTGGACCTCACAGCTGCACAAGTAAGGATCAAATCCGGATCAAGGCTTAAAGAACTGGGGATAAGCTCGGAGGTTGCCCTGAAAAGTAATCAGGTTATCGAATCTGCTTTTACAAACCATCAATATTTAACCCGGGAGGAATTGTATTTTGAAATGGAACAAAATAAGGTGAGCGGCGGTAAAGATCGCTGGTCTCACCTTATTTTTTTGGCAGAACTGGAAGGTATTTTATGCAGCGGCATAAAAAAAGATAAAAACCAAACCTATGCCATCCTTGGCGATCGGGTGCCGAGACCAGCTTCAATTAGCAAGGATGAAGCACTGGGTAAATTGGCGTTTAAGTATTTTTCAAGTCATTCTCCGGCGACGCTCATGGACTTTATCTGGTGGTCTGGATTGTCTGTTACATCTGCAAAAAGAGCATTGGAGATCATAAAGCCAGGTTTTATCTCTGAAACGATTGCCGATCAGGAATTCTGGCTCCCGGAACATTTTTCCATGTCGACCCCTGAAATCCCTTCTGTGTATCTGTTGCCGGCCTTTGATCAGTTTCTCATCGGTTATAAGGATAGAACTGCTGCATTTCCCTTAGAACACCATTCCAAAGCATTTACCAATAATGGAATTTTTCATCCGGTCATTGTGGTCAACGGGCAGGTGAAAGGATTGTGGAAACGAACGATAAAGAAAGATAAGGTTTACTTTGAGCCAAAATTCTTTAAACCGGTATCCAAAGATGTTTTAGATTTAACGACGAAATCGGCCCGGAAATTCGCTGAATTTCTAGGTAAAAAGTTAGACTGTATTGAACCTGCCTAAAGCTATATTTTTTATATCCGGGCATTTGGGCTACCTTTGCCTTAATGAATTCTACAAGGCAGTTAAATAAAACATACAACGATCAGTTTGCTGCGCAATTGCGTACGGCAACTGCTATGTTCTGCCGTTTTCTCTCCCTGCAATATCGCCTGGGAGATTCCTTTCTTAAAAGTAGCAAGGACTTTATTAATTAAGCCCCGGCCTCTCTGAAGGTTTGGGGGATGATTACCTTAATTTCTTTTCCTTTTATCTTTTTGTTTTTCTATCATGAAAAAATCGGACATGGCATCCCTTTTTAGGGCTGTTCTTATATTGCTTTCTTTGCTGAACCTATGCGTTTTACTACTCGCTGTCCTATTGTTGAAACCAATATGGATTGGTTTTGCTATTGCCCTTTTTGTGCTGCTGATAGAAATACAGTCGAGATCGATGAAATGCAAAATAAATCCTTAAGAAAGATGGAGAAATTAATCAGGAGGAGCCGGGATTTTGATGATTTGGCCCCAGTTGAGTTTCAGACTGGGGCGGTAAGAATAATCAAATCATTTGACTCATTTAATCCATAAATACATGAATACGACTTCAGTAAAAATAGACAATACACCCATTATTTTATCAACAGGGATTTTCGATTTGTTAAAAGACCACATCAGAAGAAGGAAATTAAGCAAATTCAATGAAGAAAAGCTAAAGCTGGAACTTCGTTATGCAAGACAGGTACTAAGAAAAGAATTGCCAGAAGATGTGGTTACCGTAGATACTTGTGTTCGGGTAAAGGAACTGGAATCAGGGAATGAATATACCTATACCCTGGTGGCTCCGGGAAAAGCAAGGGATAAGCATAAGACGCTTTCCATCTTATCGCCTATCGGCGTTGCAATGCTGGGCTATGTTAAAGGCGCTAAGTTGCAGTGGGAAATGGCTGATGGAATCAAAGCTTATCAGATTGAAGAAGTGACAAAACTGGGGTAGCCTGGTATTTAACCCTGTTCAGGATCTCGAACTGAACAGGGTTCTTAGATAATAGATAATTTCTTCCCATTATTTAGAAACCTGCAATTCTGCGACGGAAGAAGTGGTTTTGGTAGCATTTCTATATTTGACCAAATTAATCAGGAGTACACTCGCCAGGATTACAATAAGTCCTAGAATCTGGATCAGGGTCACTTTTTCATTGGTAAAACAAACACTCAATAATACCGCTACTACCGGATTCACATAGGCGTAGGTGCTCACCTGTGTTGCAGGGCGGACACTTAACAACCATACATAAGCACTAAAGGCTGCTATGGAGCCAAAGATGATCAGATAACCGATCGATAGCCAGGCATCCAGGGGAATGTTCTCCCAATGAAAGCCCTTGAATTCTGAAGTCAGAAAGCTGCCTGGTAGGAAAGCAATCCCGGCGGCGATCATTTGCCAAGCTGTATTCACGGCTACAGAGCTTTGTGGATCGGATTTATACTTGGAGAATAAAGATCCGCCAGCCCATGCAATTGGACCAATCATCAATAAAGCCATTCCTAAAATCTGCATATTGCTTTGACTGGTATTGAGCGAGCGCATAATCTGTTCTCCAAACAATAAAATAACACCAATAAAGCCAATAATCAGACCTGCTATGGTAGATTTGCTGCTCAGGTTCTCTTTCCATTTTGGTTTATCCAGAATGACAAACCAGATGGCAGCGGAAGCGACCATGATCGCAACCAGCCCGCTGGGGATAAATTGTTCCACCCAGATAACAATACCATTTCCGATACCAAGCATTAAAAAGCCACTTATTGCCGCATATTTAATGTTTTTCCAGTCTAAGATTTGCTCCCCTCTGAAACGGCACCAGGCCATGAGTAAGGCTCCGGCAACAAGGAAACGAAAAGTGCCCAAAATAAATGGAGGAAAGCCTGCAAGCGCTTTCTGAATGAAAAAATAAGTAGAACCCCATACTACATAAACGGTGGCAAAAGCCAGGTAGACAAGAAGGGGGGACGCGGTTTTATTTAGGTGTGCCATAGGATGAATTATTTTTCAGGGATAACCAATTGTTGTTCTTCTTTTACTGTTTCCAATACAATCGTGGTTCGAATGGAAAGTATATTCGGGATTTTGCTAAATGAATTGCGCATTAAGGCCATGAGCGAGGCCGAATCTGTAGTCCTGACTTTTACCAGATAGCAGTCATCGCCGGCAATAATATGTACTTCCTGAACCTCTTTAAGTTTGGAAAGTTCATTTGCAGTATCCATACAACCTATGCTGTGCGACGCCTTCATAGAGATGAAGGCAAGTAATTTTAAGTCAACAGCAACAGGATTAATTCTTGCCGTATACTGAGTGATTACATTTTTTTGCTCCAGTTTTTTTACCCGCTCCAAAACTGCTGAGGGCGCCATTTCCAATTCTTTCGCCATATGAACATTGGAGATCCTGGAATTTTCCTGCATTAACCTTAAGATGGCCAGGTCAATCTTATCTAAACTGATGTTGTTTTCGATTATCATTCTATAAATCTATATAAAATCAGAATAATATTCAAAATTATATTTAAAAATATGATTTTAATTCTTAATGTTGTGTTTTGCAGGAAGGGGTCTTAATTGGTGGTAATTAAGTATAAAAGAAATATATTAGCGGATATAAAAAATCATGAAAGATATAAAGGCGCTTTTATTTGATCTGGATGGAACACGAATCACTTCATATTGCTGACCGCTTGTTTTTGGATTTAAAGGAAGCGAAAGACTATTTGCTTAGTGATCAGCCTGTTGCTTAACAAGTTGTCTCGAATGCCCCCTAAGATTGACATTTACGACACCCCTTATGCTCCTGATTTAGCATTAACTTAGGTATTGTTAATTAAATGATTTTTGAATCTCAAAATCTAATCAAATGGAAGCACTAAAAACAGATAAGAAGGCATTCATCGAAGGGTTTATTTTGTTGTATGACCTGCATACGACATTGTTTTCTAATGTAATCGAAAATATATCAGAGAAGGATGCGCATAACCGATTGAATACCAAAGCAAATCATGTGGCCTGGCTTACCGGAAGTCTCGTGCAGGAAAGGTTTGATTTGGCCAATGCTTTGAATATTGAGGAGCAGCAAAAAGCTGCCGCTTTGTTTGAAAGGCATAAAGGAATTCAGGACGAGCTGACATACCCTTTGCTGGACAGTTTTAAAAAAGATTGGATGGCCATTTCTCCCAAGCTGCGGACTGCATTATTAGCAGTAAGTCAAGAGAAACTGGACAGTACCGTAACAATGCCGGATGGAGAGATGACTTTCTTCGATTGGGTTTTCTTCATTATTCATCGGGAATCTTATTGTATCGGACAAATTGGCCTTTGGCGGAGACTACTTGGCTACGACGCTATGAGGTATCCAATGGAACCTGAAAAAAAGTAAAAGATGAATAAAGAAAAGATGAATAAAGAAAAGATAGCTAAGAATACAGCAGGGATTATAGATCTGCGTCAATAATCTTATTTTTAAAAGCGAAAACAACAAGGCCTGCTACATTTTTTGCCCCGGTCTTTACCAAGAGGTTATTTCGGTGTCCATCAACGGTTCGTAAGCTGATAGAGAGTTGATCGGCAATTTCAGCAGTAGTAAATTCCTTACAAATCAGGGTGAGGATTTCTTTTTCCCGTTGCGTTAGTGAGGAGCTGGCGTCGAAGCCTCTGACATTTGCTTTATTGAGCAACTTACCCGATTGCAGCGTTTTTAGTACCATTTCATTGAAATAGAAGCCATTGTGAAAGGTAGTTTCTATCGCATTTTTAAGCTCACTTAACTCAGAGTTTTTCGCGATATAGCCATTTACACCCTGTTGAATCATTCTGGTGATGTGTTTCTCTTCTCCATGAACTGACAATACGATTACCCTCACATCAGGGAAGGATGTTTTTAGCTTCCTTGTGGCTTCCATTCCATTCATTTCCGGCATGTTCAGGTCCATCAGTATAATGTCTGGTTTCAGTTCGCCACAGTCGTTCATGGCATTTAACAACTCTATTCCATTTCCTGCTTCGAACATCACTTCCATATTGCCGAAGCTTTTGATGTTATTCACGAGGCATTCCCTGAACATTAGCTGATCATCGGTAACTGCTATTCTTATCAATCTGTTCATATATTAAATTTTAACAGGGAAATAAATCGAAACTCCAAATCCTTTTTGAGCGGTATGGTAGCTCAGAGTGCCACCATTCATTTCTACCCGGTTTGTTATATTGTGTATTCCCAGCCCCCTGCGCACCTGCTCATGATCAAAGCCTATGCCATCATCCTGGTAGTCATAACTGACTTCACCATTATTGCAGATCAACATAATTTCAACCCGTTTTGCTTCCGCATGTTTTACGGTATTGCTGATCAATTCCTGAGTAATGCGGTAGAGGGCAAGTTCTATTTCCTGATTTCCGCATTTATCAAGGCCCTGACTCTCAAAATCTACTTCTAAACCGTCAGTGCCTTCAAACTGGAAACACAATTCTTCTATCGCTGCAGCAATTCCGAACATTTCCAGCTCATTCGGAATCATGTTATGAGAAATTCTTCTGACGCTCATGATTCCCTTATCGACCAGAAGTTTACTTTCTTTAATGAGTTCAATACTCCCGGAAGAAGTATTGTGTTTTTTTTCAAATTGTATGATCTTCATTCCAAGTGTTGAGAAAATACTCCCTACTTCATCATGAAGGTCTTTTGCTACCCTACGTCTTTCCTCTTCTATCTTTTCAATATTGTTGCGGGTCAATTTTCGCTGGTAATCAGCCTCAGTTTCTTTTAATTGTACTTGTTGGTTGTAAAATTTCTTCTGATATACAAAGAAAAGTACCACAACGGCTGCGCTGAGCAAGAACATCACGAGCATGCCGGTAAACATAAAAAAGTAAACATCTAAGCCTTCCTGCGTTGCCATAAACCAATAAAGATTAAAGAATAAAGTATGCAGGAGAGAAAGGCATGTAATTGCCAGACGATCATATTGAACTTCAAACTCAAAGGCAAAATATAATTACTAAGCATAAATAGTAGAAAACTTCCCGAGAAATAAATGAAGAAACCGGTATTGATCCAGAATGTGGCACTTTTCTCAATTTGTATGTACAAGGTTTGTTTGGTTATTTTATAATAGTAAAATAGAGAGGTGCTGATAATAATAATGCTTTCCAGCGTACGCGGGTAAGTATTAAATATGTGCCATTTTTGAATAAAGAATGCATTGATCAGACAAAAGACAAGAAAGCCTGAAATGAGTACGATGAACCAGACCTTACCAATAACATTTTTAAAAACTATCTGATAAAATAACATGATTGTAGAGAATTCAATCATGGTGTAAATGTGAAGGACCGGAAGATTATTTTTGCTGGATACCCACAAAGAAGCACTGTAAATGGCTAAAATTGCAATTAGCATTAAGTGAATACTAATCACTTTTAGTTCTTTTGGATAGGATCGGAAATGCTTTAATGAAAGTATCAATGGGCAAAAAATGAAGCCCATTGAAAATATTAAAGTAAGATATTCTACTTTTAGTATTTTAGAAAACATGCTTATTCTGCTAATGGACTGTCTGGTGGTGGGCAGGTTGGTGGACAAGGCATTGTGAAGTCAAATATATTGCTGTCTTCTTTAATATTTTCAGCGAGAGAAACTTCAGTATTGATCATGTCATGACCATAGATATCTGCCGGAACCATAATTAATCTTTGCTCTCTTCCTTTTTCCATGTCTGTGTCCCAGCCAAAATAAACACGTACATAACTTGCGCCCTTTTCTTCTACCATGTCTTTTAATTCCTGTGCATCAATTAAATAAGATTTGATGAAGTTGCCACGCGCTGCCCAGGCCCGGGTGATTTGCTGAGCTTCCGTTAGTGGGATCTCAAAGATACTTTTGTCGTGTTTAGACGAGTGATGTTCCATAGTTGTTGTTATTTTAAGTTGTTATTTGATGTGCAAATCGAATGGCATTGTTTTAATTGGTTAATCTAAAATAAACATTTTTTGTTGGCTTGATTGAATATTTGCGCTGTATTTATATTTGTTACGCTCGTGTTATTTATATGGGTATAAATACCTGTTTTTGATTTCAGGTAATCCAACGCATATCTGGTTGTTATCAATTGATGAACTTTAAAATCATTTTAACCCCCTGATTGATTTATGAAAGCTCCTGATCCTCTTTTTGTTACTTATTGGCTAGGCTATGCAAATCAAAAAATGATCATTGAAGAACTTCCGAATGGAATTGATGTCATCAATCTGTTCCTGATTAATCTGGATCCTCAAAAGACGTTGCAACACCTGTATCTGACTAGTAACGGAATGACCTGGGCCAGTATTCTGGCAGGGGTAAGAATACAGCAAAACAGAGGGGTTAAAGTTTTGGCATCCATTATTAGCTCACCCAACCCACAAATATCCTGGAATACCATTACTGATCCTGCGGCTTTCGCAGCAGATGTTTACGATCTGGTGGTGAATAACTGGGGGTTGGATGGAATAGATATTGACCCGGAAATGGGGGGGGATATTCCTAATCAGACATTTATTGAAGTGGTCTGGCAACTGTCTAAATACTTTGGACCCAGGTCGAAAACCGGAAAGACGATGAGTTATGTCACCTATCAATACTATGCCGATGAACAACTATTAAAACAATGTAATGGATTGTTTGATTATGTGGCACTGATGGGATATTTCTGGGATCTGGAAACGATGATTAGTCAATTTGAATTGTATGCAGGTCTGGTGAGTAGTAAAAAACTGTTATTTGGCGTACAGCCGGGGCATCATCAGGCCACCTCGCTGGCAGAGGCAGTTCAGTTGACGAAATGGCAACCGGATAATGGACTAAAAGGAGGCATGATGCTCTTTAACATTAATATTGATAAAGATTTTCACTATACAAACGGATTAATTAAAATGCTTAAATCGAGGGAACTGACTTCATAAGTCGACACCCGGAATAAAAATTATATTGCTCTCAGGCACGTGAACGGGGTAGGTCCCAGGATTTACCGCCGTTTACTATTCTCCCTGAAG
>Ga0307414_10000359_pt1 | contig 25279 bp, 24 predicted proteins | sample DK1Ometagenome_FD_203804 | JGI IMG/M metagenome (GOLD analysis project Ga0307414, IMG submission 203804) | Maize rhizosphere microbial communities from greenhouse at UC Davis, California, United States - DK15-O-3 | ecosystem: Host-associated > Plants > Roots > Rhizosphere > Soil | place: USA... | reverse complement strand
GCGGCTGAAGCGAACCAGATCGAACCCGATCATGGCATAGGTCGCTTTGCCCGGTCGATCCGTCTTGTGCTCGACAGCGCCCTCAAGCTGCTCGACAAAGCCGATGCGATTCGGGAGCGAGGTGAGGCTGTCGGTCAACAATTCCTTGCGCAAGGTGCTCTCGGCCTTGCGCTCGCTCGTACGGTCAGAGGCAGTGAACAGCAGCAAATCCGCCTGCGCGCCAGCCGCCTTCTCGATCCAGGTGAGCGAGCAGCTGAACACACGCACGCCGAGGCGATCCTGAAATTCCAGCTCGAATCGATCAGATGCGCGGCGCGAGGCGAACATGGCGGTAACGCGCCCGCGCCAATCCGAATCGCGCCGGGCGCGGCGTTCGGTCGGCACCGTGCCAGCCGTCAGCTCGGCATCGAAGGGTGAGAACAGCTCGTTCGCGCCAATGATCGCAATGCCCTCATCGGACAGGCCAACAAGCGCTGCAGGATAAGGAATTGCGCACAAAAGCGCCGCAAAAATGCTCGCTGCGCCCTCCGGCTCCATGCCTGCGCGACTGGCACAGGAATAGGTGCCCGGCACGGCGGTGCCAGCGAAAGACTCTGCCGCAGGATGTTTTGCGCGAGCATTCATGAGAGGGGGTTTATCCGCCCCGTGGTAAATTAAGACTGAAGCATTGTTACGGCACTGTTACTTTGTAGACGCATTCAACCGAAACGGTTGTCACGCGGGAAGCCCGTTGGCGGCATCCGCCCGCCAGCACCGCGCGCTGTGCGCCAGGGCAGCAGGTCCGTTTCCGTGCGTGTACGGCCCGTGTCGCCACCCATCGCCCAGCTCAGCCCCTGCGCCAGCACCAGCGTGGTCGCATCGGAAAGCCCGCCATCGCGATAGCGCTGCAAGGTGACGCCCTGCCCGCGCGTCATTTCCGGCACCTCGGCAATGGAGAAAATCACCAGCTTGCGATTATCGCCCACCACCGCGACCGAGTCGGCATCGGGCGCAACGACATGCACGATTTTGAGGGATGCGCCGCTCTTGAGGTTCACCACCTGCTTGCCCTTGCGGGTCTCGCCAATGATGTCGCTCATCGGCGCAATGAAACCGCGCCCGTCGCTTGCCGCAAGCAGCAGCTTGCCGCCAGCCTTGGCCGGGAACAGCGCGACGATGCCGGTCTCATTGGCCAGATCGATGCTCAGCCGCACCGGCTCACCAAAGCCGCGCCCGCCCGGCAGCTTGTCCGCGCCCAGCGTGAAGAAGCGCCCGTCCGATCCTGCCAGCAACAGCTTGTCCGTCGTCTGCGCATGGAAAGCAAAGGCCGGGCCATCGCCTTCCTTGAACTTGAGCGCCTCGGTCGAGACCAGATCGACATGCCCCTTCATCGCGCGAATCCAGCCGCGTTGCGAGAGAATCACCGTGATCGGCTCGCGCTCGATCATCGCTTCCAGCGGAATTTCGCGCGCCGGTCCCGCCACCTCAAGGCTCGTGCGCCGCTGGCCGATGCCCTTCTCCGGCGTGTAGCGTTTGCGCAGCGCCGCGAGATCCTTCTTGAGCCGCGTCTTCTGCCGCGCGGGCGAATCGAGCAGCTTCTGCAATTCCTCCCGCTCAGCCGCCAGCTCATCGCGCTCGCCGCGCAGCTCCATTTCCTCCAGCTTGCGCAAGGAGCGCAGCCGCATGTTGAGGATCGCCTCGGCCTGCCGGCCGGTCAGGCCAAATTCCGCCATCATCACAGGCTTTGGCTCATCCTCGGTGCGGATGATGGCAATCACCCGGTCGAGATTGAGATAGGCAATGATATAGCCTTCGAGCAGCTCCAGCCGATTGTCGATCTGCTCGATGCGGTGGCGCGATCGGCGCAGCAGCACCTCGATCTGGTGGAGCAGCCAAGCCGTGAGCAAGTCACGCAGCCCCATCACGCGCGGCGTATGGTCGGCGCCCAGCACATTCATGTTGAGCGGGAAACGGCTCTCAAGGTCAGTCAGGCGGAACAGGCTGTCCATCAGCACATCGGGGTCTACCGTGCGGGCGCGCGGCTCCAGCACGATGCGCAGCACTTCATCGGATTCGTCGCGCACGTCCGCGAGGATCGGCAGCTTCTTGTCCGCGATCAGTTGCGCGATCTGCTCGATCAGCTTGCCCTTGGCCACGCCATAGGGAATCTGGTCGATCACCGCATTCCAGGTGCCGCGCCCTTCATCTTCCTTGTGCCAGCGCGAGCGCACCCTCATGCTGCCCCGGCCCGTTTCATAAGCGTGGGAGATGATATGCGGCGGATCGACCAGCACGCCGCCGGTGGGGAAGTCCGGCCCCTGCATCAGCGCCATCAATTGCTCATGCGCCGCATCAGGCTCATCGATCAGCAGCGAGGCCGCATCGATGACCTCGGCGACATTATGCGGCGGAATGCTTGTCGCCATGCCCACGGCAATGCCCGCAGAGCCGTTGGCCAGCAGATTGGGAAACAGGCCGGGGAACACCTCCGGCTCTTCTTCCTCACCATTATAGGTCGGGCGGAAATCGACCGTGCCATGATCGAGCCCAGCCATCAGATCGGCCGCAGGCTGGGTCAGCCGCGCCTCGGTGTAGCGCATGGCCGCGGCATTATCGCCATCGATATTGCCGAAATTGCCCTGACCTTCGATCAGCGGTGTGCGCAGCGAAAAGTCCTGCGCCAGCCGCACCATCGCATCATAAACCGATGTGTCGCCATGCGGATGATATTTGCCGATGACATCGCCGACGACGCGCGCGCATTTTTTGTAGGTCGTGTTGTTGCGCTCGGGGTTCGCCACCAGCACATCGGGCGAAGGACCGCTCGGCTCCAGCCGCAGCAGCCGCATCGCCCAGAGCAGGCGGCGGTGGACCGGCTTCAGGCCATCGCGCAGATCGGGCAGCGAGCGCGCCGTGATCGTGGAGAGGGCATAGACCAGATAGCGCTCGGACAGCGCGGAGTCGAAGGGATGGTCCTTGATGGCGTTGTGCGGCGTGGGCGTATCGGTCATCGCTCGCCGTTACCAAGCGCAGAGCCACTTGGGTAGGGGGAGGGCTAATTCGCGACTTGCGCCGCATTCTCCGCACCATTGGCCTGCGCAATGGCCGCCGCCGCTTCGCCAAGGCGCCACGCGGCGAGCAGATCATTGGCCATTGCGGGGCGAATATGCGGGGCGATCATGTCTGCCTCGCTCACCAGTTGCGCGCAAAGCTCGCTCACCCGCTCACCCAATGCCGCCAGATCGTCCGCTGATTCTGCCCGCTCTTCCTTGCTCCTCTGACCTGAGGCAAGCCGGGGAAAGCCGATCACATCGGCATCCGCCGCCGCAAAAGCGCGCTCGCTCAGGCCGCAAAGCCGGGCTGCCGCCTCGTGCAAGTCCGCATTGTCCGGATCATGTTTGGCGCTCACCGCCACCGCCTTGCGCAGGCAGGCAATGCCCAACGCGAGCGCGCTTGCCGCCGCTGCGCCAGAGCCCGGCGACATCGCATCGGATGCCATTGCCTCCAGCAATTCCTCAAAAACCCTGTGCTTGAACATGAATGCCTGCCTCTCCCCGATCTAACCGGAGACAAGAGCCAAGGTTCCGCGCCGCATGGGCAAAGCAACATAGATCAGGCTTTTGAACAAAGTCAGTCAGCAATGCCGTCCGCTTCAGGCCTGAATTTGGGAGGGCGCGGAATAGCTGGAAATTTTTGGCTCAAGGGCGGTCCGCTGACGGGCGCGACTTGATAAGAGCTGCCCGAATGGACTTGCGTATCAACCATACAAGAAACAGAGGCCACGTAAGCGCGCTCAAACCCCAAACGGCCATAAATGGATAAACCAGCATAGGCGCGTCCATAGAATGCCCGAATTGAAGCATGACGAAACAGCAGACGGCAAACGCCATAGCCGAAACAGCAAACCACATCGCTAACACTCTAACCGTCATAGCGATGGCTTTTGGGTGATAGACTATTTCCAGTCAACGTCCGCAATGTTGTCGTATCCGGAAATGCGCTTTCTGAAAAAGCAGGCTCTTAGCTGCCATTCCCCTCGGTATCACGCGCCCCGATCAACGCGCTGGCGGCACATGCACATCGATGACGAACGCCGCAGCCGACACCATCACTGCGCCCACGCACAGCACTGCGAAAAACGGCACAACGCTGCCATTGCCAAAATCCAGCAGCGCGCCACCAAGGCCGCTCGCCGCAATCGCACCCACCCGGCTCATGAAGATGCCAAAGCCGATGCCAGCGGACCGGCAGGAGGGCGGATAGCCAAAGGCCATGATGACATACATGGTCGCGATGCCCGCGCTGAACATAGCCGCCGCCGCGCCGATGAGGCTGACGACCAGCACACGATCTGCCAATTCGGGGACTGCAGGCAGCGTCTCCACCGCAAAGCCCAGCGCCGCCATCAGCACAAACATGGCCGCGCTAATGCCTGCCATCACGCGCTTTGATCCAAAGCGCCGCGCCAATATCCCTGCCAGGATCGCCGCGACCATCGATGTGATGCCCGCTACCGACACCGCATTGCCTGCCTGATCGAGCGTGAAGTTCGCTGCCGTCAGATAGGTCGTCGTCCAGTTGAGGATGCCATAAGCCACCAGCGCACAGGCCGCGAACGCAACGCCAATGCCGATGTTGAGCCGCACATTGCTGCGGTGGAGAACGCCGATTGCGGGGCCATCGCCACCCTGCATCCCCGCATTATCCGGCAGCAGCTCCACCTCTTCCCCAGCCACGCGGCGCGCCAATTGCTTTGCCTGCTCGGTCTTGCCCTTCGCCATCAGGAAGGATGGGCTATCGCGCAGCACGACCAATATCAGCACCACCAGTCCCAGCGTCGCCACGCCGAAAATCTCGAATGTGCCGCGCCACCCATAAATCGCTGAAAGGTCCGGCCCAAGCCAGCCGACCACCGTACCGCCAATCGGCGTGCCAACCGAGAGCGTGCTCACCACCACCGGGCGCAATCGCTCGGGCAGCCACTCGCTCGCCATCGCCAGCGCATTGGCATAGGCCGCGCCAAAGCCAAGGCCGCCCACCACGCGCCACAACGCCATACTCGTCACATCGCTCGCCTGCCCCGCGCCGATGGTCGCCAGCGCAAAAATGAGTGCTGCGAGCGCCAGCGCATAACGCCGCCCGATCCTGTCGCCCAGCACACCGCCGCCCCACGCCCCCAGCCCAAAGCCAACCAGCGCCGCGCTCATCGCAATGCCAAAGGTGCCACGATCCACGCCGAAATCCGCAATCACCAGCGGCGCCACGATGCCGAGCAATTGCATGTCGATGCCATCGCTCACCAGCACCAGCATGCAGGTCGCCACAATCGCCCATTGGAACAGGCGCACCGGCGTGCTGGCCAGTATATGACTGAATGGTCTGGCTGCAGACGTCGCCATAAGCGCACCCTCTCCTGTCTCTTTGTTATTTGGCAGGCGTAGAACGTCCTAAATCGTTTGTCGAAGGGATCATTGCAGATATCAACTCGGCCGATCGCGGCATTGATCGAGACGGCCCGGAAGCTTATCGCGCTTGCATGACACAAGCTGCTTATCCCGCCCTCCGCCTCCGTCGCCTGCGCGCCTCCGCCTGGAGCCGCGCCATGCATGCCGAGCAGCGCCTCTCACCCGCCGATTTCATCTGGCCGCTCTTCATCACCAGCGGCCATAATGTCGAGGAGCCGATCGCGAGCTTGCCCGGCGTCTCGCGCTGGTCGGTCAATCTGGCCGTGGCCCGCGCACGCGATGCGGTGGCGCAGGGCATCCCCTGCCTCGCACTCTTCCCCAACACGCCAGCCGACAAGCGCAGCGACGATGGCGCCGAAGCGCTCGATCCGGACAATCTCATGTGCCAGGCGATTCGCGCCATCAAGGATGCGGTGCCGGACATCGGCCTGCTGACCGATGTGGCGCTCGACCCCTATACCGCGCACGGGCAGGATGGCCTGCTCGATGAAAGCGGCGATGTGGTGAATGACGCCACCATCGATATGCTCGTGGGGCAAGCGCTCAATCAGGCCGCAGCAGGCGCGGACATCATCGCGCCCTCGGACATGATGGATGGCCGCATCGGCGCGATTCGCGAGGCGCTGGAAACCGAGGGCCACGCCAATGTGCAGATCATGGCCTATGCCGCCAAATATGCGAGCGCCTTCTACGGCCCGTTCCGCGATGCGGTCGGCTCAAGCGGGCTGCTCAAGGGCAACAAAAAAACCTATCAGATGGACCCCGCCAACGGCGCTGAAGCGCTGCGCGAAGTCGCGCTCGATATTGCCGAGGGTGCGGACAGCGTGATGGTCAAGCCCGGCCTGCCCTATCTGGACGTGATCGCCCGCGTGAAGGATCGCTTCGATGTGCCGGTCTTCGCTTATCAGGTGAGCGGCGAATATGCGATGATCGAAGCCGCCGTCGCGGCAGGCGCAGGCGACCGCGACGCGCTGGTGCTGGAAACGCTCATGGCCTTCAAGCGCGCAGGCTGCACGGGCGTTCTGACTTATCACGCACTCCACGCGGCGCGGCTGCTCAATGACTGACGACATCGTTGCAACCACCGAGCGGCTGATCCTGCGTGGCTGGCGTGAGGATGATGCGGAGGAATTTCTACGTGTCACCAACACCCCTGCCGTGATGCGCTGGCTGGGTGGCGTGATGAACATTTCCGCGCAGGCGATGCAGATCGCCCGCATCCTTGAATCCCAGAAGCGCAATGGCTTCTGCTTCTGGATCGTCGAGCGGCGTGAGGATGGCGCAGTGCTCGGCTTTTGCGGCCTCAAACGTGCCGATGCGCCCGATTCGTCCGTGACCGGAGAGGTAGAGATTGGCTGGCGTCTGCGCGAAGATGCCTGGGGGCAAGGCTATGCCAAAGAGGCTGCGCAGGCCGCGCTGGCGCTCGCCTTCACGCGCTTTGAGGCCGAGCGCGTCGTCGCCCTCACTGTGCCGGGCAACAGCGCGAGCAGCGGCCTGATGCTGCGCCTTGGCCTCACCCGCAGGGCTGATCTCGATTATGAGGATAGCCGCTTTGGCCCGGAGCTGAACCCGACGATCGTCCACGCGATCACACGCGACGATTGGACGCAGCCCATATGACCATCATCGCGGAAACCGAGCGCCTGATCCTGCGCACCGAGCAACCGGGCGATCAGGATATGTGGCTCGCCCATATGAACACGCCAGCGGTGACAAGCGCCCTCGGCGGCCCGCGCACGCGCGAAGACATCGCCGATAATTTCGCCCGGATGGCCAAGGACTGGGAGACACGCGGCATGTCTCTGGTGATGCTTGAGCGCAAATCGGATGGGATGCTGATTGGCGATTCCGGCATCGCCTTTATCGATTCGCCCGCGCCGCCGAGCATTCAGGGTCAGCCGCAGATTGGCTGGCTCTTGCGGGAGGATTGCTGGGGGCAAGGCTATGCACAGGAGGCCGCGCGCGCCGTGCTGGCGCTTGCCTTCGGCCCGTGGGATCTTCCCATCGTTTACGCGCAGACCTCGCTCAGCAATCCGCGCTCATGGGTATTGATGGAGAAGCTGGGAATGCAGCGCCGTACCGAACTGGACTATATGGATGACCGTTATCCACCGGCGGACAATCCCACAGTCGTCTATGATCTGCACCGCACCGACTGGATCAACGCGCGCAAGGACCAACCATGAACGCTCCCCTCATCCTGCCCTTTGGCGGCAAGACGCCCAAAATCCATGATAGCGCCTTCATCGCACCCGGCTGCATCATCATCGGTGATGTCGAGATCGGGCCGCAGGCGAGCATCTGGTATAATTGCGTGCTCCGCGCAGATATGCACGCCATCCGCGTGGGCGCGCGCAGCAATGTGCAGGATGGCAGCACCATCCATGTCGAGAGCGATTATGGCGATGGCGGCCACCCGACGATCATCGGCGATGATGTGCTCATCGGCCATATGGCGCTGGTGCATGGCTGCACTCTGCATGATCGCGCCTTTGTGGGCATGGGCGCCATCGTGATGGATGGCTGCGTGATCGAGGGGGATGCGATGCTGGCGGCGGGCGCGATGCTCACGCCCGGCAAGCGCATGCCATCAGGGCAGCTATGGAGCGGTCGTCCGGCCAAATATATGCGCGATCTTGGCGAGCGGGATATTGCCGGCATGCAGCGCGGCGTCGCGGTCTATGTGCATGAGGCCGAGCAGCATGCGGCGGCGCTTAAAGCTGCCGGTTAGGGCCATAGATCAGGGCTGGGACAGCGCGTTCCGCAGCGCATCCAGCGCATCATTCTGCGCATCCACCATCGCCATTGCCCGCATCCGCACTGGGTCGATCACGGCAAGGTCAGCGCTTACCCGCGCAGCATCCACGCTGTTCTGCCGCTGGACATACAACGTATCCAGCCCGGCCATCGCAGCCACGCTCTCATAGCGCGCACGATCGAGCGCGCTGATCTCCACCTGCGCCGTCACCCAGGCTTCGCTCGATGGCGCAGCCGAGCGGGCAGCACTCACCGCGCTGCGCCCGCCTGGCACCGCCTGCTGGAAAGCACTGTCACCGGCAGCAACCTCGGAGGAGAGCCGCGCAACCTGCATTGCGAGATCGGCATCGGCTGGCAGCGGCGGGAGCGGCGCCTGAACGACGGGCTCCAGCGCCTTCTCATCGCGCGTTTCCGCCGCCCGCTTGGAGAGCGAGGGATAGCCACGCCCTTCCACCTGAGCATTCAGGGGCGAGCCGAGCGCAAAGAGCGCGAGAAAGGCAAAGAGGCGGTGCAGCATGATCAGCCTCATTTAGGGGTAGCGCGGTTGCGCTTCAATCCCGCTTGCGCTGGCATTGTCATCATCAATGATGTTAGGGGCGTCCATCCCCTTTCAGGGACTCGCACCAAGGGCCTTTTGCCGCTGGTAATGGCCCAAAAGCGGAGTCTATCCGTTGACAGGTCCAGTATCGGTCACTAAGGGGCCACATTCCCGCGCGGGCCGCTTTGTGGCTATGCCATATCAGCCCGCGTAAAAGTATTTTTATAGAGAAGTCAGGCCCATGTTCGCTGTCGTGCGTACGGGCGGCAAGCAATATCGCGTAGCCGCCGGAGACAAGATCGTCGTTGAGAAGCTCGCTGGCAATGCCGGTGACACCATCACGCTGGACGATGTCCTGCTCGCGGGCGAAGGCTCGGAAATCAAGGACAGCAATGGCCTTCTGGTTTCGGCAGAGATTATCGCCCAGGCCAAGGGCGAGAAGGTGATCGTTTTCAAAAAGCGTCGCCGCCACAATTATCGCCGCAAGAACGGCCATCGCCAGCAGCAGACGATCCTCAAGATCGTCTCGATCGGTGGCGAAGCCAAGAAGAAGGCCGCGAAAAAGGCCGACGCTGCACCGGCCGAAGCGCAAGCTTGAGCCGCTAGAGAGATTCGAGGAGTTTAACCATGGCACATAAAAAAGCTGGCGGTTCATCGCGTAACGGTCGCGATTCAGAATCAAAGCGCCTTGGCGTGAAGAAGTTCGGTGGCCAGAGCGTCATCGGCGGCAACATCATCGTGCGTCAGCGCGGCACACGCGTTTATCCGGGTCGCAATGTCGGCATCGGTAAGGATCACACGCTGTTCGCGCTCATTGAGGGCCGCGTGGTGTTCCACGATGGCAAGCTCGGTCGCAAATATGTGTCCGTCGATATGGCGGCGCAGGCAGCCGAATAATCGGACGACTTAATGGGATCGTCCACCGGGACGATCCCTTGGTGACCGCTCACGCAGTCATCTGAAAACCAAGGGAGAAGGGATCGCCCCTCCTCCCTTTTTTCTTGTTCTCCCTGGATCTGGACTGTCCTCGACGCAGGCCGAACTCCGTTCGGCACGTTGTCGCCAAGGCTGTCGCACAAGCGTCATCTGCGTGGGGCAGAGGCGCCAGATACGGAGAGATGAGTCATGTTCGCACGTACCCCCAGATTATTGCTGCGGCCCGGCTGGGCCGAGGACGCCGCAGCCCTCCACCATGCCATTGCGGATGAAGCGATCGTGCGGAACCTCGCCACGGCGCCCTGGCCCTATATGCCGAGCGACGCGCGCGCCTTCCTCACCCAAGAGCGCGATCCGCTGCTGCCATCCTTCCTCATCTTCAAGCGCACACGCGGCCAGCCCCATCTCGTTGGTGGTTGCGGCATAAGCGCGCATGAGCATGGCACGGTCGAGCTCGGCTACTGGATCGCCCGCCCCTATTGGGGGCTGGGCTTCGCGACCGAGGCGGCCTCCGCCGTGATGCAACTCGCCCGCGCGGCTGGCCTGCGCAACGTGACGTGCAGCCATTTCCTCGACAATCCGGCTTCCGGCCGGGTGCTTCGCAAGCTCGGCTTCAAGCCAAGCGGAACGCCGGTCATGCGCTACAGCCAAGGCCGCGGTCGCGCCGATCTGAGCCAGGCTTATGTTGATGGCGCAGAAGGCGAAATGCGAGACGATGTGGCGGTGGAGCTTTACTCCGACCGGGAGCCGCTTGCGGCTTGATGGCTGGCGTAAGGTGTTGAGCGCATACAGCGAGCACTCAACACCTCCGTCATCCCAGCGTAGGCTGGGATCTTTAGCAGTCGTGCGCGACCATCAGGGTCAGCGCTCAACCTGTCAGCGATCCCAGCCTACGCTGGGATGACGGGAGGGGCTGGTCCCCTGCGGCCGCCCTACAACCACCCCGACCGCCGAAACCGGAAGTAGAGATAAACGCACGCCGCCGTAATGCCCCCCAGCACCGCGAAATAGCCATATTTCCACTGCAGCTCCGGCATATTGGCAAAGTTCATGCCATAAATGCCCGCCACCGCCGTCGGCACCGCCAGAATCGCCGCCCAGGCCGCCAGCTTGCGCGTGATCTCGCCCTGCCTGCGCTGCTCAAGCAAGCTGCTCGTCTCCGCAACGGAGGTCAAAAACTCGCGCAACCCCGCCACGCGATATTCGGCCCGCCGCACATGGTCTTGCACGTCGCGGAAATAGGGCAGCATGTTGGCGTCGATGTTGGGCAAAGTGTGATTCACGAGTCGCGCGGTCACATCGCTCATCAAGCCCAGTGCGCGCTGGAACCGCACAATCTCCCGCCGGATCGCAAAGATGCTGCGAATCGCCTGATGATCGAGAAAGGCATCGGTCGCGGAGGCTTCCATTGCCAGCACCTGCTCCTCCAGCGATTCGACGATGGGGAAATAGCCATCGACGATGAAATCGATGATCGAGTGCAGCACATAATCGGGGCCGTGCATCAACGCAGTGGGCGTGCTTTCCAGCTTGTCGCGCAGCGCCGTGTGTGCGCGTGCAGATCCGTGGCGGACCGAGACGATGAAGCCCGGACCAAGGAAGATGGAGGTTTCGCCATAGCAGATCCGCGCGCCCTCAAGATGCGCCGTGCGCAAAATGAGGAACAGCTCGTCGCCATAGAGCTCCACCTTGGGCAATTGCAGGCCTTTGCGGGCATCTTCCAGCGCCAGCGGGTGCAGGCCAAAGCAATGGCCGACGGCGGCAAGCTCTTCCTCGCTCGGGTCCAGCAGGCCGATCCACACGAACTCATGCTCGGTCACTGGCTCAGCGTGCGGCACGCCGATGTCGACCTCGCCCACTATCTCGCCATTGCGGTATCGCCGCGCCGCTATCACCGTCAAACAGGCTCTCCCGCAAACAAATCGCCGCTCGCTCTAGCACGCCGCTTTGTGCTGCCGGAAGAGCAAGCGCCCAGCAAAGCCCTGCGCGCTTCACCTTTTGCGGCAAACACCCTATGGGACCGCGATGCATTTTCTCGATCAAGCAAAAATTTTCATTCGGTCCGGCATGGGCGGCCCCGGCGGCGTCAGCTTCCGGCGCGAAAAATATGTTGAATATGGCGGCCCCGATGGCGGCAATGGCGGCAAGGGTGGCGATATCATCTTTGAGGCTGTTCCCGGCCTCAACACGCTCATCGATTTTCGTTATACTCAGCATTTCAAGGCGCAGCGCGGCATTCCCGGCATGGGCAAGGATCGCACCGGCGCGGGCGGTGAAGATCTCGTCATCAAGGTGCCCGTCGGCACACAGATCATCTCCGACCCGGACGAAGACGGCTATAGCGAAGTGCTGGCCGACATGACTGAGGTGGGCCAGCGCGTGACCATGTTGCGCGGTGGCGATGGCGGGCGTGGCAATGCCAGCTACAAAACCTCCACCAACCGCGCACCGCGTCAACATGGCACTGGCTGGCCGGGCGAGGAGCGCTGGGTGTGGCTGCGACTCAAGTTGCTGGCGGACGTAGGCCTTGTTGGCCTGCCTAACGCTGGCAAATCCACCTTCATCAATCAGGTGACGAACACCAAGGCGAAGGTCGGCGATTACCCCTTCACCACCACCAAGCCGCAGCTTGGCGTCGTGCTCCACAAGGGCCGCGAATTCGTGCTGGCGGATATTCCGGGGCTTATCGAGGGTGCTGCGGAAGGCGCTGGCATTGGCGATCGCTTCCTTGGCCATATCGAGCGGTGCCGTGTGCTCATCCATCTGGTGGACGCGACCGGCGATGATCCGGCGGAAGCCTGGCGCATCGTGCAGACCGAGCTTGGCAATTATGGCGAGGGGCTGGATGAAAAGCCCCAGATGCTCGCGCTCAACAAGGGCGATCTGCTCGGCGAAGATCTGATGAAAGATATCGCCAAGGACATGAAAAAGGCGGGCGCAGGCAAGGCTTTCATCATTTCCGGCGCGACCGGCAATGGCGTTGGCAAGCTGCTCGATGCGATCATTCCGCTGCTTGGCGAAGTGAAGGCTGTCGAGGCCGAGGAACGCGGCGAGGATCTGGACAAGCCCTGGTCACCGCTCGGATAGGGCTCGCGGGCGGTCCTTTCCGCCCGCCCCCACCCTGCACAATGATTCGCACAGCCAAAGCGCCATAAGTCTTTTCCAATAGGAGCGCGGTCTGTAGGGCTTGCGCCATGATTGGTTTCACGCCTGCGGACTGCCCGCGCATCGTCATCAAGGTCGGCTCTGCCCTGCTGGTGGAGCCGGAGGGTGGCGTGCGGCGCGCATGGCTGGAAAGTCTCGTCGCGGAAATCGTTGAGCGCCGCGCTGCGGGCCAGCAGATCGTCATCGTCTCCTCCGGCGCCGTTGCGCTGGGCGCCCGGCGGCTTGGTCTCCCCAAGGGCGGCCGCGCCACGCTGGAAGATGCGCAGGCCGCCGCTGCCGTCGGCCAGATCGCGCTCAGTCAGGTCTGGGCTGATCTGCTTGGCAGCCACGGCATTGCCGCCGCGCAGATGCTCGTGACGCTGGGCGACCTTGAAGACCGCCGCCGTTACCTCAATGCCTCCGCCACGTTGGATCGGCTCGTGGGGCTGGGCGCAGTGCCCGTGGTCAATGAGAATGACAGCGTCGCCACCGAGGAAATCCGCTTTGGCGATAATGATCGCCTCGCCGCCCGCATCGGTCAGGCCGCGCGGGCGGATGCTGTCGTGCTGCTCTCCGATATTGACGGGCTTTACACCGCCAATCCACACAGCAATCCCGATGCCACCATCATTCCCCTCGTGGAGAAGATCGACCCCGCCGTGCTTGGCATGGCCGACGCGCACTCTTCCTCCGGCATGGGCTCGGGCGGCATGGTCTCCAAGCTGCAGGCCGCGCAGATCGCCACCGGCGCAGGCGCGCATCTCGCCATCATCTCGGGCCGGGTCGAGTCGCCGCTCACCCATTGGCTGACAAGCGGACGCGGCACCCTGTTCCGCGCGGCCGAGCGCCGGGGTGGCCGCAAAGGCTGGCTCGCCGGGCGCTTGACGGTGAAGGGCAGTCTGCGCGTGGATGATGGCGCCGCCAATGCGCTCCGCCAAGGCCGTAGCCTGCTCCCTGCGGGCGTTACCGCCACCAATGGCATCTACGCGCGTGGCGATGTGATCGACATTACCGGGCCGGATGGCACCGTCATCGCGCGCGGCTTGGCCCAATATGACAGCGCCGATGCCGAGAAGATCATCGGCAAGCGCAGCGCAGAAGTGGCCGAGCTGCTCGGCGGCACACCCCGCGCCGCGATGGTCCACCGCGATTATATGGTTCTGCTCTGATGCGCCTCGCCATCACCGGCGGCACCGGCTTTGTCGGCAAGGCAGTGCTTGGCAAGGCGCCGGCCGCAGGGCATGAGCTGCGCGCCCTAACCCGCCGCCCGCAAACCGCGCATGATGGCCTCGAATGGATCACCGGCACGCTTGAGGATCACGCCGCACTCGATGCGCTGGTCGCCGGGGCCGATGCCGTCATCCACATCGCAGGCGTCGTCAACGCGCCCGATCGCGCCCGGTTCGAGGCGGGAAATGCCACCGGCACCGCCGCCATCATCGCCGCGATGAAGCGTGCCGGGACCAACCGCCTCGTCCACGTGTCCTCACTCGCGGCCCGCGAGCCCAACCTTTCGGACTATGGCTGGTCCAAAGCGGGAGCCGAGCAGCACGTCACCACCAGCGGCCTCGATTGGACGATGGTCCGCCCCCCCGCCATTTACGGCCCCGGCGATGCCGAACTGCTCGAACTGTTCCAGATGGCAGCACGCGGCTTCGTGCTGCTACCCCCCGGCGGCAGGCTCTCCGTCATCCATGTCGATGATCTCGCCGACCTGCTGCTCACCCTCAGCGCCGATCAGACAAGCGTGGGCAAGATCTACGAAGCAGACGACGCCCGCCCCACCGGCTGGAGCCACACGGAATTTGCCCGCGCCATCGGGCAAGCCGTGGGCCGCCCGCAGGTCCGCACCATCGCCATGCCCTCCGCCCTCGTGCGCGTCGGCGCCCGCATCGACCGCCTCCTGCGCGGCGACAAAGCCCGCCTCACGCCCGACCGCGCCGCCTATTTCTGCCATGAGGATTGGGTCTCCAACCCCACCCTCCACCCGCCCGCGAGCCTCTGGACCCCCGCAATCCCTACGCCGGATGGGCTGGCGCTCACCGCACAGGCCTACCGCGCCAAGGGACTGCTGCGCGACGCCTAGCTCCACCCCACCCCAGCGCCCGCTCACCCCACTTGCCTCGCTCATGCCTGAATCCCGCCTTATTCGCTTGCCATAGGCCGTGCAGAGCGGGCATTTGCCCAACGATCAGTTGCCTTAAGGATAGTCGTACATGTCGGATCGCCAGGACGTTTTCGCGCAGGTCACAGCGCAGATCGAGCCTTTCAACAAAAAGGGCGTCGCACTCAGCGATGCCACGACCTTTGCGGGCGATCTGGAGTGGGACAGTTTGACGGTCATGGATTTCGTCGCGGCGGTCGAGGATGAGTTCGACATCATCATCACCATGAACATGCAGGCGGAAATCGAGACAGTCGGCCAGCTGGTCGATGCCGTCATCAAGCTGCGTGGGGAGGGCTGAGCCAATGGCAAGCATGACCGATAACACATCCGGCACCATGCGCGTGGCCGATGCCGATCAGGATCTCTTCTCCAAGTTCGATCCGCTGATTGCCGAGCGCGAGGCGCTGCTCGCCACCGGCGTGCGCGATCCCTTCGCCATCGTGATGGAAGAGGTGAAGTCGCCTACCCTCGCCATCATCAAGGGCAAGGAGACGATCCTGCTTGGCACCTATAATTATATGGGCATGACGTTCGACCCGGATGTGGTCGCGGCGGGCAAGAAGGCGCTCGACGAGTTCGGCTCCGGCACCACCGGCTCCCGCGTGCTCAACGGCACTTATCAGGGCCATGCCGAGTGCGAGCAGGCGCTCAAGGAATTTTACGGCACCAAGAGCGCGATGGTCTTTTCCACGGGCTATCAGGCCAATCTCGGCATCATCTCCACCCTCGCGGGCAAGGGCGATTATGTCATTCTGGATGCGGACAGCCACGCCTCCATCTATGATGGCTGCTTCCTCGGCAATGCAGAGATTGTGCGCTTCCGCCACAATAGCGTTGAGGATCTGGACAAGCGCCTCGGTCGCCTGCCTGCCGATGCGCTCAAGCTCGTCGTCCTCGAAGGCGTCTATTCCATGCTCGGCGATGTCGCCCCGCTGCCGGAGATGGTCGCGGCGGTGCGCAAATATCCAAACTGCATGATCCTCGTCGATGAAGCGCATGGCATGGGCTTTTTCGGCCCCAATGGCCGCGGCGTTTATGAGGAGCAGGGCGTCGAGAAGGATATCGATTTCGTCGTCGGCACCTTCTCCAAGTCGGTCGGCACGGTCGGCGGCTTCGTCGTGTCGGATCATCCGAAATTTGAGGTGATGCGCCTCGTCTGCCGTCCCTATGTGTTCACAGCCTCGCTGCCACCCAGCGTCGTGGCGACGGCCGCCACCTCCATCCGCAAGCTGATGCATGCGGGCGAAAAGCGCGCGCATCTGTGGGAGAATAGCAAGCGGCTGCACAAGGGCCTGCAGGATCTGGGCTTCACCCTCGGCACCAAGACGCCGCAATCGGCCATCATCGCCGTGATCCTCACCGATCAGACCCAAGCCGTCGCCATGTGGCAGGCGCTGCTGGAGCTTGGCCTTTATGTGAACATGGCACGCCCGCCCGCGACCCCCGCCGGCACCTTCCTGCTGCGCTGCTCGCTGTGCGCAGAGCATAGTAGCGAGCAGGTTGGCCAGATCATCGAGATGTTCGCCAAGGCCGGGCAAATGACCGGAGCAATCTCAGCCTGATTGCACCGCAACAGGTCGCCTGCGCGAAAAACTCTCCCAAGCTGCAAAGGCTTAGGCTAAACTGCAGCTCGCATGGTGGACATGGGACCAGATAGCTCGGGATACGGTACGGACGACCTGCCGCGCTGGCGGCGGTCCGTGCCGTTCGTGCTGGCCTTCGTCTTTGCTGCTGCGCTCGCCATCCTCATCTATCGTGCCGATCAGGCATCGGACATGCGCGATCGCGCCATTGCGCTCCAGCGCCACAGCTATCAGGTTATGCTGCAGGCCAAAACGGTCGAGGCCAAGGTCGGCAATGCCGAGACGCTGCTGGCCCGTTACGTGGTCAGCCATGATGCGGCGGTCGGGCGGCAATATCAGGATGAGTGGTCCACCGCGATGCGCGAACTGGTGGCGCTGGAACGCTCCACCCGCACCAGCCCCGAGAAAAGCGCCGCCACCGCCCGCCTGCGCAAGGCGATGGTCGAGCGGGACGCAACCTTGCAACAGATCGCCCTACGGGTGCGCTACAAGCAGGCACTCGGCGCCCTTGGCCAGCTGGAAGCGACCCGCAAGGAGGCCTCTGTCAAAGGCATTGCGGACGCATTGCAAACACTTGCCGCCTTGACCGAGGCGGAGCGCGCGCGTCGCAATCTCCAGGTCGATCAATCAAAGTCGCAAGTCGATCGGCTAAATGAAAGCTATGGTCTGATCGGCCTTGGCATGCTCATCGCCGCCGTCGTCGCCCTGTGGCTCACCAACAGCGCGCTGAACGAGCGTGTCTATGCCCGCCGTCTCGCCGCGGCGGAGGCGGCGCGAGTCGATGGGCTGGAAGCCGCCGTGCAACAGCGCACCGAGCAGCTGCGTGAGGCCAATGAGCGGCTCCAGCAGGAGATGGAAGAGCGCCTGCAGGCCGAGCAGAGCCTGCGCCAGCTTCAGAAGATGGAGGCGCTGGGTGCGCTCACGGGCGGCATCGCGCATGATTTCAACAATATGCTCGCCGTCGTCATTGGCGGGATCGATGTTGCGCGTCGTCAGGTCGCGCGCGATCCCGAGAGGGCGGTCGCGCATCTCGATAGCGCCATTGAGGGCGCCAATCATGCCGCTGCCCTCATCGAGCGCCTGCTGGCTTTCGCCCGTGCCGAACCCCTGCTGCCGGATCGGGTCGAGGTCGACCAACTGCTCAGCGGCATGGAAGATCTGGTTGCCCGCGCCATCGGCACCGGCATCAAGGTTGAGTTTGCGCTGGATGCGCCCGGCTGGGCCGTGTGGGCGGACCGGGCGCAGATGGAAAGCGCACTCGTCAACATGGCCATCAATGCGCGCGATGCGATGGATGGCCGGGGCACGCTGCGTATCGTCACACAACAGGTAACACTGGGCGAGCATGAGATTGGCCAGTGCGCGGCGGGCGATCATGTGAGCCTCACCGTGTCGGATACGGGCTGTGGCATGTCGCCTGCCGTGCTGGAGCGGGTGTTCGAGCCCTTCTTCACCACCAAGGCCGTGGGCAAGGGCACCGGCCTTGGCATGAGCCAGATCTTCGGCTTCGTCACCCAATGCCGTGGCGCGGTGGACATCAAGAGCGTGGAGAATGAGGGCACCACCATCCGCCTGCTCCTGCCGCGCCTGCGCGAGAACGAGACGCTGCCTGAAGCGCGCGCTCCTGAGACGCCAGCCGCTCAGGCCGCGCTTCTGCCGGAGAATGACAGCGGCCTCACCGTGCTGGTGGTGGAGGATGATGCGCGGGTGCTGCGCTCCACAATGGCCGCGCTTAGCGCGCTCGGGCATCAATGCATCGATTGCGATCATCCCGCCAAAGCGCAAGCGATCCTGGCCTCCCGACCGGACATCTCGATCATCCTCTCCGATGTGCTGATGCCGGACATGACCGGGCCGGAGATGATCCGATCCATCGGCGCGACGATCGGCAATCGCGCAGTCATCTTCGTCACCGGCTTTGCAGGCGACAAGGATACGGCGGCGCAGATTGCGGGCTATCCGATCCTGCGCAAGCCCTTCACCATGAAGCAGCTGGGGGACGCCATCGACAAGGCCATCGCCGCCGAACGCGACGATGACGCCTTGGCACAAAGCGCATGAACGCCCCGCTTCCTTTTGGCGCATGCGCGCGGCTCACTGGCAGCGCCGCCAAACTCAAAGGTTGCGAGCGCCTCTCAACCCGCTTACGGCCTTGGCGTGCCTGCATAGCCCTCTCTGGCCTCTCTGATGCGCGCGAAGGAACAGCTTGAGACTGCCCATGCTGACAGCTCTGGACCGCTATATGGCGAGGCTCATCGCAGTCCCGTTGCTCGCGAGCCTTGTGGTCGCCGCGATGCTGCTGGTGCTGGACAGGATGCAGCGCCTCTTCGTGTTCGTCGCGACAGAGGGCGGCCCCGTGAGCGTCGTGTGGCGCATGCTCGCCAATCTGCTGCCGGAATATCTCGGCCTTGGCATTCCCATCGGGCTGATGCTCGGCATTTTGCTCGCCTTCCGCAAGCTGGCGCTCTCATCCGAGCTGGACATTCTGCGCGGCGTCGGGCTCTCCTACACCAAGCTGCTCAAAGTGCCGTTCATGTATGCCACGGCGCTGGCGGCGCTCAATCTGGCGATTGTGGGCTTCATTCAGCCGGACAGCAAATATGCTTATGAGCGCTTGCGGTTCGAGCTGCGCTCCGGCGCGCTGGGCGCCTCGATCAAGGTTGGCGAGTTCACCAATCTGGGCACCGGCATCACCATCCGCATCGAGGAGAGCGCTGATGAAGGCCGCAAGCTGAGCGGCATCTTCGCGCGGATGCAGACCAAGAGCGGCCAGTCGCTCGCTGTGACCGCCGCTGGCGGGCAGTTCCTCGCCACGGACGACCCGGACACGATCATCATGCGCCTGACCGAAGGCGTGCTGGTGCATGATTCGCCCAAGTTCAACGAGCCGCGCATCCTCTCCTTCTCCAATCATGATCTGCCGATCGATCTGCCCAAGATCGAGGAGTTCCGCACGCGCGGCGATGGCGATGTGGAGCTGAGCTTGCCGGAATTGTTCAAGGCTGGCCTCTCGCGTGACACCGAACTTGGCCGTGCGCAGGCCTGGGCAAACTTCAATTTCCGCATGGTCGAGGTGGCGATGATGATGCTGCTCCCCTTTGCAGCCATCGCCTTCGCGATTCCGCCCAAGCGCTCCTCATCGGCGCTGGGCGTGTTCCTCTCCATCGTGTTCATCGTGACCTATCACAAGATCAACCAGACCGGGCAGTCGCTCGGCTCGCTGGGCCGGGTCGATCCGTTCCTCATCCTGTGGGGGCCGTTCCTCATTTTCGCGGGCATCATTGCCTGGATGTATTATCAGACCGCCTATGTGCCCGGCGGCCAGCCCATCGGCGCGCTGGAGCGGCAATTCGCCAAGATATTGAGTTTCCTCAAATCGCTCGCCAGTCGCCTGAATGGCCGACGTGGCCGCAAGATAGCGGAAGGATGACGCGATGCTGCTGAACTTCTTCCCCTCCCGCTCCATTGCGCTCTATCTCGGCAAAACCTTCCTGTGGCGCTGTTTCGCCATGCTCGCCATGCTCGTGCTCGTGCTGCAAATGCTCGATCTGCTGAGCGAGGCGGGCAAGGTGCTGGCCTATCCCGGCAATGGCGATGCTGAATTGTGGCGCTATATGAGCCTGCGTACGCCGCAGATCATCTCGCGCTTCCTGCCCTTCTCCGTGCTGCTTGGCACCCTCATCACCTTGGCGACGCTCAATGCGAGCAGTGAGGTGGTGGCGATGAAATCCGGCGGGTTATCGGCGCATCAAATTCTCGCGCCCCTCATCCTCACCAGCATGGCGGTGGCTGCGTTCAGCTATGTGTTCAACGAGCGGGTGGTCGTGCGCGCCACGGCGACACTCTCGGCCTGGAGCGCGGCGGAATATGGCCCCATCCCCGGAGACCGGGGCGTGAAAACCAATGTGTGGGTGCGCAGCGGAGAGGATCTCATTCGCGCGGGCACCATCACCGGGCGCGGCGCGCAGGTGCGCCTGCAGGATATCAATATTTATGATCGCCATGGCGATCGGCTGATTTCGGTCATCACTGCCAAGCGGGGCCGCTATACCGGCACGGACTGGTTGATGGAGGATGCCCGCATCTTCGACGTCGTGCGTGGCACCAGCCGCACCGTCCCGCAATTACGCATGGGTGAAGGCGTCCGGCCGGATCAGTTCACTCTGTCCTCCGTCGATCCTGACGGGCTCTCCTTTGCCGAGTTGAGCGAAGCCATCGAGACGCTGCGCGACTCCGGGCGCCCGGTCGCCTCGCTGGAAGGGTCGTTGTGGCACAAGATCACCGGGCCGCTCTCTGCGCTGCTCATGCCGCTGCTGGGCTCGGTCGCGGCCTTCGGCATTGCGCGCTCAGGCAAGCTGTTCGTGCGCGCCGTCATCGGCATGGGGCTGGGCTTTGCCTTTTTCGTTGCGGATAACTTTGCGCTGTCGATGGGCAATCTGGGCGTTTACCCACCGCTGCTCGCAGCCTGGGCGCCGTTCATGCTCTTCTTCGTGGTCGGTGAGGCCGTGCTCGTCACGACCGAGGAATAGCGTTCAGCCGACCCGCATCGTGCTCCGCGCGATCTTGCCCACCAGCGGGAACATGCCGCTATAATTGACCTGATCATAGGTCGAGCCAGCGCCCAGATGCGCCACGATCCGCCGATGCGCCTCGCCCAGTGAGTGATAGGGCATGCTCGGCAACAGGTGATGCAGCGCATGATAGCGCAGGCCCACCGGCGCCCACAGAGCGGCCAGCGGCGCGGGCGGCGGCACATTGACCGAATCGAGGAATTGCCCCGTCACGGTCATCGGGTCGCCCTCATTCTCCCAGAGATGCGCAACGAGCGTGCGCAACTGGTTAGCCACCATCGCGACCGATACGATAGCGAGGAAGATGAGCAATGGCCGCCAGCCAAAGGCAAACACGCTGCCGATCAGCGCCATCGACCAGAGGCTGGCCCCGGCCTCCTGCCAGGCCCACATCCGCGCGAACGCCCCTTCAGGCGGTTTGCGACGATAGGCCGGGTTGATGGACAGCGCGGAATAGCGCGCCGTGATGAAACGGCGCAGTGGCGGCACGATGAGGCTGAGCGGTGTCAGCACCGCGAACCGAAAGATGAGCGCAGGCGGCGCGAGGGCCGACACGATGATGAACAAAGGCAGCGACCAGGGCTTCATCAGCGCCAGCGGCAGATATTCCGGGTCTTCACTGGTGCCATAGCGCGTCTTGGCGTGATGCTGGGTATGCACCCCCTCATAGAGGAAGGATGGGAACAGCAGCGGAATACCGATGATGAGGTTCCACGCGAAACGAAAGCCCGGCAGTGCGCCTTGCCGGATGTGGGTCAGCTCATGGATGAAGCTCGTCGCACGATACAGCGCCAGCGCCGCTATGATGCCAGCGACGGCTACCAGCCAACCCTGCGAAGTCGCGATCGCCACGGCCAGCGCCGCATAGCCAAGCAGGGCGGACGCGAGAAAATCCGGCCAGTAAATGGATGGCCGCGCGGTAATGAGGTCGCGGGTCAGCTCGGTCACAGCGCGCAGCATCGCCTTGTCATCCGGCACGGTCGCGAGCGAGCGCGCCTTCTTGTCAGGCTCGATGTCGGCAGATGGGCCGACCGCCGCGAGTGGGTTCATTGCAGTCATGGGTCTTTCCTACGCGATAATTGGGCTCAGATCATGGCAGCAATGTGATTTCCTGCGGCCCTGGCGGCATCCGGGTTGACAATCCCCGTGCGAGTTACGCAGTGCTGCGCCTTCAAATCAGCGCCTGCTTATGGGGCGCGGGTAACAAAGGCACCGCCGTGGCAACAGCTGATTTAGTGATCGCGCCCGTCTCCGACAAGGCAGACCTCAAGGCGTTCGTCGATTTGCCCTGGGCGATCTATGCCAATGATCCCAATTGGGTGCCGCCGCTCAAGAGCGAAGTCTACAACCTGCTCACCCCCGGCAAGAACCCGTTTCACGAGCATGCCGATCATCAATATTTCCTCGCGCGGCGCGGCAAGAAGGTCGTCGGCCGAATCAGCGCGCATATCGATCATCTGGCCGTGGGCATGCCTGCCGAACAGGGCATGGGGCCCGGCACCGGCAATTTCGGCCTGTTCGAGGCGTGCGATGCGCAGGCCGCTGCCGCGCTGCTTGCCGCAGGGGAAGAGTGGCTGCGTGGCCAGGGCATGACCCGCGCACTCGGCCCCATGTCGCTCTCCATCTGGGAGGAGCCGGGCCTGCTTGTGCATGGCTTCGATCATCCGCCAACGGTGATGATGGGCCATCATCTGCCCGTCTATCGCGAATGGATCGAGGCGGCGGGCTACACGACCGTCAAATCGCTCAACACTTATGATCTTGATATCACGCGTGATTTCCCGCCGATCATCAAGCGCGTCATCCAGTCCGGCGAGCGCAATGAGCGCATCGTCGTGCGCAAGGTGGATAAGAGCCAATTCGACCGGGAAGCGGCGATCATCCTCGCGATTCTCAACGATGCCTGGGGCCGCAACTGGGGCTTCGTGCCGATCACGGACCATGAGGTCGAGCATTTCGGCAAGCAGCTAAAGCCGCTGGTGTTCGAGGATCTGTTCCGCATCGCCGAGCTGGATGGCGAGCCTGTCGCCTTCATGATGACCCTGCCGGACCTCAATGAGGTGCAGGGCTCGCTCAACGGCAAGCTGTTCCCGTTCGGTTGGGCCAAGCTGCTCTGGTGGCTGCACAAGCCCAAATGCCGCACGATGCGCGTGCCGCTGATGGGCGTCGTGCAGCGCCTGCAATCCTCCCGCATGGCAAGCCAGCTCGCCTTCATGATGATCGAATATATCCGGCAGGATGCGATTGCCCATTATGGCTCCAACCGCAGCGAAATCGGCTGGATCCTTGATGATAATCAGGGAATGAAGGCCATTGCCGAGGCCATCGATAGCAAGATCAACAAGACCTATATGATCTTCGAGAAGGCGCTCTGAGGGGGCATTCTGCAGCCTGATGTTGCACCACCGGCGTCTCTGGGCGTAGGACGCTGGCTTAAGCAGCCCCGGAGACCATCATGCTCACGCCACTAACCCCCTCAATCTTCGTCGCGCCACAAATCGGCGTTGAGACTGTGGACGAGGCGAAGGCGCTCGGCGTGACGCTGATCGTCAACAACCGGCCTGAGGATGAAAGCCCGGATCAGACGCCGGGCCCGGTGATCGAGGCGGCTGCCCGCGCGGCAGGCATGGATTATATTGCCATCCCCGTGACGCACAGCGGCTTTGCGCCTTGGCAGCTCGATGCGCTGGACAAGGCGCTTAGCGACAATGGCGATGGCAAGGTGCTTTGCTATTGCCGCTCGGGCACGCGCAGCACGCTTTTGTGGGCACTTGCCCGCGCCCGCGCAGGGGATGCACCAGACAGCATTGCCGATACCGCCGGCGCAGCGGGCTATGATGTGACGCCCATCCGTGAGATGCTGCACGCGCTGGCCGGCGACAAGGGCTGAGCCAGAGCCGGCAGCCCGCCGCTTAGAATGTCATGCGAAGCGCAGGCCAGAGCAGCATCAGCAGGCCGACCAGGCTGACCATGAACACCAGCGTGCGAACAACCGGAATGCCTGCTGCATAGAGCGGCAGATAGATGATGCGCGCCCCAAGCCAGAGCATCGCGCCGATGGCCGTCCACTGATCGAACAGCCCGGCCACCGCATCGATGAGGATGGCGGCGGCAACAATTGGGAATGTCTCGAAATAATTGGATTGAGCGCGCTCCAGGCGGCCCACCAGCGGTGCTGGGGCGGGCATCGCCTCGTCCCGCGCGCCGACATTCCATTTCGTGCCATATTGATTGGTCCGCGCGCGCCCGGCGGCAAACACATGCGCGAGCGCAAGAATGCAGCCCCACGCCAGGATCGTCAGTTCAATCGTCATATCGCATTGCTCCCTTGGGATGAACTATGCGCCTCCCCGGCCCGTCCCCAAACAAAAACCCGCTGCCCCAAACAAAAAGCTGCCCCAAACAAAAAAAGGCCGATGCTGAAAGCACCGGCCCGAGTGTTGTTCGCAGGAGGAACATCGGTGGGTGGGGACGCTTGCTGCGCCCCCGCCGAACTTGATTAGTTGTAAGCGCGTTCGCCATGCTCGCCGAGGTCGAGACCTTCTTGCTCGACTTCCTGGCTGACCCGCAGGCCAGTGACAGCCTTGGCAATGAACATCGCAATCACGGTGCCGACAGCGGCAATCACGATGGTCGCGGCAACAGCCGAAACCTGCGTGACCAGCTGGCCACCCATCGCATAATCAGCGGCGCCAGGGCCACCGAGCGAAGGGGAGTAGACAACTGCAGTGCCGATGGCGCCGACGATGCCGCCCACGCCGTGGATGCCGAAGGCGTCGAGCGAGTCGTCATAACCGAGCGCTGGCTTGATCTTCGAAACGAAGAAGTAGCAAACGATGGAGGCGACTGCGCCGAGGACGATGGCGCCGAATGGGCCAGAGTTACCGGCAGCAGGCGTAATCGCGACGAGACCGGCGATGATACCCGAGCAGAAGCCGAGTGCCGAACCCTTGTGACCCATGACGCGCTCGGTGATCATCCAGAACAGGCCAGCCGAAGCAGTGGCGACGAACGTGTTGATCATGGCGAGAGCAGCCGAACCATTGGCTTCCAGTGCCGAACCGGCGTTGAAGCCGAACCAGCCAACCCAGAGCAGGCCCGTGCCGACCATCGTCAGCGTCAGGCTGTGCGGTGCCATT